>Ga0172371_10011946_pt1 | contig 11500 bp, 9 predicted proteins | sample Lak12m_FD_114543 | JGI IMG/M metagenome (GOLD analysis project Ga0172371, IMG submission 114543) | Freshwater microbial communities from Kabuno Bay, South-Kivu, Congo - kab_022012_12m | ecosystem: Environmental > Aquatic > Freshwater > Lake | place: Democratic Republic of the Congo: South-Kivu...
AGACGAATCCGCCGATTACGCCGATGGCCGCAGATTCAAAATACCATGGGACGGACGCGCTCATCGCTGCGTAGATCCGGTCCTCGGCTCGCCTGAAGCTCGAACTTCTTGTTTTCAGCAATCCGCGTGCATCTGCGTCATCTGCGGATAGTCTTTCTTCTCTCTCTTCGGCCTCCAGCCTTCGACTCGCGGTGAACGCTTACACATTGAGAGTCTTTGAAGAGGGGGGCCGGGGGGATTTCGATCTAAGTGCTTGAAATCCCCCTTTAGAAAAGGGGGACTTTGGCGGCCTAATCCCACCTTGGAAATCCCTCAGCCGACTGAAACATCCCCTAAATTAGCGCCTATGCCCCACACCGCCTCTCCAAGCATGGAGAGGGGGCTTTCGGGTCCCCTTCCCCAAGCTTGAGGAAGGGGCAGGGGATGGGGATTATCGCCAACCGCCTCGCTGTCGGGCCTTGTTTTCCCTCCAGGTGAACGCTCACGATTGTCGTTCGTTGCGGCCGCTCCGCGCTCATGGGGGTTCTTGCGCGGAATGCCGCGCTTTGCCAAAAGGAATGATTGGACGCATCTTTTCCTTGTGAAAGCAATCGCTCTCGGGAGCCTTTCCATTCCGAAGGAGCTGGAGGCTGGGATGGAGGATCGGTCTATGTCACCAATGGAATTGCAGAAAATTGAACCCGAACAGAAGGTCGGCCTGGTAGTGGTACTCACGGGATACGGCAAAGGCAAGACCAGCAGCGCGCTGGGAATCGTGCTGAGGGCTGCGGGGCATGGCATGCATGTCTGCATGATTCAATTCATGAAAGGCGATATCTTCGCGGGGGAGTACCAGGGCCTCAAGATGCTGAGACCGTACGTGGAGCATCACCTGACCGGAAAGGGCTTCTGCGGAATTCAGGGAAACCCCTATCCCCACAGCGAGCATCGGGAGAATGCTCAATATGCCGTCGCACTGGCGAAAGAGAAAATGCTCTCAGGAAACTATGACATTCTTGTCTGCGACGAGATCAATAATGCCCTTCACCTGAAACTGCTCGATCCGGAACAAGTGCTCGACCTGATCGACTCCAAGCCTCCGCTGATGCACCTCGTGCTCACCGGCAGAGACGCCCATCCCGAGGTCATACGACGGGCGCACACCGTTTCGGAGGTGACTGAAATCAAGCACGCGTACCGCGAGGGGATTGAAGCTCAGAAGGGAATCGACTACTGAGGGATGGCGATTCGGGCGCAAAGCCTGCCGAGGGACTGACTTTGCCCTGAACGGGGACATTTCGGACCTGCGCTCGGAAAGGCATGACGAATAGGAACAGCCTGAATCGCCCCAAAAAACCGGTTTTCATTCCATCCCATCCAGTGGTATGATCATGCGATTGGGATCGGCTCTTCAGCACACAATTCTCTGGAATCGGGGGGTCCCATGCAGAGTGTCTCCCAACCTCGCAACCTACCACGATCGCCGCGTCACTGCGATAGCTGCGTCTACCGTTCCCGGAGGGCTGTTCTCACCCTCACGCATCACTTTGGATTACAAAGGGAGGCGGGTGTCTCGATTCGTCCCGTTCGAGACGCAACCGAACATTTCGTCCGGCATCTTCGCCGTAGCCCCGCCGCCCGATCCGCCGTAACAAACCGGGGAAAGTCGCCGGCGGCGAGCTCCTCACCGTTGGACAGGACGTGCAAAGGAGGAACCCTATGACGTTTTCAACTCTGCGGATTCAATCGGCCCGTGTGCGCAAGGTCGCCACCTTATTGTGGGGCCTGGTCTTCATTGTGGTCTTTTTCCTTCCGAGCCTGTCCGCGGCGGACGAGAAAGAGGACAAGGCCAAGAAGCTGCTCGAACAGGCCGAACAGGGCGACCCTGTGGCCCAGGTGGATCTCGGCTGGTTGTACGAATCGGGGGAAGGAGTCCCGAAGGATGCGAAAGAAGCCGTGAAATGGTACCGTAAGGCTGCGGAGCAGGGATTGGCCAGCGCGCAGTGCAACCTGGGCTGGATGTACGAATCCGGCAAAGGGGTGGACAAGGACTTCAAGGAAGCGGTCATCTGGTATCGCAAATCCGCGGACCAGGGCTTTCCCAGGTGTCAGTGCAATCTCGGCACGATGTATGAATATGGCAAGGGAGTGGACAAGGACCCCAAAGAGGCCGTCAAATGGTATCGGAAAGCCGCGGAGCAGGGTGACGCGCGAGGCTTGGCGTTTCTCGCTTCGATGTACGAGACCGGAGAAGGGGTTACCCAGGACTACAAGGAAGCGGTCAAGTGGTATCAGCGATCTGCAGATAAAGGGTACGCGTGGGGTCAGCGAAAGCTGGGTTGGTTGTACGAAACAGGGAAAGGCCCTGCGGAGGACCTCGCTGAAGCGGTGAAATGGTACCGGAAGGCCGCAGACCAGGGCGAATCCTGGGCTGAGGCCTACCTTGGCTGGATGTATCAAAACGGCCGGGGTGTGGAGCAGGATTACAAGGAAGCACTGAAGTGGTACCGAAAGTCGGCTGATCAAGAGAATCACTACGGCTTGTATCGGCTCGGCGGGATGTATGAGAAGGGCCTCGGGGTCCCCGAGGATCGCGAAGAGGCCGCCAAGTATTACAAGAAGGCCGCTGAAAAAGGCAGCAAGGAGGCCAAGGAGCGACTGGCGGCTCTGGGCGGTGAAAAAGAGACTCCTGTGCCCAAAGAGGAAGCCAAATCAAAGGATGACGACTCAACGGAAGTGGCGAGTCTCCGAAAGCGTGCGGAAGCCGGGGACGCGTCCGCGCAGGTCGATCTGGGCTGGATGCTGGAACGGGGCAAGGGAGTGGAAAAGGACCTGAAGGAGGCCGTCAAATGGTACCGGAAGGCTGCCGAACAGGGAAACGCCACTGGCCAGGCCAATCTCGGATACATGTATGAGAACGGCATGGGCGTGCCTCAGGACTATGAGGAAGCGGTACGGTGGTACCGCAAAGCAGCGGAGCAGGGACATGCGCGAGGTCAGTGTAACCTCGGGTACATGTATGCCCAGGGAAACGGGGTTCCTCAGGACGATAAGGAAGCGGTGAAGTGGTATCGGAAATCCGCGGAGCAGGGACACCCCTGGTGCCAGCACAAAATAGGGTGGATGTACGAGAACGGCAAGGGCATCCCGGAAAATTACGGAGAGGCCGTGAAATGGTACCGCAGGGCTGCCGAACAGAACGACGCCTGGGGTCAGGCTTACCTGGGCTGGATGTATCAACACGGCAGAGGAATCGCCAAGAGCGACACAGAAGCACTGAAATGGTACCGAAAGTCTGCTGAACAGGACAATGCCTACGGCCAGTTCCGGCTCGGCTGGATGTATCACCAGGGCCTCGGGACACCTGAAGATCGTGAAGAGGCCGTCAAGTGGTATAAAAAGGCCGCCAAGCAAGGAGACAAGAAAGCGAAGGAGACCCTGGAGCTCATGGGGGAGGAACTGACCGACTGAAGGCTCTGTGGCGCAGAAGCGGTACCGTATTATGGTCCCCAGAGATTGCTTCCCCCGCTCGAAGCAGGGTCGCGATAACAGGCTCCGGGAATGTCATTGCGAAGAACGCGACGACGAAGCAATCTCGATGCGGAAAAACACGTTACCGAATTTACGAAGCCCGGTACGGAGGTTCCCAACTTGGGCGCCACTGCCGACAAGCCGGCCCCGGCGACATGTGGTCCAGACCCCACTTTTCAGCCCAGGGAGGAGGAGTGGCTCATGAAATTGGGAAAACGAGGGGAAATTCTCCGGAACGACAGCGTTTGCCGATTCCCGATCGTGACGATTGTGATTCTGCTGCTGGCGCTCTTTGCTTCTTTGCCGGCACAGGCGGGAGACGACGAAGATAAGACCGCGAAATTGCTCAAGAAGGCGGAGCGGGGCGACGCGCAGGCCCAAGTGGAGCTGGGATGGCTCTACGAATCCGGGAAAGGCGTGAAGACCGATTTGAAAGAGGCGGTCAAGTGGTACCGCAAGTCCGCCGAGCAGGGTGTGGCCGATGGCCAGTCCAACCTGGGCTGGATGTATGAATCCGGTCGAGGCGTCGAGAAGGAATATGCGGAGGCGGTCAAATGGTACCGCAAGGCTGCGGACCAGGGTCAGGCCCGAGGTCAATGCAACTTGGGTGTCATGTACGAATATGGCCGGGGGGTGGACAAAGACGTCACCGAAGCGGTTAGATGGTACCGGAAAGCGGCCGAGCAGGGATACGCGAGAGGACAGGCCTACCTCGGCTCCATGTATCAAACCGGCGAAGGAGTGCCCAAGGGATGTGAAAGAGGCGCTGAAGTGGTTCCGCAAATCCGCCGAGCAGGGGTACGCGTGGGGACAAGTCCGGCTCGGCTGGTTGTATCATCAGGGCATAGGAGTCCCCGAGGACCGTGACGAGGCCATCAAGTGGTACAAGAAGGCTTCGGCTCAGGGTGACAAGACGGCCAAAGAGCGTTTGTCACTGATGGGAGTGGAAGAAACCTCGGAGACTCCCGAGCGTTCCGAGGTCACCGACAAGTACCAGGAGTAAGGTTTCCGGGGGGGAGTCAACCATGGCATTCCGTGCGAGGAATGCACCGCCCCCCTTTTTTTTGGGATCGTGAAACCGCCGAACCGGCCACAACTATAAAGGAGGGATTTCATGTCGTTTTCACCGGTTCGAAATCATGGGCGCCCAAGGCGATGGTGGGCGTTTGTCGCATTGGCATTGGTGTGTGTTTTCTTCTTCTCCGGTGTCTCATGGTCGGCGGAGATGAGCGACAAGACTCGCCAACTTCTGAAACGCGCGGAAAAGGGTGACGCGGAGGCCCAGGTGGACATCGGCCTGGCGTACGAACAAGGAGAAGGGGTACCGAAAGACCTTAAAGAGGCCGTCAAGTGGTACCGGAAAGCTGCGGAGCAGGGACTGGCAAGCGGTCAATGCAACCTGGGCTGGATGTACGAATCGGGCAGTGGGGTCGAGAAGGACCTGCAAGAAGCGGTCAAGTGGTACAAGAAGTCTGCCGAACAGGGATTGCCCAGATGTCAGAGCAACCTCGCGTGGATGTATGAAAACGGACAGGGAGTCGACAAGGATTACAAGGAAGCGATCCGGTGGTACCGCAAAGCTGCCGAACAGGGGCAGGCAAGGGGTCAGGTCAACCTGGGTCTGATGTACGAGTACGCAAAGGGCGTGGACAAAGACTTCAAGGTGGCCGTGAAGTGGTACCGCAGAGCAGCAGAGCAGAAAGACGCCAGGGGCCAGGCATTTCTGGGTTCCATGTACCAGAGCGGAGAAGGGGTAGAACAGGATTACAAGGAAGCCGTCAAGTGGTACAAGAAATCGGCCGAACAGGATTACGCATGGGGACAGCGCAAACTTGGCTGGATGTATGAGACGGGTAAAGGAGTGGACGAGGACTACGGAGATGCGGTGAAGTGGTACCGCAAGGCCGCGGCTCAAGGTGATTCGTGGGCCGAAGCCTATCTCGGTTGGATGTACCAGACGGGCAGAGGAGTCCCGAAAGACCTTGAGGAGGCCCTGAAGTGGTACAAGAAATCCGCGGAAAAAGATAACAACTACGGGCTGTACCGACTCGGCGCCATGTACCACCAGGGAGTGGGAGTTCCCGAAGACCGTGACGAGGCGATCAAGTATTACAAGAAAGCCGCAGAACTGGGGAACGAAGACGCCAAAGAGCGACTGAGTCTCATGGGGGTCGATACGGAAAAAACGAAATAACCAGTCGGCAGGATCGCGTGGGAGAGAGATCCTCCAGGCTTTACCGCGGTGGGGCAGTGACGACCGAGTCAGGCCGAATCCGGCGGGCCCTGGCGAGGTATTCCTCTCCCTCCTCATTCCTGCCCATCGCGATCAGAGCCGTCCCCAGGTTATAGAGGGCCTCATAGTGATTCGGGTTGACGGTCACCACTTTCCTCAGGTGTTGAACAGCCTCCCCCGGCTGTCCGAGAAGCAAGTACGTCGCCCCTAGATTGGTCAACGACTTCATCAGGTCCCTTACGGGCGGTTGGAGCTGCACTGCGGTGAGAAAATTCGTCAGGGCCGCATTCGGCATCCCTGATCGCAGGAGAGCAGTTCCGAGGTTGTGGTATGAAACCGCCAGAGTTCGGTATACGCGCTCGGCATCCTTTCGATCCCTTTGCGCGCGTCGCCGGTCACCCGACTGCTCACGCTCGCTTGCCCGTGCCAGACGTTCCTTGATGTACCACTCCTTGAGATTCACCGCCGTCAGAAAGGGGGCGATGGCTTCCTTGGGCTTCCCGATGCCCATGAAGGCGTGCCCGAGATAGGTGTGGGCCGTCCAGCTCGACGGATTGTGCTTGAGATTGTACGTCCAGAGGCTCACCGAATTTCGCCATTCGCAGGCATAATTCACCGTTTGAAATGCGAGGAAACAGATCCAACCCGCTGCAGCGACGGTGAAGGTCTGTCTCAACCGACCCGACAGGCGAGCGCGAATACCCTGAATTATGATGGCAAAGCCGAGCGAAATCCCTATCATGGGTAGATAGAGGAAGTGGTCGGCCACGAACGACAACCGCAGGTACCCGAAGGTAAACAGGCCACTGGACGGCAGAAGCGGGACCAGGAACAGGATAGCCGCCACACGTGGCAAGGCCCCCAAACGCTTCCTGTACAGCGCCATGAATGTTCCCGCGGCCAGGCAGGCAATGAGAGGTAGCCACCAGACCGTGGAACAAGGATCCACTTCCCACCGCGGGTATATGGGAGAGAGTCCCAGAGGCGCAAATGCCTTGGACAGATAGAAGCACACCGTCGCGGCAGCAATGAACGGGCGCTCCGCAATCCCGATCGGTATATTCAGCGCCGCTCGTTCCATGCTCGTGCGCTCGCTCTGGACAATCAGCAAACTGATGGCCAGGGCCAGGAGGAAAAAGGGGAGCACCGGCCATAGGGTCCTCATTGCTACTCGACAAGCTTCCTGGAGGCGGGACCATGCGTCCCCGGATGGGAGGGGTAGATGGCCGGTGGAAGGATCGCTGACGCGGGCATTGCCTCTTGGCGGCCACAAGAGCAGGTGAGTGAACCACAGAAGAACCGGCAGGACCGTGACCGTGGGTTTGGTCAGCAAAGCTGCCGCGAAGAGAACCGCCGAGCAAACGTACACGCCTCTGCCGCGCTCTTGAACGTATCGCACGTAGGTCAGGTAAGCGCCAAGGAAGAAGAGTCCGCCCAGCAAGCCCTTTCTCTGGGCAAACCAGACGACGGACGATACTTGCAGCGGATGGATCAGGAAGATCAGCGCGGCAATGAACGCAAGGGCCTGATCGGCTCCAAGCTTGCGTACGAGCAGGAATACCAGGATGCCGTTCGCGCAGTGCAAGATCAGATTGATGAACAGCGTGAGCCACGGACACGGCTTTCCGAACAACGCCTTGTCCAGCATCAAACTGATGGACCCGAGAGGCGCATAATAGCCGGAAACAATCTCCCCGCGCCAGTCGGTGAAGAGTTGTTTCGTCACGTTCCAGTAGTCGCCGCTCGAGAGCACCTTTCGATACGCGACAAGATCCCAATCAACAAACGAACTTCCCAGATTCGGCACGTAGAGGATGATGGTAACGAGAACGAGCAAGGGTACGAGGATGTACACCGCGTTTTTCGATGAAAAAGCCGCGCCCGCCGGACTGCGCAACAACGCGAGGAGATTCCTCCAACGTGCTCCGGGCGAAGTGGGTGTCGAAGCATTCATCTGCGAACTACAGAGCAAACTGCTGACGTGCATATAATGCCAACGCGCATTCTAGGAGCCTGTCGCGAAACATTTCGCGACAGGCTCCTAGTCCGGCGGCTTCATTCCAAAGCGCAAGTACCGAAACCTCTTCTGGTCCTCCGGCGAAACGCCCGATCCCACTCGAATCATCATAACGTTTTCTTCCCGCAGCGCGATGTTGGGTTCGTTGGTATACACTTCCCGAAACCCGTACGGGCGATACAAATCCATCATAAGGCGGCGATACTGTGCCGCGGTCAGGCCCGACCCTTCGAGATCCCAGTGCCATGAGAAACCTTGCATGTAGGTTATCTTATGCTCGAAGAAATCCTCGTCCATGACCGCATCCAATATCCGACGGCCGAGTCGGACGCCCCGAAGTGTACGACTGACCTCGATGGCGGCCATCTCGTACATGAGATCGCCGAGCGCCGCCCATCGCTCGCTCGGGTCCGGATACCAGCAGACTCCATATCCGACGATCAGACGCGATTCCATAAGCGCCAACGTCACCCGCCCTCCCCTGCGCTTGGCAACGTTGTCGAACGTTTCTACCTTCTGGATGATAGACGAGTATTGCGAAAAATGCCCAAGGCCATCGTCCATCGTCATTCCGTCAAAGGAGCCGGGCGGACAATTAGCTCGGATCGTCAAGAGTCCGCGAGGGGTCTCGTGAACGATGGTTCGCTCCATCCGGGGGTCGTTCCTCGTCTCGGGGCACTCCCTGCTCAAAAATCACTCCAGTCCTTGCAAAGGTTTTTCACCATGATAATCAGGTCTCGGTAAATCCCGTGCGAGTCTTTCACGTATCCCTCGAGAACGGCTTCTTCGCGGAAGTCCAGTTTATAGGCAGCGAGGATGGCGGGTTCCTCCACACCGGCCACGAATTCCGCTACGAGCTTTTCTATTCCCAGATCCATCGCCAGCTTTACGCAATCCAGAATCATCCAGGTCCCCACCTTCAATTGACGGAACGCGGGATGAACCGTGATCCGCAGGTGAGCCACATGCCTCATGGAAGGCTCCGTGGCGCGGTGGAGCCTGAGATTGGCAATGATTTTACCATCTTCCTCCCGCACGGCGATTATGGGGAGAAGGCGGTCATAATCCATCTTCTCAAGCCATTCGTGCAGGACGCTTGGGTCGGTGAGCTTCTCCCTGAGGAACCAGTGCTCTTCTTCCGGGAGCTCGGAGAAGAATTCTTTCAGGCCTTCTTCATCCTGCCGCACCACAGGGCGTATGAGCACACATTGCCCGTCCTTGCATACGATTGCCTTGGGATAACTCCTCATCATGGTGAAAGCTCCTCCCCGGCACAGATTCATGTGAAGTTCCATTCCCGGTATCGGGCACAATGGACAATGAAAATTCGTAATCGTTCACCGTGAATTCGAGCCCTCACCCCCAACCCCCTCTCCAAGTTTGGAGAGGGGGCTTCTGATCCCCCTTCCCCAAACTTGGGGAAGGGGGTTGGGGATGGGGACAAAAGGTGAGGCGCTCACCGTCTCATTCATGAGCAACCCCGGTGAACGGTCACGAAAATTCAGCCCTTGCACTCGCACTCGGGTCGCCAAACACGTAGCGGCGACCAACGGAAGCCGCTAATATATTTGGAGTTTTTTTGCAAATAGTCCCTCCCCGGAGCATTTTCCTCGAAGAATCCCCTGCCGCTCTCGCGCTCAGTAGCAGCATTCCCGGAGGCTCATCAGCCTCTTGATGGTCGCCCGGTGAGGAGTAAACGGATTCTTGGCAGCGATCGGAAGGGGCAAGGAATGAGACTCACCAAAAGGGGTTTCGCGCACTTTCATGTTGTAGGCCGTCACCATGAGAGCTTCCAGGTTTACCGCGTCGAGGATATTGTACGCGAGAAGCGTCTCCAATGCCCTCATGTTGTGATTTCTCTTGTAGTCGTCCCACAGGGTTACCGCGAAGTACCCATCGACACCGTTCAGCTCGCCTCTGTCCAGGCCCAGCTTCCGTTCACACCCTTTGAGTCCTCCGGTATAGCCCAGGCTCTTCAGGAGGAACCGAAGATCAATATGAGCCTCGGGCATTCGGATTCCGAAGGAGCTCTCGATAACGGGAATGTCAAAGCATCGACCATTGTAGGTTACCAGGAGGTCATACCGTGCAATGTCCTCTCTGAACCGGTGCAGGTCACGATCTTTGACGTAGTAGGAAATCGTTTTGCCGTCGTACACGGCTATGGTGGTGATATAAGTGCCCGATCCCGCCAGCCCGTTGGTCTCGATGTCAAGATAGGCCACCGATCCCCTGAAATCCCCGAACATCCGCCAATGCTCGTTCGTGGGCAACAACCGGGCAAAATGGGCAAGATTGCGCTCCTCGAACTGTTCGATGGACTCCATCACGCGATTGCGCAAGAAATACAGTTTCCCCTCAGACAACTGATCGAGGGGCATGCGGGCAACATCGTCCCAGGAACGAATGCCCCGGGCCCAGAGATTTCTTTCGGTCTTGGGCCCAATCCCCGGTATGTGGCAGAATGTGTTTCTCAGCATCATGCTTTCCCCTTGGCGCTCAAGCCTTCCACGGCCATTCGGACTTCAGTGAACCGCCGCGGGCCCGGTACATACCTCATCCGGGTTTCCTGAGTCAACGATTGCGACCGATCGGATTCGCGGGGAGGCCCCGCAGGCACTCTTCGATCAAGTCGTAGGCCCCGGCCAGCAGGCCCTGTTCTTCGTTCATGAGCCCCTCGAGGCGGCCCGCGTCAAGCAGTCGTGCGACGGCAATTCCCGTGACGAGCTTACCCGGACGCCAGGGCCGTAACTCTGTCCCGAACATCCTGGCCAATTCGAGGGCCAAGCTCTTGACGACCCCCTCGGCCTGGGGCGCCCTGGTCTCGATTTCGATTTCACGATGAACAACCCGAGCCGTGCCGAACAGGTAAGAGACCCGGTCTATGGAGAGCTCGGCCTGCACGGGGCCTTCGTGAGAAACGCGTGCGAGCCTGATCCTGCGCTGAGTGGACCGTTCCTGAATCACCACCAATCCCATGGAACGGAGCGTCCGGGTCGGAGCATCGGCCCGGAAATCCCCTGCCGGCAAGATGATGCCGAGACCGCCCAATTCTTCAAGACATGCCGCCAGTCCGTGAGGGGACCAAGAGACTTCGAGCTCGATGCGGTCAACCCCTCCGTGGCCCGCCGCGACGGCAGGGCCTTTGAGGGTGATAAACCGGTCGGAACGGCTCTCATCATCTTCCCGCGGTACCCGATCCGGCGAGACGGGCACTCCCTCTGCTCCGACCGTCCTCACCCGAAGGGACCAGAGGGCCCGGCCGAGAATCCCTTGCGGGGTGTCGAAGTAGACATCGTAGATCCGGCGATCGTCGTCGGGGATGAGCCCACAGTCCCCGGCACGCGTGACACCGGAGATGCTGTCCGCGATCTCCGCGGGCCTCTCCGAACAGATCACCAGGGTGATTTCGCTCTCCACATGGCTGCATGGAGTCTTGTTCATGGCTCCGGGGCCCAATTCAGGATGTGGCGGAGGCAGACTTTGTTGTACCTCGATTGACCGATTGTCGTAAGAAAGTCATCGCGAGAAGCTTAGTGCCCTGACGCACAAATTCGGTGACGTATTCCGGGTTCGTCATCCCGGCGAAAGCCGGAGTCCAGTGCTGTCAAGCTGGGGAGAATTGGAGCGCTCTCCACTGCTCCCGGCCATCCGGGACTGGATTCCGACTTTCGTCGGAATGACGGAGAGTTCGGCTTGGTTCCGGTCTTCCGGCCGAGTCGCAAGACCTCGGGGTCGAA
>Ga0172371_10011947_pt1 | contig 11499 bp, 8 predicted proteins | sample Lak12m_FD_114543 | JGI IMG/M metagenome (GOLD analysis project Ga0172371, IMG submission 114543) | Freshwater microbial communities from Kabuno Bay, South-Kivu, Congo - kab_022012_12m | ecosystem: Environmental > Aquatic > Freshwater > Lake | place: Democratic Republic of the Congo: South-Kivu...
ACTGCGACGGGCTGCACTGCCAGTACATGTTCTACCGCGTCCAGCTCGAACCCGTCGGCCAGACGGAAGAGCTTTTCGTGTTCCCGCCCAACAGCGACCCCGACTGGCCCAAGCATTCCAACTACAAAGGGCACTTCAAGGCGAGCAGGGACGGAAGCGTGCTGGTGATCCTCGGCACCACGATCCGGTCCAACCGGTACTACATGTGGAAGCAGGGGAACCTCCACGAGCTGGACTACATCTGCAACCAGTACGTCAACGGCGACTGCATCGGCGCTGGAAGCGAGTACACCGATACCGACCCCGTCGCAATCTCGCCCGACAACTCGCTCATCGTTGCATTCACAATCGCCGAGACCGACCTGAGGGTGCGTCTCTACGACACCGAAACCCTCATCCCCAAGTCGATCCCCCTCTTCTCCGCGCCCGACGGCACCTGGCTCGCCAAGAGCTGCCCGGTCGTGACCGCATCGGACTGGAAGTTCCGCAGGGTCGTCGGAGATCCGGTGTTCAGCCCGGACGGGAAATCGATCTACTTCATCGCATACACGGATTGCCAGGTGGTGTCCGCTGACTCGAAGCCGTACACGAACATCCTCATGATGGACCTCGCGACGATTGGCGACGGCACCGCATTTACGGAGTCCGACTTCGTCAACGTCACCAAGAACCCCAATGCCAGCACGCCGGACAACACGGTCGTCGACGCATTCGATCTCTCGCCTGCGGGCAAGACCGTTGTGTTCACTGCGTCGCCCAAGTTCAAGTTCGCGGGCGGCGACCCGCTCAGTCCGATTATGCAGCCCCTGGATTCGAAGTCGGAGCGAGCGCAGAAAGATCGAGAAGTCTGGCTCATCGGTGCGGGCGGTACGGGCAAGACGCAGCTTACGGACAACAACAAATATTCGGCCCAGTCGCCCCTTGCACTGGACCCGAGCGTGACCAGCTACTACAATCCCCGCTGACGGAGGTGTGACGGATGCTGGCGAAAGATCCGACCTACAAGTGTTACAAGTGCGGAGACCCGCTGCGCTTCGACGTGAAGATAGGCCGCAGGGACATGTGCCCGAACTGCTACGCGTACCTGCACTGCTGCAAGAACTGCAAGTACTGGGACCCCACGGTGCACAACGAGTGCCTTGAAGAGCGCGCCGAGTTCATCCGCGACCGCGAAGAGGGCAACTTCTGCCTCTACTTCACGTTCAGACCGGTCGAAGGAGACGACGCGGCAAACGAGGCCCAGGCCGCGAAGAAGCAGCTCGAGAAGGTGTTTGGCGTGTCGATGAAGTCAGCGCTCAAGGCGCCCAGCACTGCCGAAGACGCAAAGAAGAAGCTGGAGAAGCTCTTCAAGAAGTAACCGCCCCGGCCGCTGGTTCGCAGGGGCCGCTGGGAAACTCCCCTCCCCCCTCGCGGGAGAGGGCAGGGTAGGGGGGCCCATGGCCGCAGAAGTAGTTGTCGTCTTCGTCACCGCGCCCCTCGACAGGGGCCCCGACATCGCCCGCCACGTGGTCGAAGGACGCTTCGCAGCCTGCGTGAACATCGTGCCCGAAGTGCGCTCGATCTACCGCTGGCAAGGCAAGATCGAAGACGACCGCGAGTGCCTCCTCATCATGAAGACCGAGCGCTCCGCGTTCCCAGCTCTGGCCGAAGCCGTGAGATCGGTCCACCCCTACACAGTACCGGAGATCATCGCGCTCCCCGTCGCGGAGGGCTCCGCTCCCTATCTCGAATGGATTCACTCGGTCCTGGCCGGAAATCACTGAGTCGAAGGGCGTCTCGCCGGAACGATCACTCTCTCCCGATCTTCCCCGCCAATTGCCCGCATGCTGCCTCGATGTCCTGCCCGCGGCTCTTTCGAACCGTGACGTTCACGTGCTTCGACGCAAGGAACTCGGCGAACGCCTGGACGTCCCCTTCCGACGGCCGCAACCCCTCACGCTCCGGCGCAGGGTTGTAAGGGATCAGGTTCACCTTGCACCGAATGAAAGACAGCAGCCGCACAAGGTTCCTCGCATCCTGGAGCGAGTCGTTCACCCCGTGCAGCAGCACGTACTCGATCGTGATTTTCCGCCTCGGCTCCACCGGAAACGCCTTGAGCGCTGCCATCAGCTCGTCCAACGGGTATCGCCTGGCTATCGGCATGATCGCTTCGCGTTTCGCCTGGGTGGGGGCATTCAGCGAGACGGCGAGCAGCGCGTCCACCTCCTTGCCCATCCGTTCGATGCCAGGGACGATACCCGCGGTCGAGACCGTGATCCGCCTGGGCGAGATGTTGCATCCCCGCTCCTGCTGGAGCTGCCGGATGGCGCCCGAGACGTTATCGAAGTTGTTCAGCGGCTCGCCCATCCCCATGAACACCAGGTTGCCCGCGGGCAGCTCCGGATGGAGCCTTCTCGCCAGGAGGTACTGGTCCACGATCTCGGCAACCGTCATGTCTCGTGTGAACCCCTGCGACCCGGTAACGCAGAAGTCGCAGGCAAGCGCACAGCCCACCTGGCTGGACATGCATTGGGTGTACCCTCCGGTTTCCATTCCGATCAAGACAGTCTCCACGACCGCGCCGTCATCCGCCCTCAGCGCCATTTTCACCGTTCCGTCAGCGCTCTTGCGCTCCAACGCAACCGACAGCGCGTGCACCCGCCAGCCCTCGTCATTCAAATGTACCCTTAGCTGAGCGGGCAAGACCGAGATCCCGTGGAGATCAGAAGCGCCCCTGGCGTGGATGTGCTCGAAGATCTGCCGCCCCCGGTAGGCCCTTTCGCCTAGAGAGACGACGAGAGATTCGAGGTCCGCGGGGGAGAGGCCGGAAAGGAATCTGGAAGGCCGTTCTGGTGCCATGCTCATTGTCCGCCTCCGCCTGCCTGAATGCAATGGCATCTCCAGCACTGCCGGGGCTACGGCGTGACCTCCGATCCGCCGCTGCTTGCCGGAACGCCGGAACAACTCCAGCCTCTCAGGGCCGCGGCGTGACCTCCGGGAAGAAGTATCGGATCTCGCGAGCCGCTGTCTGGGGCGCATCGGAACCGTGGACAGCGTTGCGCGTGATGCTCTCCCCGAACAGGTTCCTGATCGTCCCGGGAGCGGCTTCCGCAGGGTTGGTCTTGCCCATGAGAGTGCGGTTGGCGTTGACCGCGTCTTCCTTCTCCAGCACCAGCAGGTAGGCGGACCCAGAGGACATGAAGTCGATGAGCCCCTGGAAAAACGCCTTGCCGGAATGCTCCTTGTAGAAGCCCTCTGCGACCTCCCGAGTCATCTTCAGCTTGCGGATGGCCACGACCTCGAAGCCGGCTTCCTCCCACACGGAGAGTATCTTCCCTGCCAGGTGTCTCTCGACCGCATTGGGCTTGATCATTGCAAACGTGCGCTGCAGCATCGATTCACCTCCCAAGTGCTTCCAGCATGGCCTGGCCGATGTCCGCGGGAGTCTTGGCCACCTTGATGCCCGCAGCTTCCAGCGCCGCGATCTTGTCTGCCGCGGTCCCCTTCCCTCCAGAGATGATCGCACCCGCATGCCCCATGCGTCGTCCGGGCGGCGCGGTCTTACCCGCGATGAACGCAGCTACCGGCTTGGTCATGTGCTCCTTCACGAAGCGGGCCGCTGCTTCCTCCGCCTGGCCGCCGATCTCTCCGATCATGACCACTCCGTCGGTGTCCGGGTCCGCCTGGAACCGCTCCAGCAGCTCTACAAACGTGAAGCCGACCACCGGATCCCCGCCGATGCCCAGGCACGTGGACTGCCCAAGCCCCAGCCGTGTGAGCTGATCCACCGCCTCGTAAGTAAGCGTCCCGCTGCGGGAAATCACGCCGATGCGCCCGGGCGAGAAGATCATGTCAGGCATGATGCCCACCTTGCACTTGAAGCCGGGGGCCATTATGCCTGGAGTGTTGGGCCCAACCAGAGCCGTCCCCTTGCGCGCCAGGTACGTCTTCACCCGCGCCATGTCCAGCACCGGGATCCCTTCCGTGATGCACACCACCAGCCGCACACCCGCATCCGCCGCTTCCAGGATAGAGTCCGCAGCGAATCTCGGCGGCACGAAGATGATGCTGGTGTTCGCACCAGCCTTCACGCACGAGTCCCGCACCGTCTCGAAAATCGGTACTCCCAGCGAGGTCTGGCCCCCCTTGCCCGGCGTTACCCCCGCGACCACCGCGGTGCCGTACTTCAGCATCAGTGGAGTGTGGAACTGCCCTGCCCCGCCCGTGATCCCCTGGACCACCACCCGAGTCTCTTTGTCGAGGAGGATGCTCATCTCGTCCCTCCGCACGCACGAACTATCTTCTCCGCTCCGTCCTTCATGTCGTCCGCAGTTATGATCGGCAGGCCCGACCCTGCCAGGATGGCCACTGCCTCGTCCTTCCTGTTTCCCGCAAGCCGGACCACCAACGGAATGTCCAGCTTGACCTTGGACAGCGCCTCCACCAGCCCCTGCGCAACAACGTCGCACCTGACGATGCCGCCAAACACGTTGACGAAAATCCCCTTCACCTTGTCCCGCAACATGATGCGGAAGCTCAGCGCCACGTTGTCCGCCGTCGCAGTCCCTCCCACGTCCAGGAAGTTGGCGGGCTCCCCCCCACACTCCTTCACCGCATCCATGGTCGCCATCGCCAGCCCCGCCCCGTTGACCAGGCAGCCGATGTCACCGTCCAGCTTGATGTAGTTGAGCTTCGCGTCGGCAGCTTCCACTTCCGACGGCTCCTCCTCGTCAAGATCCCTGAGCGCCACGACCTCCGGATGCCGGAACAGCCCGTTGTCGTCAAACCCCAGCTTCGCATCCAGCGCAATCACCGCACCGCTCTTCGTGATTACCAGCGGGTTGACCTCCGCCAACGAACAGTCCTTGCTCGCAAAGACCCCGTACAGCTTCGTCGCCAGCGACACGAACCCGGGCAACGAGCCAACGGGTATCCCGAGCCTGATGGCCATGTCCCGAGCATGGTACTCCTTGAGCCCGACGAGAGGATCGATCCCGACCGTGTGGATCTTCTCGGGCGACTTGCGCGCCACTTCCTCGATCTCGGTCCCGCCTTCGCTGGAACCTATCAGCGCAACCCGGGAGTTGTCCCGGTCCACGATGAACGCGAGGTAAAGCTCGGTCGCGATTTCCACTCCCCTCTCTATCAGCACGCGGCCGATCCTCTTTCCCTTCTTGCCTGTCTGGACCGTAACCAGAGTCGCGCCCAGCAGCGATTTCGCAGCGGCCAGCGCCTCGCCGGGGCTGCGCTTCACCTGCACCCCACGGCCGACCTCGGTCCCGTCCCGATACGCGATCCCCTTGCCGCGGCCCCCAGCGTGAACCTGGGCCTTCACCACCCAGACCCCGTCCGCCAACTTACCGTCCAGCGCTTCCATCCCAGCGAGGCTGGTCGCCGCATGCCCCTCGGGACAGCTCACCCCGGCTTCCCGCAACAGAGCTTTGGCCTGGTACTCGTGGATTTTCATCACGCCCCCCAACAGAACCGGCGAAACGTATAGCGTCATGGCGGCGAAGTCAAGCACAAGTCGTCCCGAGCAAAGATCCTGGTCTGGTGTTGCAATATTCAACACAACTGAACACAACTACACAAAAACATTACACAATCTGGCCACAAGGCAGCCCTGTGCCCAAACATGGCACTCCGTTGCAAATTGATACAAGATGGAGACCGGCCCAAGAAGCAGGAATGCCGGTATCAGCCACATAATGTAAGGAGATGACAAATGTCCGTTGCAGGGGAATCCGCTGACTGTGTAGGACAAACGGCTTTTTTTCAGTGTCGCGCGGTGGTACATGCCTCGGAAGCCCGTTTGTACGCACTTGGTGGCACGCGTATTGCATCCATCTTCCCCGGCTTGTTGGTGCGGAAAGGTCCCCCGATGTCGCCCCGAACGACGCGTCGCCTTTGCAGCACGGTACTTCTCCTGGGGGGCCTGTTGACATTCGGCTGCACGGTCTCCTCCGGCCCTCCTGCTCCTTTCAGCTCGAGTGACCGGTTCGCCCCTGATTTCCCCGGGCCGGAGGAGATCGACGCGTCGCCCGAAGCCGATTCCTGGCTTTTCCCAGATGGTGAGAATGAAAATGGCCACCCAGCCGGTCTGCCCGACGACGACGCGTTCCCCATGGATGACGCAGGAGACTGGGATTTCCCCCCCGGAGCTGACGCTGCCTGGTCGGATGCCTGCGGGCCCGACCACCTGGCCGAAGGTGACGACCACCTGGCCGAAGGGGACGCATGGCCCGGTTTGGAACCCGACCAGGATGCAGTGCCCGGGTCGGAGCCGGACCAGGATGACGTCTGCGTGGTCCTGTGCCAGGCCCGTGAATGCGGGCAGGTCCAGGGTTGCGTGTGCGGCACCTGCGCAGCGGGCAAGGTGTGCGACGGAATGCATCAGTGCGTTGACGATCCGTGTCCTCTTGCCTGTGCGGGCAAGCAGTGCGGCATAGTCGGCGCTTTCTACCTCGGACTCTCGTGCGATTGCGGCTCCTGCTCGGATGGACTCGAATGCGACTACTGGAAGTATGCCTGTATCGTGCCCGGAAGGGCCCCGTGAGATTGCCCACCTCCGCCGGCGTTGCGGCAGGTTGCGCTCTTCTGCTCTCCGTTCCGGTCTGCTCTTGCTCTCAACAGCCCGGCGCCTCCCCTGGAGTCACCGCCGACGCAGGCCAAGATGCGCCATCCGACACTGCTCGCTTCCCTGGGGAGGATGCAGGGGACGGGGCCGTCCCGGATGCGCTTCCAGGTCCCACGCCCCTGCCCGTGCACCTGGAGCTTCTTCCTGCGCTCGAAAACCCTCTGGCCCGGGCCGTGAAGCTGGAAACCAGTGAACCATGCAGGCCCTCAGTCACGGTCACGCCGACCGCTCCTGGCCCAGGTTTTTCCGTGAGTTGGAACGCTGAACCGAAAGTAATACACGAGATCCCAATCCTGGGTCTGCTACCAGAGGCTTCGTACTCGATTTCGGTTGCGTGTGCGGCGGACGGCGGAAAAGCCGCGGACATGGGAACGCTGTCCCTGCAGACGGGCGCCTTGCCCGCTGACGCACCGGTGGCAAGTGTGCTTGTGTCCAAGCCTGAGCGGATGGCCTCCGGGGTGACGTTCTTCAACCTGGGGAGGTGGAAGACGCTGTTCATCGCGCAGGAAGCTCTGTTCGCCGCGGTGGACGCGTACGGGCGCTACGTCTGGTACCAGCCGATGCCGTACGTGGTCGAAGACCCGTCGTTCACCGACGCTGGCACGTTCCTCTTCGTGGAGCAACTCCATCGGGTCAAGGAGATGGACGTTCTTGGGCGTGTCCTCAACACGTGGGAAGCCGCAGACATTGGGTTGGACAGCTTCCACCATTCGGTGATCGAGCTTCCCTCGGGCAACCTGCTGGCGCTGAGCACAGAGCTTCGCACGTACGAAGGCTGTTCTGCGGCCGCAGGCGGCATGGAAAAGTGCAACCTGGTGGGGGACGTAATCGTCGAGCTCACCCGCAAAGGGGACGTCGTGCGCCGGACCAGGCTGTTGGATCTGCTCGACCCGCTGCGGTTTGCGCATCCCTACTACTACACGCCGTTCTGGGACCTGGTCTACTCCGGCCTTCCGGGCGGCACTCGGGACTGGTCGCATGGCAACTGCCTGCGTTTCGTGCCGGGCGGCGACTCGGGGACGGGCGACGGGTCTGGGCCGGGCGACGGCACGGTGCTGGTGTCCCTCGCCAACCAGAGCTGGGTGCTCGACTTGGACTACCCTTCGGGAAAGCTGCTTTGGAGATTCGGAGCCGAGGGGGACTTCCCGCTGCAAGGCGTCGATTTTGACGCGGCAAAGCCGGGGACGGAGGCCGAACCGGGGACGGAGCCTGAGGCCGAAACGGGGACGGAGCCTGAGGCAGCCGAGGGGCCCAGGTGGTTCCAGCGTCCGCACGGCATCGAGCTCGGCCCGGGCGGAACTATACTGCTGTCCGACAACGGGGCGGATGTTCCGGACGTGCCCCCAAGACCCGTGGAGTACGCCATCTCGGGCGAGGCCGGGACAGCTAGCGCCAGCGCAGTCGAGACCTGGACCTGGAATGCAGGGGCATTCGTGAATCTCGGGCCCGGCGACGCGGACTACCTGCCCAACGGCAACAAGCTGTATCTCGACGGAACCAGGATGGAGTTGGTGGCGCCGCCGCTCTTGAATCCGGCAAATCCCATCTGGATGCGGCTTGTCGAGCTGGCCCCCGCACAGGCGCAAGACGGCTCCGTGGGCGACGATTACGAGCCCGTGTTCGACCTGGAATTCCGCGGCACCGACGAAGACGGCTACAAGTACATGAGCACCGGGGTTGAGCGGCTGGAGGACCTCTACCCCCCGACTTTCACCGTGACCGAAACCGACGGCGTTGCTCCCGCTGGCGTAAGGGACGTGAATCCGCCCTATGACCGGACGCAGAGCCAGGCGCTTCCCAAGTTGCTCCAGCCTCCGAAAGGGTACGGTCCGCCCGGCCCAGCGGTTTCCAGCCTCAAGCTGACCAAGGCATGGGGCAATCCGCTTGCGGGTCACGTCAAGCTGGAAACCGAACCCGAGTCCACGTGCAGCCTGTTTGTAGAGGATCTGTCAGGCAGCACCGAGTGGTCGCCCGGCGTGGAGTCCGTGCCATCCAAGAAGCATTCCTTCCCGGTCCTGGGGCTGAAGTTCGGCCATTCCTACAGGTTCAGAATCGCAGCCACGAGCACAAGTGGCGGAGTAACGATAGATGACTCGCTGGTCTACCAGACTCCCGAATACCAGGCAGACCTGCCGCACTTTGACGTGGTCCAGGCGCATTCGGACCTCATGTCGCCCGGAGTCACTCTGGTCAGCCTTGTGCGTTGGGGCACCACGATGGAGCACGAGTGGGGAAGGACGGTAGCCGTCGATGCCGAAGGCGATGTCTTGTGGATCATGGATCTGACCTGCGTGGACTTCCACGTCACTGCGGAAGGAACCATCCTGTGCCTCAACGGTATGGACTACGTCAACGAGTACGACTTCTTTGGAAACCTGCTTGCGTCGGTCAACAACTCGGACGTGAGCACCGACGCGTTCCACCATGCAGTCTACCCGCTTCCGAACGGGAACGTGGCAGCGCTGGGGCTGGAGGTGCGGGCCATCGGCGGGTATCCGTTTACGTGCGGAGGGCTGCAGACCTGCAACGTTGTGGGGGACGTCATCGTGGAGTTCACCAAGAACGGTGTCGAAGTGGGATCGTGGTCCCTGCTGGACAAGCTGGACCCCTACCATTTCGGAGAGGGTTTCGCCATGGGATACTGGGACATGGTCTACCCCGGGATGACGGGGGGGACCAAGGACTGGTCGCACGGCAACTCGGTCGTCTACGATCCCACGGACGATTCCTTCCTTGTGTCGCTGGCGGTCCAGGACTACGTGGTGAAGCTCTCCCGGGCCACGGGAGAGGTGCTCTGGCGGTTCGGCCCGGAGGGTGACTTCTACTTGACCAGCGGGACCTGGCCGTCGCACCAGCACTCTGCCATGTTCCTGCCGGACGGCCACCTGATGATGTTCGACAACGGGACGTTCAAGACGCCGAAGCAGAGCAGGGTCGTCGAGTATGCGATCGACGCTTCGTGCAGCGACTGCTTCTTCGCCGGCGAGCAGGTCTTCGAGTTCACTGACGACCAGCCCTTCTTCTCGCAGATTTGGGGCGAGGTCGATTTCCTCGCGAACGGCAATCTGCTGGTGACCGATTCATCGAGGCTGGGCAACCCCGATGGCTCGGAATGGGACCCGGCCAACCCCAAGTTCGCCCGCGTGGTAGAGATCACGCACACCACTCCGCCCCAGAAGGTGTTCGAACTCGTCGTGCCCAAAGAGGCTCCCTCGTCTTCCTACGGCTACTGGATCACCAAGTCGGAACGGGTGGTTTTCCCCGGCCTGCCGTGAGCCGGCCTCCTCTCCGTGCGGCCGAGGGTCCGTCGCAAAATAACCCGATGAATTCGGACGCCGAAGCATCCGTTCCGGCGTCGTTGCTCTCCCTCGCCATACCTCTGGAGCTGGCTCCTACGGTGATTCTGTACCCGCCCCGCGCCACCGCGCGGCGACGGAAGCCGCGGCAGCAAACGCAAGGAGCATGCCGGCAAAGAAGATAAGCTCCTCCAGCGAATCCACGATCAGGGGTACTGACGGGCCAACCGCAAACAGGGTCGCGACGAACCCGGACAGCAGCAGCAGCACCAGGAGGTAGAGGTTGATCGCAGGCGTGAACGACGCCCTCGAACTTCCGGTCGCCACCAGCAGGAACAACAGCACCGGCGACGCGTACTTGAGCACCGTCACCACGAACATCAGGTACCAGAGCGCCACGTACGCGTCTCCGAACCACCGCGACGCAAACTTGAAGTCGATGCCGATCGTTCTCATCCCGAACGCGGCCATCGCAAGAATGATCGACACAAGGAACACAATCGTCAGGCCCGGAAGGCCGCCGGGCGACTCCTTCATCTCCCGATCCCATGCGGCCCACAGGAACCCTCCCACCGCAATGAAGCCGCTGAACTGGAACAGCACCGGGTAACTGAACTCGTATACAAAGCACATCACGATTTGCAGCATGAGGAAAAGCGCGTACCTGTCGATCACCGGCACTCGGACAAAACACCCGGCAACCGCTACCAGCGCCGTCGCCAGCGAGAATGCTGCCTGCACGGTCCCCGGCACGGGGATCACCTTGAGGAACACCAGCCACGCGAAGTGCGACAACACCAGCGCAACGATCCTGCCTCCCCAAGGGCGACGGAATACTCCCAGCGCATGTGCTGCTGCGCCGTCTGCCAGCACGAACGCGGTAAGGGACGCGAACGTGACGAGCGGAGACATCGCTTCAGGCGGAAAGAGCTTGAAGTGCACGATCCGGAAGTTCTCGACGAATACCAGGTACTGAGAGCCAAGGAAGGAAGCGGCCAGGCCGAGGCCGGAGAAAAGGGCGAGAGAGCGAATTTGCTGGCCGCAACTCGGACCCCTCCGGCCGCTCCGGGCGGCCACCTCCCCGCTCGCGGGGAGGGGGACTCTTCCCAGCGTCCCCTCCCCCGGCTCCGGCAGGGGAGTCCCCGGCTTCGCCGGCGCAGGGGGTCTGCGGCCGACCAGCTTCCACGCCCAGCCCAGGAACAGAACCAGGATCGCCACGGCTACCCCGCGCAGCGCCCCGTACCCATACAACGTCGGATAGTGGAACAGGAACAGCCCCGCGGCAACCCCGACGCCGCCGCACAGAACGCGATACCAGCGGTCTGCACCTGCCGCGCCGGTTTCGCCCGTCTCGTCAGTCGCACTACCGGGTGCGTCAGCGCCCGGTCCCCGTGGCGTTGCCCCGACCCAGCCCCGCAGCCTCGGCCCCAGGTACCACCCCGCCGCGAAGTACAGGGCATACAGGCAAAACCACGTCGCCAACCGTGCCTCGTGGATCAGCCCATCCACAGCCTGGTACGCCAGCGCCCGAGCAACGCTCAGGGCGACCAGCACCGTGGCAAGTGCACCCACCTTCGCAGGAGAGTC
>Ga0172371_10011948_pt1 | contig 11499 bp, 9 predicted proteins | sample Lak12m_FD_114543 | JGI IMG/M metagenome (GOLD analysis project Ga0172371, IMG submission 114543) | Freshwater microbial communities from Kabuno Bay, South-Kivu, Congo - kab_022012_12m | ecosystem: Environmental > Aquatic > Freshwater > Lake | place: Democratic Republic of the Congo: South-Kivu...
CAACGCTCGCAGACGTTAAGTACCTTGAACCGCCTGTCTAATGAACTGAGCGGTACGTTGGATGCGAACCTGATTCTGACTTATACAGTCCAGGAAATATTGCAGTTAATTCCTTGCACATATGCTGCGGCGTTGCTGTTCGCCGAGCAAGAAGGATTGAACGATATCAGCCTGCAAGGGTACTTAGATGAAATTGAAACGGCGCCGGGCGTATTTTCACTTCAGGCAGAGTATCCTGCTACAAGCCAAAAGGATAATCCATATCCACCCGGTTCGATTATTCCCGATGCCCCCATCTTTGACCGGTTGAAAGAGACTTTAGGCATTTTCAATACCAGCGATATCGGTCAGGAAAATGAGTTGAAACCGCTCGAGAAATACCTGACTTACCACCATACGCGCAGTTTGCTGGTTGTGCCAATTGCCAGCAGCCGCGCCGATAGCCTGGAGATCGGCGCCAGGCAGCACTTCGATGGTCTGATCCTGGTACACCATTCCGAAGCCTATCACATGAAACCGGAGGATGTGGAGTTAGCGCGCACCATTAGCAATCAGACGGCAATAGCCTTACAGAATGCCCGCCTGTTCGAAGAAACTCGTTCATTGACTGAGACACTGGAAATGCGCGTCCAACAGCGCACGGTTGACCTGGAACGTGAGCGACAGCGCTCCGATACGCTCTTGAGGATTATTACTGAGTTATCCGCCAGCCTGGACCTGGATCAGGTGTTGCATCGTACCCTGGGCGTGTTGGGGGAATATGTAGATGCAGACCAGATCGCGATCTTAATCGCCCGCCCCGGAGAAGCGCAGTTGCAACGGCTGGCCTCCGTTGGCCGGCGGCTTAAAACGACGAATAGTTCGAGCGAAGGTGCATTGGAATTAGAACAGAAACTGGCTAATTGGATCGTTCACCAACGCCAATCTATCCTGGTGGATAATATCTGGAATGATAAGAGATGGGGCGATCTCATCTCCAGCCTGGAAAGCCAGTCTCTATTCCATAGCGCGCTGGGCGTGCCTTTGATGAGCGGCGCTGAGGCGTTGGGTTGCTTACTTCTATTCCAGGCCGATGTGGGACGGTTTTCGCTTGACCAGCTTGACCTGGTGCAAGCAGCCGCCAACCAGGTATCGGTATCGGTGAACAATGCTGAGCTATACCGGTTGATCCGCGACCAGGCGGAAGACCTGGGTACGCTATTGCGCACCCAACAGATAGAGAACAGCCGCTCGAAAGCGATCTTAGAAGCAGTGGCGGATGGCGTGCTGGTCACGGATGCCAACCGTCAGATTACGCTCTTCAATGAATCGGCTGAAAAGATCCTGGGATTGGAGCGAAAGCAGGTCTTAGGTAAATCTATGGAGCATTTCGCCGGTCTATTTGGCCGCGCCACGCATAGCTGGCTGGCGCTCGTCAGCGCCTGGTCGCACGATCCGGCGTCATACCAGCCCGGCGATACCTACTCGGAACAGTTCACCCTAGAGGACGGACGCGATATATCCGTGCATCTGGCGCCGGTCACTTTGCGTAACGATTTTCTCGGTACGGTGTCTATATTCCAGGATGTCACGCAACAAGTAGAGATAGACCGGTTGAAATCGGAGTTTGTGGCTACCGTAAGCCATGAATTGCGCACGCCGATGACCTCCATCAAAGGCTATGTCGAGATCTTATTGATGGGCGCAGCCGGTAACCTGAATGAACAACAGGTGCGCTTCCTACAGGTTGTCAAAACCAACACCGAACGGCTGACCGTCCTGGTGAATGACCTATTGGATATTTCGCAGATTGAAACGGGCAAGGTGATGCTTTCGATTCAGGCGGTGAATATCGAGGCCATAGCCGATCAGGCGATTGCGGAACTTCAGCGGCGTATTCAGGGCAGCGCAAAACTGGTCAGTATAGAAAAAGCAGTCCAACCAAACTTGCCCCAGGTTTTGGGTGATCCAGATCGCCTTTATCGCATCCTGGATAACTTGCTGGACAATGCCTATCAATACAATTTGCCAGATGGGCGTATCCTGGTTCGGATGCAAAAGTTGGGCGGCGAGGTCGAAATTGATATTCAGGATACGGGCCTGGGGATCAAACCTGCTGACCAGGCGCGGGTCTTCGAGCGCTTTTTCCGGGGTCATAGCCCGTTGGTTATGGGTGTGGCCGGCACCGGTTTAGGACTTTCGATTGTCAGCAACCTGGTGCAGATGCAAAACGGTCGGATATGGGTTACAAGCGCCGGCATACCCGGCGAAGGAAGCACGTTTTCATTCACCTTACCGGTTTATCACTCTGAACTTGAATAGAAGGATTACAATAGTATGACAGGCGCACCAAACACAACCAGAATATTGATTGCTGAAGACGAGCGAGATATTCGTGAATTGATCAAAATAACCCTGGGCTTTGCGGGTTATCAGGTGATTGCAACGAACAATGGTGAAGAAGCTGTTCAGGCGGCCTTGCGAGAGATTCCAGACCTGATCCTATTGGATGTACGGATGCCTCGTATGACAGGATATGAAGCTTGCCAGAAGCTCAAAGAGCAGGAAAGCATGCGCAATATCCCGATCATATTCCTGTCGGCCAAAGGGCAGGAAAGCGAGGTCAAAATGGGTTTGGATTCGGGCGCGGAAGAATATATTTTGAAACCGTTTTCTCCCGACGAGTTGGTGACCCGGATAAAGGCTATTTTGATTAAAAACCAGGCGCATCAATAACAGGTTTAGTCCTCTCTGAGATATGAGCATTGTCATTCTGCAGGATGAAATTGTCCATTACGAAGTGCTGGGGCGCGGCAAGCCACTGATTTTCTTACATGGCTGGGTCGGTTCCTGGCGTTATTGGATTCCTGCTATGCAGTCTGCTTCGGTCTCGTTCCGTACCTATGCGTTAGATCTGTGGGGCTTTGGAGACACAGCCAAGGCGACAAATTTTTATTCACTGGACCAGCAGGTTAACCTGATCAATTTATTTACCCAAGAGATGGGAATTGGAAAGATCGCCCTGATCGGGCATGGATTGGGCGCGATCGTGGCCGCGCTTTACGCGACGCAGAACACAAAATGGGTGGACCGCATCCTGGCGGTCAGCTTGCCGGGAAACCACCAGAACCTGAATGCCCGCCTGGCGACTGCGCCGCCGGTGGAACTGGCAGACTGGTTGCTTGCGCGGACGACTGATACTGAACCGGCGCGGAGCGAGGCCCCGAAAGCCGACCCGCGCTCGATCCAGTTATCCGTGGCTGCCTTACAACAAGTTGATCTGAACGCGTTAGTACAAAATATCGGTTTACCCTGTCTGTTGGTATACGGGCAGAACGATCCCGCCGTGACCCCGCCGCCTCTGGCCGAAGCGACATCGGCAGCGCTGAATCCGGCTGCGCAACCCCAAAATATCCACCAGGTCATCTTTGAAAGCTCGGGTCACTTTCCAATGCTCGATGAGTGCAATAAATTTAACCGTTTGTTGACAGATTTTCTCAACCTGAGCTCCGGCGATAGTCCGCGACAATTGCAACTTAAAGATGAATGGAAACGCCGTGTGCGCTAACTTGACAAGCATACCAGGGTTGGCTATACTTAATTGTGAAACAAAGCAAGGCTAAAGCTATAGTCTAGCAGGTCTAGTTTGCACGGGGAGCTTGGTCAGCCAGGCTGAGAGGAGAGCCAAGCGGTGGTCATAAACGCCGCATCTCTCGACCCGCAAACCTGATCCGGGTAATGCCGGCGGAGGAATCGCAGGCGGTGATCGTCGCCGCTATGGAAAAGTAAGCTTAGCCTGTGAGCCAGTCATCAGCTCATCCCCTCCTCCGCAGTTCGTTCTGGCAAACCGGATGCCTGCGATCAGGAGGTTTTTTTGCGCATTGTGATCATTGCGAACGGTAGTTTGAATCATTCCCCGGCTTTATTAGCGGGGGATACAATCATTGCGGCGGATGGCGGAGGTCGTCATTGCCTGGCGCTGGGGGTGAGTCCGGCAGTGGTGATCGGCGACCTGGATTCGTTGACCGATCTGGAGCTGCAAGCTCTCAAAGAACTGGGCGCACAGATCATTCAATTTCCCCCCCGTAAAGATTTCACTGACCTGGAACTGGCGCTCGATTATGCGCGTTCTCTAACAGAGCAGAACCGCATTGGAGAAAGCGAGATTCTAATCTTAGGCGCTTTGGGTGAGCGCTGGGATCAAACGTTGGCAAACCTGGCGCTGCCGGTCGCTTTCCCGGAGCTGGACGTTCGCCTGGTGGATGGAAACCAGGAAATCTTGTATGTGCGTGGAGGCGAAACGGTTGTCATCCAGGGTCGCCCGGGCGATACGCTTTCGCTGATACCGTTAGACGGCGAGGCGCGCGGCGTCACTACCAGCAAGCTCGAATATCCGCTGGCCGACGAGAATCTATCCCTGGGCAGCACACGCGGAATCAGCAATGTGTTGCTGGAAGAAGAGGCGCAGATCAGTCTGCGCGCAGGATTATTGGTATGTGTAGTGATCCACCAGCTTGAGACCCGGTTGGCATCCAACTGAAAGGAATCCTGAGATGAATCCCAAAAGTATTCGTTTCACTAAAAGGAATTTCGGCCTGCGTTGTGTGGGCGCGGGCATTTTCCTCTGCCTGTGGCTGGCAGCCTGCACATCGGCTTCGCCAGCGCCAGTTACAACGCAATCCGCCGTCACGGCCAAGCCGCGCCTCTTGCGAGTGATGACCCATGATTCATTCGCTATTTCGGCTGAGGTATTGGCGGCTTTTGAGGCAGAAAACAATGCAAAAGTCCAGTTCGTCAAGAGCGGCGACCTTGGCAGCGCCTTGAATAAGGCGATCCTATCCAGGGATAACCCATTGGCGGATGTGTTTTATGGCGTGGACAATACTTTCCTCAGTCGTGCATTGAACGAAGGCATCTTCGAAGCCTACCCATCGTTAATGTTGGCAGGCATCCCGGACGAATTTAAGCTGGATGTAGAGGCGCGCGTGTTGCCGGTGGATTACGGCGATGTCTGCTTGAATTACGATAAAGCCTATTTTGCCCAGAAGAAATTGCCGCCCCCAGCGACTCTGGAGGATTTGATCAAACCTGAATACAAGAGCCTGCTGGTGGTCGAGAATCCGGCGACCTCATCGCCAGGACTGGCTTTCCTGCTCGCCACGATCGGCAATTATGGCGAGCCGGGTTACCTGGAGTATTGGAAAAAGTTGGCGTTGAACGATGTGCTGGTGGTGGATGGCTGGGAGACAGCTTATAACAGCGAATTTTCCGGTTCAGCGGGTAAGGGTCTACGGCCCATTGTGGTTTCATATAGCTCCAGCCCGGCCTTCGAAGTGATCTATTCCCAAACGCCGGTAGATCAACCGCCCACGGCCGCGATAGTCGCTCCAAAGACTTGTTTCCGGCAGATCGAGTTTGTGGGTATTTTGAAGGGCAACCAAAACCGCGCTCTGGCCGAGAAGTGGGTGGATTTCATGCTTTCGATAACCTTCCAAGAGGATATGCCGTTACAGATGTTTGTTTTCCCGGTGAATCCACAGGCGCAACTGGCAGAGGTCTTTACAAAATTCCTGGCGCAGCCGACCGAAACAGCCCAAGTCAGCTCGCAAGATATTGCTGCCAGGCGTGAGACCTGGCTAAAAGCCTGGACAGAGGTCGTGCTGCGGTGAGGTCGCTGGCGGCGCGGTTGAAAAGCGTGGCGAAACATGTTGCGCCCATGCTGCGCGGTGATAAAGGCTCTCGTTACTGGCTGCTGTGGGCGGCGCCGCTGGCGTTCCTGGGGCTATTCTATTTTTACCCGCTGCTGAAAATCACCGCCGTGAGCTTTGGGCGCGGCCAGAGCGGTGTGGTCGCGCCTTTCGTCGAGTTTCTTGCCACGCCATCATTGTGGAAGATTTTAGGTTTCACCATCTGGCAAGCGGCGCTGTCCACCGGGTTGACCCTGCTGTTCGGTTTACCGGGCGCGTATTTGCTGGCGCGCTATCATCTGCCGGGGAGGAATCTGATCCTGGCAATGACCGGGGTGTCTTTTGTGTTGCCCACGCTGGTTGTAGCCGCGGCTTTTAATGCCCTGCTTGGACCGCGCGGTTGGGTAAACCTGCTGCTCATGCAACTGTTTAGCCTGAACCAACCGCCGTTGCATTTTGTCAATACTTTTGGGGCGATCCTGGTTGCTCACGTCTTCTATAATACAACCATCATCTTGCGGGTAGTGGGAGATTTTTGGGCGCACCTGGACCCACGCCTGGGACAGGCAGCGCGCGTGCTGGGCGCGAATGGCTGGCAGACATTGCGGCGCGTCACCCTGCCGCTGCTGGCGCCGGCGATTGTTTCGGCGGCGTTGCTGGTCTTTATCTTCGATTTCACCTCCTTTGGGGTGGCGCTGGTGTTGGGTGGGCCTCGTTTTGCTACTTTGGAAGTAGAAATTTATAACCAGACGGTCAGCCTGTTCAACTTGCCGCTAGCGGCAGTCCTTTCGCTGATTCAATTAGGTTGCACGTTGACTCTGATGGTGATGTATACCCGCCTCAATGCCCGCCTGGCGCGTCCACTGTCCTTGCGCCCGCGCGCATATACGCAACACCGCCTGATCGGTTGGCGGAGGCAGTTGTTGGCCTGGTCTTACCTGGCAGCTCTCCTCGGTTTGCTTACTCTACCTCTGGTGGGACTGGCGACCCGCTCGTTGGCGCGGATTGAGCTATTGCCCACCGGGATAGCGTTTCACCCAACTCTGGAATACTACCGCGAGTTGACGGTAAATCGTTTCAACGCGCTCTTTTATGTTTCCCCGCTCACTTCAGTTGCTATCTCGTTGGGTTATGCGCTGACGACGGTCGCGCTGGCGCTGGTGTTGGGGTTGCCGGCAGCCTGGGCGTTGACCAATCGCCGTCAGGCCGCGTCCAGCCAGGTTTTTGAGCCGCTGTTAATGCTTCCGCTGGGTACCTCGGCGGTGACTCTGGGTTTGGGTTTCATCGTGGCATTAGACAGGCCGCCGCTGGATTTGCGCGCCTCGCCGTTATTGATTCCGCTGGCGCATACTCTGGTGGCTTTTCCGTTTGTGGTGCGCAGCCTGACGCCGGCCCTCAGCAGCATCAAGCCGCGCCTGCGCCAGGCGGCTGCTCTGTTGGGAGCCAACCCAGCCCAGGTTTTTCGGTTCATTGACCTGCCGTTGATCGGGCGCGCTTTATTCGTGGCGGCTATCTTTGCCTTTACTATCTCGTTGGGTGAGTTTGGGGCGACTGCGCTGGTGGCGCGCCCGGAATATCCGACCCTGCCAGTGATGATTTACCGGTTTATCTCACAACCTGGCGCAATGAACTACGGCAAAGCGTTGGCTTTGAGCGTCATTTTGAGCATGATCACCGCGGCCGGGATGCTGGCAATCGAGCGTTTCCGCATCGCTGATATTGGAGAGTTCTAAGTGACAGTTCATAGCGCTGTTGAAGAGCATCTGAGCGAAATAGACTGCATGGAATGCAAGGGGTTGACTGTCTCGCAGGTTTACAAACGCTTCGGCGAACAGGTCGCGCTGGATGGGATTTCATTTCAGGTCGCCAGCGGAGAGATTGTGGCGGTATTAGGGCCGAGCGGCTGCGGAAAATCTACTCTGTTAGGCGTTATTGCCGGGTTGGAGAAGCCGGAACGGGGCGAAGTATGTTGGGACGGCGCGTCGTTGAACGGAGTCGCGCCGCACCGGCGCGGTTTTGGCCTGATGTTCCAGGATTATGCTCTGTTCCCCCACCAGGATGTATATGAGAATGTCGCCTTCGGGCTGCGCATGACCGGGTATTCGACTGAGAATATGCGGGCGCGCGTCGAACAGGTTCTTGAACTGGTTGGGTTGCCCGGATTTCCACGCCGGGATGTCAATACGTTGTCGGGCGGCGAGGCGCAGCGCATCGCGCTGGCGCGTTCGCTCGCCCCAGCCCCGCGCTTGCTGATGCTGGATGAGCCGCTTGGCGCGCTGGATCGCGCTTTGCGCGAGCGCTTGATGTTGGAACTGGGTGAGATCCTGCGAAATAGCCGGCAGACCGCTATCTATGTCACCCACGACCAGGAAGAAGCCTTCGCCGTGGCTGATCGGATCGTGCTGATGAACGCTGGGCGGGTGTTGCAGGTCGGCGCGCCGGCAGAGCTTTACCGCCATCCTGCTTCCGTGTTCGCAGCGCGCTTTTTGGGAATGTCCAATATGCTGCCGGGCAGGCAACTCTCCAGTGCACAAGGTGATTTTATTGAGACCCCATTAGGGGTCTTTCCACTCTCAGCCCGCCAGAAGGCCGGTCAGTCAGGCTCTTGCACCGTGCTATTACGCCCAGACGCGATAATGCTCAATTCCGCAGGCGCGTGCCAATTTCAAGGGATCGTTCAGCGCATTTCATTTCGCGGTGGAAATTCCAGAGTGTTTGTGGAGGCAAATGATCTGCAACTGGAATTTGAATTCCCTTCCAGTATGGTTTTACCTGCGCCGCAACAAATTGTCACGCTTAGCTTTGAGCCAGAGCAAGCATTACAAGTTTTCGATGTATCATCTCAATAAAACGGGGTAGACTTCCGAAGTCTTCGGAGAATGTTATTGGGGGGCAGTTACAGACTTCGGAAGTCTTTGGCCCCAGAAACGGCATAAACAACGACCGGCGCGGATAGTCCCTGAGCGCCGGCCAGGTCGTCTTATTTCAGGAAATCGTTTGAATGCTGCCGCTGAAGCTAGATGAATGATAGAGCCAGCCACAGGCTGGAGAGGTCCATATCTTCTAGCAGTTTGTCGCCATTGTTATACAACCAATACATCCCGCCGCCAAAGATCGCGCAGCAACAACATACCACAACCAGTATAACGATGAGAATTATCAACCAGGTATTCTTCTTTTTGGGTTGAGACGGGATTTCTTCGAGTGGTGGAATAGGGGTGCCATAATTTTGATTCATAGGTCTCTCCTCAAGAAATGGATCGGTGGATTCTAATATGAATTAACTGGCTGCGCGTGTGGCGTTTGCGCGCCGCCATAATCGCCAGATGACCCAGGAAGTGAACAGGATCACGAACATGGCGATCAGGATTGGAATGACTACAGACAAAACGGATAAGATGGTCGAAATAACATCTTCCAGAATGCTGACCGGTATATTGGCAGCGCCGCCAGTGGCCGCGCTGACTGCCGGGCGCACCGCAACCGCTTTGATGGCGTGTACACCACCCGCTACTAGAATGCCAGCGCCTAGCGCCAGGATAGGATGCACATCGCTGATGACTTTTGCGCTGGCGGCGAAAACGATTGCCCCGGCCGCCGGGCGGACCAGGGTCTGGATGGCGTCATTGACATGATTGACCGCCGGGACTTTATCGGCAAAGAATTCGATGATAGATAGAACGACTAACAAGCCAATCACCCACCAACTGGTCAAGGCGTCCCAGGGATGACCGAGTCGGATCAGGTTGGTAAAACGCGCCAGCAACGCCACTACCAACAGCGGGATATATGCGTTCAGACCAGCGCTGGCAGAAAGGCCAAAAGCTGAAAAGATACCCGTTAATAGATCCATGGCCGTTTATCTTCCGAAGTCATACTTGCTTCCTATGTTTTTATCTACGCAATAGCACACAATCGGTTTCAGCGGGATCATCCAAAATGAAAGCCATCCCAAGAACCGGTCAGGGCAAAACGAGCCAGGTCGAACAGGGCAATTTGCAACAGCGCGATCCCAAAGCCGCCAACCAGCGGCAGGGTTAATTGCGATAAAATCTGGCAGGAATTCTCCTTTCTCCATATCAGCAGCCAAAACAGTGTATAGACCATCGTCAAAAGCGCCAGTACGCCGGCTGTGCTGAACAGCGCAAAGAAGTACAAAAGCAGCGGATTTTCAAGCCATACCAGCCAATCTAACGCCAGCGCCAGCGCAGTCAATAGAGCCGTCTGGCGCAATCCGCTCACCGCCGGAGCAGGCTCGACCACACGCCAGACCGCCTGGTTGAAAGCGGGATACAATACCAGCGCTACCGCCAGACCCATGCCCGAACCGGTTAGCAGGCGCAGGATATTACTCGGTTCGTATAGGGATGGCGCGCCCGGGAACAGATGCAGGTAAGAGTTCACACCATCCACACCAAAAGCCATGATCCATGCGCCTAAGATAACCAGGACGCGCCAGGGGGGCATGCCAGCGCGGCGTTGAGCGGTGAAGAATTGAAAAATTAGGCCCGCCATGGCGCCCAAATACATTCCGGTGCAGCGGGCGCATAGTGGTAGTTGCCGATCGCCCAGGTGGAATGAGCGGGCGTCAATCTGATGGCATAACGCATAACCAGTTGCGTCAGCTTTGCCTAGCAGACCCGGCGGGGTATTCAAGAGCCAACCAAACAGCAACAGCCCAACCGCGATGTAAACGAATCCCTTACCAGTGAGAGGCAAGGCTTTGCGTAGGGCAGCGCCCCAGGCGCTCGATGTCTGCATATTATGTAAATTATAGGTGTATTCTTCAAGAACGCAAGTGGCAATTGATAAAGTTAATTATCTGAGGTATCATTCTTCCCCATAGGCTACCTGAAGCCAACGATTAGGAGAAAAATGAACCTGAAACGCATAATCTGGATCGTGTTGATCCTTTTAATTAGCAGCGCCTGTGAACAAATAGCCCCCACGCCGGTCGCTTCGTCAACCCTGCTCCCAGAGACTGCCATCTTGCCGGGCGAGCCGCCCATATCTACCGAAGCTTTGCCGCCCACTGCTGCGCTGCCGACCGCCACTGTGGAACCGATTGCAACTGAAAGCCCAACGGCTACCACCGAGGTAGTCGCCTATGGCCCGCAGAATTTCCCGGTAAATATCAGTCCACTGACGGGTAAAACCGTTGGCGACCCATCGCTGCTGGAGCGCCGTCCGTTGGCGGTCAAAATTCAGCTTTTCCCACGCAGCGGACGACCGCCATGGGGTATCTCGGCCGCGGATATTGTCTATGATTATTACCAGAACTTCGGATTGACCCGCTTACACGCCATTTTCTTGAGTCACAATGCCGAAACGGTCGGCCCGATCCGGTCGGCGCGCTTGCTTGACCAGTCGTTGGTCAGCATGTACCAGTCTATCTTCGCTTTCGGCAGCGCCGAACAGCGCACTTATAGCCGCCTGTTTGGCGCGGACTACGCCGACCGGCTGGTGGTGGAAGGCAATACCAATTGCCCGCCATTGTGCCGGGAAGATCCCAATGGGGCAAATTATCTGGTAACCAACACCGATCAGTTGAGCGCTTACGCCAGCACGCGGGGCGTCAGCAACCTGCGCCAGAACCTGGACGGTATGTCTTTCAACAGCCTCACGCCCGGCGGTGGGCAGCCAGTCAAGCAAATCTTTGTCCGTTTTTCAATCAGCGGCTACACGTTCTGGGATTTTAACCCCGATGCAGGCCGTTACCTGCGCTTCCAGGATACTCAGGAAGCGAATGACGCCCAAACAGAAAATTATGCCCCGTTGATAGATCGGACGACTGGCGAACAACTGGCGGCGGATAATGTGGTGGTGGTGTACG
>Ga0172371_10011951_pt1 | contig 11497 bp, 5 predicted proteins | sample Lak12m_FD_114543 | JGI IMG/M metagenome (GOLD analysis project Ga0172371, IMG submission 114543) | Freshwater microbial communities from Kabuno Bay, South-Kivu, Congo - kab_022012_12m | ecosystem: Environmental > Aquatic > Freshwater > Lake | place: Democratic Republic of the Congo: South-Kivu...
ATGCGGGCTGAAAGCCTCAAGGATGCGTTCAACTGGTGCAAGTTCCTGGCCGAATCCCCTCTGCCCGCTGGAGACAACGGTGTCATCGTGACCAACGGCGGCGGCATTGGTGTGATGGCCACGGATGCGTGCGAGAAACACAACGTGCCGCTGTATGATGAGCCCAAGGCACTCAAGGAGATCTTCTCGCCGGTAACGCCCGAGTTCGGGAGCACGAAGAACCCGGTGGACATCACCGGACAGGCGACGGGCGAGGACTACACCACGGCGCTGTCGGCCGGGCTTACGAGGGCCGACCTTCACACGGTCATGGCCCTCTACTGCGAGACCGCACTGTTCACGCCCGAGAGCCTGACAGCGATGATCCGGGAGAATTCCCGGCGCTACCGGGAAGCCGGCAAGCCGATCCTGTTCTCGATCATCGGAGGCAAGGCCATCGAGGATTCCATCTCGGTGCTGCGCAAGGAGGGCATTGCGGTGTTCGACGACGTGTACGACGCGGTGTCGTGCATGGGCACGCTGTACCGCTACCGCCGGCACATTCGAGAGCCGGTCGAGGGGGATGCTGCTGCGGACATCGACCTTCCGCTGGTCGAGCAGGCAATTGCGTCGGCCCGGGCGGACAACCGGACGTTCCTGCTCCCGCTGGAAGCTCGCCAGGTGATGAAGGCCGTGGGGGTTCCCATGCCCAAGAGCGGGATCGCCCGGTCGCTGGACGAAGCCGTGCGCCTGTCCGAGGAGATCGGCTACCCGGTCGTGATGAAGATCGTGTCGAAGGACATCATCCACAAGTCGGATGCGGGCGGTGTTGCGCTCGACCTGGACGACAAGGGGGAGGTCATCGACGCGTACCAGGCCATCATGCATAACGCCCGGCGGTACAATGCCTCGGCCCGCATCGACGGCGTGGAGGTTTCGGAGATGCTCCAGCGCTCCACCGAGACCATCGTGGCGGCACGCCGCGACCCCGCGTTCGGGCCGGTAGTGATGTTCGGACTCGGAGGCATCTACGTGGAGGTCATGAAGGACGTCGCGTTCCGCGCCTTTCCGCTGACGCTGCACGAGGCCCGGACCATGGTCAAGGAAATCCGCTCCTATCCACTCCTGCTGGGGGTGCGGGGCGAGAAGAAGAAAGACATCGACGGCGTGGTGGATTCCATCGTCAAGATGGGGACCCTGGTTGCCCGATGCCCCGACATCACGGATATCGAACTCAATCCCGTGGTAGTGTATGAACACGGCCAGGGGGTCAAAGCACTGGACGTCAGAATCCTGCTTGGCACGAGCAAGAGGTAAGGCACATGGCGAACCTTATTGTCGCATCCACCCGAAAGAGCTCCGGCAAGACGGCGATCATTCTCGGGCTTGCCCGAACACTCAAGAAGAGCGCTGGGTACATCAAGCCTCTGGGCGACCGGTTACTCTACAAGAAGAAACGGCTCTGGGACTACGATGCTGCGGTGGTGCTTTCCGCGCTGGGTTCAACGGCCCTGGCCGAGGAGGTCACCATCGGCTTCGAGCGGGCAAAGCTGCGCTACACATATGATGAAGAGCAGATTGCGGCCCGCCTGAGGGAACTTTCCGCCATCAACGGTGAGGGGCGGGAGTTGCTCTTCGTCGAGTGCGGGATGGACCTGATGCATGGCACCTCGGTCCATCTGGATGCCCTGTCCGTGGCCCGGAATCTGGACGGACGGCTCCTCCTGGTGGCCGGCGGCGGTCGCGACGATGCCATCATCGACGACGTGGCATTCGTGAAGAAGCACGTGGATTCGACCGGGGTAGACATTGCCGGCGTGATTGCCAACAAGGTGATGGACCCGGAGGACTTCCGCATGACACAGGCCGAAGAGTTCCGCCAGCTCGGCGTGCCATTGCTCGGCGTGGTTCCGATGCGCCCTGAGTTGGGCCGCGTGTCGGTCCGGTTTCTTGCGGACTGCCTGTTTGCCCGGGTTATCTCGGGGGAAGGGAACCTCGACCAGCAGGTGCACCACATCTTTGTCGGAGCCATGTCCGCTGATGCGGCACTGCGTGATCCTTCGTTCCGCAAGGATCACAAGCTCATCATCACGAGCGGCGACCGGAGCGACATGATCCTCGCAGCGCTCGAGACCGACACGGCAGGCATCGTGCTGGCCAACAACCTGCTGCCGCCGGCCAACATCGTGTCGCGGGCAGCCGAACGCAACGTGCCCATCCTGCTCGTTCCCACCGACACATTCCAGGCAGCCAAGCAGGTGGACGACCTCGAAACGCTCATCACCCGAGAAGACAAGGCAAAATTCACCCTCCTGGAGGAGCTCGTTTCCGAGAACGTGGCGCTGGACAAGATCCTGTAGGAAAGTTCGTGCTGTCCTGAGGTCTGTGGGTGCGCGAGGTGATCCGTGGCCGAGTACCTGACAACGAAGGAAGTTGCCGCCTACTTGCGGCTCAACGAGAAGAAGGTGTATGCGCTGGTTGCAGCCGGTCAGCTTCCAGCATCACGCATCTCGGGGAAATGGCTGTTCCCCAGGCACATCGTTGACCAGTGGGTGGAGAAGAACACCCGCTACCCGAGCATCGGGCTCATGGGGGCAATTCTGGATGACGTGCTCATCATCCAGGGCAGCGACGACTGGCTGTTTGCCAGGACCTTCGAACGATACCAGGCTTTCAGCCACGTGCCTGTCGTGTCCGCTTCGGTCGGAAGCCTTGCCGGAATCACCGCAGTGGCATCGGGCAAGGCACACGTGGCAGGCTGCCACGTGGACAACGCCGAAGTGGAGAAGGTGACCGGAGGGGGGGCAGGGTTCTACCTGGTCCACCTCTTTGCGCGCGAGCAGGGGCTGCTCTTCGACGGGGCCAGGACTCCCGAGTTGTTGGGGCAGGCAGGCAGGCAGTCCTGCCCGCACAAACCCGAGCCCAGACAGACCGAGACGCCGGGAACAGATCTCCAACCCGCCAAGTCGGTGATGGTGCTCGTGTCCGAAGCCAAGCTTCGGTTCGCAGAGCGGCAGCCATTGGCCGGAACCTATCGCCTGGCGCAGCGGCTCTTCGAGCAGGCCGGGGTGAAGTATGAGACCCTGCATCGGATCGGCCCCTACACTTCGCATCTCGAGCTGGCACTTGCGGTCCGAAACGGCGAAGCCGACGCGGGGCTGGGGACACGGCACTCTGCGGCCAAGTGCGGGCTCGATTTCGTTGCACTCCACACCGAGCCGTTCAAACTGGTCGTCCCTGCAGAATTTGCATCACAGCCGCAGGTGATCCGGTTCCTCGACTTCGTCCTGGCAGAGCTTCGGGCCGCGGCCTCACATGGGGTTCCCGGCTATACCTTCGAGGACACCGGCCGGATGGAGACCATCGGTGCCGTTGCTGAAGCTCCCTGACATTTTTCTCCGGTTCGGTGATTCCAAGTTGCGTTCAATTCTTTTTTTTCCTTGCATCACGAGTCTCCAGCAGTAAGCTCTGACGTTGCGGTTGTGGAGAGTGAGCTTGGCAAGGCTATGACTCCTGGCTTGGCGGATGCCGGGGCATCATCTTCCTGCAGATCGGCCCAAACAGCATCGCCTGCGATTACGTCGGTCGGCACGGGAACTTCCCCTCGGGGGAGATCGCCGGGCACCGATGCATCGTAGTCAGGCGCCCCGGCCGGGACGTCCGAAACGGTAGTTTTTGGCCAAAGGTCCGTTCCAGGAGCGGCATCGTTCGAATCAGACGGGCCGGCACATGCCAAGGACAGGAGAACTGCGATGACTGAAGCCATCAAACGTTGCATGGAAAGCCTCCTCAGGTTGCCACGATTGCGGAATATAGCCGGAGCGCGGAGGCTGACCAAGAGAAAAGTAACCGGGAATTACCAAGACTCTCCTGGAGTTACACAAAGGCGATTCGTCGGCCGGTGCGGGTTGTCGGTTGCCCCGTTTTGGACACGGGGGTATGATGGCCAAACGAAGGGGGTTTTCCCTCTGGAGGTGCTCATGTCGTGTCGCAAAGCAAGTTTTGTGGCGGCGGTGCTGACTGCCGTTGGGTTGGTTGCCTGCTCGGGAGCCGGCGCGTCGGTGGAGGAGGGGCCGTTGCCGCCGCGCGTTACTGCCTTGCTGGCCGTGCAGCCGGAGCTCATGGATGCGGCCGAGAAGCTGGCCGGTGGGGACTGCCGCCAGGCTTTGCCGCTGCTGACGGTCTATGTGGGTCAGCACGAGAAGTCGGTGCTGACCGAGTACCTGCTGGCGCGGGCCTGGTTCTGCAATGAGGAGTATGTGAAGGGGGCGCACCACCTGGCGCGGGCCTGGAACCAGTCCGAGGAGCTTCACGAGGAGATTCGGACGGTGGCAAGGGATGCCGGAGGCCGGCTGGCGGAGCTCTATGCGAAGGGGCAGGCGGGGACGTTTTCCCACCTGCGTGCGCTCTTCCTGCTGTACCAGTACGGGTCGGCCGACTGGTACGTTCGCACAGCGGAGGCAGGGCTCAAGGACTATGCACTGCGATTGGCGCAACGGGGCGAGCATGTACGCGTCGTGGAGGTCGGGGACGTGATGCGCCGGGTCGGGGTATCGGTCGAAGGGATCTTCCCGTTCCTGGCTGCTGCGCTGGCTCGGCTCGGCGAGACGGAGCGGCTCCGTGAGCTGGCCGGCGAGTTGCAGGAGCAGGTACCGGACAAGGCCGGGGCGTTGCTCCATGCTGCCGGGCTCGAGGCCGAGGCGGCTTTCCGGGCGGCCGAGGCGGTGGAGCTGTTCGAGCGCTGCCTGGCCCTGCCGTCTCCGCCGCCATCGCTGGGGATCGACCTGGTGCGGGGGCTTCTCAAGGCAGGCAGGTTCGATGAAGCAGCAAAGCGCGTGCGGACTTTGGTCGAGCAGGATCCTGGGGACGTAGAGGCAGCGGTGGAGGCGGCCGAGCTGCTGATGCGGTTCGACCGATTCGACGATGCGCTGGCCTTGCTGGAGATCGGGCGTACCCAGGCGCCTCGGGATTTCCGCTTCTACCGGGCGATGGTGGGACTGTCCCGGAAGCTGCCGGACAAGGTGAAAGCATCGCAGGTGCTGGCCGACTACCTGGGCGCGGACGGGGCTTCCCTGGATGCTGTGACGACGGTAGGCGAGCTCTGCCTGGAGTGGAAGCTCGCAAGCGAATGTGCACCGGTTCTCAGGGCAGTAAAAGGCGCGCCTGCGGGGCTTCCAGAGTTCTACGTGGCCGCGTTGGAGTGGGTAACGGGGAACCGGGGGGAGGCGACAAGACAGTTCGATCACCTGGTTTCGGACAAGTCGGGGAAGTCGGCCGTGCTGCTCGACAAGGTAGCCCACTTCCTGGTGCTTCAGGGGAGCCGGGAGGAGGCTATCCGCTACCTTGACCGGGCGGTGAAGCAGAACCCGGACAATGTCGAGGCGCTGCTTCAGCTTGCGTCTCTGCTGGAAGACCAGGAACGAGGTCGCGGGCTGGCTTTGGTGGCCCCCGACGGCGAGCGCAAGTTCGACCGGGCAGCAGCCTGCCTGCGTCTGGCAGGATGGTGCGGCGAGCACGGGTGGCCGGTGGCTGCAGGCGCATGGGCGAAGAAAGCACTCGAGTTGGCATCACCGATGGAGCGGGCCGCGGCAGGACTGGCTCTCGGGGGATACCTGTGGGACTCCCAGGAGCGGAAAGGGGCGTATGCGGCCTGGCACATTGGCGTGACCGAGGCAATGGACAAGATCCCGCCGCTCGGGAGCATCCTTGATCGTGCGTCGGCCGAGGGCAGCATCGAGCTTGCCTGCTTTGCCATGGACGAGCTCTCCGCTGCCATGTCAGGCGGCGTTCCAGAGACCCTGTTGGAGGGGGGCGTGCTGGCATCGCTGCGATGCCGCCGCCCCGACGTTGGACTCATGGCCCGCTACGTATACTCGCAGGACGACCCGGAGGCCGCCTATCTTTCGCTCATGGCGTTCTCGGGGGATCCGGCCTTGGATACGGCTTTTCTCGATTTGGAGGCGCGAAAGGGGGAGCGCATCTTCCGCTCGCCCGAGCTGACGGCGCGCCTCTGCGAGCTGTTTGCCGCGGCACACCAGCCCGCCCGCGCCCTGGAGTACGCCAAGCAGCATGCCGGTTCGGTCGGAACGGACGGAGCAGGCTTGGCGAACCTGGGCCGCAGAGTACTGTTCCTGGGAGCACCGGAGGCAGCGCTGGAGATCCTGCGGGCCGCGCACCAGCGCCCTGCATCGGTGGCAAGCGGCGAGATCTCCCTGCTCCTGGCATCGCTGCTGCTTTCGCAGGGACGTCAGGAGGAAGGTGTGGCGGTGCTGGACGACCTGCTTGCCCTGGAGAACGGTGCGGCCCTGGCACCGACAGCGGTCTCGCTGCTCCTGGACCTGGGCCGTCCCGACGTGGCGGAGCGCGTCTGTGCCGAGGCGCTTGGTCAGTCCGGGCATCGTGGCAGGACCCCGAAAGCCCGAATCAGCGACGGCGTCGAGGACGGCAAGACGCAGCCGCTGTCGAAGGCCAGGCTGCTGGCCATGCTCGGGGACGCGCTGGAGGATTCCCGGCCCGATTCCCGCGAGTTGTTGCTCGGGTTGTTCGCACACGCATGGCTTGCACAGAGGAAATCCCCGGAGAATCTTGCCGAGCGGGTGCTGGAGCTGGTCGAGCCATGGCACGGCGAGCACCTGGCCGGGGCACTGCTGCTGCGCCTGGCCGCTGTGGACCAGGGACTGGACCTGTTCCAGTCGGCATTCGACAAGTCCCCCGGGGACTTCGATCTGTTTGCCGGACTCGTGGATTCGCTCTCGCTGAAGTCGTACCTGGACGGGAAGGATCCGGGGGCACTTGCAGGGACGCTGCGCAAACTGGCGGACCGGTTCCTGGCTGCGCGGGAGAGGGATGCGGATGCGTACCGCCTGGCAGCCGGCAGACTGGCGCAGAAGGGATTTGCAGCGACCGGTGCCGAGCTTCTGGACGAGTTGGTAAGGAGCAATGCAGACGAGCGCAGCCTGCTCGAACTGGCCCGGGAACTGGCGACGGCCGGGAAATTCGATGAAGGGCTGGCGGTGTTCAGACGCGCGGTGCAGGCCTCCGGATGCAGCATCGAGACACTGGAACCGTGGGCCGAGGATTGCCTTCGGTTCGGCCGGCCGGACCTGGCACTGGCTCCGGTCGAAGAGTGCAGCGTCCGGTACCCGCGAGACGCCGGAATCCATCTGCTTGCAGGAAAAGCGGGGCTGGCATCGGGGGACAAGACCCGACTCGACGGGTCAGTAGAGCACCTGAAAAAGGCCGTTGCCCTGAACGGGGACCTGACTGCCGAGTCTCTTCGGCTGCTGGTGCGAGCGGACCAGGAGGAAGAGGCGCAACGTTTCGTGGACCAGATGGTCAAGTCCAAGGATCGCCAGCAGGTCCTGGAGGGGCTGGAGCAGGGATTCGCTTTGGCGGCGCGGACCGGCGACGTCGAGCAAATGGCCAGGCTCGGAGCGCAGGCGACACGACTCAACCGCAAGGATGCATCCCTGGTTTCGGAGATTGCCGGCCTGTACTTCCGCTACAACCTCATACCGCAGGGAATGGAGAAGCTGAAGTCGGTGGCCGACACGGGCGACGAGTATGTATCGCTGCTGCTCGGGGTGCGGCTGCTGGCATCGGAAGAGCGGGCCGCTGGACTGGACAGGCTGAAGAAGTACAACGATGCCCGCTGGGGCTCGCTTCCGAAGCAGAAGGAAGAGATGCCCGAGGAGCAGTACAACCCGCTGAAGATCCAACTCCAGTTCCTCGACGATCTGGACATGGCCGCTGAATCCGCCCGGCTGACCGCGTCCGCCCTGGTCGTCTTTCCGGATGACGTTCGGTTGCGGTTCCGGCGGATGGAAGCGTTGCTGAGGGAAAAGGGAGTGGCTGCGTTGGAGATGGATCTGGGGGAGCTTTGCGTGCGCTCCCCGTCGCCCGCAATCGAAGAGAAGCAGTGGCGGGCATTCGTGCACAAGACAGCGCAGCGGGGCGAGGCGGCGATGCTGGCCTCGATGTTCGAGACCGTCGGCGGAGCCGCACCGGGCGGCGGCTGCTTCCCGCTCTATGCCTATGCCAGGGCCCTGTCCGGAGATGCCGGGCGGACGGGACAGCTTGCACGACTGGCAGTGGACGGTAGGCAGCTCCCGCTTGCGGACATGGTGCAGATCGGCCGGCTGATGCTCGATGTCGGCCAGGTCGGAGCCTCAGAGCTTCTGCTGGTCCAGGCACTGTCCCTCAGTTGGGGGGAACCTGCCCGACTGGCAGAGATCCATCGTGCGCTGTGCCGCCTGCATTCGGCCACGGGGCGCCGCGACCAGATCCGCCAGGTCACTCGTGCCGTCCTGCTCCAGGGCGGGGCCGACCGCGAGGTGCGGCTCCAGGTGGCCCGCAACCTGGTCGACTACGAGTATGGCAGCGAGGCCTTGGAGCAACTCGAGCTGCTCTACCGCACGCTGGGAGACGACCTGGCATCCGCTCAACTCATGTTCGACCTCCTGCTTCGGCTGGAGAGGCCGGAGCAGGCCAAATCGCTGGCAGTTCGTGCCGCGTACCGGCAGGGCAGTCTCGTCAACGGCCTGCTGACGTTTGGCGGGCTGGCACGCGAACGCATGGCGTTCGACCTGGCACTGGAGTTGTACTCCGCTGCGCTGGCCGCCGACCCAACCAACTCGGCACTCCAGTTCAACACTGCTGAGCTTGCCCTCGTGGCGGAACAGAAGGATCGGGCGTTGGAGCTGTTCAAAGCCTATGGCAAGACTGGCGGCAACGGGGCGGATGTCGGTGCCGAGGTGATCCAGAACCTCGGCAAGTACGACCGGATGGGGCTTGCTGCCTCGCTGTCCCGCAGCATGGGTACGGAGCAGGCACTAGCCAATGCAGCCGTGCACCACCTGCGGGCCGGGCTGGCCGAAGAGGGGAGTCGCCTGCTGGCTGAAGCCCTCGCCGCAAGCACGAACCGTCCGAGGCTGGCTGCAGGCGTGCTGCTCTACTTCCTGGGCCGCCCCGGAGTGCTTCCTGCGAACCTGAGGCTGCAACTGGAGCGGGAGGAGTGCAGCCGCGGGAAAACCACGATCTGCATCCACTACCAGGCAGTCGAGAAGGTGCTTGCCGGCAACGCTGCGGCAGCACTTCCCCTGTTCGAACAGCAGATCGTCGGGTCGAGTGATACCTGGGCGTTCGTGCTTGCCGGAATGCGGGTTCTGGCCGCAACGGACCATGCGGATCTGGCAGAAAGGCTGCTGGCCGGCACCATGCTCGGCTACAGCCGCGAACAGGTCCTGGCCGAAGCGGTCAAGACACTGGGAGCCATGATCGAGGAGGACCGACCCAGCCAGGAGGCGAAGGTCGCTGCAATCGCGCTCATGGACCGCTACGCCCGGGTCCTGCTTGCCGCGGATCCCTACGACTTCTGGAACCGTACCCTGCTTGCCGAGGGAGAGGTCGCTGCCGGCCGCGACGACGGAGCCCGCCGCCTGTACGAGGAGTTCCGGACCGAAACACCCTGGGACCCGGGGCTCGGGAACAACCTGGCCTACCTCCTGGCGAAGCTGGACCGCGACGTGGACCGTGCGCTCGAGCTGGTCCGCCAGGCAATTGCGCTCGAACCCAGCCACAGCCCGTTCTACCTCGATACCGAGGGGTGGCTCCTGTATCGCAAGGGAGAGATCGGCCCCGCACTGGAGAAAGTCCGGGCCGCAGTGCGCCGAGCCCACCTCGGATTCGGCGATTCCCTCTCCGAGTCCCTCTACCACCAGGGAGTGCTCCAGAACGCCTCGGGCGACCGTAACAGCGCGGTCCGCACGTTGCGACTGGGCAGCTTCCTCGACCCCTACGGCGAGTTCGGCTCGTCCTGCCGGGACCTCCTGAAGAAATGGGGAATCGACCCGTACCGCAGCGACGAGAAAGCCGAGTGGTAGGAAGGAGGGGGGTCGGGGGTCAGGGGTTGGGGCTCGGGGGAAAGCAACCGCAGAAGGACGTCAGGCGCTCGATACCGATGCCGACCCCGAACCCCGAGGGGAGAAAACCCACGGATCGGAGCGAAGCTCACTGACTGTCTTGTCTTGGCCTCCCCGCAGGTGCGGTCGCCTGAGGCGTGATGGGTCCAGGCTCAGCCTGGCGCCGGCGGCGTGATGGGTCCAGGCCCAGCCTGGCGAGACGTGTGGCACCGTAGCCGACAAGCGCCCCGCCAAAGATACCTCCGAGCAGGATGCCCACCAGCGGCAGCGCGGGCCTGTCGGGCGGCAGACCGCGAAGCACCAGTTCGTTGACGACGGCCAGGGAAAGGCTGAAGGGGACCACAGCGGGAAAGTGCCCCTGCCGCAACGCCGGGACGGCCAGCACCAGGGACACGAGCACAATTCCCCAGATCACGAGGGCCATGCTGCGAGGCGGCAGCAGGGGCACGTGCAAAGCCAGTGTCAGAGGCAGCGCCTGCTCGGGGCGAAGCGCTGTCAGCTCCAGTTCGGCATCGCCCGGGACGACGGCCCCCAGGTACCACATGTCCGCCTCGCGGGCCGATACCGAGGGGCCGCGGCTGCTTCGTCCACCGGCAGCGGCCTTCTGGCGGTTCTTGAACAGGCTCACGACAAACGATTCGGCAGCGGACGCTGTCTTCATGTGGATGGTCGCATGCACCTCGCTGTCCTGCCCGGTCGGGCTGGCCCCGGGACGCCCCCGCACAGAGAGGAAGCAGCCCTGCTGCGCACCCTCCGGAACCGACAGCCGTGCCTGAGGGCGGAGAAAGGAGACCTGTGCCACAGCAGCGGGCTGGCCGGGGTAGAGAACCTGCGCGGCACCTGCCAGAAAGAGGATGCCCCCGAGCACGACGACAGCGGAACCTGCCAGTCTGAACGGCAGCGCTGACATGGATGACATGCAGTGGATCACGACGACAGCCGCGGTCACGACGACTGCGGTCACGCACAGGATCATCCCGAACGTGGCCTCTCCAACCAGGCCTGCGAAGTAGATCGCGGCCAGGAGCGCACACAGGGCAAGCAGGCTCACTCCCCTGAGCCATTCCTGCCAGATGATCTGGAGTTCCTCTCTCCTCAAGGAGACCTCCGTTGCAGAACCGGCCGATGGATCTAGCACGAAAGGCGGTGAAATGATAGCGTGTGCGCCGGAGGGGAGCCATGTATGCAGGGGACCTGCACATCCATTCGAAGTACTCGAGGGCTACAGCAGCCGATCTCGATCTGGAGCACCTGCACCGGGAGGCCATGCGCAAGGGACTGGCATTGGTGGGAACCGGCGACTTCACCCACCCGGCCTGGTATGCCGAGCTCGTCGACAAGCTGGTACCTGATTCGGGTGGGCTCTACCGGCTGAAGGAGGAGTTGGCCTCGGCGTCGGCCGCTGCCAACCCGGCCTCCTGCCGGGGAGACGTCCGGTTCGTCCTCCAGGCGGAGATATCGAGCATCTACAAGGCGGGTGGCCGCGTCCGCAAGGTGCACAACGTGCTGCTCATGCCCGATCTGGAGAGCGTGGGCCGATTCAACGCCCGCCTCGACCGTATCGGGAACCTGAAGTCGGACGGGCGGCCCATCCTGGG
>Ga0172371_10011953_pt1 | contig 11496 bp, 9 predicted proteins | sample Lak12m_FD_114543 | JGI IMG/M metagenome (GOLD analysis project Ga0172371, IMG submission 114543) | Freshwater microbial communities from Kabuno Bay, South-Kivu, Congo - kab_022012_12m | ecosystem: Environmental > Aquatic > Freshwater > Lake | place: Democratic Republic of the Congo: South-Kivu...
GCGTCTGTTTGGCTGCTGTTCTCGTCATTTCGGCGGGCTGCAGCGACCCCACGGGCCAGGCCCAGCTTGAGCGGGGACTGCTGGAACGGCTGGTTGCCATTCCGACGGTCAAGGTAATGCCGGCGGGAAAGGCGTTGTCACAAGGAGGAAACTGAACCGCAGAATATCGAACAAGGATTTCCGAATGTAGAAGTCCAGAAACCATGTCACAATGTCCGTACTTCTGAGTTCAGTATTCGTTGTTCTGCTGTTCTGCGGTTCATCCGAAACGTGCAAAGAAGGACATGTCCTTACATGAGCCCCGACAAACCAATCGAAGCCTATCTCATCATCGACGACTATCCGATCAATGCCTCCTACTGGCGGCGGTTCCAGTGCCGGGCTTTCGGGTTTCCCGCTCCCGAGGTTTGCGAGTGGTCGCGCGGCTGGCCGGCGCAGTCAGCGGCGCATTACATGCCCGTACGGATCGCGGAGGAATTTGCCGACACGCTTGACGAATTTGATATCCGCGGCAAGTTCACGGTGCTCCCCTGTCCCGCCGGGCTCGGCCGCATTGACCAGTCGGTCCGCGAGATACCCACGGCCGACCTGAAGGCGCTGCTCGACCTGGCGCGAAAGCGGTTCGCGCCACGGTTTGACATCTCGCTCGAAGTACTCACCCATTCCATGGCGTTGGACATTGCCACCGGCGGGCTCATGCCTCATACCGAGTCCGCCTGGGTCAGCTACATGTCAGCGCCTGTCCCCGGCCGCCAGGAAATCCTGTGCTCCTACATACGCCACGGATTCGAGGTGCATCGCAATGCCGGATTCACCACCCGTTGCATGACCCTTGGCGGAATGCCTGACGTCTCGGGCATCACCGGCGACAAAATGGTACATGAGGGGCATAACCTGGCAGGCCTTGCGCAGGCGATGGCCACAGTCAGCCGCGAGTTCCTGCCTTCCGAGACAAACACCACGCTGTTTGCTGCAGTCACGACGAAATCAGAATGGAACAGCAAAACGGGGCTGCCGCAACTGGTCCTGACCCGCCCCGACGGCACAAAGGTCTTTGATCTGTTCTGCGCGGTCGGGGAATCCCTGCTTGCTCTCATGGGCGGCCAGGGCGACGTGGCCGCCGTGACCGACGGCCTCATCACTCCGGACCTGCAACGCGGCAGGCTTGTTGACGCGGCGGAATCCGGGGCCGCTCTCAGCTTCATTGCACATGCCCAGAGTCTCACCTCGCTCAACACGGGACTGGGCCTGAAGGCGTTCCGCGAGGCCATGCGACGGTTGCGCGCGCGCTACGGCAAACGTCTTGTGTGGCGAAGACCGACCGACCTAGTCAGGCTGCATGCCGCAGAGTACGACAACGATACTTCTCGGAAAGGAACATAGATGCATCTCATCGCACACCACCGCAAGACGGCCTACGTCATAGCCCTGGACCGCCGGGCATCCCGCCCGGAGCGCCATGCTGCGGACGAGTTGGCAGAACACCTCCGTCTCATTACCGGCGCCCGGTTCCGCATAGCAACTCCTTCCGCCGCCGCTGGTACGCCCTGCCTTGCAGTTGGACCGGGTGCGGCCGTGGCGGCCGGTCTGCCGGAGTCGGCTTTCCGCGGGCTCGGAGACGAGGGACTGGTGGTAAGGTCCGTTCGCCGCAACATAGTGTTCACCGGCGCACCCGGATCATCGCGTGGCACCCTCTATGCAGTCTCCGTGTTCCTCGAGGAAGAGCTCGGATGCCGGTGGTGGACCCCGCAGGCGTCCACCATCCCGCGCCATGACCGGCTCGACGTGCCCACACAGCAACGACGGGTGATCCCCCGTTTTGAGTACAGGGAAAGCCTGTACAAGGCAAACTGGGACACACGATGGTGCGTCCGTAACCGCACGAACGGCCTATGGGAAACACCTCCCGGCGGGATACAGGCGGAATGGGGCGGACACCGCAAGCACATGGGATTCGTCCACACTTTCAGCAGCCTGGTGCCTCCCGATCCGTTCTTCAAAGAACATCCCGACTGGTTCGCCGAGGTAAACGGAACTCGCACGCAGGAGCAGCTGTGCCTGACCAATCCTGATGTCGCAAAGTACGTTTCCGGCCGCGTCAAGGCATGGCTTCGCGCCACGCCGGACGCAAACATCGTATCCGTTTCACAGAACGACAACCACGTTCATTGCCTCTGCCCGACATGCCGGGCGCTTGACCGACATGAAGGAAGCCCATCCGGGTCCCTGCTCCATTTTGTGAACCGCGTTGCACAGGCCGTCGAGAAGGAGTTCCCGCAAGTCGCGGTGGACACGCTTGCCTATCTATACAGCCGGCGTCCCCCGCGGCATGTTCGGCCGAGGCAAAACGTAGTAGTGCGGCTCTGCTCATTTGAGTGCGACTTCCTGCATCCCATGACCCACGTGAACAACACGGCTTTCAGGAGCGATATCAGGAAATGGTCCGCCATATGCAGACGCCTGTACGTGTGGGACTACGTGACGAACTTCGCCCACTTTGCGCAACCGCACCCGAACTGGTTCGTACTGGGCGACAACGTCAGGTTCTTTGCCCGCAACCACGTGCGCGGCTTGTTTGAACAGGGCAACCACCAGTCCCCCGGCGGTGAGATGGGATACCTGAGAGCCTGGGTTCTCGCCAAGCTCCTGTGGAATCAGTCTCTTGACACCGAGGCACTGGTCCACGAGTTCCTTCAAGGCTACTACGGCCGTGCGGCCATCCACCTCGAGACGTACCTGCGCCTGGTCCACAGCCGCGCCATGTCGATCCCGTACTTCCCCGGGTCTACCGCAATCCAGGAATGCCTGCTCAAGCGCGGGCTCCCCCAGTGCAGGGCAGGATGCTACCTGGATCTCAATGCGCCGGTGGAAGCGCCTTTCCTTGATCCGGACACGGTCCTGGAAGCCACGCGGCATTTCGAGGCTGCGTTGTGCGCGGTGGCGGGTGATGCGGAGCTTTCAAGCCGCGTTGTGCTTGCCCGCCTGCCGGTGTGGTACGTCATCCTGATTCGCTGGAACGAGATCCGCCGGCACGCCCGCGCCACCCGCCAGGGCTGGATGTTACCGGAAAAGAGGACAGCTGCGTGCCGCGAGTTCGCCCGCGTTTGCCGCACGAACGGCATCACGCACCTCGGCGAAGGCTGGAGCCATCGTGATCTGCCGTGGCTCGCGCGCGTGTGCGAAGGCCGGCAGAAGCCTTGAAAGGCCGTCTAGTTCAACCACCACAGGGCCGCATTCAGGTAGCCGGCAAATGAGACCCAGAGGAAATACGGCACCAGCAGGTATCCCGCCACCGGCCTCTCCCTATGGAACAACCCGATGTTGATCAGGATCAGGGCCCAGAGCCCCATCAGGTCAAGCAGAGCCCATGCGGGCCGGTGCAAACCGAAAAAAAGGAATGTCCACAATCCGTTAAGTACCAGTTGCAGACCAAAGACAGCGAACGGTACTACCCGACACATCGGCGGGATTGCGCGCCACGCAAGAAAGCCGGCAAGGCCGATGAGTGCATACAGCAGCGTCCAAACCGGCCCGAACAGCCAACCGGGCGGGTTTAGCGGGGGTTTTTGAAGGGCAACATACCAGTCCCCTGTCTGTACAAACACGCCAGAGAGAGCCGGCAGGAAAGCCAGAAGCATAAACACCACGGCTTGAACAAGTTTCATATGAATCCCTCCCGAATATCCCCATCATACCTCTAACCTGTTCGCTGTCGATATCCTTCCACATCATGGAGAATACCCTTGTGTTTTTGGGCCGAAATCGTTACTAGTCAACACCCTGCAACGAGGAGGATGGCTCATGGCATCGTATTTCAGACTCGGCATGATCGGGTTGGACACCAGCCACTCAGTGGAATTCGCGCGACTGCTCCAGGGAGATTCACCGCGCAAGGTATTCGGAATGCGCGTTGTTTCGTGCATGCGATTCCCATCCTCTTTCCAGTCTGAAGACGGCCAGAATGCCCGCCAGAAGCAGCTCGAGGCGTGGGGCGTCAAGGTGACTCGATCCTTCGACGAGGTGATTGAAGAGGTCGACGGCCTTCTGCTGGAGATCAACGACCCTGCACTGCACTGGAAGTACTTCCGCCCGGCAACAGACACAAAGCTGCCCATCTTCATGGACAAGCCCCTCGCCCGCAACCTTGTCGAGGGCAAGAAGATCATTACGCTTGCCCGCAAGAAGCATATCAAGATGTGGGGTTCCTCTTCGCTCCGCTTCGCGCCGGAACTGAGCGAAGCGGTTCACGAGACGGGCGCACCCACGCTCTGCAACGTCTACGGCGCGATGGGCAAAGCTGCGGCCGGCAGTTCACTGGTGTGGTACGGCTGCCATGCGTTCGAGATGCTTTCGGCCCTCATGGGCGGCGGCGCAAAGACGGTCCGGGCCACGGCCGGTGAGCGCGGCGTGGTATCCGTCGTGGAGTTCCCGGAAGACCGTCGCGGCGTGGTGGAGTGCAACTCCGGAACGTACTTCTACGGCGGCCGCGTGCAATCGGCCGACAAGGTCCATCATTTCGCCGTCAACATGGCAAACCCGTACTTCGAGTTGGTAGAGGCGGTGCGTGACTTCATGATGAAGGGTAAAGCCCCCGTATCGCTGGACACAATGCTCGAAGTCCAGGCCATGCTGGAAGCCGCCGAAAGGTCCACGAAGTCAGGTCGCATCGAGAAGGTCAAGGTCTGAGGCCCGCCATGGCAGGCAAAATCCTTCGCGTCGGGATCGCCGGTTACGGTCGCAGCGGCTGTGACATCCACACCCGGTGGCTCAGGCAGGCACCCGACAAATTCAGAATTGTCGCCGTGGCCGATCAGATCGAGTCCAGGCGTAACGATGCCGCCAGGGACCTCCAGTGCACAGTTTTCAGTGACTACCGTGACCTGCTAAAAAAGGGCGGTTTTGACTTCTTCATCAACTCGCTCCCCAGTTTCCTCCATTCGCGGGTAACCGCCGAGGCTTTCAAGGCAGGTCACAACGTGGTGTGCGAGAAACCGCTTGGCACATCGGTGACGGAATTCGACGCGATGGCAGCCGCCGCGAAGAAGGCACGCCGCCGCTTCCTTCCTTTCCAGAACTCCCGGTTCTTCCCGTTCTTCGACAAGATGCGGGAAATAATTGCCTCGGGAGTGCTTGGCCGCATCCTCCACATCAGGTCCACATGGGGCGGATTCGGGCGGCGTTGGGACTGGCAGACACTTCAGGTGACCGGTGGCGGCAACCTGCTCAACACAGGTCCCCATCCCATGGACCATGCAATCATCCTCTTTGGAGACAAGCAGCCGAAGGTTTTCTGCCGGATGGAGTCAATCCAGCCGTTCGGTGGCGACGCCGAGGATTTCTGCGCCGTGACGCTTTACGGGAAGGGATCGCCGACGATCGAAGTGCTGCTCAGTTCATACCTGGTCTACCCGCAGGGTGACCAGTACAGCGTCAGCGGCACACTCGGAGGCATGGCGGGTGGGCCGGCCGGGCTCCGGTGGAAGCACTTCGACCCGAAGAAGGCGCCCACACACAAGTTGTGGCGGCCCTGGAGCGACGAACGAAAGTACTGCGGAGAGACCCTTCCGTGGGTCGACGAAACATGGCAGCCCCCTGAAGAAGCCGCAAAAGACCCTTTCAATTACAACAGCCGTTGTTTCTATAACAACGTGTACGACGTTCTCGTCAACGGCGCTGAACAGGTGGTCAAGCCTGCCGAGGTGCGACGTCAGATCATGGCGATCGAGGAATGTCACCGCCAGAACAAGCTTCCGCGCCGCGTCAAGCGCTGGCCGTGAGAAGGGGCGCATTGTGTGGACGGCACGTCCTGCGGCCGATGCCGTCCCTCCCACAGATTTCATTCCGGGAGGGACCGAATCGACCCGAACCAGGTGAGGGCCGTTCGGTCCGCGTGTATCGTATCCAATGACAATACCAGGAGACACCCATGAAAAAAGCATCCAGCCCTGTTCTCTCATACCTCAACAAGCTCGAACTGAAACGCCTTGGGCCGAAAAAAGAGGCGGGTCTCTGGATTTGTTCCCTCCCGATCCCCCGCAATGCGAAGACGACGCTGTCAATCAGCGGACAGACCGGCGTTGCCTTGCCGCTCGGGCAATGGCCTGACGTATCAACCGTTTCCCCCCGCCGTGTTCTCATGGTGGCAGATGGCGGAAATGCCGCCCCCGATACGGCGCGGGTCACATCATCTGCTTCGCGCCCAACCACCAGTCCCCCCGCTGCATCCATGACCCTCATCGAAAAGAGCGCGCAACCCCTGTTCATGTGGGAACGACATGCCCTGCGGCTGGACTGGAAAGGCCGCACGATCGAGATCGCAATGGGGCTCACGACCCGTGGCGAAGTACACTGGTGGGAAGCCTGCCGCCTCGTGACTGTCCAGGACCTGCCGGGATGCCGTATTATCGAGATGGGCGGCGCCATCCCGGTGGAATACAACGACGAGAAGATGATGGTGCAGATGCCCGGATACAAGAGCACCTTCCTGCACAGGCATAACTGGCTGAACGGCCATATCCACGCGCGTCTACACGCCAACGGCATCTGCGAAGTGTTCGCCCACCACATCAACAGCAGGTTCTTCGATGACGGATTGCCGTTTGATGATGTTGTTCCCGTCATCGGTTTCCGTGTGAGCGCCGAAAAGAGAGACGGAAACGACGGTCTGCCTGCAAGCTGGGACGGCTCCTGCAGCAGGCTGGCAATTGGCGACGCACAGCTGGACATGACCGATGTTGCGGTTCTTGCCACGAAAGAACAGCCGGGCAGCATCAAGAAGGTCGGGGATTTTGTCGTTCTCCAACCCTACGCCGCCGCACAGCTGTTCGGCGGGCTATGTCCTGAAGACATAACGGGCAACCCCTGGATCCTTCGCCCGGAAGAAAAGAAGTGGCTGCGGGGGATGGCGCGAACCCTGCGTTTCACTGTCAGCTTGAATCCCAAACGATCGCCGGCAGTCGTACGCTACCAGGCCCCCGCATGGTGGTACGGCGCATGCGAGGAATTCATGCCTGCTGCCCTTCTCCCTGTATCGAATGAATTCGACGCCCCTCTCAGCGCGACAGCCGAATGGTTCAGGACCGCCATGGTACGCGGCGGGTTCGAAGACGGCGCGCTCCCGCGGCACTGGATTGACAAGAAGGAATGGAAGGGCCGCAATGAGCCCGGCTGGGAGGGCGAACTCCCCTACGCGCACCTGCTCCTTTCGTGGCGATCCGGTGACGCAGCCATGCATTCCGACGCCATGCGCGGCGCCTATTTCTACACCGACGTGGCGGTGGACCACGCCGCAAAAACGGTCAGGATGCATGGCTATGCGCCCAACGCGATCAGCATTCCGATGGCCCGCGTACATGGGCCGGTAGGCGCATGGCTCGAGTGCGGGGACCCATACCTGCTCAACACGGCCAGGGCGGTGATCGAGACCGCCTACTGGATTCACAAGAACTCCTGGCCGCGACACGCGATCGGGCGTGATGCCTGCTTTATTCGCGGCGCCATGATCCTGTACCGGTTTCTTGGCGAGACAGGCTACCTGCGGATCGCCCGCGATTCGATAACCGATGTCATCGCTTCCCAGCGGCCGAACGGATCGTTCGGGGACCAGGGCGGCGGCACGGGGATCCACCAGTGGGGCGGTTACATCAGCAAGCCCTGGATGGGCCTGATGGCGCTCGGCGGTGTGATCGACTACCTCGAGATGTTCCCGGACGACGAGGAAGCCACCGGTTGCGTGAAACGGTTTGCCGACTGGCTGATGAAGGAGCGGTACGACCATGACGGGGTCATGGGCTGGTCATACCAGCACGACTACAACGGACTCCGCCAGCACTTCAACGCGCGCACGGGCAAGGGCAGCGATCTTCTCGGCAACAAGCTCTGGCATGTCGATTACCTGGCGCGCATGCTCCCCTTCTGTTCCCTGCGCTATGGCAAGCCGGCATACATGGCAGCATGGGAGGAGAGTTTCCGCGCCACCACATTGAAGGAAAATGCCAGGCAGACGGGTGATCATTCGGCTGCACAGAACGTCCAGTACATTCCATGGATCCAGGCGAGGCTCTGGAATGCGACTCTGACCGCAAACGGCATCGATCTGCAACCTGTCCGTCCGGGCGACAAGTCCGGCAAGGCAACCATCATGACTCCCAAGGGTCCGGTGGCGGTGGCGTGGGACAAGAACGGTAAGTGCACGGCCACAGGCCCGATGAAGGTCAGGATCAAGCCGCTGGTGCTGAAAACAAGGCTGTAGACTGATAGACTGCAGGCGATTAGTTGCTCCGCATCAAGCGGATTGGGCCTGCCTGCGATGCCTAACAGGCTAGCAGACTGCAGCCTAACAACCCATCCCCCTGAACCACTTCAGGTTCCGCGCAAGGCGGGCTTCCATCGGCTCTTGTGGAGAAATCCTCGAAGAACAGCCAGCCGTTGTACTTCTTCTCCTTGAGTATCTTGATGATGGCCGGCCAATCCACGATGCCCTTGTGAACGGGACAGGATGCGCATTTCCACGTTGTGCGCCCTTCCTTTTCCTCGGCAGGGGCCCACAACATGTTCTTAACATGGACTTCCGCGAGGTACGGCCCTGCTATCTCTATGGCCATGCGGTAGTTTTCGCTGCCTTCCATCACCTGGTTGCCCGGGTCCCACATGATCCCGACCTGTGCAGGGTCCATGCCATCAAGAACAGCCATGGCCTTGTGGACCGTGGGACAAATCTGCCCCATGTGCGTCTCGATCACGGCGCGGACACCGTACTGTTTGGCCAGCTTCGCAACCTTCCGGTAGCCGGCGCGCACCCGTTCCGCCTGTTCACCGTATGTCCCCTTTGCCGGATCATACCCGCCGGACCCGATCCTGATGTTCTTCGCCCCGACAGCGGCACAGGCCTTGAGGTGTGTCTCGACAACATCGAGCTTCTCATAGCCGATGTAGGCGCCGAGGGAAGGCATCGCCACTTTCGTCGCCCTGGCTTTTGCCCTGAGTTCCGCTGCGCGTGAAATCAATTCCTCTGCCGTCATGGAGGTGCGATTTCCGGACCAGAACGAAGGCTTGTTTCTGTCACCCTTGTCTTCGCACACCCGCCACTCGACCCCGTCGTATCCGATCTTTGCCAGTTTCTCGAGGCACTCCATCGGCTCCCATTCAGGCACGCTGACTGTGAATACACCTGTCTTCATCCTGCCGTTTCCTTCCCTTTCGTAACGCTGTTTCTACCCCAGACGCTGATAGCAGGCACAGACTATCCCACCCTTCATGAACAACTCCTCCAACCGTATCTGCACGCCATCAGCCTGTCCCAGGGCCTCCGGAATATCCTCAAAGTAGTCCTGGTGGAAACGAACATAGTCCCTGGGATAGGCGTGGTAGTGAAAAGAAGGCGTACAGGTCATCAGGTAGAGTAACCCATTCTTCTCCAGCAGGCTCGCCACGTTCCGGATGGCCCGCGTCGGGTCGATAACATGCTCGATCAGCGCCTGCGCAATAACGGAACTGAACTGCCGGCCCGCCCAGACAGCCGTTGACGAACACACGTCCCATTCGACATCGACAGACTTGTCGTCGTTCGGACCAATCAGATGCGGAAACTTGTCACACGTCGTGAACCCGGCACTCGGGTACAGTCGCTGCAGGCGTTCTTTGACGGCATTGTTCTCCGACACGAGCAGGCATTCCCTGCCGAGACCGTGCAGGTCCATGAATTGCCGCAATACCGGCACAAGAAAGCCGGTGAGGTTTGGAAGAGCCACTCCCAGTGACGGATCATCCTTGAACACTGATCCGGTGCGGGACCAGGCCTTTATCCCCCAGGGCTCAAGGCCGCTCCTGGCCATGATGACCCTGCGCAATCGAAGATATAGCCATCGAACCATCGCTCTTTGTCCTGCTCCAACTATGGTCCCGCAACATGCCGCAGACAGGCGAAGGTGTCAATCGAAACGAAATTGCTCCACTGAACGGGTTACTGTAGTAATGTGAAGTATTCGTGCGACTCTGGACACTACATCCTATGCACCTTGACCCGAAGGGGCTGGTTGCCCTCTGGCGGGAAGCGCTGCTGGCCAGGGCAGTCCTTCGTGGAAGAACCAGAGGCTATCGCAACCATCCGCAACTCCTCAGTTTCAGGGGCTGCACTCGACCGCTCGCCGCTGTCAACTTCTACCTTGCGGCTGTACTCGCCGAGGCGGAATCGCGCGGCTACTCATTTGACCGCGGGAAACTGCAGAAACCGAAGAACAGCCCGGTCATTCCTGTCACGCGCGGGCAACTCGCATACGAGTGGCGACATCTTCTCCGCAAGCTGAGAACACGAAATCCCGCCCTGTTCCGGAAGCAGCGCCGTGCCGCGCCCGTACCGCATCCATTGTTCCGGCTTGTTCCCGGCCCGGTCGAGGAATGGGAACGCGCGAAGTAACTGTTTGACTGGAACGAACGCGGCAAGTTATCACTCCATATCCTTCTTACAGGGTACTGAAATGAACAAAATCGAAAAGGTCCGCGTTGCAGTTCCAGACGGCAGCGAATTCACGGGCTTTGCGTTCCCCGGCAGCCTCGTCGAGCTCCCGAACGGGAAGCTCCTCGCAACGTTCACCGGCCTTCGCGGCAAGGGGCCGCACCGCGCGATGGGTGCGTATTCCGGGGACGGAGGTTCAACATGGACGCAGCCGGCACTCCTGTTCGGTGGCCCGCTTGACGAAGGCTGTTCCCTGGACATCGGCGAGAGCTACGCCGATCCCAATGTCGCAGTTGTGAACCGGAAGTGCGTGATGGTCTTCTGCGTCTCCCTCCGTCATGACGACAAAGTCTGGGATCTGAGCAGGACACGCTTCTGGCGGAGAATCAGCAATGACGGGGGTAGTACGTTCGGTCCGGTGGAAGAACTGCCTCGTCACAGGAAGTACTACGTCGGCACGGTGCACCCCGCACTTCGTCTCAAGAACAGTTCACTCATCATGGGATACAGCTGGGACCGTACCGCGGAATCGGGACGACCCGCGACAGGGGAAGGCACGATGAACCCGGTGTCCGGCGTTCTCATCTCAAGTGACGAGGGAGCGTCATGGCATCCCGGAGCCGACTGTTGTGTGGACGTACCCAAGCCCGGGGACGCACAAGAGTGCGCCGTCAACGGGATGGCCGAACCTGCAATCGTCGAATTGCCTGATGGCACTCTCTTCATGCTTGCCCGCACCGGCACACACACGCTCTGGCAAAGTCGCAGTTGTGACGGCGGCTTGTCGTGGGATAAACCCGTCCCCTCGCCACTCACCAGCCATAATTGCCCCGCGGCACTCGTGAGGCTGACCGGCGACGGTGCCGTAGTGGTTGTGTACAACGACCACCCGCGCCTGCGGCTGAACCTGTCGGTCCGCCTGTCGACTGACGGCTGCCGCAGCTGGGGACCTGCACGCAGCATAGCGCCGTCCGGTCCGGTATCCGAAGAAGCACACGCCGCCTATCCCAACGCCTGCCAGCTTGGGGACGGATCGATAGTGA
>Ga0172371_10011954_pt1 | contig 11495 bp, 11 predicted proteins | sample Lak12m_FD_114543 | JGI IMG/M metagenome (GOLD analysis project Ga0172371, IMG submission 114543) | Freshwater microbial communities from Kabuno Bay, South-Kivu, Congo - kab_022012_12m | ecosystem: Environmental > Aquatic > Freshwater > Lake | place: Democratic Republic of the Congo: South-Kivu...
CCTACATTCACAGTTCTATCCGAACGCTTTGACATTTTAACATCTCCTCCTCCATCAACTCAACTGGCTTAGAATATCCAAGTATCTTCCTTGGTTTATTATTTATCTCCCAAATAATATCATCCAAATCTTCCTGTGTAAGTTCGGTGAAGTTAGTTCCCTTCGGCAGGTAGCGTCTAAGGAGCCCGTTGTGGTTTTCGTTGGTTCCTCTTTGACACGAACAGTATGGATCAGCGAAATACACATCAATACCCATAGGTTTTAGTTCCTCGTGTTTTACAAACTCAAGTCCGTTATCTAAGGTAACCGACTTACATGGATACTTTTCAAATACCTCCTTTTGAGCATTTATGGTTGAGGTGGAATCTTTAGACTCCATTAAAACTCCTTGATAATATCTTATCTTTCTTTCACACTCGGTGTGGATGGCCTTCCCCCTTTCCTGGCTTCCTATAACTGTATCGCCTTCCCAGTGACCGAATTCAGTTCTACCTTCTATCTCAGGAAAAGCCTCTCGTACATGGATGGAAACGCGGTTTGGGATACGCTCCCGATGTACTTTTCTGCCATACTTTTTATATCTTTTAACCCGCTTTAACGGAAGATATTCCCAAAGTTTCAAATGAGCGTTTTTAGGATTAAACACAAACCTATAAATTGTTTCGTAGCTTATGACCTTTTTTCCTTTTTCTTTGGCTAACCTTCCGGCTATTTGTTCCGGGCTCCAGCCTTCTCTAAACTTGTCCAATACATATGCATAAATCTCTGGGCTCTTAAGAGGATGTCTTTTATGAGTGTTTTGCTTTCTAGCCTCAGATCTTCCGTGGGCATATATCGGAACGTACTCTTTACCAAGGCTGTTTCTGGAAACCTCCTCGCTTATGCTGGATTTACTTCTCCCCAAAAGCCTACCGATTTCGGAGATCGAAGTCCCTTTGGCTTTAAGAATACCAATTTTATCCCGCTCTTCTGCTGTGATATTAGTGTATTTATTCATGCCTGCATTTTACATCAGGCGTTCGGATCATAATGTGAACTGAAGATTCTTTAAAAAGAATGACTCTCTAATTATACTAGATGTTGGGGCAAGAGATTGTAGAGAATCGGTAAACTTTTCGAAATATTACAAAAACTCTAAAGTATATGCGTTCGAATGTAATCCCGAGACTATTTCGATATGTAAAAAAACCATCGAAGAATACTCAAACATTGTCTTGGTAGAGAAAGCGGTATCGGACAATAATGGTTTTGTAAATTTCTATCCTATAAACACTAAAAAAACTCAAACTTCGCATAAAGACGGGAACCCCGGTGCGTCGTCCTTGCTAAAAGCCAGCAATAAGTATAAAAAAGAGGCCTATGTGCAAAACGAGATACGAGTGGAGTCTACAACACTTGAAACATTTCTAAAAAATAATAATCACGATGTTGTAGGTATTATGTGGGTCGATGTGCAGGGCGCAGAGATGTTGGTATTAAAGGGTCTGAATGAGAGAATAAGGGATGTTAAGATTTTACACATCGAATTAGAATTTGTTGAAATGTACAAAAACCAGGCCCTGTTCAAAGATGTGAGAATATATTTGAGAGACCGGGGATTTTCATTAATTGCTTTCACAAATTTTAGCAGATACTGTTGTGACGCAGTATTTGCTAACAATTCACTAAACAACGGCTGTGTTTACAAACAAGATGCGTTTATCTTACCGTATTACAGATATATTGGCATATACTTTATTTACCTTGGATACATTATCGACTATGTTCGCGGATTTATAGGGTTAGGAAAAAGATAATCAGTTTTTTGACAAATGAATCTTAGATGGTGGGAAAGAAATTTAAAAGGCGTCTTTAACAAAATTTGATTAAATATTTTCAAAAACGGAAATAGTTTGTTGGTCAATGTCTCGGGATAGGCTGGTACAGCTTCTTCGTAGGATTTTCCCAATATTTTAAAGCCCGCACCCATCAGAACCCCCCATGCCTCCATGTCGCCGTAAAGCTTGTCGTGACACCCCATACCTAAATGGCGTGCAATAAATTCCGACAGCGATAGTTTTCTAGGAAGCCTGGAAATATATAAGATACCTCTGGGCTTTAACACTCGTTTAAGTTCTAATAATGTAGCGGGAACTAGCGTAACCGGCACATGTTCCAATACAGCATACACCACAATCGCATCGAATATATTGTTCTCGTAGGGAAGTGTACTTCTATAATGAGTAAAAGAAAGGTTATTGTAGCGTTTGCCATATATCTCCCATAGCTTCAGCTGATCTTCTACCATTATTCGGTTATATATGTTCTGACCATTCTCCCCGTAGTTATCAATATCGACTGCTCTTACTTCGTAGCCCATACTCGCCAAAAGTAGAGAAATGTACCCACTGCCGGTTCCAAAATCCAAAATGACACCATTCGGGATGTATTTTCTAAACAGGTTAATGTCTTCAAGTATAAGATCAGCGTTCATTTTTGAATGTACCATACTACCAACCCCTTGCAACCACAGGTGTTCTCCTCCTTGTCTTGATAGCAGTCCATCCACTGTTTCCTCAAAATAGTGCGTAATTTGGTTTAAGGTTTTTAAGTCCATGAACTTATTATAGCACCAACAGAACCCGAGATGGTAAAATAATCCTGTGATTCTAAGTCAAAACGGGCAATATACAAAAGGGCGGGAGTCTCGCTGGTACGAGGGCAATGAATTAATACTAAAATTGCTAAAAGACGGTAGAAAAGTAAAGGTGTTGGATGTGGGTTGTGGCGAAACAGCAGGCTTTAAATTTTTGGAGGAAAAAGCTTTATTAGCAGGTGTTCCGTTGGCTAATTTAGAGTATCATGCAGTAGATAACAACCCCGCAATAGAACCTTTATTAAAGGATACGAAGATAATTTTCCACCTTTTCGATATTATGAATATGGAGCAGCTGTTTGAGAAGGAGTCCTTTGATGTAATAGTAGCCTCGGAAATTATTGAACATGTAGTGGAAACGGATAGATTTATAAATATTCTCAAAAGCCTTCTTAAACCTGATGGGTACATTTACCTAACCACGCCAAATCTTGCTTCCTGGCATGCCAGGCTTTGGCTATTGTTTGGCTTTCAACCATTGGCTACAGAAGTATCATGCATACGAGCCGAGTTTGGCAAAGGAAGTATTCTGTCGAAATATTATCACGGGAATGCTATCACGCACATTAGGGTCTTTACATTAAAAGCTTTGCTGGATTTTCTAAAATATCACGGCTTTAAAGTGGAAAAGGTTTGGGGGGGAGGATACAGAAAAATCGATGATTTACTTTTTAACAGACTGCTTATTGGATTGTCACCAATAATTAAGGTTATCATAAAAAGAATGTGATGTTAAAACTACTAAAGATTCTTCAGATGGTATTTTATGCTTCTGTCTATGCGGTTACAAGATTTTCCCTAAGGCTGATGGGCGTAAAATTTGGAAGGAACCTTATCGCTTTTTTAATTACCACCATAGAATCCCCCCAGAAAATTAGCATTGGAGCCAATGTGTGGATAAGCAAAAATGTTGCTTTTTACGCCACCAACGGAATAACTATCGGCAACGATGTCGTGATAGCTAAGGATGTCAGTTTTATATCCGCAAACCACGGCTTTAGGAACAAATCTTTAAAAGTTAATAAACAGGGTATGGAGGTGGGTGCACCTCCTATAGTAATAGGAAGCGATGTTTGGATTGGTGAGAAAGCAATTATCTTAAAGTCAGTAAATATTGGAAACGGCGCGGTTGTAGGAGCGGGGGCTGTAGTGACAAAAAATGTACCTAACTACGCCGTTGTGGCAGGCAATCCGGCCCGTATTATTGCCTATAGGGAGTAGGTACTTTACTATACTTACATGAAAAAACTTATAATACTAACACAATGTTTCGAATGCGGTAGCTGGTTCTGTATAGAAAAAATATTGGATAGATTAGCAGACCATGGCTACATCGTTACTATTATAGGTTTGGGGGGAACCCAACACCGAAACAGTAAGTTCAAGTATTACACTATACCCTACCCAGCGTTCAATAGGTATGGAGACATAACCTGCAGAAGTCCCTTACTTAACATTATCTGGAATCTCCCTCTTATAGCAACGGGTTTTATACTAGCATTATGTCAAAGACCCCAAGCAGTAATCTATAACGGATTAGCTACAGGTTTAACGATGTCACCCTTCATCAGAATACTTGGATCGATGAACATTGTGATGTACCATAGTTTTTTAGGCGGTATTGAAGGAATGATGAGAAAGCTATTGTACTTTTTGGGTAAATTCGCCAATGCTGTCGTAGTTAATTCTCGCGGTAGCTACAGGGATGTATCCTCCATCATAGATACCGAGAAGATTGTTATCAACGAACACTACGCCGATGATTTATTTTTTAAATCCGGAGGTCAAACAGTCAAAAGTGACGACACTTTGGTGGTCTCATATGTTGGGAGAGTTGACGAAGATAAATTGTGTTTTCCCCTTATGGAAGCAATAAAAAGACTTAACGGGGACAGAAGGTTTCAATTTAACTTTGCTGGTGCGGGAAGCGGTTTGGGTAAAGTAGAACTACTATCGAAGGAATGTAGAAATGTAAAATACCTAGGCTATATAAACAAGCGGGAGGAGCTTAAAAAAGTGTATAAGGATTCTGATGTGCTGTGGTCATTTGCCGATGAAACATATCTAGGTATGCCCGCTGTTGAGGCACTGGCCTGCGGTATCCCGATTATTGTTCCTATCTACGCAGCAATACAAGGAAATAGGAAACTCATAGAAAGAGGTCTGGTACCCAACGGTGTGGGATGGCTTGTAGATACCAATAAAATTGATGAGATTACTGCGCTACTTACACAAATTCAACAAAACGGTATACCCGATACAATGAAGAAAGACTGCCTTATTTATGCAAAAGAAAGGTACAGTAGCAGTAATGTAGACAGTACAGTATCAACAATTGTCGAGCTACTAGACAAAAATGTCGGATAAAAAAATCCACCTGGTGTTTATAAGTATCATAGCCCTACTGTCTCTACTAGTAACAGTGACAAATCTTGGCTTAAGTAAGAACTTTATTGGAGATGATGCGGGCATGAACTATGTATACCCTGACACTTTGAGTAAGTCTGTCTGGTATATGTGGGACGAAACCACCTTTCCCGGTAAAACTAACACCCTATCCACTATCGCCTTTGTGTTTGCGCATGCTTTGCTAATTGCCTATAAAATAGGCTTTAGTAGTATATTGGTTGAAAGAGTCCTATACTTCTTGTTCTTCTTTGCCTCTGGGGCTGGCTTTTACTTTTTATTTAACCTGTTGGCACAAAGGGGAGGTTCTCAAAATAAGTTTGTATACTTCGCAAGTTTTACCTCAAGCCTGCTTTACTCTTTTAACTACTTTACTACGGTTATGGCATCATTCCCAATAACCAATTATCACACCTCCTACCCCATGCTACCTTGGTTACTGCTGCTTGTCATTAAAGCGCTCGACAAAAAGATGGGTTTTACAACAGTATCTGCCTTAGCGCTCTTTACTCTACTCCTTGCGAACGGAAACCCATCTAACACACTAAGTATTATCGTGTTTACAATAATATTTGTTCTGGTCTTCAAACGAGCGTATAAGTTTAAAGTCAAGCGTGTTGCTACTTACCTGATTCTATTACTCACTTTTTCAAGTTATATCTATCTCCCAATCCTTGCAAACGGCTCTAACCCGTACATCGGAAACGATATAAATTTAAATACAGCTTCCTTAAATTTCAATAGTATCAGAACTTCGTTTTTGAATCTCTTTAGGTTTTATGGATTTCACTCCGCCCAGGACTTTCCTTTCCACAGCCTGCAAACTTCCAACCTGTTTTTTATATATCTTAGTTTCTTCGTTCCCACTTTGCTAATCCTAACATTCATACCGAATAGATCTTCCGAGGTAATGGTGTTCTTTCTTCTGTTTGCACTGATTTTTCTGTTTCTAGCTAAAGGCAGTCATTCGCCACTTTCTTCGTGGTTCCTTCAATTTTTTAATAATATAACAATCTTGCAGATGTACAGAGCCTCTTATTATAAATTCATCATGTTTGTAATTATTTCATTCTCGATACTATTAGGTTTTGCGACTATAAAAATAAAAAGTGAGGCTAAATTACGGTACTTAAAAGCTTTACTGTACTTGTTGCCTTTTCTAGTAATTGTAAGTGCGTGGCCATTACTAGGCGGGCGGTCTGCAAAAAAGATGTATTTGACTGAAATTCCTGACGAATATAAACAGCTTGGGGAATACATGAGAGGCAGTCCGTCAGATTCTAAAGTGCTTTCAGTTCCCCAAATCCCGGGAGCACACCTGAAATGGGGAGAAAACAATTATTATACGGCGTCTTACTACCCCGATAGTACTGTCCTGGGAAGACCGGTTTGGACGAACTCGTGGTTCAACAATAACTTAGAAAAATATTTCTTTGATGAAGGGGGTCTTAATAGAGGTCTAGATCTTATAAAGTTTTTTAATATCAAGTATATTTTAGTACATCACGATGTAGTGAAAAGTACCTCGGCCGGCATTTCTTCGGCAGACCGAATCTCCTCGTTACTAGATGCAAACCACGATGTAGAACAAGTAAGTAGGAACAGATATTTTAGTGTGTACGAAATAGACAAGAGTCATTATCTGCCACACATATATTTACCCGACATAGTCTATATTACAAATAATTTTAGCCTAGATGTGTCAGAGACAGGTATCCCTCTTGTTTCTAACCGAAAAGAGGCTGTCTACTTCGCTAGGCAAAATAAGGCGAGATTGAACGAGCTGGAAACCTTTGTTTCATCCTTTAAAGTCGATAGGAAAATAACTGTAGAATACAAAAAAGTTAGTCCTACAAAATACATACTCAATGTTTATAACGCAACAGGAACATTTCCGCTAGTATTTAGCGAGTCCTTCCATACGGAATGGAAAATGTATGTAAGGAACAATAATTTGGAGGATGGCTCTTTTTACGAAACGTGGTTTAGACCACAACTCGTCGACCGTATCCACTTTGTTGCAAACGGCTATGCCAATAGCTGGATACTTAATACAAAAGATTTATGCAGGCAGCCCCATCTTTGTACTTTAAATAATGACGGGACTTATAATTTATCGCTCGTCTTAGAATTTAAACCCCAACAATACTTTTATTTAGGGTTACTTATTTCGGGAATCTCTATTATCGTAACCAGTTTGGTCTGCCTTATTAAAAGTCGCGACAAAAGTTAGAAATGGAAAAATCGAAAAACAATTTAGTCGTCCTTGCGGTATTAATTTTGGGAATTATTGTCTGGCAATATCGTATCTTGAAGGCTCCAGTAACTGACTCTTACAGTTGTAGCAGAAGACTGCCCAAAATAAACAGACTGGTCTATAATATCCAGTAAAATGGAAAATAAAAATCAAAAACCGAGTATTGCAGTTGTTATCGGGACAAGACCCGAGGTTATAAGGTTTGCCCCTCTCGTAAAGGCTTTAGAAATAACAGGCAAAGTAGATGTTGATTTGATACACACGGGTCAACATTACTCCCAGGACATGAGCCAGATATTTTTTGACGAATTGAAGGTAAAGCCTCCTGTTGTTAATTTAGAGGTGGGGTCGCGGGATCCGGCACCTCAAGTTGGAGAAATAATTACCCGTTGCGCCGATGTTTTTAAACAAAGAACTCCAACGATGGTGTGTGTTTGGGGTGATACAAATTCCAGTCTAGGCGCGGCAATAGCAACAAACAAGTTAAAAATTAAGTTGGCTCATATAGAGTCCGGATGTAGAAGCTTTGATACAAGAATGGCGGAGGAATACAACAGAATCCTTATTGACCATATTTCCGATCTTCTGTTTCCATTGTCGAAAAATGATGCTGACAATCTTGCCAAAGAAAGAGTTATGGGGGAGATACAACAAATGGGGGATCCTTTGTTGGATGTGTACAAAGAAGCTGTTAATAAACTAAAACCTCAAGGTTTGGCAAGAAAATACGAACTGGGTGATAGGTACGGTATTTTTACCTTACATAGAGCGGAAAGTACAGATGACAAAAAAACTTTGCAGCGTATTTTAGATGAGGTGGGAAGTATAAGTAACTATAAGATTTTATTTCCAATGCACCCGCGGACTCGAAAGATGATGGACGAATATAATCTCACACACTTGTTAAAAAAGGGCTGTTTTGTAATAGTACCGCCCCTCGGTTACCTGGAACTATTAGAGCTACTAACAGGTTCTAAATTTGTGATTACCGACTCTGGAGGTTTACAAAAAGAGGCTTTCTTTGCCTCAAAACCATGCATAACTTTAAGAAAGTCCACAGAGTGGTTGGATACTGTAAAACTGGGTGTTAATACTGTGATCGATCCAGAATCTAACTTCGATTTAAAAACGCACATTGGTAAAATCGACATGGTGAGCAAAAGGTTTTTGAATATCACAACCTATCCATATGGAAAAGGTAGTGCGTCTAAAAAAATTGCGGAAGCGTTAATTTCCTACTGTTTAAATGTTACTCCGCCGAACCGTTAACACAGACCGGGCATTTATTAAGCTTGTTTTGAGCCTTGCCACATTTACACACGCGCTTTACAACTACGGCAGGGTTTCCCACAACCAGAGTGTATTCAGGAACATCCTTTGTTACCACGGATCCAGAACCGATGAGGGCGTATTTACCAATAATGACACCGGGCAATATGGTGGAATTTGCCCCAATAGAGGCACCGTAGCAAACCTCTGTTTTACTAACCTCCCAATCCGAATCTCCTGCTAGCTCACCTTTTGTATTAATTGCCCTAGGATATTTATCGTTGGTAAAAACAACGCCAGGTCCAACAAAAACACTATCTGCTATCTCAACGCCGTGATAAATAAGCACAGAGTTTTGGATCTTGACTTTGGAGCCTATCTTTACATTACAATCTATATAAACAAAATCACCAATTATACAGTTATCACCAAGAACTGCGTTATCCCTTATATGTGAGAAGTGCCATACTTTACAACCCTTTCCGATATTTGCGGTCTCACTTAGAATAGCCGTTTTATCAATGTAGGTATTCTCCCCAATCATCTAACCTCCTTGTTATATATTCGCTCTATAAAGTCAATGCTGTTTATTGTTTCTTCAAGTTTAAGCCCCTCGCCCATTGCAATGCGTTTATATAGCGTGGGGTGATTTGGACAAGAACCCGCATGGGTTCCATAAGAATTAGGTTCCAAGGCATCCCCGTGGTCGGCAACAATACTCTTCCATTTTTCCTCCAGAATCGTGTTGGAAAACATAGCCCTTTCAACCTGGTCCAAAGCCCTACCCCCAATTTTAATGAAACCCTCCGACCCTGATATTGAAAGCGAGCATTCCAAATTAGACGGCTCGGAAGCAATAGTAACCTCCACAGAACCAGAGGCACCGCCAGGAAAGCGTAAAATAGCGTACGCGGTATCTTCAAATTTAACATGCTTGTGCTTGTTGTTAAAAGTTGCAGAGGCTAAAACATCAGGCACACCAAACAACAGCTGAACAATATCCAAGTAATGTATCCCTACCTCATATAAAGTTCTGCCTCCAATATTTATATCCGCACGCCATGAATCAAAGTACTGTGAAGGTCTTTGCCATCTTTGGATGAGACTGACGGATCTAATATCTCCAATAAAATTTTGCTTGAGCGCGTCTTTTAAAACCCCAACTGTGGGATTGTACCTAACCTGTAAAACAGCGTAGGCATCAACCTTGTTTTTCTTTGCAACGCCAACCAATTCTTCAACTCGCGTGTGCTTGAAATCAACAGGTTTTTCAACCAAAATATTGTAACCTGCTCTCATAGCGTCGGTAGCCATGTCGTAATGCAAAGAATTTGGCGTAGCAACGACTACAAGATTCATCTTACCTTTTTGATCTGACAGCATTTTTTTGTAATCCGTAAAACCAGGAACGCCGTATTCCTTGGCCCTAATATCTATCTTCTTTATATCGGTGTCGCACAAAGCAACCAGTTCGTAGTTATCCGAATTTGCTGTAATTGCCTGTATATGACGATCAAAAATAACCCCGCATCCAATTATCCCAACCTTGTATTTGGTAGTTTTCTTCATAGACCTCCCTTTGAAGAGAAAAGTTTCCTAATAGTTTTTACCATATAATTCAGCTCATCGCTTTTAAGTCCCGGATGTACGGGCAACGACACTACCTGCTTTGAGATTGCTTCGGCTACTGGAAAATCTCCTACTTTATAACCCTGCTCAACAAAGTGTTTGTGCAGATGTAGGGGCTTGGGGTAATAAATTCCGGCATTAATACCTTGTTTTTTTAGGTACTCCAAAACCTCGTCCCGTGTAAACCTAAATTCTGGTAATACTTTAATGGTGTACTGGTGGTAGACATGTTTATTTCCTGGGGACTCGCTGGGCAATACGAAACCTGAAATCCCTTTCAAACCCGCAGACAGTATGGATGCGTTTTTAATCCTTTTTTCATTTAGCCTACCGACTTTTTTTAACTGTTCTAAACCAATCGCGGATTGAATATCCGTCGTCCTATAATTATAACCTAACTCAAAATACTCGTATCTGACTTTTTCGCTCTGCCCGTGATGTCTAAACATCCTACATTTTTCCTCAATATCTGTGTTATCGGTAACAATCATACCACCTTCCCCCGTTGTCATATTTTTAGTAGCATAAAAAGAAAATGCCCCAGCGTCACCCAAGGTACCAGCTTTTTTACCTTTGTATTCGGCACCAACCGCCTGACAGGCATCTTCCAAAATAAGTAATTTATTTCTTTTAGCTATCTTAGAAATCAAGTCATAATTGTAAACCTGACCGTACAAATCTACCGGTATAATAGCTCTTGTTTTCTTAGTTACCAAAGCCTTTACCTTAATTGGATCGATACAAAAATCTTTTTCGGAGATATCACAAAAAACAACTTTCGCTCCCAACATAAGAACGGGGTTGGCTGTGGCAACAAATGTGAAGGGCGTGGTAATAACTTCGTCGCCCGGTTTTATACCCAAAGCATACAGTCCGGCGTGGATAGCTGCGGTTCCGTTGCAAAAAGCAACTGCGTATTTTGTACCGCAATATTGTGCGAATTGTTTTTCAAACTCCGCCGTTTTTGGACCTTGTGCGATAATCCCAGACTCTAATACGGCTTTCACCGCAAGAATCTCGCTTTTTCCTATCTGAGGCTTAGAAATATTGATCATAATAAACTTTTCTGAGACATATCTTTAACACCCCGTACTCCATTATACTATCTTTATAGCAGGAGCGAGACGATTCGAGAACGATAATTTACCCGCCGGACCGATTTGGGAAACATGGTTGCCTTCCCGCGTCAAAGAGCTGCCTAAAGAAAACCATTTTATAGCAAACGGCTACGCCAACGGCTGGCTGATAAACGCGGAGGAGCTGTGTCAATCGGGCGAGTGGTGCGTAAAGCATCCCGAC
>Ga0172371_10011955_pt1 | contig 11495 bp, 8 predicted proteins | sample Lak12m_FD_114543 | JGI IMG/M metagenome (GOLD analysis project Ga0172371, IMG submission 114543) | Freshwater microbial communities from Kabuno Bay, South-Kivu, Congo - kab_022012_12m | ecosystem: Environmental > Aquatic > Freshwater > Lake | place: Democratic Republic of the Congo: South-Kivu...
ATCAATTAAGAGGAAGAGCTTGAAGACAATGAGATCCTTGAGTAACTCAATTTCTTGTTTCCCCAAATGATGATATTATGAGAATTTTTTGAGGAGATAAGCTTTTTTCTGTCTTTAATTCTCCTATTTTTGCATCACTACCAGATGATGAACCACTTGCCCAAAGTGGAATGCTCACCAAAAGAGTAACAAGTGTTCAAAAACAAGTAGAAGGACATAATTTTGATATCAGAAAACATATTCTTGAGTATGATGATGTTATAAATAAGCACAGAGAAATTATTTATGGAAAAAGAAATAAAATCCTTGCAAGTGAAAACATAGATGAAGATGTTCAAGCAATGATTCAAAATCAAGTAAGTATTTTTGTGGAATCTGAAGCACTAAGAGCTGGAGAAAATCTTGATAAAAAAGAACTTGATCTCAAAATAAATGATTTTCTCGGAATTGAACTTATTAATGAAAGTATAGAAAAAGATGATATTTTTGGAATAAAAAATATAAAAGAACTTGCAAAATATGTTTGACAACTTGCGGTTGATGAACTTATAAGTAGTAGAAAAGATATGATGTCTTTAGAAAATTTTCTTGAGCTTGAAAGAAGAATCGTTCTCCAAAGTATTGATGAACTTTGGATGAATCATATTGATGCGATGAGTCACTTGAGAGAAGAAGTTGCTTTTGAATGATATGCCCAAAGAAATCCTCTTGTTGTCTATAAAGAAAAGGCATTTGAGAGATTTTCAGAACTTATGGAAGAAATAGAATTTAAGACAACAAAAGCAATATTTAGTATAAAAAATAATGTGCAAGTGGAGGAAATAAATCTTGATGAGTCTGATTTTATTCTCAATGAAATAAATCCTCTTGGATGAAGTGCAAACAAGGGAAATCCCCTCCTCAATAATCCTCAAAATACTGATATAAAGCTAAAAATAAGAGTATAGAAATCCCCCCTCTACTTCACTCCTGTTGATCAAAATCATCCTCTGTCTTCTTTTTCCATAGAATCTACCAGCTCAAACTCTGGTTTTTCTATTTTTACAAACATTCCTTGCCCAATTCTTGTTCCTGCTTCTAGGAAACTTTCTTTGTCAGTAATATTGAGATAAGGAAATTTTATCGTGTCGCCATTTCCGCAATAATCTTGATCAATAATTCCTATTCAATTTACTTGTATAAGCCCGTGTTTTTTATAAGTGCTACTTCTTGGTGCCAGTTGTAAAGTATAGCCTTCTGGCACTTGTATTACGACTCAGGTCTCAACAATTTTAAATTCTCAAGGAGCAAAGGTTAAATCTTCGATACATTTGAAGTCAAAAGCACAAGCTCAAGCCGTTTCATAATTTAGTAATTTGTTATCACTGGTTTTTATTTTTACCTTCATATTTTTTCGTTTAAAAATTAAATTTATTCAAAAAGCAAAGCTCCAATATTTTTTGTCAATTCAAATCAAGGTTTATCCTTGATAATCGGATAAATTCATTTCAGAGTTTCAAAACCTTCTCCTGTTTTTTTCTCTTGTTTCATAATTTTAAGAATCTCATCTTTACTTTTTCAAGTTCAAAGAAGTTTTCAAAAATAACGATTACGAGAATTTCAAAAACAACTTGTGAGTAAATCTCCTCAAAGAGAAAAAGTGTCAAAATGAGTAAAAGTATCAAAATGAGTAAATTTTTCTCATCAGCAAACTTCTACCAATTCAGCAAATTCACCAAAATATTTACAAAAATAATAAGCAATTGTTGATCCTTCATAGCCCTTTCCTTCGTAATATCCCATAATCATAGAAAATATATTTTTCAAGGCTCCATAGAGTTCTATATTTTTTATATTTCCTTCCATGATACAAACATCTAAACTTTTTGTACAAAATAATTCTTTGAGGATTGCTCCTGTTGCCAAGTCATTTACTCCAATATCTGCTCCCAATGGAGCACCATAAACGAGTTCACTCGCCAACATTCCTCCAGATAAAACCGCATATTTATAATCAAATCATTCTAATATATTTGTAATTTCTTCGCTAACGGTTTTGAGACTTATATTATCTATTCCCTTTGAAAGATTGAGAATAATCGTTCATGGTTTTAAAAAAGGTTTTATTTCTTTTATATATCATGAAATTGCCTGACATGGAAGAGCGAGAATAATAAGATCAATTCAACCTAAAATCCTTTTTGTATCTGAAATAAAAAGGATTTTTTCATCAAGTTTTACATCAGTAAAAAAATAGGGATGTTTTCTGAATTTTTTGAAAAAATTGAGACTAAATTCATCTCTTTCATAAGCATAAATAGTATGATCTTTATTGTCTCATATATGTTTGAGGATTGCAAAACCAAAAGCTCAAACTCCTACAACGAGTATATTCACTTTTTTGAAAAAAATGTGTAAATTAGGTGCCCATTATAAAAAATTTAATATTTTTGTAAATAAAAAATTTTATTCCTATTTTTCTGCTTTTTTATAAGCAAAAACTTCATAAGTGAAAACAAAAATAGCATTTCCTATTCTTTTTAATCTTCTTATTTTTTGCGGTCAAAAAAAGATACGATAAAACCACTCAAATCACGATTTTACAATAAAATCTGGGGCTCTTTTTTGAAATCCGACAATATAATCAAAGCTTGAACCAATTCAGAGGGCTATTTTTATATTTTTACATTTTTCTACAATCTCTAAAACACTTTTTTCTTGAGATTTCATTCACAAAGTAGAAAAAAGTATTTCTCCTCAAGATTTCGCTATTGTATCGATAATTTTCTCTTTTTCAGATGGATTATAAATAAAATATTCAAAAATAAGTTTTGGATATTTCTCTTGAATTTTAGAAGCAAAAATTTTCTGACTTTCTTGTTTTTTCGCATCTGTTGGATTATAGAGGTCAATAATAATAATTTTTTTATTTTCTGTAGAAGCAAAAGCAAGTAAATCTTTTGTCAAATCACTTCCACAAATTCTTTCTCCATATAATTCGTACAATTCTTTCTTTTTGAAAAGAATTTTAAAAATAAAGTAAGGAAGAAAAAAAAGAGCTTTTGTAAAAGAAATACTTGGTTCAAGAATTTGATAAGCAAGATAAATCCCTATTCCATCAGGAAGAAGATAATCTGCTTGAAGAAGAATATTTTTAAATTCCTCATCATTTTTTACTTTTAGTAAAATTTCAGGATTGGGAGTAAAAATAATAGATTGTTTAGAAAAAATCTTTATTTCCTCAAGAAATTCAGCTTTCTTTAGCTTATTTAAATAAATTCAAAAAATGTCCATATACTTTTTTTTATAGAAGACAAAATATTTGCTAGAATTATACAAGATACTTTCTAAAAGCAAATTTTATGACAATATATCATTGGATAAGAGAATATAATAAAAATATTCTAGAAACTATAGAAAATGTGAATGAAGAAATAATAGAAATAAGTGGTATGTTTCAGCAAGAAGCTTTAAGTATCCTTGAATTATAAAAAAGCCTTAGCCTTTTGTCGTAAAAAAGAGTTTTCCACTAGAAACTCTTTTTTTATACTTGAAAATATTGGGGAATCTTTTAAAATAGTAGAAAATTTTATTTTTTTAGTATTTTTTATGTTTGAAGATGAAAACTCCCCCTATCCCAACCTTTCCCCCAAAGGGAGAAAGGAGAAAATCATGGAAACAAAAATTTGTAGACATTGTTCTTGTCAGTTTGATATAACGGATAAAGATTTAGAATTTTATGAAAAAGTAAGTCCAATATTCCCCCTATCCCAACCTTTCCCCCCAAGGGAGAAAGGAGTAAAAGAAAATATCCCCCTCAATTGAGGGGAAACAAAAGGGGGAGTTTTGTCCCTTTGAAATGGAAAAATAAAATACCTTATTCCTCCTCCAACTCTTTGTCCAGACTGCAGGCAACAAAGAAGACTCAGTTTTAGGAATGAAAGAAAGCTCTATAAAAGAAAATGTGATTTTAGTGGGAAAGAGATAATTTCTATTTATTCCCCAGATAAAAATTACAAGGTGTATGACCATGAAATTTGGTGGTCTGATAAATGGGAGGTTCTCGATTATGGGAAAGACTTTGATTTTAATAAAAGTTTTTTTGAACAATTTCAAAATTTACAGAGACAAATACCAAGACCAGGACTTCATGTGGTTCAAAATGAAAATAGTAGTTTTGTTAACCAGTGTTGATATTCAAAATGAAGTTATATGTCCTTTAATACAGATTTTTCCGAAAATTGTTATTACTGCAATAATGCTTTTAAATGTATAAATTGTGTTGATATTCTCAATGCTGACAGCTGTGAAAATTGTTATTTTTCAGTTGATATAAAAAATTGTTATAATTGCTTTTTTTCCCAAGAATGTAAGGATTCATCCGATATTTTTTATTCCTATAATCTCGAAAGTTGTAAAAATTGTTTTGGTTGTATAAACCTTAGTAACCAGCAATATCATATTTTTAATCAGAAATTTTCAAGAGAGGAATATTTTGAAAATATTAAAATTTATAAAAATGAAAAAAATAAGACAATAGAAATTTTCAATAAATTAAAACTTGAAAATCCTCATCTCTATGCAAATATAAAAAATTATGAAAATGCAATATGAAATAATTTGGTAAATATAAAAAATGCTCATCATTGTTTTGATTGTTTTTCTGATGAAAATATTGCTTATTGTTCAATAACAAGTGATGCAAAAAATTTCTATGATTTTGATGTAGGATGATATTATTCAGAGCTTCATTATGAGGTTGTTTCTTCTTGAGATAAAAATTTGCATTGTTGCTTTGATACAAATATTTGGTGAAATAGTTCTGATATTTATTATAGTGATATTGTAATTTGATGTTCTCATCTTTTTGGTTGTATCTGACTTAGAAATAAATCTTATTGCATTCTCAATAAACAATATACAAAAGAAGAATATGAAAAATTGGTACCAAAAATTATTGAAAATATGATGACTCCCCCTCAGTCCCCCTCAATTGAGGGGGAAGCTAGGAACGAGCAGGGGGAGAAAGAATGGTGAGAATTTTTTCCAAGCTCATTTTCTCCTTTTGGGTACAATGAAACGGTAGCGAATGAATATTTTCCTTTAGAGAGTTCTGAGTTATCAGTTATCAGTCAAGAGACAGATACATTTAAAGTCTGTAAACTGAAGACTGGAAACTGAAAACTAAAAATTAACTGGTCAGATTACGAAGCCCCGTTTCCAAAAGTAGAAAAAATAATTCCAGCTTCAAAGCTCCCGAGTAATATTACAGAAATTCCCGATGATATTCTCAACTGGGCAATTGAAGATGAAGAAAGAAAAACAATAGGTTTAAACCCATTGTTCAGAATTATTCCGCAAGAACTTGAATTTTATAGAAAACATAATCTCCCAATTCCAAGAAAACATCCAGATCAAAGACATTTAGACAGGATGAAATTGAGAAATCCAAGAAAATTATTTACAAGAAATTGTGATAAATGTAAAAAAGAAATTCAAACTACTTATACTCCTGAAAGACCAGAAATAATATATTGCCAAGAGTGTTATAGTGAAGAGGTTTATTAAATTTAAGTTAATTTTCTATAGATTAACAAATTGGAAAATAATAATTTTCTATAGATATTAACGAATCATCGTATAAATAGAAAGTCTATCATGTGCGGGCTTGTCTTTTATTTTTTCTCATGGCCAATCCTCTATTTCAAAACAATAAGAAATGATTTTTGCTCAATACTTCATTTCTTTCAAAAATTTATCCTTTAATTTCTTTTTAAGCACTTCAGGCATACCAAAAATATAAAAATAATCATATTGTGAAAAATCTTCTTTAAAAGCATTTTTTAGCTTCAATTTTAGATTTTTTTGAGGAGAATAAAAAGATATAATTTTTCCTATAAAAAAAAGAATAGGGGAGAGTTCAAGTCATATAAATTCACAATCTTTATTATTTTTTGCAAGATATCTTGATACTCTTCCATCTCAAAAACCTATTTCAAGAATTTTTTGTCATTTTGAAAGAGACATAATTTTATTTATTCTCTCTAAATCTTGTTTTCTTGTTGGGGCAAAAGGAGCTATAGATAAGCTTGATAGAGCAAGCGATCATAAAATAATAGATCCAGCTATTTGTATTATTAAATTCATATTTTTATTTTTCTGTGATATTTATGATTTTAGAGTCTTCTTGAAAATTATTATTGATAAATCATAATTTTAATTTTACTGTATAGGTTCAAGCTTTTTTATATGCATGGCTTGGATTTGCTTCTGTGCTTGTATTTCCATCTCAAAAATCCCAGAAATATGATATTATTTGTCATTCAGATCAATCAGAGCTAAAATCAATTCCTTGTCACATTGGAGCTTCTTTCATACTGAATCCTATATTTGCATTTTGAGGTTTTGGTTTCAAGATGAGACTTTTTTCCAGAGAATATTCTTTTCCTTTTTCAGTTATAACTGTCAATTTAATTTTATAATCTCATTCTTTTATATAATTATGTCATGGATTTATTGCATCTCTTTCTTCTTTTGTTCCATCACCATAATCATAAATAAATTTTACAATATTATCATCCCTTACCTGAGAAAGAGAGGCATCAAATCGTACAACTGATGGAACATAATCACTTTCTTTTTGAATTTTTAGATCAATGATAGCTTCTTTTTTAATTCATTCTATATAAATTTTTTCCTTTAATTTTATTATATCAGTTTCAACTTTTCTATGTTGAAATATATATTCAGCAGAAACAATATAATTTCATCCTGTAATTATTTCCAATTCAGCAGTTTTTCAGTTTGCTTCTTTGTCTCCATCATTGTTTAAATCCCAATTTATCTCTTTCAAAAAATAGAGGTAATTATCTATTTTCAAAAGTCTTGCATCAAATTTAAGTTTCATAGGAATTCCTAGATTATTTACAAAATATTCGTGAGTTTTTGGATCATACTTTATATCTTCTATTTTTCATAAATCATTAAAAATACTTAGAGGATTAGTTATTCTTAAGGTTTTTGTTACATTTATTTCTTTTGTAATTGTTTTTTCATTTCCATTTCCATCTTTTATACGAACACTTATTTCTTGTTTTCCATAGCTTGAAAAAATATAATGTATTTCAGATGATTTTTCAAGATTTGTTACATCCGCTTTTTTTGTAAATTCTCGTTCTCATATAACCCATTTAAATTCATTTACAAAACCATCACCAAAATCATTTTTTATATTTGTTACTCTTAGTATAAAATCCAATTCATTTGTCAAAGATTGTTCATAACTTATATCTCATTCCAGAGAACTTCCACTTTCTCATCAAACAACAAAAATTTTATCAAGAGTAGTTTCTATACTTCCATCTCTTTTTATATGTATTCCTATAAGTTGATCTGCAAAAAATACCTTTGTTGGTTTGAAAAATTCACCTTCCCAAACAGGAGCATTTGGATTTTCTTCAAAATACCATTCAATTTTTCAAAGATCTTTTAAATCAGAAGCATCAAATTCAACTGTTTTTCACCCATTTTTTAATTTTGTTTCGGTAATTTTAACTATATTTGTAATACTGAGATTTTTTACATCCTCTACTTTTTTTTCAATTTCTTTTCAATTACTATCTATTTCTTGAACAATAAGAGAAATATTGTAAGTTCATTTTTTATCAAATTTTTTTATGATAGTAGGATTAAGTTCTTCTACTTTTTTTCCATCTCAAAAATCCCAAATATATTTTTGTATTTTAGATCATTTTTGAGATTCTCTTTTTGCAAAAAGAGTGAGATCATATTTGAGAGTAATTGGTCAAATAATATTGGTTGTATCTCTTATTAAAGCTCATCATTTACCAAATTTACTACTGATAAGTTTTGAATTATCAAATATTTGAATATCTCAGTAAGCTACTTCTTGCCAGTTTGGAAGACTTTTTATTTTTTTATCAATAAGCATCCAAGCGGTTCCTGTCGAAAAAGTAATAATAAGAAGTAAAATGGAAAGCAAAATAAATGCTGTTTTTTTTCTTTTTTGCTCTTTTTTTGTGAGAATAGCTTTAAAAAGACTTATTGCAAGAACAATAGTTTCTAAAAAAAGAAGTATTGAAAAAATAACAGTAACAACTTTTGAGATAAATGTATTTATATCATTGAGGTTAATTCCAAGAGAATAGAAAAATTTTACATCATCTACTGTCTTTGCATTAAGAACGATAAAAGTGATAAATGAAATTCCGAGAAGAAGTGAAACAAAGGCAATAGCTCAAAAAATTCACAAAATTTTAGAAAGAGGAATTTTCTTTTTTTCAATTATTTTTCATTTTTCTTCAAGAAATTTTAGCTTAAGAAATGCTTTTTCTCAGAGAAGAGAAGGAGAAACTTTTGTTATAATTTTGTATACTTTTCATTCAAAAATATATTCACCACTTCCATCTTGAACTTTTGTTGTTTCAGCAAGATTCATTCCACTTGAATTTTTAAGAGTAAGAATAATTTGCGAATAAAGCGGATATTTTATCATTTTTTTTCCGATTTCTTTCCCTTCTTTTACAAAACTAATTTCCACATCTTCTTGAATTGGTTCAATTCTTATATAGTCGAGATCTTTCTCAATACTCAAATGAACCATATCATCAAAACTTTCTATTTCAAAAGATAGTATATTTTCTTGTTTTTTTTCTGATTCAACATTTTCTATTATTTTACTCAAAATACTTTCCTCTTTTTTTTCTGCTTCTTTTTGAGTGAGATTTAAAATATTTTCTTCTTTTTTCTCTTCAGAAAGAGGAAAATTTTGGTTTGAATCGAGAGGATCAAGAGGAGTATTTTCTTGTTCGGACATAAAATAAAATTTATTAAATAATTTGTTTTTATTGTAGCATAAAAAGGATAAAATGTGCAATATTTTCGTTTGACAAGTGATAATATTTCCTTTTACTTATTATGAAAAACAAGAAGCAATTTTACATAAAAAAAAATATTGTTATACTTCCAGAAAAGTAATAAAAAATTTTATGAAAAAATCTACAAAAAAAGCTTTTACACTCGTTGAAATGATGATAAGTATCAGTATATTTATGCTCCTCATGGTTTCTGTTTCTCTTTTTGTAACTCAATGAGTAAAAAATCTTACTTTTCAAAAAAAAATAATAGATTCTTCTACAAAAGAATTAAATTTTTTCAAAAAATTACAAGAATATTTGAATGCTGGAGAAAAGGTATCACTTTTAAAAACTTTTTCTTCTGGAGCTTTATTAAAAATAGATAAAAATTTATTTATAGGCTGATTTGTTTATATTGGTGAATTTAATTTTTCCTGAGAAACTTGTTTTTCAGATTCTCCTCATCAAAATACAAATAATCTTATTATGACTTCTTTTTTCCCTTTTGAATGACAATGAGGCGATTTTTTTAGTGGCACAAGTTTTTCTAGTGCTTGATTAGAAGTGCATTATTTTTCTCCTTCTATAAAATATAATGGAACAAGTTTTACTGGAAATATTGTTGGTCCAACGAATGCTTTTTTAACTGGTTCTGAGCTTTATTTGAGCGATACAAAAGGAAATCAAATTTTGCAATTTGACATAAATAATACTTCTAGTCCATGATTACAAATTATTTGAAATGGAAATCCGTGAGATGGAATAATTTCTTGAGAACAAGGAACGGATATATTTCTAAATTCTCCAACTTGAATAACCGTTGTCGATGGGAAAATTTTTGTAAGTGATACCCTCAATGATAGAATTATTTATTATGATATCCCAACGAGAAAAACTTATACTTTTTTAGAAAGAAAAGATGGTTTGGATGAGCCGACAGGGCTTTTATATGATGACACAAAAAAAAGACTTTATATCGTAAATAGTGGGAAATGAGAAATATTAAAAGTCGATGCTGGAAATTTAGTTGCACCTCCTTCTCCAAAATTTACTTTTGAGATAAGTCCTTCTATAACAATAAATAAAATATTTCTTTCATTTTTTTCTGCTTCTTGAACACCAATCAACTTGAGTTCTCCAATAAATCCTACAGATTTTATATTTTCTTGAATTACTCAAGAGGAAGATTTTTCAAGAATAAATGGAAATACATTAGAATATTATTTTGCAAATTATACGAATTCTGAAACAAGCCAAGTATCTTGTATTAGTGCTTGAGATTATATTTTAAATTCTTGAAATCCTATAAAATGTACCACTACATGAACAGGAATTGTAGGAACTTTGCAGGATAAAACTTTATCTTGAAATAATTATAGTATAGATATTTCAAATTTAACTTGAAATTTTTCTGCGACAGGTTCTTACTATACAAGAATTTCTTTTTTAAATGGAGGAAGTGAGGTTTATTCATTATATAAGCCTTATTTTACAAAAGGAGATGATAATTTACTCACTTTTTGAGATAATATTTTGAGTTCTTTTAGTTCTTGATATCACTATCCAACAGGAATCTATAAAATTGGCTCAAACATCATTATTAATGATTTTTCTGAAAGGAAAAAATATTTTTTAGATGAAGATACGGGAACTAACTCTCTTCCTTCTAGTGATTTATTATCATTTGATTTTTCTTTCTTGAAAAATTATACTCAAAAATCCTTTTTAAAAAGTCCGACAAAAAATTTCTCTATTTCTGAGTCTGCTTGACTTGTTTCCCTCTATTTGGAGTATTATAAAAATTTTTCTTGTTATGATGATGAGCTAAATATTGTAAGAACTTTTCTTTTTAAAAAATTTCTTCAAAACTAATTTTTGACTTTTTCTTTTATAAAAGAAAGGAATTTTTCTTGAAAGATTTTTTTATCAAAATTTTTTGCATGTTCTCGTATCTTTTGATGATTAAAATGCATTTCTTCAAAATCTTCTATTGCTTTATTTATGCTGGTAATGGTCTGATTTTCAAAGAAAATTCCCGTAAGGCACTCCACAACAGATTCTAAAGATCCTCATTTTTTATAAGCAATAATAGGTGTTCCTGTTGCCATCGCCTCAATTGGAACCAGTCAAAAATCTTCTTCTGGCGGAAAAAGAAAAGCACGAGCTTCAGCATAAAGTTTTTTTATTTCATCTCTTGTTGGAGCAAATACCCAAGTAATATTGAGAAGTGATTTTTTTTTGAGTTTTCTATAGAGTTTGTTATCAGTATTTGTTGCGATAATGAGCTTTTTTTTATTTTTGTTAAATACTTCCACAATAAGATCTAATTTTTTATAAGGAATACATCTTGCTACATAAAAATAATAATCTTTTTTTTCTTCGTAAAAAGGAAAATTTTCTATATCAAGTCCTGGATAAATAACTTCACTTTCTCTTCCATAATATTTTTTTATTCTCCTTTGAGTATTTTTACTATTAGCAACAAAAAAATCAACTCTTTGAGCTGCGATAAAATCCCATTGTCTGAGTTTGTGCACAATTTTTGGCATCAGCCATTTTCCTAAAGGATTCAAAATTCAAAATTCCATCATATTGATATATTCGTGATAATGGCTCCAAAAATATCTTGTTGGAGCAAAT
>Ga0172371_10011956_pt1 | contig 11494 bp, 10 predicted proteins | sample Lak12m_FD_114543 | JGI IMG/M metagenome (GOLD analysis project Ga0172371, IMG submission 114543) | Freshwater microbial communities from Kabuno Bay, South-Kivu, Congo - kab_022012_12m | ecosystem: Environmental > Aquatic > Freshwater > Lake | place: Democratic Republic of the Congo: South-Kivu...
AACGCGAAGGTGATGATCGCCGCAGCCGAGAAGGATTGGGCGGCGGCCGGTGTGCGCCGCATCGATTTCGTCGACACCGACGCGCTGGTGGGAATGGCGCGCTGGCAAACGATCGACTACCAGTCCGAGAAGCCGCTGGCGATTTTCGTCGCTTCGCACGACTTCATCGGTGACGGCAGCGTGATCGGTCTCGATCTGGCAGGTCACACGCCAGGCAACCAGGGCCTGCTGGTGCGTACCCCGGAGGCTCCTCTGTTGTTCACCGGCGACGCCGCCTGGACCGAGAAGAGCTGGCGCTGGACCGCCAAGCCGATCAGCGCCTGGGACATGTCGCGCTGGTGGGAACAGATCTGGCGCATCAACAAGTTCGCGATGCTCGAGCCCCGCGTGCTGGTGGTGCCCAGCCACGACGACATCGCCGTCGCGTCGATCGGCATCCCGTCTTTCATTCACCACGACCAGCCCGGCAAAGCTCGCTGACGGCGTTGCCACCTCGTTGGTCGACTCGGGCTAAGAACCGTCCATCAGTTTGTTCAAAATGGTCCAGCTGCAAGGCGCGCGCGAAAAGCCGCGAGCGGAGGCAGAGACCGTATGGAGCTACGTCGTAGCGAGCGGTTTCGCGCGCAACGCGGCAGATGGGCCATTTTCAAGGCTGCTCAGTCGCGTCGTGGCCGAGCGACTGGCCGTGCGAAAACTCGATCTGGTTGCCGTCGGGATCGCGTAGCAGGCAGAAGTAGCCGACGATCGGACCGGCCTCGACGGGGCCGTACACGGCGATGCCGCCGGCGTGGCCGCGGGCCGCCATCAGGTCGACGTCTGCGCGCGTAGCGACCGCGTAGCCCAGGTGTGCCACCGGCGCGGGATCGGCGACGTCGTTGTGATCGGCGGCGATCAGCACCAGCACGAAAGCGCGCGGCCGCGCCGCTTCGCCCATCCAAACCACCGTCACGCCGTGATCGACGCGGCGGTGAACTTCGATCAGTCCGACGTATTCCTTGTAGAAAGCCACCGACGCTTCGACGTCGCGACACAGTAGCGCGATGTGGGTGCAGGTTGGTTGCATCGTTCGAGCTCCGCGGCGCGCTCAGCTCTCGAGGCTGCGACAGTATTCGAACAGGATGTCGAGAGCGGCGGCGCGGAACTGTCCCCAGTTCTTCCACTTGGGGTGGATCTCTCGCAGCGCCGAAGAGTACTGAGGCAGGTCGGCGGGCAGCGCTTCGCGCCAGTGGGTGATCTTTTCGTCCGGGTCGTTGCTTCGCAGTTCGCCGCTGACTTCGTGCACGACGAACAGATACGAGCAGAAGCGCGCGCGAGTGCCGTCGTGCTGGTAGCAGATGCGGGCCACGAAGCGCTGGATCTCGACACTGAGATTGGTCTCCTCCCAGATCTCGCGCAGCAGCGCCGCGTCCACCTTTTCGCCACGCTTGATTCCACCCGACGGCAGCCGCATCACCGAACGCGGGTAATTGGCCTTGGTCTGCAGCAAGAAGTGGCCGCTGGGCCGGCGGATCGCCATACACACTTCACCGTGTTCACGTTCGCTGACGGGCGGAAACTGGATCGACGGCAAGTTGCACAGAATGCTGCGCGGAGTGCCGTAGCGGGCGGCCAGCTGTTCCATGGGAACGCTCACGCTGCCTCGGTGTCGGCGCCGCGCTCGAGCGCTTCGACGATCATGTTCGCCAGCGTCGCGGCCCTGGTCGGTCCGGGCACTTCGACTTCGAAGCCGGCGGCCGCTTCGTGGCCGCCGCCGCTGAACGCGCCGGCCAGACGCGACAGGTCGACGCGGCAGTCGGGCGTGCGGCGCAGGCTGATTCCGCCGCCGCGCCGGTCGTAGAGCGCGAAGATCCCGTTGTTGAAACGCTCGCGCCAGCGGTCGGCGATCTCGCCGGCGTAGCCGTCGCATTCGGCGGCGATCACCGTGAGACCGCGGGCCGGGATGGTGCGAACGCGGCAGGTGGCGTTGGCCAGCAGCAGTGTGGCCTGGAGTTCGCGTTCGACGCGGTCGCGGGCGCGGCGCAGTTCGAGTCCGTAGGTCAGACTCGAATCCAGCGCCAGCAGGGCCTTGTAAGCCTCCTGTTGATCCATCGCGCGCACCGCCAGGGCCAGTTCGCGCGAGCCTTCCACTTTGAGGATCCAGCGGTCGACGTCGTCGGCGGTGGTCACCAGGTTGCGCAGCGCCATCAATCCCGGCCGCGATTCGCCGCGCTCGACCACGCGTCGCGACAGATACTCGAACAGCAGGCGGCTGGCCGAATAGCTCATGTCGAGTACGAAGTCGGTGAAGTTCGCGTTCAGGCGCCCGCTCTCTCGCGCCTCCAGTGCGCTCTTGTGATGGTCGACCCAGTACAACTCGAGGCCTTGATCGACGAGTTCGTTGAGGTGGTCGGTGGTCTCGTCGCTGCGCCACGAAATGTCGGTGATCCAGAGTTCTTCGTCGCTGGGGCGGTCGGGGTTGAACTTGCGGAGGACCTCGTCGATCGCGCGATTGCTCGCGAAAGCGGCGTGGAAGGGACGCCTGGCAAAGTAGCGCGCGGCCACCACTGCGCAGGCCAGCCCGTCCAGGCAGTTGGGGCCGTGGCTCACCACGGTGACGCGACGTCCGGGCTTCATGGCTCCGACTTTATCGGCTCGATCGAAGAAGACAACGTTGATTCTGGGCACCGACTCTCATGCAGCGCCGACGGGCGGCCGCGAGAGTCGACGATCGCGTCGCCGGCAAAGCTCATCGGCGCTCCTGCTGCGCCGCGTCAGCGCCGCGCGCCGTCCGCCGACTGCGACGGCGATTGCGACGCCGGCGGGCAGCGCAGCGCGACTGCTTCGCCGTCCGCACGCCGGCTGGCCAGTGTCGCGTCTTGCGCGTCGATCGCGCCGTCTCCATTCACGTCGCAAACGGACGGCGGACACGGTTTGCCGGTCACGACGGTCGCGAGGATGCGTCGTGCGTCGAGCGAAGTGACGGCACCGTCACCGTTGAAGTCGCCGCAAGCAGCCTGTGAAACTACCGCGCTGGTGGCGATACGCCGGTACAACCCGACCGTGTCGTCGCCCGCGACGCGCTCGAACATGCCGTCGGCCACCAGCGATTTGATGAGGGTGAGGCCTTCCCCGTGGATGATCGGGGTACGCGCGATGATGTAGTCGACTTGGTCGGGGTCGTGCGCGCCTTCGTTCCTGATACCCCAGCCCGAGGTCTTGAACGGGTTCGGGAACATGTAGATGAGCCGGCGGTGGGACAGATGCGGGACCAGCGAGAAGTCAGCCGACACGGCGGCACCCTCCGGTACCCGAGCCAGCACCTGGTTGACCTTGCTGACCGCGGGGCTGGCTCGGTATACGTTCCACGGGGTGGCGATGTTGGCCAGCTTGGCCAGCGAAAAACGCGCGTACCCGAGGTTGGCGGCGATCGCGCCGGCGAGCAGCAGCGCGGCGAGCACTGCGTCGAGCCGCGGCCGCTGCGCAGCCCCGAGCGGCCTGCGCAGCGTGTCGAGTGTCGCGACGTACAGGAACGGGACGATCGAGGTCGCGTAGTGGTACAACATCGAACGCATGTAGGGGACGTCGCTGAGCAGGTTCGCGACCAGCGCCGGCAGTGCGGGTAGCGCCGACACGGGAGTCAGCAGCGGCGCGAACACGACCGGCAGTCCGAGCGCCAGCAGATAACTCAGGCAGGTCTTCGACGTCAGCCGTTCGAGCATCCAGCCGGGGGCGGCGATGTTGTTGCGGAGTTGCCAGAAGTAGCCGCGCTCGAGCCTGAAGAAGCCCACCTGGTTGAAGTGCGGAAGGATCACCTGCGTGCACAGCAGTAGATAGCCGGCGCTGGCCGCAGCCAGCAGCAACCCGAGTCTGCGGCGGCCGCGTGCGGCAAGCACCAGGCCCAGGACCAGGTAGACCAGCGGTACGTCCTCTTTGCACGACATCGCCAGCGCGGCTGCCAGCCAGAACGCCGCCAGCCGCTCGCTGCGCAGAAAGTAGAGCGACGCCAGTATGAAGGTGGAAGCGAAAGCGTCGGGGTGGGCGTGGTCGAGGTTGAGGTTCTGGACGGCCGGATTGAGCAGGTAGCTCGCGCACAGCGCCATCCCGACGGCGCGACCGTGGCGCAGCTGGCGGCGGCCGAGCAGGTAGACGAAGACCGCGCCGGCCGCGATCACGACGGTCTGTGCGAGCAGCAGCGCGCGCACGTCGTTCCAGATCCAGTAGAGCGGCGCGAGCACGAACGCGAAAGGGCGCACGTGATCGCCGAGCAGGTGCAGCCCGCGCACCGTGACGAAGAGATCCTTGGAGTGACCGGCCAGCCAGATTCCCTGGTCGAAGGTGCCGAGGTCGTAGGCGTAGGTCTGGAATACGCCGTGAAGAAGCCACGTGAGGATGCCGAAGTACGCGACGTAAGCGGCGATCATTAAAGCGAGGCCGAGAACCCACGCACGTTCGCCGCGGCATGGCGTGGTGTCGGCGGCAGGCTCGGTACTTGCGCTCATTGAGGCTCGGGGTCGGGCTGGACGGTGGCGTCTCGCAATCGTTACTGAGAATTCGTTCCGCGACTACTGATCACGCTGCGCAGCGCCGGTGTGTTCGTGGTTTCGACGGTGCGCCAAGTCGGCGCCGTAGGACCTCGGCGTCCGGGGAGGGCTTCGACAGGACGACGGTCGCGAAGCGAGCACGCCGGCCGTGGACGACGCCTCGCATCCGGGTTTGGGATTCGTATCCGTGCCGGGGAAATCCCGCCAGAATCGAACGACGTGCAGTGCTGCGTCTTCTTGTCGATTCCGTACCCGCGGCTTTGGCACTCCCGCTGGTTAGCGGACTGAGATGCTATCACTGTCGTTCCGGTTGTGGCGATGAGCCCGGGAGGCTTGGCGATTTCGGAGCTGAGGTACCTGGGCATCCAACGTCCGTTCCTGCTCCGCAAAGCCCGGATGGAGTGCTGAATCGCTAGTTGTAAGCGTTACTCCCCGTCCGATTCAACACGGGCGGGGAGCAACGCTTACCGTTGAATCGTGGTCGGCTCCGGTGCGTTCACTCGTACGGTTGCGGTTTGGTCTTGTTGCAAGCGACGTCGAGCCAATCCCACTTGCGGCGCCAACTTCGTTGCTGTGGATAGCTCCACGGCGCCTTCAGTACAAGTCCTCCGGGGGAGGGCACTTCCGCGTCGATGTCGGCGGAGAGGCGCACGCCCATTGGCGGACAAAGAAACACTGTATCCGCCTTGAGAGGATCTCCGGGGTCGAAAAGCCGCCGCGTCACGGGATCGTCGGGGATCACTACTTCGGTGTAGAAATTAGATGCCCCCATGAACCAGATCGTGTACAACCATCGGAGCGACGTTTCCGAAGCCCCGTCAAAGAAGACCGCATCTGAATTTCTACGAAGCTCGAGACGCGTCCAGGTGGCATGTACACACAGCAGCGCCAGGCAGAGTGCCGCCAGCACGGTTCGCCGCATCCGGGGACGAAGCAGGCCCGAACCCATGCCGACTGCGGCTAGTGCCATTCCCAACCCCGCGATTCCCACGTAGTAGGACTGCTGGTGGTTCGGTAGAAAAATGACCGGCGCCAGCGCAAGCACGAAAAGATTGAACCCAAGCGCGCCGACACGCAGCGCCCTGTTTCCACATTGCCACCACACGGTTGTGAATGCGCTCGTCGCGGCCGCGACGACAACGGCAACTCCGAGCAGGAACGCTGCGTTGTCGCCACGATCTGGGCGATAGAAAAAGTTAAACGCAAACCCGAGGTATCTTCCTAGCTGTCGTAGAATTATCGTCGGCGCGAGTTGCATCGAATAGGCAGCCAAAACAGGACCGGTGGAATATAGATAGTACAATTTTGCTCCGACGTAGAGTAGCATGACTACGTAAAATGGACTCTGGAGTCGTAGGTCTTCCTTCCACCGCGACGGAGGTTCGAGCACCAGTGTCGTGATGGAAAGCAAGACCGGCAACGTGACCGCATGTTCGCTCGCTAGCAGCGCGACCAGGAACAAAAAAAAGGAAAGCCCGACGCGCCGCCCACGACCCGGCCGGATCCACGCTAGAAATGCAGCGAAGTAGAAGAATGCCGTTCCCGTCATCGTGAACAGCGCCATCCAATACACCGCAATCGAATGCCCGGGTGCCAGCGCATAGGTGAACGAAGTGGCGATGCCACAGCTAGTCGACCTAAAGAGGTTCTTCGCGATGCCGAAGACGAGCAATGAATTCGCCACGTGAAACGCGACCATGGTTGCGTGGTACGCGAATGGATCGTGCCCGAACGCTTGTTTGAGGCCAAGATAAAAGATGATTGTGGAGAAAGGTCGATAGAGAAGGAACGACGGGTAGTCGGGCCGAAATAGCCCGACGAGGTCGCTGAGCCTGCCGATGTCTAACCGATCGACGGCGGCTAGTTCCCAGTAGTCGTCAAGCGAGAAGAAGGCGCCGAGCGCGTCGCCGTAGGACCACAGGTAGAACCACACCAGCGCCCCGGTGGTGAAGACCCATGCAGTTGCTGATTTCAAATCGGGCGCCCGGTACGGCGATCGAGGATACTGCATCGCGGGAGCAACGAACGTCGGTCTACGCGGCGAGCACGCGCGCCAATTGCTCGCGGTTGCTACAAATCCAATCGCAAATATCGCGGATCAGCCTTTCGGCATTCCGACGCGGCCACCAGCTGGTCGCCTCGGTGATGCGAGTGTTGTCGGAAAGATAGATGGGTACGTCCGCGGGGCGATTCTGTGCCACCCTCGAGAACGGAACTCTTGAGCCGGTAATCGTTTCGCACAGGGTAGTGAGCTCAAGCAGTGAAAACGAAACCTCTCGACCACCGCCGACGGTGAACACCTTTCCTTTGAGCGAACCAAAGTTCGCGATCTGGTGATCCACGAGGTCACAGAGATCGTCGATGTGCAGGACGTCGCGCACTTGTTTCCCGGTTCCGCCGAATCCGATGTAACTCAGTGGTTGACCGAAGACGTGACGCGCCACCCAAAGAACGACCACACCCTGGTCGATCTTGCCCATCTGCCAGGGACCGGCAATTACACCGCAACGATTCACAATGGTCTCAACCGAATAAGCATACGCGTATTCCTCGATGAACATTTCTGACGCGAGTTTCGTAGCGCCGTAGAGCGACCGGGGACCCGTCAGCGGAAAATCCTCCGAAATCCCCCGACGGGAAATGCCCGGAAGTTCCTGAAGTTCGGCAATTTCATAGCGGGTCTCGGTTTCTTCGATACGGATCGAATTCAGTGCGGCGATGGGGTACACGCGGCTCGTGGAGAGGAACAACATCCGGATTCCGTGGGCGCGACAATACTCCAGCAGATTGAGCGTTCCGGTGAGGTTGGTCTGGAGGAGATAATGTGGTGACGAGCCGTAACCGGCGAGCACGGAAGGCTCGGCGGAGCATTCCAGCAGCAAATCGACTTTTCCGCTGATCGCAAGGTCTTCTGCGTTTCGGATGTCGCCATGCACGAACTCCACACCCGACCCCTGCAAACGTGGAATATTGAGTTCGGATCCGCGGCGTTTCAGGTTGTCAAGAGCGATCACGCGCAACTCAGGATGCTGGCGTTTCAGTCGCAGCGCGAGCGACGAGCCAACGAAGCCGGCACCACCGGTGATGAGTACGCCTTCTGGTCGCATCGCCTACTTTCGGGCCACGATCAAGAACTGTTTGCCCATGACAGACCAGATGGCAGGAAATTTCAAGTACATGCTTACGAAGATTGGGTGCTGCGGAAGCCTAGTTTTGGTTGTATACGGAATAAACCGCGGGATCGACCGCTCGATCTGGAAGCGGCAATTCTCAAGGAGTTCGCCGCAGCTGATGTGGGTGAGGGGGATGATGTGATCGTAGAAGTTCCAGTATGCGTTGCCGACATAGAGAATGTTCGGTTGCAGCACGATAAAGCGCCCGCCGGGGCGAAGCTTGCGATAAACCTGCTCGACGACCGTATGTAGTTCCGTCTTGTTCGGCAGATGTTCGAAGAGATTCGATTCGAACGCGACGTCGACCGACTCGTCATCGATGTCGTCGAGTTCGGAACAGGGCAGATTGTGGAACTGTACGTCCGGGCGCAGGTAAGCGGCGGCATCCGGGTTGATATCGTACGCGATGCGTTTGCCGCACGCGATGAAATTGATGAACTCGCCGTAACCGCACGCGATGTCGAGAGCGGTATCGGTCGTGCGAACGTAGCGGGAAAGATATTCTTCGCAAAGAACCTTCCAGATCCTTCGCTTCGCGATCCGTTCCTGTTCGGGAAATCTGTCACGGTACAGCTTGCCGATGTCGGCGAGCGACTTATCAGGCATCGGAAGGCTCTCGCGTAGGGTCCGATGCGGCTCGAAGCGTCGTAACGTCGATGCGTTCCTCGGGTTGGTCTTGAGTACGGGCCCTTATCGTTTCAGCGCGTATGTCATCGACGATGAAGAGTCTCTCGAACCAGATCTTTAGCAGTGTTGCAAGGTACTTTCGGCCCATGATCCGTAGCCGGAGGTTCGAAACACCCGCGGTTCGCCCGTACCAGTTGATGGGAATCTCGGCGATCCGATAATCTCGGATGATCGACGAAAGCGATAGTTCGATCGTAATATTGAAGTGACACGCGTGAAGCGCGCCTATTCCTTCGATGGCGGAGCGGTTGTACATCTTGAATGCGTTCGTGAGGTCGTTGAACGGCGTGAGGAATAAAATCTGGATGCCGGTGTTGACGATGCGATTAGCGAGAAGCTTCACCGGTGGATACCCGATGACTACGCTACCACGGCGGAAGCGCGAGCCGAAAACGCAGTCGTAACCCTCCTTGAGCTTCCGATAGCAGCGGACAAGATCCCGAGGGTCATCGGAGCAGTCCGCCATCACAATAGCGAGTGCCTCCCCGGAAAAGTGACGTAAGCCGGCGCGGATGGCCCTTCCGAACCCGCCTGGCGGTCTGTTGTTCACGAGTACAACCTCGGGATCGGTTCGCATGCGATCTAGGACGAGCTGACCAGTGTTGTCTTGGCTATTATCGTTAACAACGACAATTTCGAACGGGATGTTTTCCGCGCGTAGCGCATTGATGATCGAATCGAGGGTCTTGGGCAGGTTCCGTTCCTCGTTATACGCGGGGATGACGACCGAAAGCTTCATGAGTGGTGCTCTAGCGTTCAAAGGTCCGGGGTCGGTGGCGGTGTCTCGGCGGTCGCAGACGAGGCGGCTTTGCGCCGGGCCTTCCTATCGCACCGCCGTCTGCTTAGCCGCGGAAGTGACCAACTCCTCGATGATCCGATCGAGGCTGTACGTGAGACGCCAAGATGGATAGTGCTGCCGCAGCTTCGCCAAGTCGGAAATGTAGCAGATGTGGTCTCCCTTGCGTGGTTTGGGGCTGTAGTGCATATCGATGCGCGAACCGGTTATCGCTTCGATCTTGGCAGTGCACTCGAGGATGCTAGCGCTGTTCTCCCGACCGCCGCCGAGGTTGTAGACCTCGCCCGGCCGCGGGGCCTGTGCGAAGTGCCACATGGCCTGGATAACGTCGTAGCTGTGGATCTGGTCTCGAACCTGTTTGCCTTTGTAGCCAAAGATCGTGTAGGGGAGCCCTGCGACAGCAACACGCACGAGGTAGTTCAGGAATCCATGTAGCTCAACACCGGCGTGGCTTGGTCCGGTGAGGCAGCCGCCGCGGAAACAGGCCGTCCGGATGCCGAAGTACCGGCCGTATTCCTGTGTCATAACGTCGGCGGCGACCTTGCTTGCTCCGAACACACTGTGGAGGTTCTGGTCGATCGAAAAAGTTTCTTTGATCCCGTCGCGATGCAAGAGTTCCGCGTAATCATATCGTGTTTCGAGTTCGATGAGTGGAAGGTGATTGGGGCCATCGCCGTAGACCTTGTTGGTGCTCATGAAGATGAACACCGCCTCGGGTGTGTGTTTGCGAGTGGCTTCAAGCAGATTAAGCGTGCCAACGGCATTCACGTCGAAGTCATCGAACGGCCGACTCGCCGCGAGATCGTGGCTGGGCTGCGACGCGCAGTGGATGATGAGTTCCGGCCGGAACTCCTCCCAGACCGCCGACATGCGGGGGCGGTCGCGGATGTCGGCGCCGAGATGCCGAAATCGCCTCGTATCCGCGAGTAACCGCCGGAGAACCCAGGTCGTATCACCTCTTTCCCCGAAGAATTCGCGCCGCATGTTGTTGTCGATTCCAAGAACCTCGTGGCCCTCCGCATCGAACCACGACACGGCTTCCGAACCGATAAGTCCGCTGGATCCAGTGATGACGACTCTCATTGCTCCCTCTTTGGGTTCTTGGCCACCCAGAAGGCCGTCAGATCGGCCAATCTCTTCAGTTCACTCGCTCTAGGGCTGCGATGTTCACCCACCAGGTTGCGAAATTGTCGACGCGGCGAACGCGCACCCAGCCCGCGTCGTCGTCGATGTCTTCGACCCGCACATCCCAAACCGCGCTTGAGCGTTGGAATACGATGTTGTAGCGCTTGCCGATCTCGAGGAACGCGGGGGCGTTGGACGCCGCGCCGCCGGGCGAATGACACGCGGCTGCCAATGCTAGGATAAGGACGATAAGATAGCGACTCACTATCCGCTCCGTTCATCAAGGAGTCAATGCCTTTCTTAGTTGAAATTGGATGACGACTCCGATTGTTGATTACGCTGCCTTCTTCTCTTGCCGTTTCATCTCCACCTTCAGTGCCCGTCGCAATGCCGCGAGGTGGCGGTAGCCCTTCACGCGACGTAGCCGTGGCTCGATGTCGAGTAGGGCCGTCGCCAACCAGCGCTGCTTTTGATCGCTGTTCTTCCAGTAGTCCACCTTCGCTGTCCGAGTCTCGATGAGCGAGTTTACCGACTCGATGCAGTTGGTCGTCTTGAAGCTCCGGCCCAGTTCACCGAACAATTCCAAGCGATGAAGGGTGAGCGTCTCCTCGAGCCCTTCGTCCAGGCTGTTGGCCGCCGAGATGTTGAGCAGCGCGAGCTCGGCTCGCACACGCAGCAGCGCCTTCTTGGCCTTGTCGTAGGTCGGCTTGGCGTAGGCCGCCTGGAGCTTGGTACGAAACAACGCTTGCTTGCCCGGCGGCAGGTAGGACACCACGTTCTCGCGCTTGTGCCACTGGCAGCGTTGGACCGAGGCAGCCTTTCCGAACACGCTGGTGACGGCGCCGTGAAGCCCCTTGCCTCCGTCGATCACGACCAACAGCCCGTCATCGAATCGAAGCCCTCGATCCACCAAGCTGCGCAGGAACTCGGTGCACACCTTGGTGTTCTCCGTCCCGGTCTGGACGAAACCCAAGATCACCTTCTCGCCACTGAGCGTCACTCCCAGCGCCACCACCATCGTGTCCTCGGCGAACGTCTTGCCGTCCAAGAACAGCGCTACCAGGTCGTGTTTCTCAAACTCTCGTTCCATCAACTCCTGGAGCTGGCGTGCGCTGGCCCGCTTGTAGCGCCGTGACACCGTCGAGGCCGATAGCCCGAAGGCCTCCGGCACCGCCTCGGCGCACCGCTCGTAG
>Ga0172371_10011957_pt1 | contig 11492 bp, 12 predicted proteins | sample Lak12m_FD_114543 | JGI IMG/M metagenome (GOLD analysis project Ga0172371, IMG submission 114543) | Freshwater microbial communities from Kabuno Bay, South-Kivu, Congo - kab_022012_12m | ecosystem: Environmental > Aquatic > Freshwater > Lake | place: Democratic Republic of the Congo: South-Kivu...
CCCATTGTAGGAAATTCGCCGCTATAAATCGCCGCTGGTGCCTATTCCAGAACGGTTCGTGCCCATAATCTACTATATCCAATCCCCAAAGATCACCGGGGCAATCCTCACCTTTCTCCCATAAAGCTCGGTTGATACCAACAGGACCGCACCCAATGTCCAGCAGGGAGTCTTGAGACGTAATTCGTCTCCCGCGGGCTGCGGCCAAGAGGTCGAGCACGATACGCGCATCCGAGATTCTGCGGGGTAGTGAGGATTCGTATCCATCAGACGTAATGAACTTGTTCGGATTGTTCATCCGCTCATTTCTCCGGGCTGACTAAGCTTCCGTTTCGAACTTCAAGCACAGAATAGGATATCTTAATGTCTCCAGTATCATCAAATCCCTTGACGGGCATAAGCCCGGGATATTTTTTCATCTTTAAAATGGCTTTGGACATACCTTGTGGAGTACCATCAGAATTTTGATAAGCCTTCCAAATGAGGATGAGAGTATCAAACGAAAAACCGGCATTCAATAGAGATCCCTGCTTATGGAACTTATTTTGATACTTCTCCACAAACCGCAGCGCCGGCGGGACCGACACCACATAAGCACCCTCTCGGATCCCTTGTGTCGCAGAAAAATATTCCGGCGCGGTGAGGCTCCAATCAGTTATGATAATACCTGAGTAATCGAGAACGCGCAGTTGATTCAGCACAGCAACATAACCTGGGCCATATCCTGCGATGAATAAGCCATCCGGATTATTCTTCAAGAGGCGTTGCCATTGAACGCGAAAATCCTTTTCGATGAGAGAAAAAGGCTCCGCTGTTACGACTCGACCTTCTGTCTCAAACACCTTCCTAAAGCTCTGAAGGGTGAGCAGTCCGTATTCATCATTCACGTAAACTACCGTGACACTTTTGGCTCCTTTAATGATCGACCAGTTTGCTGCAAATTGGCCAATGCCCTCTGCCGAAAGAAACACTCGGAATATCCTCTTATTTATATCTGTCACACCAGGTGTGGATACACCCGTGCACACAGTAAGGTTATCACCCTTGAGTAGTGGCTGCAGAGCCTTCATGACGCTACTGAGCTGAGGTACTATTACTTTGGGGGGATCGGACAATGTTTGGAGGCGTTGATAGATGGTCACTGCAGTTTTGGGGGTTGTCTGGGTATCCTCGTAGAGAAGTTCAATTTTACCTCCCTCGGCACGGATCTCGTCCAGCGCAAGTTCGAAACCTTCTTTGGAGTATGCTGCACCATCGGCCCCGGGTCCAGTGAGCGGCAAGAGCATTGCCACTCGCAGCGGCGGTTTGTTCAGCGCATGGGTATCCGAACTGGGCGAAGAGGTTGCGAGCCGGCCAGCCCCATTAGCTATTCCTGCAAGGACGGCAAAGATTAACATCGCCGCGCAGAGTACAAGCGTTTTTCTTTTCATTGTTCAACCTCTTTCTTAATTTCGGTATACTGATTTGCCCAATATGTAATTATGCTGTCAGCGCCTGCGCGGTATATTGACATGATGGATTCCCCGGCAAGTTGATAGAGAGCTCCCATTCCTGCCTTTGCTGCTGCTTGAATCATAGCGTATTCACCGCTAACATTGTAAGCTACTAGCGGAATCGAGACCTTTGACCGAACGCTGGCAATGATATCGAGGTAGAATAGCGCGGGTTTTACCATCACCATGTCGGCGCCTTCCGCCTCATCGATCATCGCCTCTCTTACGGCCTGGGTGGTATCATTCGGGGGGGCTAAGTAGGTCCGAACTCGTGGGTCGAACTTCCGGGGAGTTCTTACGGCATAGGGAAAGGGATCGTACAGACACGAGTGAAACTTTGTTGAGTAACTGAGTATCAACGCATCATGAAAGTTCGCTTCATCCAAGGCCGCTCTCAAGAAAGCGACTTGACCATCGATCATCCCGCTCGGTGCAACGCCAGTGGCGCCGGCCGCGACCTGGGATAGTGCAATCCGCTTAAGAACCTCCAGGGTGGCATCATTGTCAATCACACCCTTGTCATTGATTATTCCAGCATGGCCATGATTCGTATATCCACTCAAGCCAGTATCCGCGAAAAGCGCCAGCTTTGGAAACTCCTTTCGGAGGAGCGAAAGGGCACGTTGGGCTGGACCGTCTGGGCAATAAGAATACTCCCCGTTACTGTTTAGCCTATTTTGTTCGACTAATCCGAAAACCAGTACTGAGACAACACCTGTCGAATGCACGGCTTCAACGGCATGAATTAACCTATCAGTGCTGTAGTAGTATTGGCCTGGAAGGCTCTTAATCGGCTCCATGACCTTTTCCCCCTCAACGACGAACACTGGCCAGATGAGTCTTGAAGGTCTTGGAAAATCGAGCCCGTACAGGGATCGCAATGCTGCGGTTTGCCTAATCCGACGCATGCGTACCTTGGGATACTCAGCCATGGGTCTTCACTCCTTCATACGAGGTAATACAGAGTGGCTGTAGCACAGGCAACGCGAGCGAGTGCAGCCATGTGAGAACATCAGAGAGAATCTTTAGCAATCCAAAACCATCGCCACTTTTCGGCGTGCTGTGGGTTGCCTCTGGAACAAACGCCGTTACAAATTTGGAGCAGTTAGAGAAGGCCTGAGAGAGGATCGATAAATTGTCCGATGGATATTCATACCCATATTGTATTAGCACCGGGGGGGAAACCTGCGCAGCAATATCGATCAGGTTAGTAACCTCGTTTGTAAAATCTGGAGAAAGTACCAACCCCTTGTCCTTGGAGAAGTTGGCAAATTCCTTTCGAGACTCCTGCGAAAAGTTAGGCGGAGGCTCCCAAAGCACAATGGCATCAATAGGGATTGACTCGCAGGCAAGCGCGCAAGCAATAACGCTTCCTCCGCAGACGCCCCACAGCACGATGTGTGAAGGTCTTAAATCTCGAATTAGCTCTTTTGTGTATCCTCTACATTCCAAGATGCACTGGTTAACCGAAAGACATCCGGGACGACCGTTTTGACCTGCCGTTTCAGCTAGGAAGACCGTCCAGCCGCTTAAAAAAAATTGCGCAGCAATTACATCAAAACCTCGGGATTGAGGATGATCGGTGCCACTGCCACCCGGTATGAGAAACATAAGTGGGTTACTACTCCCTTTACTCCATAAACGATAGTCATTTAACATGGTTCATGCTCTATGCTTATATGAGGAATAGCAACCAGAAGACACTGTCCGTTAAATTCGGTGAGCTTGACAATCTTGTTCAGCGCTGAGGACATTTCCATGCCATCCAAACCCACAAATGGTTCGTCAAGTATATAAAGAGCAGCGCGGCTATTGCCCAAACAGTTTATCTGAAAGCTTCGCTTTTGACCACCACTTAGTTCACCATACTTGTGGCGATCTTCTGAACAACGCATCCTGATGCTTTCTCTTCTACCGTTAACACGACGAGCGTTCCTCACCGAGAGCGATGGGAAACCGCGGGTATCGGAACGCAAGTAGTATAAGCCAATTAGACTTCGTTCCCAAGGCAATAGGGAAGTCACAGCTTGACCCCGCATTTTGATCTTGCCGGTGTTTGCTGGAAGCAAGCCAGCCAGGCAATCCATTAGAGTCGTCTTTCCCCAACCATTAGGGGCTTGCAGGACAGCCAGATCACCGGATCGAAGAGTTAGGTTGAGCCCCAACATGGCCCCGTCCCCGGTTCTTCCCCACCCGATCACAGGACGACGGTTACGGCGAATGACAAGATTTTCAACCTCCAGGATGAGTTCGGAATTAGCAGCTCCGTTTTTTCGGTACACATCAAGACGCGCACCTCTCGGCAATACCTCGCTCCGTACGAGCTTAAACTCATGAAATAGTCGGTCTATACGCCACTGGCTGGCAAGGCTATGCTTGGTCATGGTCTCAATGCAGTGATTGGGCCTGGTGGTCAGTTTGCCGCCGTCAAGGTCCCAAACGGTATCGGCCAACTGTTGCACATGCACAATGCTTCCGACGTGCTCAATGATGACGAGGGTAACACGGTGTTGGTCCACCAGATCTCGCAACAGGGCAACGACGTCAGCGATGCCGGGTGCATCAAGGCCAGCTAAGGGTTCATCGAGAAACAGAATCCGGGCACCGGCTTCGACCGCGCGGGCAATGGCGACTCGCTTGGCCTGCCCGAGGGAGACTTTGTCGCCTGAAGAAGAATCACGCCCTCCAAGGCCGAGTTGGACCAATCGTTCGCCGCAGACTGCTTGAAGTTGCCGCTCCATGGCGAGCACTCGACCGGGATGGAAAAAAAGGTTGAATGGCTTCTCTCCTGGATGCTGCTGCTTAGCGACAGCGATGTTGTCAAGGAGCTTCAACGAGTTAAATAGCCGCGTATCCTGCCAACTGCGGCCGACACCCTTGCTCGCAAGCCGTTCGGGCAGGAAACGATCTAAGGGGTTTAGGTCCTGCCACCAGTGACGTGGGAAATGAAAAACTTCCCGACAACCGTTGGTGAAAAGATCGATACGACCGGCATCGGGAACTAAGTGGCCGGTAAGTATGTTGAGGAGTGTGGTCTTGCCCGAGCCGTTAGGGCCCTGCAGGAGGACGACCTGTCCCTCATGCAGTTCGAGATCCACGCCCGTCAGTACCGGCTGACCGCCAAAGGCTTTGGCAATGCCGGTGGCGCGCATGAGCAACCGGCATTCGGGTCGCACGTCGGTGTGCAACGGCTGTTTTTCCATCGTTTCTATAATGGGCATGACTAAGCTCTTATTCGATTCGATATTCTCCAGCGATGCCCTGGGGCCGGAAATGAACTACGACTAATAACAGCAAACCGTATACCAAAAGTCTAACATTGGCGGCAACGCTCTGGGGAATTGGGGTAAATCGAAGGACCTCTGGTAGGAGCACGAGGACGATAGCGCCCACCATCGGACCGCGGAAGTTGCCGCTGCCACCGACACAAATCATGCAGAGAAGGAGAATTGACTCATCCAGCGAGGCCGCAGACGGGTCGATATAAGAGACATAGGAGGCATAGATCACGCCACCTACAGCAGCCAGACCGCAGGAGAAGGAAAAAGCCTGGAGCTTGATGAGGCGGACATTCTTGCCGATGCCGCGCAGAACCAGTTCGTCATCCCGTAGGCATTTCAGCAGTCTTCCCCACGGCGAATGGGTCAAGCGATACATAATGGAGGCACAGACTCCAGCCAGTACAAGCGAGAGTGCACATTTGCTTTCTATGGTATCCAATTTGATACCAAATATATCCGTTTGGGGGATTCCTGCAATCCCAAAGGGGCCGTTCGTCAGGTTTGCCAAAGACCCAACTTCATAGCCGGGCGCCGACCAGTTCTGGACAATGCCATGAATGAGGGCACCCACCGCAAGCGTAATAAATATGAAGAAATCCCCCCGGAAACGCCATGACGGAAGGGAAAGCGCGAGGCTACAGACTATAGCAACCGCTACTGCTAACAGCAGGGCCGGAACGAAAGTCCACTGCAGCGTGAGAGTCGCCAGTGCATAGACGTAGGCGCCGATCGCCACAAAGCCTGCATGAGCAAGACTCAGCCGCCCAAGGTAGCCGACAACGAGGTCAAGGCTTAGGGCAAGGACGATATATACGCTCACGTAGATCAAGAGATGGAACGCGTAGTTCATTCTTCCGCCTCCAGTCGGGTTGCCGTTCCGCAGATGCCGTTTGGCCTGACATAAAGAAACAGCGCAAGAAGCAAGAAGCAGATGACGTCTTGCCAGCGAGCAGAAAAGTACCAGACGGCCTGAGAACGAAGGATCCCCAAGAGCAGCCCGCCGAGGACAGGGCCAAGGAAACTCAGGCGCCCCCCGATGATAACCGCCACCACACCTAACAGCACGATATGCAGACCGCCGTACGGATCAAAGCCCACGTCGTAGGCAATCAGCAGGGATGCAGCGCAGGCCAAAAAACCGGATGTCCCAAATGCCAGGAGGCGGTAGGCGTCCACGTTATAACCACGGAGTGAGAACTCGGTCGGGTTGTCTGCAAGTGCTCGAAAACGTAATCCCAAATTACTGAAGCGCAACCAACAGTAGAAGGTGATGAGCAGCAGCAAAGAAAATACCCCTGCAACAAGCTGTGCGCGCGTGATCATGACCGAGCCGAGATGAAAGATCTTGTCGATATCAGTGCGGAGTACCTGCGTTTCGTTACCCCAGACCAACGCGACAATCTGAACAGTGACGATATAGATGCCCAGAGACGATATGATGTGCGCGCCAGGCGAGGCATGCTTCCGTTCGAGTCGGCGATGGTTGCCCAACTCACAGAGCACGGATACGAGGACCGCAGCCAATAGACACACAGGAACGGCGATCCACCATGACGCGCCGCGATTCACCAAATCAAGGGCGAGGTACGGCACTAGCGTATACACGCCGGCCATCGCGATGTGGAAGGTTCGCGTCGGCAAGTATACTAGCGAGAACCCTAGCCCAATGACGGCGAGTGTCAGACCAGAGATCGTGCCGATGAGAATTATCTGCATCAATACCTTCCACTGTCAACAGGGTAGCTCATATATCATAAGAAAAGTAATCCAAGCAAACGCTTCGGGATTGCATACGACGAACCAAGCTATAAAACATTCTCCTTTACGGGTTATTTACAGCACACTTCGTGCCAAAATCGGAGGACGTGGGCAGCATATCTAATACCATATCTATATCGGTTGACCTTCTATTATAAGACGTCATCAGGCCAAATATTGGAGATCAGATCAATAACGGAGGGTATCTGTGCAAATAGAAATTATTGAAATATTTTTTTATCCGAGGTTCGTAAAGATCTGGGGTATAACTGACCAAAACACCTAAATGCAGCCTTTTGCAATTACCAGGGTAACCAAATAATTGGACACAAAGGGCAGATCCAGAATGTCGGGTGTGAAGCGCACGGCTTAATGGCTGCCATAAAGTTCTTACTACCCGGGCATGATATTCACCCTGTGCCCCACATTGGCGATGAGCCGGGTGATCGTGGCCACGGCATTGGGCTGCTTGAAGGCACGGTAGACGATCTCCATCATCCGATAGTAATCCTTCGTAAACCGATTGTAGCCTGCCTGCAGCTGCTCGACGGTCATGTTCTTCGGCCTTACGATCACCGTGCCGCCCGTGTATTTCGTGTAGTCGGTGCAGATGATCCGCCCTTCCCTTTCGAGTTTCCGGTAGAACTCGGTGCCCGGATAGGGGATCAGGATGTTGACCGCCACGCTGTCGATCCTCACCTTTTTCAGAGCCTCGATGGTTCGGTCGAACACATCCGGCGTGTCGGTATCGAATCCGAAGATGATCCCGCCGTCCACCAGGATGCCGCAATCGTGAAACCGTGCGATGCTGTCCTTGAGGCGCTCGACCTTATTGAAGCCCTTATTCGCCTCGGAAAGGGCCGCAGTGGATACGGATTCGACCCCAACGAAAACGCCGAGGCAGCCCGCCTTTGCGGCCAGGGAGAGCAGCTCTTCGTTCTCCGCGAGGAGGACGTGGGATTGCATGAAGAACTTTCTCCCATGTGGGATCATTGCCGTGAAAAGCTCCTTTGCGAACGCCTCATCGGCCACCAAGTTGTCGTCCAGGAAGGCAACGATCCTGACACCCGCGCGCTCGATGTCAGCGATGACATGTTCGACCGGCCGCGTCCGGAATCCCAGGCCGTGGACGTACCGCGTGGAGCAGAACGCACAGGCGTGTGTGCAACCCCGGGTCGCCTCGATGGGATAGAGCGGGAAGTACCGAGAGGCGTCGAGCAGCTCCAGCCTGGGCCTCTTCAATGTGGCCAAGTCAACCGGCCCATCGCCCCTGTAAATCCCACACATCCTTCCGGCTGCGGCATCGGCGACAACCCGTGGCCACACCTCCTCGGCCTCACCCACCACGACCGCATCTGCGTGGCGGAGCCCCTCCTCCGGCATGACCGAGGCGTGCATGCCGCCCAGGACCACAGGGATATGCAGCTGCCGGTAATGATCGGCGATCTCGTAGGCACGGTAGGCCCTGAACACTTCGAAAGAGATCCCCACAAGATCGGGACTATCGTCCAGACGGATCTTCTTGACCCTCTCGTCCTCGATGGTGATCTCGTGCCCTTCGGGAGTAGCCGCCGCCACCGCCGGCAGGGAAAGGGTCATGATCTGGGACCATTTCGATCGGGATCTGATGGCCGCCGATATGAGCTTTATCTTCATGATCGTACCTCACTGACTCGCATCATTGCGCCTGTTTCTCTGTTCTGTGTGCGCTGCCTCAAAGACCGTCCGGCTGCGGGCCTTCAAGAACCGTCCTCTGGATGGTCAATGCAGTCCCCTCCGTCGATTGACCCCACTTGACCAACCGCAGAGACGGACCGTTCTCAAAGGTGATCTCGATCCCGGTGATGCAGAGAGGGTGGACGCAAGAACCCGTGTTGAAGTAGCTCCCGTCGGGTTGGTGTTTGATCTTGATGCCGTCGGTCTTGACCTTGGATTCGAGATAGCGCCTTTCCGACAACGACAGATTCTCGAAAACCGCCCGGTGGGTGTGCCCGGCAATGATGACGGTAATCCCCTGGTCGTTTTGATTGGCCCATTCGTGGAGGTGTTTGTCCACCTCGTTGCAGAGACCCGGATTGAGGGCTGCGCGGGTCGGATCCTTGATGCCGCAGCGTTGCAGATCCGGCCAGAAATGATGGACGAAGAATTTGCTCACGGCCGCAGCTTCCCCGCAGCACTTTGGGTCGGCCTGGTGACCGTGGATGAGGAGGATGGCGCGCTCCCCCGTAGCCAGGACAATCCCCTCATGGATCTCGATGCCGGGGAACAATGTTCGATAAACCTCTTCGTTGTCCTTCCAGTACAGGTCGTGGTTGCCCCACACCTTGAGGTAGCGGGTCTTGCCGGGATCCGGATCGTGAAATTTTGCCAGGAGCTCATAGACCGACGTGTGGGTAATGTAGATCTGGTCAAAATTTTCATTCTCCCAGAGATCCTCGGCATCTCCCAGCTCGACATAGGTGAAGTCGTTTTCGAGGTAGTGTTCCAGGGCGCAACGGTAGATCAGGGAGTTCTGGGCGAAGTCGTCGGACCCGGAGCCATCCCCCCGGTGCATGTCAGACATGCAGACGAGTTTCATGCCGGGCGTCAGGGTCAGCCGCCGGACGCGTTCCAGTCTGGGAAAGGTGTCCATTCTTTACCTCCTCCGTTTTCTTGGGCGACTTCCGGTCCTTCCATCACCCAACCCATTCCGAGTCCCACCGAGGCAGGTTTTACGGGAATCATCCCGCGCGGGAACCTCGCCGGAACAATCGACTTTCCGGAACGCATCTTCGGCGGCCCAGATCACAGGCCCATGACCGGGAAAGATGATCCGGACGCGGATCGTATCCGCCAGCACCGCGAAGGTCCTCCGGGTCTGTAACTCATCCCAGCAGAACCGGTTCACATATCCCCGGCCGTCCTTCCGACCCAGGATCAGATCGCCGGAGATGAGTTCTCCCGATGCCTCGTTGAAGAAAACCACCGACTCCTCCGTGTGTCCTGGCGCCCCTATCACCTCCCAACCGCCGATGCCGATCCGAGAACGGACGAGGCGATTCCCATCTAGATAACTGATGCGGTCAGTGTAGGAAACATGTTGGCGATCCCGGAAGAAAGGCAGGGGTATACCGGCCATGCCGTCAAAAGCCAGATCGGTCCATTTCCGGATGCCGAAACCGCCGCCAATCAGTATGGGGAACAGACCGGTGACCCAGTTCCGCATCAAGGAAAGCGGCCGACCAGCCTTCAGGTAAGCCTTCACGAGGGGATGGAACAGGACCGTCGTCTTCGGGGAACATTTATCCAGCAGTGCGCCGATCCCACCGATATGGTCGATGTGGAAGTGGGTGGCGGCGATGAACCGAATCGCCTGAAGGGATCGCTTCAGGGTGTGCGTGCAGAAATACTCGACGGCCAGAGCAGCACCAACGCTGCCGACATCGACGACCATCAGGCCGTCGTTCTCATCCGTGATGAGATACGTTTGAGCAAGACCACTCCCAGGGATTGGATGAACCACGTCTGCCTCCATTGCCCTCCGCGCATCTCCGTTTTATCTCCAGGCCCGGCGAGTTATCTCAAGCGCTCTGATTGCTCCGTGATTTGCTCAAAAAGTCAGATTCTCCCCAGACTAATCCCCTGCACCGCTAATCGAATTTAGTTTGTGCCCCCCACCCCCAACCCCCTCCCCCCGGATCTTCCTTCTTGCTAACCGGAGCCCAAACGGGGGCGTTTGGCCTCGGTCGAATTGGGAGGCCGAACATCGCTGGAAGTGACGGCGGTGGATTCGGCAGGTGCACACAGACGCCACAGACAATCAAACTCGGCGGCAAATGATTGGATCAGCACCTTGTTGTTCGTGAAGATGGCGGCCTCGTGGTTCCGGAACTCCGATTCGTTCGTGAAATTGTAGCTGCCGGTCATCAGGAGCTTGCCGTCGATCAACATGAACTTGTGGTGCATGTTACCGCCCTTGACCCTGATGAATCGGACCTCGATTCCCTCGCCGACCAGCCACTCATCGATGGAATAGGCCTTCCGGGCGTTGTCGCCATCCAGGATGATCCGGACCTCAACTCCTCGCTTGAGAGCTGCAGAAAGGGCCTGGCCAAGGTATTTCGAAGAGAAGGCGTAGGCGGCAACGACGATGCATCCCTTGGCCGCCTTGATCAGCCGGGCAAGTTCTTTCGATGCGCCGCCCTTTGGGGAGAAGATGACCCGCGTTCCAGGGATCTTGCTCATTGGTAAGCCTTCCTTCCGTCGATAGCCGGCCTGGAGAATGCGGCGAGGAACCGATCTCCTGACAAATGCGGGATCAAAACCCCGCCGAAGATTAAGCCCGCCACACTCGGAGTGCAGTGTGGCGGGCAAGTTGGACGGTGGCGCTTCTTGAAACGGATCATACCTTTCCGGTGCGGCACCGCTGTCACGCGCACCCCTCTTACTTCTTCTTCCCCTTGGCGGACGGCTTGGTCACCTTCTTGGTTGCCGCTTTGGCCTTTCCCCGATCCTGCTCCCGCGTGCGCGGCTTCATCCCCTCCTTCCAGCTATTGGAGACCTTGAAGCCCATCCGGAAGCCCGCGGGGATGGTGATAGGCTCCTGGGTCTTGGGGTTGATCCCCTGCCGCTCCTTCGTCTTCTTGACGGTGAAGGTCCCGAAGTTGACCAACTGGAGCTTCCCCGACTGCTTCAGGATGGAGAAGATCCCCTCCAGGACAGTGTTGACGACCTTCTTGGCGTTCTCCTTGGTCAGCTCCGCGGCCTCGGCCACGTTGCCGATCAGATCGTTCTTCCCGACTCTGCTTGTTGATTTTGCCATGGTTTGGTACCTCCTTTTTGGTTTAGGGTTGTACTATCCTCACGGCCACGAGATAGATCCCGCAGCCGACCGAGCCTATGGGGACGGCGGCGTTACGATCGAAACCTTTCCAGAAACCTGATCCACTTGCAGTCACTGCAGAAGTCTAGGGTCCGGTAA
>Ga0172371_10011958_pt1 | contig 11492 bp, 12 predicted proteins | sample Lak12m_FD_114543 | JGI IMG/M metagenome (GOLD analysis project Ga0172371, IMG submission 114543) | Freshwater microbial communities from Kabuno Bay, South-Kivu, Congo - kab_022012_12m | ecosystem: Environmental > Aquatic > Freshwater > Lake | place: Democratic Republic of the Congo: South-Kivu...
ATTATTAGTTTTTGCCTGGTTTCAATTTTTATTTTAATAAACTTGCGCAGCCGTAAGGAAAATGCCAGAAAGGAAGACCAGTTGGAAGGTTTTTTAATTGATCTTCTAGGAAATTTATATGCAACACCAAATGTTCTTGTTGCTATTCAAAAAACTACAGAAAATACTGAAAATCCCTTAAAGAAGGAATTTGAAACAGTCATTAATGATACCAGAAAGGGTGTTTTGCTAGTTGAAGCTTTGGAAAAAATGATAAAGAGATGCCGAAGTAAAATTATTGGAATAACATTGATGGGTTTTATTGCTGCCAATGAAAAAGGTGTTGATTTGATTGAATTTTTAAAAAGCCAGATCGAGTATATTAGGGAAAAGAAGGGAATCAATAGTTATATAAAAATATTAAGTTCAGGTCCAAAATATACTTCATATATTATTATGGTTATACCAATAGTTTCACTTCTGATAGCTTCTTTTATTAATAAGAATTTTCTGGAAAATTTATTGTCAGGGATAGGGTTGGTTATTTTAATTTACTCTGCTTTCAGCTATTTTATTGGAATTTTACTTATCAACAGGTTAATTAATTTAACAGGAGAGAATAGTGGCTTGAAATGAAATTGAATTTACTAGGTAGCATGAAAAATACAAGCATAGTCAAGGATATAGCTCTTTTATTTGAAGTTCATGGGATAATAAAAGTACTTGGAATAAACATAAGATCTATTGAAGAGTTGATATTTTTAAGGTTGATTTTAGCTTTAAGTTCAGCAATCGTCTTTATTTTTTCAGGTTTTTTACTTGGAAAGAATTTTATCCTTTACTCTCTCTTGATGGCTATTATCTTTTATTTTTTACCTGTCGAAGTCATTAAAAATAAAATATTAAATATAAGAAAAAAAATACTTGACGAGCTTCCAGATATCGTAGACGTGCTTTCTTCCTTGGTTAAAGCAGGTATGACTCTTGATGAAGCAATAATTTATATTTCAAGAAACTATAACGGTGAGACAAGCAAACTTTTTAAAATGCTTCATACTAAGGTTTTAGAGGGTTATAGTAAGTCTGAAGCTTTCAATATTATTGCAAGACTTTCATTCTGTGTAGAATTTAAAAATTTAATTAAAGTTCTGGCCCAATCTGAAATAATCGGTAATCCTATAAAAGATATTCTTAAAGACTTTTCGAGAGTTATGAGAGAAAACCAGAGAGATTTTTTAAAAATGAAGGCAGAAAAACTGGAAAGCAATTTAATTATAATAATATTTATTTTTGTTTTTATTCCTGTTATTGCACTTTTTTTAATACCGGTAATTCCTCAATTACAAATACTTTTTTAATTTATTTGGATTTTTTAAATAATAAAAAATAAAAAGGAGAGGAAAATGAAAAAGAAAAAAGGATTCATAAAATCAATTACTGAATGTATCACAAGTATTGTATGTATAGCAAGAGATAAAAGGGGGGCAACCCTGATAGAAATGGCACTCTACATTGCTCTTGTCGTTATTGTTTGTATAGCGGTTGTAACAACTCTTGGAGACAAACTTCAATCTGTATTTCAAACCATAGTAAGCAGTTTATAAATAGCTTTCAATCGATACAGGTAATAATGAAAAAGAAATTATTGAAATACAAAGTTAAAAACCAGTCTGGTGAATATGGTAATGTCATGCTTGAGATTGCCTTGATAATGCCACTTTTCTTGCTTCTTTTATCAGGAATTGTACAGTTTGGATTTATTCTTAATGCCAAGATAGCCGTTAATTCAGCATCTTATGAAGCAAGCCGAGCCGCAACTCTTGCTGATAATCCAGAACAAGCAGCAATTCAGTCAATTGAAGATTATGCAAAATCAAATCTTCCTGGATGGAGTTTTGACGACAGACTGAAAACAAATATTGATATTAGCGGGACTAATCCTGGTGATATCGTAAGGGTTCAAGTTGTTTATAGAGTGCCTGTATTTTTTGCAAAGATATTTCCATTTTCGCCTGACGGGAATGCTTATACTGATATTGTTGGGGAATCTGTAATGCAAATTGAAGAAAAAGAATAAGAAAAAGGAAATTAAGAAATGGGAAAAAAAATAAAAAAAATAATTTTTTTAGCTGTTGTTTTTTTAATAATTTTTATTTTTCCGCAAAATTTATTCTCAGATAGCTGGCTTAAGATGGACGTTCCTGAAAGTTCTTCGGTATGGGTGGATACTTCTCACTGGGCACATTCAGCTGTTTTGGTTAAGGACGGTTATTACAAGGATGTAGTAAATAAAAGGTGGGTAGATTCATCTTATATTGTATCGCAGGGATATTGGAGGACAGGTGAACATAGAGAATGGGTAGAATCATGGCGATTGGATTCCTATACAGCATACAGATATGTGGATACATCGCATTATGAAATCAGATATAAAGATGTGGAGGTGTTAAGCCCTGTAAACTTCACGATAATTGAAGGCACCACAAGTTATGGCTGGAGTGTTTACTCTTTTGCGGCTAAACAACAGGGGTTTCAACTGGTAATATATAATGGCGAGAAATATATTGCTGAGAAATATGTTATAGATTACAGGCCAAGTAGAGGTGGAAGGATTTATGCAGTAAAATGGATTTATGTAAGGAAGTATGTAAAGGTAAGGGAGTATTATTCTGAATGGGTTAATTCCGGTTATTGGCAGCCTTATGTTGCTTACCGGCTCATTGACCAGTCCCATTGGGAGACAAGAACAGACAAACATTGGGTCGACACTTCATACAAGGTTGAGCAGGGTTATTGGGAAGAATATAAAAGTGGGGAATGGGTAGACACAAGCCATTATGAAAATGTAAAAAAATGGGTAACAGATGGCTATTTTACGGAACCCATTCATGGTGAGGTAACAGTTGAGAAAAATCCTAAATATATTTTTACTAAGTGGCACAAGGATTCTCAAGGTAATGACTGTTGTATGGATATTAGGGTCAGCTGGAAACTTTTTAATCCCGAAACAGGTATGCTTGATAGTATAAATAAAATAGACAGATTATTTATTTATGAAGAAGTATGCAGGTACAAGGATAAAGGTACAGACTTAGTTGAAATATTTAATAATCAGGTTTTAGAATCCTCACAAGGATTTGTTGAAGCAACGGCCAAATTTGATTTTGCGGGCGGAACAGAAAGCATCCTGCATATTTACCTATTTGCAACCAGTGGGGCAAGTGCCCATGTCTATTTCAGCAATCCAATAAATGGCTACAGATCTATAAACATTAAAAAAGAAGGTACTGCAGCAGATGCAAATGAATGGCTGGGGGGCAACGATTTTGGGAAAGTTGAATTTTAAAAAATTGTACCAGAATCAAGAAAATCAAGGCGAAAAGGTCAGGAGAGACAATTACAATAACTGGGGCAGTCCTGGTAATGTACTGATTTTTACTGCTGTTCTCATGCCACTCTTTATCTTGCTTATAGGATTGGTCGCTGACATCGGAAGGGCACTTGTTTACAAGGAGGAACTAAATAAAGCCTGTATGGTCGCTGCCGAGGAAGCCTGTAAAAAAATAGATATTGATTATGCCCAGAATACAGGCAGCAGTATTCTCGACAGCAGTTTTGAACAGGATTTACTTAGGTATTTCGAACAAAATTACGAACCGAAGCAAAATTTCCTTCTAAATTATATTAATTACGATATTGCCGGTGGCATGGATAATCCAAAATATTTAGTGATCATGTGCGAAGCTGAAGTAAAATGCATATTTTTAAAAATAGTCGGTATTGAGAATATAAAAATTCATTCGCAAGCCAATGGAAGGCTCAGGAGCTTAAGCAGATGAGTAAAAATAAAAAATTGTAAAACAGACTTAGATATGTACCACAGGTCATTTAAATATTTTAAAATAACAAAGGTTCCTTTAAGTTACTTGTCCTAAATGCCATCAAAAGGAGGTGAAACAGAGGAAGGAAAACCCAAAATTTTACCATTGCCGATTATGTAATTATAATTTTTCAGTATTTAAAGACACAATTTTTGAAAAGACATCAACAGATTTACAGAAATGGTTATAAAAAATCCACCTATTTATTAATACCAAAAAAGGCATTTCGGCTAAACAATTACAGCGTGAAACTGGAGTTACTTATAAGGGTGCCTGGAGGATATTGCATCAGGTGGCAGAAGAAAATCCAAATGCAATACTGATGTAAAATTATGGATTTCGAAAAAGATTTATTCAAAAGACAAAAAATATCAAAAATTACCGTCAGGGTAATAACTCTATTAAGTCTTAATATTTTAGAAGATACACCGATATATATTACCAATAACAATATAGTGCAAATCAAAAAGAAACATCCAGAGGATTTTGCAAAATACGGAAATGATCTATTAGAGATTATTAATGAGCCGACATATATCTCATTACATCCTATTAACAAATCCATTGAATATATCAAAGTATATAAAAAAGAAAAAGATTATGTTCTCGTGGCCGTAAGGGTAAGTTATAGCGGTAGTTACTATGTAAGGACTTTATTTGTAATGTCTAATGATAAGGTATATAGATACTGGTTAGCTGGCGCATTTAAAGCATACTAGTGATGATATTGACTTTTTTAAATAAATATTTATAATAAATTGCTATCGGTAATAAAAAGATTTTGAGGACGGAACAGGTATCCGTCGCCCAAGTTGGAGATGCAGACTACCACCTGCCAATTTCTTTTTATTACTTATTTTTTTACGGGATTTTTTTTACTGCTTCTTACAAAATCTCTTTAAGCAAATCAACACATTCATTTATAATCAATGCATAATAGTATTTTGCTCTTTTAATATCTTTCTTTTTTTATCATTCCGGCTGTCCTCAGGTGTCAGGTTATACTGGTGACCAGTATCTGTAGATTTCAGAAGGCAATTGGGTCAAAGCATCAGCTTCTTCAAGCAAAAAGAAGGTATTTTCACCTTCCGCTCCTGCCCAGCAAACACCAATCAACAGACCTTCGTTTGTGGGTGTGCTAAATAATATCGAGAATAATTTGGGGTCGATTTTACCGCCGTCATCTACGCGCCAGGCGCTTTGTCCATCACTGACAACAGGATAGTCCATAAGTTTTATTCCTTCTGTTGTTTTTAGGGCGATGCTCATCAACAGGTTGTTGCCGTCCGGTTCGAAGACAACAATCAATATCTGTGTGCCGTCACTATATTCATCGATGATCCAGCCTTCCTGAATATTGCGTCCTTTGATGTCTTCGATCTGGGCCCGGGTGTCTGCATCAAGGTCAATGATTCCGGCGCTTACCGTGGTTAAGAGATTGTCTTCATTTATGACATCTGAATTACAAATGTAATATGTATTGTTTGCAATCAGGTTATCTTCAAGGACATTATATATATAACCTTCCATGTTATCGAAGTTATCGGAAACCACTCTGCCGCTATCCTGGTCGTTGCTGTTCTGTTTTTCTACATATTCAATTGTATAAAAATGCCCATCTTCTCCAATGGCCCCATTGAAATCTTCAAATTCTGTCACATCTTCGTCGCTGTAAAAAGTAATCAATTGATCCCCTGATTCATTTGCAATGGCAAAGACATCCGTGAGCTGAGAGATGTCGACCAATTGGATATCTTCACTGCTTTCTTCAGTTGTTTCTTCCGCTGCGGTCTCTGCAGCAGTTTCCTCTGCTGAAGTTGTCCCGGCAGCCGTCTCACCTGTATCGCTTTCCGTGGCAGTGGAAGCTGTGGTTTCTGTTGTCAGGTTGATTCCACACATATTACAGCTTGCAGCAGTTCCGAAAAATATTACTGCTATAATAACAGAAATGATAGGATATAATTTAATCTTTTTCATTGGGCCCTTCTTTTGGATAGTAATTAATTTTAAATCAACCTTTGCTTTTATATTTTTGAATGACGTGTTTTTAAAGTAAAGGTTTTTTAATATCTGACTTTTATTTTTTCTCAAATAATTGCTTTAATGGGTTCCAGTAAAAATCATACCAGCCTTTGTCAAAATCTTTCCAGCATTCTTCCGGAACCCCTTCCTGGTTGAGGATGATTCTGGTTCCGTTTTTTTCTTTTTTGAAAGTTATAGTTAATTTGGAATAATGGTCCTCCGGCCAGCAATCCTCATCACCGCGCCAGTGCTGGACGATTTTGGTGTCTTCAACCAGTTCGACATTGGTTCCTTCAATATAACCATCATAGATTTTAAATTTCCCGCCAATTTTTCTGTTAATTTGGGCAGTGGAGCTTACAAGTTTTGCATGCTTTTTCGGATCCATAAGGATTTCATAAAGATCATGCGGTGAGGCACCTGTTATTACCACATCTTGATTTATTGTTGTAGTTTTCATTTTTAAATCCTTTACGGTTTTTATAATATCGGAATTTAAATGTCAGGTTATAATGATAAGGTATTTAATCAGCTTTTTCAAACTCAGCGTTTAAGCTGTATTGTTCTTTTTGGCGCATATGCCTGTTTTGATAATGAAAACGTAAAAAAATAAAACAATATTAATTTAGCCGGATTTTTCATACAATATTAAATGATCACTTGGACCGTACTCTAAAAATGACAGCAATCAAATAATAAATAAAAGCAATTAATGAAAAAAGATATTTTTATTTCATACAATATATCAATGCAAGATAATAAATAACGCTAAAAATCAATAAGGCACCAATTAATTGTGAAATCCTAAAAAACACAAAAAAGGAGCGCAGGATGGGTAAGGAAAATACAAATAATACAGCCGGGAATCCAAATACATCATATGAACCTTTTGACAAAATGGAGCAGTTCATGGTTGATGTTTTTATAAAAGTCGGGGTACCTCCCGAAGATGCAAAAGTCTGTGCCGAAGTTTTAATAGAAGCAGACAAACGTGGTATTGACAGTCACGGGGTGGGGCGTTTCAGGCCAATATATATAGACAGGATAAACGCGGGATTACAAAAACCGGTCACAGAGTTTGAAATTGTCAGGGAAGGTCCGACGACTGCTGTTGTGGACGGGCATAACGGGATGGGCCATGTCATAAGCAAAAGAGCAATGCAAATGGCAATTGACAAGGCTAAAAAATTTGGGATGGGGATGGTGGTTGTAAGAAATTCTACACATTATGGTATTGCAGGTTATTATGCAATGATGGCCGCAAAGAAAAATATGATCGGTATAACCGGAACAAATGCCAGACCTTCGATAGCACCGACATTTGGTGTCGAAAACATGCTCGGCACAAATCCCATCGTGTATGGAATGCCTACGGACGAAGAATTTCCTTTTGTAATAGACTGCGCCACATCTATAACGCAGAGGGGGAAGATAGAGCTTTATGAGCGTGAGGGAAAGAGCCTTCCGCCCGGATGGGTCATTGACCAGCAGGGAAATACGAACACAGACGCAGCCATGGTTCTGGAGGGTCTTAACAAGGGAACCTGTGCGCTGACTCCGCTTGGAGGTATTGGTGAAGAGATGGCAGGATATAAAGGTTACGGTTATGCCACAGTGGTGGAAATACTTTCTTCGGCATTGCAGTCAGGTTTGTTTTTAAAGAGCCTTTCGGATGTTGATATGAGCGGTAAGAAAGTAGCGAGCCGGCTGGGCCATTTCTTTATTGCAATAGATATAAACAGTTTTGTTGATGCCGGTACTTTTAAAAAACATACAGGGGAGATACTGAGAAGCTTGAGAAACTCAAAAAAAGCACCCGGCCAGGACAGGATATATACAGCGGGTGAAAAGGAGTACATTGCATGGATGGAAAGGAAGGATAAGGGTGTCCCGTTAAATAATGCAATGCAGAAAATTATTAAGAAGACAAGAGACGAATACGGGCTATGGCAATACAAATTCAGTTTTGATGTCTGAAATTATGAAATTAAATAAATCAAAAAAATATATAATTGCTCTTGATCAGGGTACCACCAGTTCCAGGGCCATTCTTTTTGATTCGGGATGCAACAAAGTTTACTCTTCGCAAAAAGAATTCAAACAGATATATCCAAAACCAGGTTGGGTGGAGCATGACCCCTGGGATATTTGGGAAAGTCAAACACAATCACTTTTGGAATTAATCAGAGATTCCAATATTGATATCAATCTTATAGGTTCAATCGGAATAGCGAACCAGAGAGAAACCATTATATTATGGGAGAGGCGGACCGGTAAACCTGTATACAATGCAATAGTGTGGCAGTGCAGAAGGACATCCGATTTATGTAAAAAACTGGAAAAAGATGGTTATACAGACTTAATAAGGGAAAAAACCGGACTTCTTATTGATCCTTATTTTTCAGGTACAAAAATTAAATGGATTCTTGATAATGTTCCCGGCCTGAGAAAAAGGGCATTAAACGGAGAAATATGTATCGGGACGGTTGACAGCTGGCTCATCTGGAATTTAACAGGGGCAAAAAATCATGTGACAGATTATTCGAATGCCTCCCGGACGATGCTTTTTAATATCAACACGTTAAAGTGGGATGATGAACTTTTATCATTATTTGATGTTCCCAAAATTGCGCTTCCGGAAGTAAAATTTTCCAGTGATTTGTTTGGAATTTCAGATAAAAAAATCTTGGGTAAAGAGATACCTGTTACCTCAGCCATTGGCGACCAGCAGGCCGCATTGTTTGGCCAGGCTTGTTTTGAAACAGGAATGGCAAAATGCACTTATGGAACAGGCAGTTTTATTTTAATGAATAATGGATCGAAGATCCAAAAACTTAAAGATAAAATGCTCTGTACCATTGCATGGGGTCTTGACAATAAAATCGAATATGCACTTGAAGGCAGTATATTTATCGGCGGGGCGGCCATCCAGTGGTTAAGAGACGGACTGCAGATCATAAAAACCGCAAGAGAATGTGATGAGCTGGCTGAAAAGGTAACAAATTCCAATGGAGTATATTTTGTTCCGGCCTTTGTGGGTATTGGCGCACCTTACTGGGATAGCTCAGCAAGAGGAGCGATATTTGGCCTGACCAGGGGAGTAACAAAAGAACATATTGCAATGGCTACTTTGCAGGCAATTGCATTTCAAGTCAGAGATGTGCTTGATGCCATGAGACAAAGTGTTACCAGTGAGTTAAAAACTCTTCGTGCGGATGGCGGCGTGAGCGTAAGTGACGTTATGCTTCAATTCCAATCGGATGTACTGAATGTAAATGTTTCGAGACCAAAAATTATCGAAACCACGGCATTAGGCTGTGCAATGCTGGCAGGTTTAAAAATAGGACTCTGGCAGGACAAGGAAGAGGTCGGAAAGCTAAGGTCCGATGATAAAATATTCTATCCCGTAAAAGATAAATCCAAAAATGAACAATTGTATAAAGTATGGAAAAAAGCGGTATTGCGTACGCTAAAATGGATTGATTGAAAAAATTTGCTAACCGCCTGGGAAGGTTTTATGGCAACAGTAAAAAAATCTTTTATTTTTGATACGCAGATAACCACTCATGCGATCAGGCTGGTCAATGTAAATGCATCTGAGATGCTCAATGATGCCAGATTATTTTTAAATACCCAAAAGTATGTTTATTCATATTACAAGTTAGACAAAATATGCACCGTATACGATGTCTATAATATAGAGTCTGATGCTTTGGGTCAAAAGGTTAAATATTTTAATAGGGACCTTCCGGCGGTAGATGGTAAAAATCCGTTTATTAAAGAAAAATCTGATTTAAATAAGATAAAAAATATTGATTTTTTTAATAATAAAAGATGCAGATTTGTATTGGACCTTATTGATAATTATAAAGAAATTACCGGAAGCTGCTTTAAACCAAGGTTTTGCGCACCTTTTTCTCTGGCAGTCAACATAAGAGGTTACGATAATTTAATAAGTGACATATACAACGATAAGAAATTTGTAAAAGAACTGTTTAAAGTTATAAATTATGAACTACTTGCTCCATGGATATCTATTCAAAGAAAAGAAATAGGAGACAACAGCTTAATTGCTTCAGGAGCTGATGCATGGGTGACCATACCCATTGTAAATTTAATGATTTTTGAAGATATAATTATCCCTTCTTTTTTAGAACTTGAGGGATTGGTTGGTAATATATATTTATCAATAATGGGAGGTGCCCGTCATCTGGAAGATCCTTATAAATTTTTAAATCTTCAGAAGATTTTAAATCCTTTTTTAGTAAAAGGTTTTGATCCTGATGTTGAAATCCTGGGTCCTGAGGTGTTTAGAGATTATGCCAACCAAAACAATATGGACCTCTTATTGGGAATAGATCCAAATTTTATAATGAATAATGATCCGGGAGAAATTATAAAAAGAATAAAAAAATATATAAAAGCAGGACTTACAAATAAGAAAAATTTTATATTGTATTTTAACGATATACCTGCCGGCATTTCTCCTGATAAATTAAAAGAAATTTTTAATGAAGTGAGGGAAATAAGGGAAACAATAAATATTAAGGACCATTTATAGGGTAAAAAAATTCTTATAATTTTCTTTGAATAAGAAAATGGCAATTTTTTTCTAATAATTCATATTTATTTTTTTACAAAGATTGTAAAATATTAAACACTGTTATCTGGAAATTTTGTTTGGCAGGGCAGTTATTATGCTGACAAATACCACCATCCAGGCAGGTTCTCGCAGAATAATTGAACAAATTTATATAGTTTTATTATAAATTGTTGGCATATCCTAAATTGGTTTTAACCGGTTATTAATTTTATGGAGCAGAAAATTGACTAAAATCGGGCTGGTAACAGATAGTTCGTCTGATATTCCTTTAGAGATTGCTCAGAGATACGGAATAGAAATAGTTCCGATGCATATTGGATTTGAAGGTAATTTTTACAGGGATTTATTTGAAATAACACCCGAGCAGGTGTTCTCTGCACTCCTGAAAGGGGAAAAAGTTACAACTTCGGCACCTTCGGCAGGGGATTTTCTGGAAGCTTTTAACAAGCTTTTTAAAAAGCAGAATGCGGACATCATCTATTGCATCACTTTAAGTTCAAAACTTTCGGGTGCATATAATGCGGCAAATATTGCAAAAAAATCTTTTTCCTCAGGTGTTATAAAAGTTATAGATTCAGGAACCTCTACATTGTGCCTTGGGTTGATTGTCCTGGAGGCTGCCAAAGCAATTGGAGCAGGCTATCAATCGCCTGAGATAGATAGGCTCATACAGGAGTTAATAGAAAAAAGTAAATTTATTGCAACGCTTGAGAGTTTCGAATATGTTTTTAAAGGTGGAAGGGCAGTCTTTTTAGGCAGACTTATAGGAAAGACAGTTAGATTCCTGCCCATATTAAATATTGATAGAAACGGCAAGGTCCGGTTAAAAAAGTTTGTAAAGAACAAAGAAAATGCTCTGGCTGAAATTTACAACCGGTCCGTGGCGGCCGCAAAAATGAACAGGTCAAACATGATAGGCATTTTCTATGGCTTGGATATTACCCCTGCAAGAGAGCTTGAAAGGCTCATAAGACAAAACAAAGATATAAAAGTAGAGGAAATTATTA
>Ga0172371_10011959_pt1 | contig 11491 bp, 10 predicted proteins | sample Lak12m_FD_114543 | JGI IMG/M metagenome (GOLD analysis project Ga0172371, IMG submission 114543) | Freshwater microbial communities from Kabuno Bay, South-Kivu, Congo - kab_022012_12m | ecosystem: Environmental > Aquatic > Freshwater > Lake | place: Democratic Republic of the Congo: South-Kivu...
AACCGTTACCGGCTCGAAGAACGCCTCGGCTCTGGGGGCATGGCGGTGGTGTACCGCGCCCGCGACTTGACGCTGGAACGGGCGGTGGCGATCAAGGTATTGCGCAAGAACTTATCAGCGAACAGCGAGTTTCGCAGCCGCTTTCACCAGGAAGCGAAGGCCGCCGCCAACCTATCGCACCCCAATATCGTCACCGTGCATGACTTCGGCTTCGACGCCAGCCAATTGTATATCGTCATGGAATATACGCCGGGCGAGGACTTGAAGACGCTGATGATGCATAAACGCCCCTTCAGCCTGACGGAAGCGATTGACCTGATCGCCCAGGCGTGCGCCGGTCTTGGCTATGCGCATCGAGCCGGCCTGGTGCATTGCGATGTCAAACCGCAGAACATGCTGGTCACTCCCGACCGGCGGTTGAAGGTGGTGGATTTCGGCATCGCACGCCTGATGGCCGCCATCTCGCCCGATGAGCGCAGCGAGGTGGTGTGGGGCTCGCCGCAATACTTCTCGCCCGAACAGGCGACTGGCAACGCCCCCTCGCCGGCCTCGGATGTGTATTCATTGGGGGTGATCTTGTATGAAATGCTGACCGGGCGGCTGCCCTTTATCGCCGCCGTGCCACAGGAACTGGCGCGCCAGCACCGCGAATCGCCGCCGCCCTCGCCCAGGCGTTTTAACCCTGAAATACCCATCCCGCTGGAGCAAATCATGCTCAAGGTGCTGGCCAAGGAGCCAGCCTTGCGCTATCGTACCGCCGACCAGTTTGGACGGGTATTGACCCATTTTGTGTTGCAACCACAGGCGACGCAACCGGCCTATATCGCCCCAGGCAACCAGACCACCTTACCTCCCAGCGCGCCGCAGCCGGTTGGGACGATCGTATCCGTGTACCAGCCTCCGGCAAACACTGCCCCGCGCGCGGCGACGCCTGAAATGTTGGTAATCTCCACCCAGGAATACCGCACGGGTTTCGATTTCCTGACCTGGACTCTGGGGGCGCTGGCGCTGGTGGCGCTGCTCGGCTTGATTCCGTTTTGGTTATGGGTTTATTACCTGCTCAATCCGCCATTTTAAAGAGAGAGACCACGCTTGAACGTGGTCTCTCTTTCGCTGCAAACTGGATGCAGGTTGGTTTCCGCTAAGGGTTATTTTTCCGACTTCACCAGAGTGCGGATACAGCGCGCGCAAAGCACCTTACGAACCATCCGTCCATCTTCAAGCACGCTCACGGTTTGTAGATTGGGACGGTAAGTCCGCTGCGTAGCTTTTTTGGACCAGGGACGATTAAGACCAAAGGTCGTCTTCTTACCACAATGTGCACACTTCGCCATTTTCAAATTCCTTTCCAATGCTGACGTACTTTACACTTCGCTGCCAGGTATGATAGCCCGGATGATAGCCGGACAATCTTACCACAAAGTCAATTCCCCGGCAAGCAAAAAGCAGGCAAATTTACCTGGCTAACAGTTCAGGGTGCGCTGCTCACCTGCCAAAGCACCGGAGCATCGCCGGTGGCGGCGGGCTGGTAATACAGGCTGACGGCGGCTGAGAAGGGGCCGTTGAAGCAGACGACGCCCTCCATCCGTTCGCCCGAAGCGATGGAGCCATCCAGCGCGGGTTCGCAATCGCTCAAGGATTGCCCCAATAGAGAGCCATCTTCATTTTTGGCGGTGAAAAGCAGCGCCGAGACGATAGTGATTGGTTCGGCGCCCATATTTTCGATGGTGTAATTCGCTTTCAAGACATCGCTGGCAACTTCTACGTCAGTTAAGACAATATTCTGACCGTTGAGCGGCACCAACTCGCCGATGGTATGGCTGCTTCCACCGGTGGAGGCAGTTTCAGAAGGTAACAGCGGGTTGGAGGTGGCGGTGGGTGTATCGGTAACAGCCAGCGGGGTCTCAAGAGGGGCGGGCGGGGTTTCGCTCTCGGCTGGCAGGGTCAGTTCGACCAAAGGAGTATCGGTGGAGAGCATGACTTCGGTCGGGCGTAAGCTCAACGCGCCAGGGGCAGAAGGCAGGCGGGCCAGGATCGTCACATATTCCGAGCGCCGATAACGGGGAATGTCCACCCGCAAGGTATCGCCCAGGTGGGGGCGGATTTGCATTCGGTTGATCGGATACGACAGCGTGCAGGCCGAGCCCAGGAAACCATAAGCCCAGGGCAGGTCGTTGCCGATGTAACACTCCAGGTCGCTATCGGCGAATTCGCCGCCAAACAAGTAAACTTCCTGGCTGGACTCATAGGTCTTGTATTTCAGGTACACTTCAAGCTTGCCCAGGCCGGCGACGGTTGGCTCGCTGCCATACAGCACCTGGTTATCCTGATCCGCCAGGTCTAAGGCGAGATACATATTTTCGGCGCCCAGGGTGACGTAAATGTTGCGAATGCAGGAGACTTCGTTACAGGTCAGGTCGGGCGTGGGGCGTGAGGTCGGGGTGGGAGTCCGGAAAGTCAGCGTGGGACGGGGGGTGGGGGTGGCTTTGGAGACCAGCGAACAGGCCAGCATGAGCGGGATCAGCAGCAGAATAAGCTTTCTAAGCTGCATAGCAGCAGGGCGGGCGGCGGGGAGGGGTTTGGCAGGCATAGGTTCTGCCAGTTATTGTATCATTTATCGCCATAAAGCACTCAAATTTCGTGTTGCGCGACAAAACTTTCTGGTCTGGAATGGGTTATATATCTGTAAAACCTTTCTATAATATCCTCGGATGAGATGGTAAAATCAAGTCTGATTTTTGGGCGTATCGGCTTCAGATAGGCGCGCCCGAAAACAAGTCAGAGGTATAAACGGATGAATGAAGAAACCACTCCCTTAGGTAGTATCCATGTCTCGCCGCGAGCCATTGCCAGCATCGCTTACCATGCCACGCTGCAATCCTACGGCGTGGTTGGGCTGACTTCGAAGAACCTGGTGGATGGCATTGCGCAGGTATTGGTGAAGGACCCGATCAGCGGCGTCGAAGTCGTTTACGACGGGCAAAATATCAATATCGAGCTGTATGTAGTCATCGAATATGGCACACGCATCAAATCGGTGGCCGATAGCGTGATCCATACCGTGCGTTTCCAGGTCGAAAAGACGCTGGGGATGCCAGTTAATGAAGTGAACGTGAATGTACGCGGTCTGCGAATCAGCAATTTAGATTAGAACTCGCTCTGATCAGCACATCTTACCTGTACGCAGGAGTCATAATTAATGTCGGTAGATCCAACAATCCATCTCAGGCGCGCCAGTGAACAACAGAAACCGGTAGATGGCCGTGCGTTTAAGCGCCTGATCGAAGCCAGCCTGACCTGGCTGCGCACTAACCAACAGATTGTCAATTCGCTCAATGTCTTTCCCGTGCCAGATGGCGACACGGGCACCAATATGGTGCTGACGATGCAAGCCGCGTTTGACGAGATCAACGGTTCAAACGAACATAACTTTGGGAAGATGGCGCATGACGCAGCCCACGGCGCGCTGATGGGCGCGCGGGGCAATTCAGGCGTCATCCTTTCGCAAATCTGGCGCGGCTTTGCCCGCGCGGTGGATAACAATCCGACACTAGACGTTCCCATGCTGATACAGGCGCTGGCCTCGGCGCGCGATACCGCTTATAAGGGCGTGGTGCGGCCAGTGGAAGGCACCATCTTGACCGTTATTAAAGATGTGGCCGCGGCCGCGGCGGAAATGCTGGCCGAAGCCGGCGCGCCCGAAGCGGTTGGCCTGATTAGCCTGCTGGAACGGATGGTTGAAGCCGCTAATAGCTCCGTATTGCACACACCCGAACTGCTGCCCGTGCTGAAGGAAGCCGGGGTGGTCGATTCGGGCGGTAAGGGCCTGTTCTTCATCCTGGAAGGGATGTTGCGACATATTGACGGGCTACCGCTGGATACCGCGCTTAGCACGGTGATGCCGCTGGCAAGCATGGCGCTCGAAAACACCCTGGAGGCCATCGAACCGGGGCAAGATTATGAGGTAGTGGTGGATTTCCGCCCCTATGAAGAACTGGACCTGATCCACTTCTATAGCAACCTGGAGGATATGGGCACTTCGATCCAGCTTGGCGAAGGCGACGGGATGTACCGACTGCATATTCATGTGCCGACCGAGAAGCTGTATCGCCCGATTGATTACGCCCGCACTTTAGGCACTGTGACGAAAGTGGCGATTGAAAACCTGATAGACCAGGTGGAAGCGCAGGCGGAAACCTGCGGCGAGGAAAAGATCAGCCTTTCGCCGATCGAAGCCGGGCAGAACGCGGTCATTGCGGTGGCGCCAGGTCTTGGCATCGGGCGGGTATTCGCCAGCCTGGGCGTAGCCGGCATCGTTGAGGGCGGGCAGACGATGAATCCCTCCACGCAGGAGATCATTCATGCCTTCGAAAACCTGCCAACCGACAAGATCATCATCCTGCCTAACAACAAGAACATCATCCTGACCGCCAGAGCCGCGGCCGACCTGACAGTGAAGAAAGTGGCCGTTATACCCAGCCGCTCGGTGCCGCAGGGGCTGGCGGCGATGATGCGCCTGATACCGGACGGCGACTTTGACAGCGTGGTGAGCGAGATGACCGGAGCGCTGGATGATGTGGAGACCGGCGAGATCACCATCGCTACCCGCAGCGTCGAGATTGATGGGGTACAGGTGCAAGAAGGGCAAATCATCGCCCTGCACAACGGTAAGCTAATGCTTTCGGCGACCAGCCTGGAAGAGGCCTGCCTGGGACTGCTGGAAAAAGCCCACGCCGACCACTTTGAACTGATTACCCTGTTCTATGGAGCGAATCTGCCCAAGACAGAAGCTTTCCGCATTGCGGATGTCATCCGCCTGAATTACGCTAACCAGGAAATCGAAGTGCAGGAAGGCTGCCAGCCGCATTACCAATTCATTATCTCGATTGAATAGGAATTGTCGCCTCAAGCGTTTTACCGGCCCGGCGCGCCAGAGCGGAATAGTAACTAGAATTTGTGAAATGCTATGAACATCGCCATCGTAACCGACAGCACGGCCGATTTGCCGCCCGATTTGAGCGAGCAATATCAGATCGCGGTGATCCCGAACCTGATCATGATGGGCGGCGATACGCTGATGGATGGCGTGGATATCTCGCGCCAGGAATTTTACGAGCGGCTGCCCTGGATTGACCCACCGCCCACGACGGCCACCGCTTCGCCGGGGGCGTATACCGACATTTACAGCCGCCTGCTGCGCCAGGGCGCCGAGTATATCCTTTCGATCCACCCACCAGCCGCGCTGAGCGGTATTCTGAATGCGGCCAGCAGCGCGGCGCAGGCATTTGGCGATCGAGTGCGGGTGGTGGATAGCCGGCAAGTCACGCTGGGGCTTGGTTTTCAGGTGTTGGCGGCTGCCAGAGCCATCCGGCAAGGCGCGAACCTGGAACACGTTCTGCGTCTGCTGCAAGAGATGCACAGCCGGGTGCGCGTGGTCGCCATGTTAGATACGCTGGAATACGTGCGCCGCAGCGGGCGAGTCTCGTGGGCGCGCGCACGCCTGGGCAACCTGCTACAGATCAAGCCCTTTATTGAACTGAACGATGGCAGCGTTTCAAGCCTGGGCGAAAGCCGCACACGCAATAAAGGCAGCCAGCGGTTGAAAGAATTTTTATACAGGTTGGGCAAGCTGGAGCAACTGGCAATCTTGCACACCAACGCTGAAACAGAGGCGCGCCAGTTCCTGGAAGAGTTGCAACTCAACCTGCCATCCACGCCGCTGATCATCAACGTTACCACCGTGATTGGCAACCACGTCGGGCCGAATGGACTGGGCTTTGCGGCTGTGATTGCCTGAACGAGATGGATAAGCAAGCCTTTAGCGGGTCTTGCGAACAATCAAAAAGAATAGATACTGAATGAAACCTTCGATTCAAAAACTTAAGAAAATTTTTAAACTGGAAGCCGAACGCAGGTACGATAACCACGCCGTAGTGGGTGGGCTGGAGCGCATGTTGGAATATTGGGAGCCGGAAGCGCGCGCCGACGGATTGCCCGAAGAGCTGCTGCAAGCCATCCTCACCCGGCTGCGCGATTACGCGCGGCTGACCGAGAAATCCCGCGCCGAAGCGCTGCAAGGCATCTGGCGGCGCATCCAGCGCAGCGAGGCCGGCCTTTCCACGCAAACGCCCTTCGATGCGGATAGCCCGTCAGAAACGGCAGCGCCGTCCGAGCCGCCCAAAGCGGCTGTCTCGCCAGCGCCAGGAGCAGAACAGCCTGGCTTAGCGGCGTCGGCGACGCCCCCGGCGCAGCCAGAAGCGGTTGAGTCGGTTGCAACGCCGTCGGCGCGACCGAAAGCGCGCACCGTGTCTGGCGCTCCAAGCGCGTCCGTGGAACCGGCGGCGCTCAACGCGCCGATCACCGTCTTACACGGCATCGGGCCACGCAACGCAGAGGTGCTGGCGCGCCTGGGACTGCACACCCTGCGCGATATGCTGTATTATTTTCCGCGCCGTTACGATGATTACTCGACCATGAAACCGATCAACCGGTTGTGGTTCGGCGAGGTGGTCACGGTGATCGCCAATGTACAGAGCGTCACGGCGCGCCCGTTACGCGGCGGCAGCGGCTCGATCGTTGAAGCGATTGTCAGCGATGGCAGCGGTTCTCTGCGCGTCACCTGGTTCAACCAGCCCTGGCTGACCCGCCGGCTGCACAAGGGCGCATATATCACCCTATCGGGCAAAGTAGATCAATACCTGGGACGGCTGGTGATGAATAGCCCGGATTGGGAGGACGTGGACCAGGTGCACCTGAACACCGGGCGGATTACGCCCGTGTATGCTTTGACGGCGCAGGTGACGCAGGGCTGGCTGCGCAAGCAGATGAACCAACTGGTCACATTCTGGGCGCCACGCGTCCAGGATACGCTGCCCGAAAGCGTGCGCCTCGCCACCGAGCTGCCTGAGCTTTCCAACGCGCTGCTGCAAATCCATTTTCCCGACTCGGCGCAGAACCTGAAAGCCGCTCAACAACGCCTGGCGTTTGATGAAATCTTCCTGTTGCAGATGGGCGTATTGAGCCAGAAGCGCCAATGGCAAAACCGCGCTGCCCGCGCTTATCCCTGCGAACAAAACTGGCTGGAGCAACGGCTGGAGCGCCTACCGTTTCAACTGACCGGCGCGCAAAGCCACGCCCTGGAAGACGTGCGCGGCGACCTGGCTTCCGGACACCCAATGGACCGCCTGATCCAGGGCGATGTCGGTTCGGGCAAGACGGTAATCGCCGGACTGGCCAGCGCCATCGTCATGGAACATGGAGCGCAAGCCTGCCTGATGGCGCCCACCAGCATCCTGGCCGAACAGCATTACCGCACCCTGTTGAAAATGTTCCTCGAAAACGGTACGCCAGAGAGCGAAATCCGCCTGTTGATTGGGGCGACGCCTGAAAGTGAAAAACGTGAAATTCGGGCCGGGCTGGCGGATGGTTCGATCAAGCTGGCAGTGGGAACCCATGCACTGATCGAAGATCCGGTCGAATTTGCTAACCTGGCGCTGGCAGTGGTGGACGAACAACACCGATTCGGAGTCGAACAGCGCGCCGCGTTGCGCGCCAAGGGCGATAACCTGCACCTGCTGGTGATGACCGCCACCCCCATCCCCCGCTCGCTTGCGTTGACCGTTTACGGCGACCTGGATTTGACCGTGCTGGACGAGCTGCCGCCAGGCCGCCAACCTGTCAGCACGCACGTCTTGACGCCGCGCGAGCGCGAGCGCGCCTACCGGCTGATCCGCAGCCAGATTGAGCTGGGACGCCAGGCCTTTATCATCTATCCGCTGATCGAAGAATCCGAAAACAGCGAGGCGCGCGCCGCAGTAGCCGAGCAGGCGCGCCTGCAAAAAGAAATCTTCCCCGACCTGAAGGTGGGTCTGTTGCACGGGCGGCTGAAACCCGACGAAAAAGAAGCCGCCATGCAGGCATTTCGGGATCGCGAATACCACATTCTGGTCTCCACCACCGTCATCGAAGTGGGGGTGGACATACCAAACGCCACGGTGATGCTGGTGGAGGGGGCGAACCGCTTTGGGCTGGCGCAACTGCACCAACTGCGCGGCCGGGTGGGACGCGGCAGCGACCAGGCTTTTTGTATGCTGATCCCCGATCAGGCGGACGAAACCGAAAACGAGCGCCTGTTGGTGATGGCGAATACAAACGATGGATTCGTGCTGGCCGAGAAAGACCTGGAACAGCGCGGCCCCGGCCAGTTCCTGGGCACGCGCCAAGCGGGCTTCAACGAACTGCGTATGGCGAACCTGACGGACGTGCGGCTGATCGAGAAAGCGCGCCGGCTGGCGCAGGCGCTGTTTGAGGCCGATCCGGAACTGGCACAACCCGAAAATCAACTCCTGGCACCAACCTTGCAACGATTCTGGGGCGGCGGCAAGGGAGATATCAGTTAGAAAAGAGAATAGAATTTTTATGATCCGTGCAGTATTTCCTGGCACATTTGACCCGATCCACTATGGGCATATAGACATCGCGCAGCGCGCTTCACGACTGTTCGACGAGGTGGTGGTGGCGGTATATGACAAACCATTGAAATCATTGTTGTTCATGCCAGAAGTGCGCATCAATCTGGTGCGCGTGGCGTTTCAGGATTTTCCGAAGATCAACGTGATGGGTTACAGCGGAATGACGGTTGAATTTTGCCGGACGATCGGCGCGCAGGCGATTGTACGGGGCTTGCGGGTGTTTTCCGATTTCGAGTACGAGTTCCGCATGGCGCTGGCAAACCACCGCCTGGCGCCTGAGATTGAGCTGATCGCGCTGATCACCGCCGAGGAGCATACGTTCCTTTCGTCTACAACTGTGCGCGAAATCGCCTCACTGGGCGGCAATATCAGCAGCATGGTGCCGCCGCACGTGGAATTGGCGCTCAAGCGACAATTCAAAGAATTGGGCGAAGGGCAGCAGATCGTACCAACCACTTCTCTTAGAGATTAGATAGACCGTCTGCCGAAAGCTTGCATCAGGTAAGAAAATGCGATTGACGAAAATACAATTTCCGTGTAATCTACAGATATTAGACTTTGTGGGTCTTGCGGACCCGACAGATCTGCGACGGACAGGCAATAACTTCAGCGGAGGCGCCCTATGGACATCCTGCATCTTATAGACCGGCTTGAGGAAACGCTCAACCAGAGCCGACCTCTATGGTTCACACATAACGTGGTGGTGGATGAAGAAAGTATGTTGGACATCATTGACCAGATGCGCATGGCGATTCCCGACGAAGTGAAGAAGGCGCAACAAGTGTTGGCGCAGCGCGACCGGCTGATAGCGCAGGCGCAGGAAGGAACCAACCGCGCGCTGGCAATTGCGCGCGAGAAGAGCGACCAACTGGTCGAGCGCGATGCCATCGTCCAGGCCGCGCAGGCGCGCGCCGACCAGGTGTTGGCGCAAGCGCGCGCCGAGGCCGAAAAGACCCGCCAGGAGGCCGATAATTACGTGGTCGAAACGCTGTCTCGCCTGGAAATGGAGATGGATCGAATCCTGACCCAAATCCGCAATGGCATCCGCGCCCTGAATAGCGAAAATTCAAAGTTGAGTGATTATTAATTTTCCACTTCGTCTTTGACATATCTTATTCCCAGAGGTATAATCCAATTTCGCGGGTAGACCCTTCCCGGGAAACTTCGTTTCCCGGGTTCGTTTCTGCTCATTGACAAATAACGCCGCACAACGGCGGTTAACTTATTTACATGATCGGAGATAGCGTTATGGATACGAACCCTGCTGAGAACCCTGAGGGGAGCTCCGCCCAACCGATGGGCGAGATAAAGCGTAAGACTCATTATACTGGCACAGTAGTCAAGACCACACTGGCCGGCGCGGTGATTGATATTGGCATCGGCACACCCGGCGTAGTGCATATTTCGCAATTGCAAGCCGATCCGGTGAACCGGGTAGAAGACGTCATCCAACCCGGGCAATCGGTGGAAGTGTGGGTGCATCGTGTGGTGCCGAAGAAGAACCGCATCGAGTTGACCATGATCAAGCCGCTGGATTTCGACTGGCGCGATCTGGAAAAAGACCTGGTAGTGAAGGGCAAAGTGACCCGGTTGGAGAAATTTGGCGCCTTCGTAGACATCGGCGCTGAGCGACCGGGGCTGGTGCATATCAGCGAGATGACCTACGAATACATCAAGGATCCTTCTGATGTGGTAAAAGAAGGCGACGAGGTGGAAGTGAAGGTTTTGGAAGTGAACCGCCAGAAGCGCCAGATCAAGCTGAGCATGAAGGCGCTGGAAGAACCGCCGGTTAAGGAAGTGAAAGAGACCAAAGCCGCCAGGCCAGCCGAACAGCCAACCCAGGCTGCGGCGGAAGAACCCAAAGAAGAGGCGACCCCCACGGCGATGGAAGCTGCCCTGCGGGAGGCGATGGAACGCTCGAAGGAGAAACGCGGCGTCCAAACCAGCGAGCGCGGCGGCAAGCGCAAAGGTAAAGCCGCCGGCAACGAACTGGAGCAAATCCTCTCGCGCACGTTGCATCAAAAAGTGAAGACGAAGTAGTTGTCAGCCAGGCTGCGCTATCTCGATCCGTAGCAAACCGACGGGGCTGCCCAAAATAGCGGGCAGCCCTGTTTTTTAACGAGATGGGCGGCTTAAAACGGGGTTATCATCTATAATAGCCGTATGACGAAGAAGCCAGACTTTTCTCATTTTGGGCAAGCCGACCGCATCTCCGGGCGCATTGCCGAGTTGCGTCAGGGGCTGAGCGGGGCCGACCCAAGCCGGCTGGCATATAACACGGCCGCGGACTGGCAGGCGCAGGGCGATTCCAGCGGCGTATTCCGCCTGCCGCTGTGGGGTCGTCCATTGGAGGTGACTTATCCCACCTGGAACGCCTGCCGCGTTCCGTCCGGCGAGCCGGTCTCGCCGATGGAGCTGGCGCTCTTGCTGTATTATTTCAGCCTGGCCGACGGCTGCCGGCTGGCGCACACATGGATCTCCTTCGCCGACCTGCCCGATGGACGCTTCTATAACCAGGCCTTCCAGGGTTATACCGGTAAAGAACTGGCGCAGGCGTTCCAAAATGACCTGGCAGCATTCGAGCGCGCCGCAGTCAGCCTGAATGGCGAGCGGGTAGCATTAGGAGGAGCAGCTTTTGCCTTTCAAGCTTTGCCACGCGCCCCGCTGTGCGCGGTATACTGGCCGGGCGACGAGGATTTCCCCGCTTCGGCGCAGGCGCTGTTTGACGCGGCCGCCAGCCATTACCTGACCACCGATGCGTATGCCATCCTAGGCAGCACACTCACCCGCCGCCTGATCGCGGCGGCAAAAAATCTAACGCCAGAGGACACTCACCATGCCGATTGACATTGACGCCGAAATGATTAACGTGGATGCTCTGCCCGGTATCTGGTCGCCCATACAATGGGAGCCAACCGAGGAGGAGCGCATTTTGGAACTGGAAAACCAGGCCACTGCCAGCCTGTTATATGCAGTGGATTTGCCCGAAACGATATTGCGCCTGTTGTTGAACGAAGTGG
>Ga0172371_10011961_pt1 | contig 11490 bp, 6 predicted proteins | sample Lak12m_FD_114543 | JGI IMG/M metagenome (GOLD analysis project Ga0172371, IMG submission 114543) | Freshwater microbial communities from Kabuno Bay, South-Kivu, Congo - kab_022012_12m | ecosystem: Environmental > Aquatic > Freshwater > Lake | place: Democratic Republic of the Congo: South-Kivu...
CAAGGTACCATAGCTCAGTTGGTAGAGCAAAGGACTGAAAATCCTTGTGTCCCCGGTTCGATTCCTGGTGGTACCACAGAAAGAAACGCTAACAAACTTTTAAAGAGAGTTGTTAGCGTTTTTTTATTTTAAAATCCACTTTTTTATTTCATTCGCAATATTCACCTGCCAGGCTCTCACATCTCCTGTTTCCACATCAATAGGAAACACCGAACATTTCATCTTTTCATTTATCTGCGAATCCCTTTTAAAATATGTCCCTTTAATTTCTTTGCCTTCTCCCGGATATACTAAAGCAGTTTTTTGAGCATTAAAATATTCATGATACACATACATCTGCCGCAAATCGTCGGGCGATGGATTATAACCGTTCAGGTTCTTCCATTTGGTATCAAGCACTATACAATTATCCGTATCTTTATTGATAACTATATCAGGTCTTATAGTAGATCGATATCCGTTCTCCGGCTGCCAGAAGTATTTTGAACTTTGTGCTGTGACAGAAAAATCATCAAAATATTTCCGTAAACTCACATACACAAACTCTTCCCAAAGTTTATTCATGTCAAACATCAAAGCCAGTACATTATTTCTACCCTTACTCACATCGGGGTGATATTGTAACAGCAAAAGTTTGGCAATTTCTATGGCTTTACGGTAACCAACACTTTTCCTGTTAAAAACCAGTTTTTCAAAAATTGCTTCTGAAATTTTTATTGATGGCATTTCCGGAAAAAACAATAGTAAAGCACCAATCCGGCTATGCAATGAAGCATTGGAATTGATTTGTTTGATAAAATTTATGGCCGTGTAAAGTATGAAATGGAATTGATGTTCAATATCATAAGTGCTGTGACGAACATAAAAACGTTCCTGATGAGTAATGTTTTGTTGTATGTGTTTTCCAAAAAGCAGATTTCCTTTCAGTGCCGTTACATTCCCTTCTTTTTTTCGGTATTGTTTTATCAGACCAGCATGAAGTAGATATTCTACTTCGTTGATAAACATTTCGATATATAAATCAAGCACCGTATTGGGTTTAATCTTCAGATGACTGCTGCTGGTTACCCTGATATCAAAACTACCAACCGCACGCATCATATCAATCAGAATATTGCGCCATTTTTTTTCTTCAGATTCTGAGTGATTTGCTTTGTCGGCTTTTGGCAAAACTTCAATCAACAGATTGCCTACCTGTATAACTCCCACATATTCATTAAACTGAACACCTTTATGAATCAGTGAAAAGTAGGGCACGCCTTTATCCCCATAGTACTTTTGGAGCGCAAGCAGTTTTGATTCATCAAACCTGCAGCCATTGATTTCCTGGTCAAGTTTAATGCGCTCGTGTTCAAAAACGGTTATATGATGTCTGTAGGTGTTCAACTTAATTGTTAAGAAGGTGTTTTATAGCAGTTTGAATATCAAATCCATTTGCATCGATATTAGCAATTCTGAAAATTACCCGCTCCGCCAAATCAGTTGCATCATACGAATCATCAAAACCAGCAAACAACTTTTTACTATCCGCGTTTTTTTCAACGGAGACAAACCCACTGCCCAACACCAGCCCGATCTTTCCGTAATCACCAAAGAAATACTCCTGAAGTAAAGGGATGATTTTGTTTTTAAAGGCCGATTTTAAATCATCGATTGACTCAACCGACATGAAATAACTATGACCAATCTGATGATCTTTATCCATCAAAACCTCAATACGCTTATTGATGGTTTCAAGCACTTTTGCCAAATCGATCCCATCAATAATTCCATCTTTAGCCTTCCCCTCTGTTCTTATCAAATCAGGCTTTGGCAACATTTCTTCAAAGCTAAACCGGCGTCGTAATGCAGCATCTAAAGCCTCAACGCTGCGGTCGGCGGTGTTCATGGTGCCAATGATATACAGATTGGGAGGTACCCCAAATTTCTCCTTGCTGTAAGGCAAAGTCACTTCTAATGCTTCGGTTTTACCTAATCGTTTGTCGTCTTCAATCAGGGTGATGAGTTCGCCGAAGATTTGGGAAACATTGCCGCGGTTGATTTCGTCAATGATGAGGACATAGTTTTTATTTATAATTTGCTCTATCTTAGAATAGTTGTATTTTGAAACTAAATGTGCTCCAACAGCTTTAACATAAGAGGGCCAATCCAGTAATTCTCCTGTTTTCAAGTAATGTTCAATAACTTGCTTTTTAATAACGCCCTCGTATCTCTTATCAGTATTTGCATGAAATCTTAAATTCCCTTTTGAGTTTTCATATATAGTAAACTCTTTGGCATGTACAATGGATTCTAATACAAGTTTTCCATCATTCTCTTTAATTTCATTTAATAGTTTTTTATATGCTTGTTCAAAATTATCACTCGAAATAACTTTAGCATTTGCTTGATCACACAATTGCTTAAATATTCCGGATTTAATTTCATATATAACTTCATTATCCACAGTTTCCGGTTTTATCCCTTCTATAAAGTCCTCATAACTCATACTTTGATGAAAGGTTGTAAATACGATTTGACCTTCACTTACTTTTGAATTGTAAAGCTCTTTTATCTCAGATCTGGTTTTTCCTGAGATATTTACCCCAATTATTTCAAGTGCTTTATTGATGGTATTATATGTTTTACCTGTTCCCGGAGGGCCGTAAAGAATTTGATTTAATGATTCGACCTTCATGTCTTGGTTATCCATTTTTGTTTTATTTAAGCTAATAATATTTCTAATTCTATCACCTAATGTAGTTTCTAAATATACCAGTTGCTCTATGAGTTTATTTATGAGATCGGGTTCATCAGGTGGCAACCCATTTCCATACCTAATTATTTTAATACTTCCCCATTTGGTATTAATAAGTTCATCAGGTAAATTGTCAAAAATCTCTTTGAATTGTTCTTTTTGATGTTTCTCTTTGACTTCAAAATGAATATCAACAGTATATTTGTCTTTCGGTTTATCAAGTGATATTTCATAATGAGCAACAAAATCACCAATTATTCCATTTTTGTCTTTAATCCACACATAAGTTTTTTTGGGTTTTTCAAACACAAACGGATTAGACTCCTCATTTTCAAGAGCTTTCTCAACCTCAGCTATCACTTGTTTGAAATTCAAAGGATTAATTAATTTGTGTTTATCTAACTGATTGTAAAGTATATCCTGTGCTAATAATAATCTTTTTTCATCCTTAAAACAGTCTTCATTTTGAATATTTTGATCAATTAAGCTTAATAATTCGTTATCTTCCAATACATAATTATCAATCAAATCCTGAATTAATTCAATGTAATGTACATATTTCTCGCCGGCATTTTTGGATGGAATTCCTAATAATTTGCAATACTTTTCGTAATACGAACTTTTGTAAAAAGTATATTTATCCGGATTATGAAATGTGAGATATACTGATATGGTTCTTTCGTCATGGTGTGATGAATGCTGACCCTCAGTTTGTTGATAAAGCAAAAGCGTTTCGGCCTGAAAGTCGCTAATTCTTTTCTGAAGCGAAACTTTATCATCAAATAAATTTTTAAAACATGCCCGATATTCTTCAGGCTTATCCATGGCAATACGATTGGATGTAGCCTTTGCCATCTGATATAGCATATTATTCTCTGGTGGATTAACCTCCTTAATTTCTAATGCAAAATCTACTGCATTTACATCAGGTCTTCCTTTTATTTTTTTTAAAAGTTCCCATTTATAAAGCTCATCATTTAATCCATTGTTTCTGACATGATTTTTATAATCAGATAAAAGTCGAATTATCGGATTTGTCACAAGTATCAATTGATTAAGTTTCTCAGTATTTGTGGCAAAATCAAATAATTCAGGTATATGGTGAACTCTGTATTGTGATTTATCCTGAGACGGTTCGTATTCACTACAGCTTTTCAACCAAAGGGGTTGAATTAAATCAATATTGGAGATAAATTGTTCATTATCAACAGTTAACAAATATGCTTCGGGTTGTTGCTTTTCAAATGTTTCCTGTTTTTTGAAATTCATTTTTTCCTTTAATTGTTCGTAGTCGGAGACATTTACCATAAATGTAAAATCAGCTTTGCTCTGAACACCTAATACCAATCGACTATTAAGGTTGACATGCAAGCTATTTTTATCTTCCCGAAATGTAATAGATAGCTTCTCATTTTCGTTGTTCAAACCAAGCGAAGTGATGAGTTCATTAACAAGTTGAAAAAAAATCTTTAATGAACTTTTATTCTCAAAATTCTCTAAGTACTGATTTAAAGTCATGTTAATTCAATTTTTTTATCAGATTAATTGTCTTTTCCTACACTCCACCTTAGGCTCTGCCGCCATCAACATTTCTTCTCCCTTTTCCAAATTCAACTCCCCCTTAAAAGCCTTCTGACTCAGCGAACCGTAAAGGTTTTCTAATTCGGAAAGACTTGATTGATATTGAGTTTTTAGTATGTCTATTTTATCAACAATATTTGAAAATTGGATTTGAATATCTAAAGGTGGAAATAGAACCTTAAACTTTCTAATATCTTTCACATTTACATGTCCAACTGTCGATCCACTATTATTATTCTTGGCTTGTTTATATACGTAATCTGATATAACCATAGACCAAAGGAAATTTGAAGTACACTTTTTGTAATCAGGGCGAAATAGCATTGTTCTTTGTCCTAATGAGAACTTATGGGTAGATGGTATTCTAACGGCATCACCAAATGTACCTTCTCTTCCATAAACAATATCACCTTCAACTGGGACTAATCTTTGAGTACGTTTTATATATTCGTTTTCTTCTAAATACTGCATTGAGTCCCAAGAAATATATCCATTTTTCAATTCAGAGGTTCTAATACATGGATATTCTGTTTTAGAATTAGATTTTTCAGGTGTTGAATGTGGACAATCCACAATAACAGAACAAAGATTTTCAAGTTCGTTGAAACTAAACTTATTCTCATTTCTCACCAGATCCCCAAACATCTCCAAAAACGTACTTTTCAAATACTCATCCAGCAAATCAATACTTTCCTTGCGTTGTTTGATTAATGCTTCGGCTTTGCTGAGTAGCGTGGCTATGCGGATTTGGTCTTCAAAAGTTGGCAAATTAATTTCTAAGTTTCGAACAATGGTTGCTGATAAATTTTGTAAAGCAACCCCACGACCTTGATTAATTAATTTCTGTTTATTAGATTCAAACCAAAATCTTAAAAATGGAATATGTACTGTGTTTTTTTCTCTTGGGATGATTCCAAGTATAGCTTGGTTCGTAGATAATTCTTTTCCTGCAATTGCCACTTTCCCAATTGATCCATACATTGCAAACAAAAGAGTACCTTTTGGAAATACTTTATTTCTAATACTTTGTAAGCCATCCTTAGTGATTGTTTCCTCAGTTTCAGTCAATATTCCATTAATTGCATTTTCAATGTCTGAAATTTTCGCCCAAGAAATATTCCCTCCATAATAATTTGGATTGCTTCTTGAAGGAGTACCGCCACTACCAATATGACAAAATTTCTCAAGCTTCATATGAAACAGCTTTTAATTCCTCAATTCCCTTCATAATCTCCACTTCGATATTCTCTAATTTGCCCAGAATCACTTTCGGAGCATCATAAGTAACTTCCTCGTACACTTCCGTTTTGTATTTACTGATACTTAAATCGTATTCATTATCTACAATTTCCGCTTTGGGTACAAAGAAATGTCGTTGGGTACGGTCACTCTCCGTTTTCGGGTTGCGTTTGCGGTAGTTTTCGAGAATCTGGTGCAGGTCGCCATAATTACGGCTGCCATCCGGGTTGGTCATTGGGTTGCGTTTATCGTCTAAGCTATAACCATCGCTTTGCATGTCGTAAAACCAAACATGGTTGGTTTCGCCTCCTTTTGTGAATACCAGGATGGCTGTAGCGACTCCCGCATAGGGTTTAAAAACGCCACTCGGCATGGAGATAACGGCTTTCAGTTCGCATTTGTCTAACAGAATCTGACGCACCTGCTTAAAAGCGTTGCCACTGCCAAATAATACGCCTTGCGGTATAACAACTCCCGCTGTACCGCCCATGCGCAGCATTTTGTAAATACGCTCCACAAAGAGCAATTCCGATTTGGTGGTGGAAACCGAAAAATTTTCGTTCAAATCTCCCTTGTCGATATTCCCTGTAAAGGGCGGATTAGCCATCACAATATCGTAGTAATTATCTTCGTTGTAGTTTTTACTGAGGGTGTCTTTGTAATCAATTTTCGGCATGGTAATGCCGTGCATCATCAGGTTCATCAGCCCGATGCGTATCATGGTCGGGTCGATATCGTAACCAAAAAATGTTTCTTCGTTGAGCAGTTGTTTGGCTTTGTCATCCACTAATTTATCAGCCAGTGTGCCACGCATAAAACCATTATCATCATGTTCTTTATAGGTATCACTGGTAAATTGGGTAATCAGGTATTTGTAAGCAGCCAGCAAAAATCCGGCAGTACCGCAAGCCGGGTCGGCAATGCGGTTACCAAGTTTAGGCTCAACCAATTCAGTAATTAGTTCAATGATATGTGTTGGTGTCCGGAATTGTCCGTTTTTACCTGCACTTTTCAGCGCTTCCAGCAAGTATTCATAGAAATCACCCTGGGCATCGATAAAACGGTTTTCCTGTTCCAGTTCGGTATAAATCTCGTCAATGGTTTTGGTGGCTTCGATAAGCATACGTCCGCTGGGAATCAAAAAAGCGGCATTAGCCATGTGTTTGGTAAAGTGCGTATTGCTGCCGTTGAGTTGTTTAATAAACGGAAATACCCGGCTTTGTACTTGCAAAAGCATGTCATCACCCGGCATACGTGTAAAATAACTCCAACGCAAGGTTTCTTTATCTACTGCGTTTTTCTCGTCTTTTTCATCCACTCCCGGTGGAAAGAATTTGCCTGAGAATATGGAAGTATAGTTTTCGCCCAAAAACGCTGCATTGCTTACTTTGCGCTTATCATTTTCGTCCAACTGCTTCATAAAAAGCAGGTAGGTAATTTGTTCAATGGCATTTAAGGGGTTCGAGATACCGCCGCTCCAGAATTTATCCCAGAGCGCAGCAACTTTACTTTTAATGGAAGGTGTGAGCATTTATTGTAATTTAGTGAGATTTGTGTTATTAAATAATGATTTCATTTGAGTTATTGCGACCCGATTCAGTTGAAATAATCTATCACTTGCCGGAATTTCCTGCTGAATCAACAGGGCATTGATGCTTTCGAGGTTCGATAACACCACCAATTGTTCAATAGTAGCCATATCACGGATATTGCCTTCTGCATCGGGATTTTCATTGCGCCATTGTGCAGCCGTTTTCCCGAACAAAGCCATATTGAGTAAATCGGCTTCGGAGGCATATATAAAAGACATTTGTGTTTTTGTCAGTTCATGTGGAATCAGATTTTCTTTGATAGCATCGGTATGAATCCGGTAATTTACTTTGGCCAAAGTACGCTGGAAGTTCCATTCTAATTTCAGGCGGTTACTTTCTTCGTTTTTAAGGCGTTGAAATTCTTTAATAAGATACATTTTAAATGCAGAACTTACCCATGTGGCAAATTCAAAAGCGATATCTAAATGCGCAAAGGTACCACCATTTTTACCTGCTTTGGAGATAATTCCTATAGCATTTGTCAATTCAATCCATCTTGAAGGGGAAAGTGTAAATGCATTATCTCCTGCTTCGAATAATAAGGGGTCGATTTCGACCCCTTTAAACTGAGGATTGTTTAATTCTTCCCAAATGGCCAAAAATTCAATCGTAGTACGTGAGCGCATCCAGTTCTTAACTACATCTTTAGGTTCAATGGCATTTTTTTTACGTGCTATATCTGTAAGCGATAAATAGTACTCGTTACCTATTTTTTGAGTTGATATAGTTAAGCCTTCTACACTGATGCTAATTATTTTGTTCATTACCATTCCAATTTCATCTATATTTTAATTTACGCTACCAATAACCGTTGTGTTAACACTAAAATCTCTTCTATCTCTTTATTCGAAAACACACCTCTGATACCATCCGGATGAATTCGGGTAAATGGAGCATTGATTAAATCGCGTTTTTCCAGCCCTCCCTTTTCAATCAAAAATGACTGTAACAATTTCATAAATTCTAATTGCCGGCTGTTCAGATAACTGTGTTCCTTGATAAATTGATCAAAGGATTTGGAAACCGAATCGGGGAAGGATTCCAACAATTCAATGCCCAGAATATGTTTTACAAATTGTTCCAATTGGGCTTTCCGGTGATTATATACTTTGCGTAATAAATCAACCGTAATATGAGGGTGTTCGTTGTGAAGCTCTTCGGTCAGTTGTTCCGCCTCTGTTTTACTGAGCTTTAAGCCTTCTTTAAGTTTTTGCAACAGCAGACTTGATGAAACCAACGCATTTACCTTTTCTTCCACCAGCTCTTTGTAACGGCTTATACTCACCGATTCGTGTTGCGGACCAAATTCCACTTTTTCCTTGCTGCAAAGTACATCCTGCAGATTAAACTTCGCCGGACCTAAAGGCACCACATTATCGCTGTACTTCATTAGTGGTGACAATTTGGCAATCAGTTCATCAAAATCATCTTCCGTTATTGTTGACCAATAATGATTGGTTTGAGCTTTGCGGATTAATGACTCTTCTTTAGCTACCGTATTCACACTCAGGGGCAATTCACCAATTTCCTCCATGATACTATCTTTCAAAGCTTCGTACTTATTCAGAATTATATCATCAATAGAATTGGGGTTGACATAAGGTGTGGGATCTCCTTTTAATTTTTCGAGCGAAACCACAACAATGTCTTTTTCAAAACGCATGGCTTTAAAATCGGCTTCCGATACGGTTCTCAGCAATGGTTTCACAAAATTACGCAGAAAGTCAATTTTATCGCTGTTTAATTGTGTGTAAAAGTTTTCATCTTCCAAACGTTGCAAGTCAAACCGGGCATCTTTTATCACCACCGAATTTTGGGGTAACATCTCAATCTGAACTTTTAGTTTCGCTATTTCTCTTTTTGCAATTTCGGGTTCGTTTTTCTCAATAGCTTTTTCAATTTTATCCAACCGCAACCCAAACAACCGTACCGGTAACGGAATTTGTGTGGAAATCGATTTCCCTTTGGGGTTGAGTTTGAAATACTCAAAGTTATCCCAACAATCCAGAATCAGGAAAGAATCTTTTTGCGTACACCAGGGTTTTATTTTGGCAGGTTCAAGCAGACGGGTTCCACGTCCTATCATTTGCCAGAATTTGGTGTAACTATAGACTGGTTTGGCAAAAACAAGATTTGTAATTTCCCTCACATCAATACCCGTATCCAACATATCCACACTGATGGCAACACGTGGCATATCGTTGTTAGTAAACTGGTCGAGGAGACCACCCTTGCCATAAACACGAGAATCGTCGCTTACTATTACTTTGGCAAGTTCACCTTTGTATTCAGGATAAAGTGCATCAAAGATTTCTTCCATTCGTCGGGCATGAGCCTTGGTAATGCAAAAGAAAATTGTTTTTCCGGGAAGTACACCATTTGCATCTTTGATGGATTCCTCCATGAATTCCCTCACAATCAATGCATTGGTAGCTCTGTTGGTCACTTTCTTTTCAAGTTCAGTACCTTCAAAGTTTATTTCGGCAATCTCTTTCCCTTCCAGGATTAAATGTTTTTGGTCTTCGAGCGAAATAGTTCGTTTGTTAATACCTTCTTCCTGAAACTTCGTTTTGAGTTTCATCACCTGAAAGTCGCACAGGTAGGGCGGAATATGATTCACTGCTTCCTCATAAGAATAGGCAAATGTTGGTACACCGTCTTCAGTTTCGAAAAGTTTGAAGGTATTATGATCAATAACATCCGTTGGTGTGGCTGTCATACCAAGGGTGATAGTATTGAAATAATCCAGCACTTCCTGATAGGTATTGTAAATGCTGCGGTGACTTTCGTCAACCACCACCAAATCGAAAAAGTGCGGAGATAATGGATTTTTCTCATTGCGGATGTTGTTCAACATCGTAGGATAAGTCGATACATAAATCCGTCTGTCTTTGGCTATTTCTTTTTCATATGCCTTTGGCCAGCGTGGTTCATTGGGCAAGTGTTCTTTGAAAGCATCCAGTGTTTGATTTTGTAATGCTATCCTGTCCACCAGAAACAAGACACGCTCTGCCCAGCCAAAACGCATTAAAGCATCGACCAATGCAATACAGGTTCTGGTTTTACCCGTTCCGGTAGCCATAACCAATAAAAATTTCTTTTTGCGTTTCTCAACGGCTTCGAGCACTGTGCGTATAGCCGCAATCTGGTAATCACGTCCGGCAATTTTGGTGTTGATACTTTCACCTACCAACGATTTTCGGGCTTTACGGATATAGGCATATCGCTCCAAATCATCATGGGTAGGAAATCCATACACTTTTCGGGGTGGATAATTGTCTAAATCCCAAAAGTAAATATCGTATCCGTTGGTATAAAAACAAAATGGCAACTCGCCTCCGTGTTGGGTTTGAATGTTTATGCAGTATTGTTTGGCTTGTTCACGACCAATGGCTGCATCAACGGCTGTTTTCTTTGCTTCAACCACAGCAAGTGGTTTACCGTCTTTCCCAAGCAACACATAATCACTGAATTGATGTCCGGCATAAGGCGTTGGAGCTTCAGCAGCAAGGTCTTTATTTACCAAAATATCATACTCTTCAACCACCTGCGTGCAGTCAGAAACATTCCACCCAGCATGTTTAAGCCGGATGTCAATAATTTCTTTACGTGTATGTTTTTCGGTTTTCAAGCAAGTGTCTTTTTCAAAGTTATTAATCTACGATTCTATTTTCATATTTATCACAGAAAATCATTACAGATTATTTGTTTTTTATACATGTTGTGCTGTTGTTGTGCAATAAATATATTAGTTGACAACAAACATTAATTATTAATTAATATTAAATTTCGAGAAATAGTACTTAATGTAATTACAATTAACAAATTAATAATCAACACCATAACGCATTCATTTAATAAAACAAGAATAACGTTCTACAAATATATCAAAAAAAGGTTCTTAAAGTTTCAAATTTAGCAAAATTATTTATTTTTGAATTACTTCAATTTGTTAAATCTCTCAAATATACCACATTCATATCGCTAAATCCCGATTCAATCTGCAAGTCATCAATTTCCTTTTTCCCAACATCAAAAGAGTCCAACCATTTCATGTAAATACGGGACTCACATTACAAGTGAATCCCAATTTTAAGCGTGTTGGTAAGGACATTTTGCAGTATTTGGTTGAACTAAAATATCTGAAAGACCAGATTAATGTGTCAGAAAGTGACAATTTATTTAATACACAATCTGTTTACGAAAGTCAGATACCCCAAAAACAGCGAGAGGACACCCTTTCGGACGTCCTCCCTGAGCCTGAGCTCATGTTGATATATCTTATGAAAACTTCTTCATTTAGTGTGTTCAATGTGTTGCAATTTAATCAGTTTGTGCCGG
>Ga0172371_10011962_pt1 | contig 11489 bp, 8 predicted proteins | sample Lak12m_FD_114543 | JGI IMG/M metagenome (GOLD analysis project Ga0172371, IMG submission 114543) | Freshwater microbial communities from Kabuno Bay, South-Kivu, Congo - kab_022012_12m | ecosystem: Environmental > Aquatic > Freshwater > Lake | place: Democratic Republic of the Congo: South-Kivu...
CATACTTTGGTATACTGTTTCTCGGAATTGTTGGATTGGCATGGTTTTAGCAACAATGCTTTTACCAGCAATTCCACTTTTTGTTAAGGTTCTACTTCCTTTATTGGAACTCTAAAGTCAAGTCTATTCCGACCAACAAATAAAACATCAAATCCCCAATATCTGAATAAGACTCTTATGGGATTTCTATGTTTGTTTGGATATTTACTTATTATGACTGGGTGGTTAATTCGAAATAAGCTGGTGTTTGGATCAATTCTGGCACCGGGGGGAGGAAATATGTTCTGGTTTACAAACTACAATCAGTTATTCTCTTATCCTCCTGGATCGTTCACATATGCATCTTGGTTATCACATGGGTTGGTGGAAGCGCTAAAAGTTCGCCTGTGGGCACTGAATATCAACATGCAAAATACACTTGCTTCTCAGATGAGCGTATTTCTATTTCCTTTGGTTCTTATTGGCATATGGAAATTGAGGAAAGATTTTCGTATTATCATCGCGGTTATCATCTGGATAGGCACCATTTTCATGATGAGTTTTGTATTCCCATTTGCAGGCGCGCGAGGTGGTTATTTTCATTCAGGAGCTGCTTTACAGCCCATGTGGTGGTCTCTTGCGCCTATAGGGTTGGTGGCATTAGTCGAATGGGTGGGCAAGAAAAGAAAATGGAAAATTGAAGAAGCTGCACAAATATTCCTTTGGGCTATTATAGGGTTGTCCGTTTTATTTACAAGTTATGTTGTCATCGGAAAATTGTATAACCCAAACCAAGGAAATATTTGGAGCAGCGAATATGATTTATATAAGAAAGTAGCAATCTTGATCGACTCACAATCCCAAAGCAATCCTATTGTGATCGTTGCAAATCCACCCGGGTTTTATTTGGCAACAGGTATGTATGCCATTGCAGTTCCAGATGGCGATGAACAAGTCTCCCTATTGGTTTCCCGTAAGTTTGGCGCAAACTATTTGATATTGGAGGAAGATGGCATTCCTGAAGAGTTGAATGGTTTGTACAATAATCCGGATCAATACCCGGATTTCAATTATCTTGGCGAATTGGATGGTACCCGTGTTTTTAAAATCCAACCATAAAGCTGGAAGAGTCGATTCAACAGCATTAATTTTGGCAGCGTTGTCCATAGTTTCTGTTCTAACTTATATACTGGTCAGCCATTTATATTTTCGAATTGGATTTCCCCTGGATGACTCCTGGATTTTTCAAACCTATGCACGAAACTTGGCTGAATCTGGAAAATGGGCATTCCTGCCAGGAGAAATATCAGGAGGTTCTACGTCGCCTTTATGGACTGCCATACTTTCTGCCGGATATTTTTTTCACACCCAGAATTTTGTTTGGACATTTGGGATGGAGATATTGGTTCTGGGGGGAATTGCATATTTCGTTGAGAGAACAATCCGAAAACTGGTTGTTTCCTATCAGCAAGCCTTCCCCTGGATTGGTTTCTTAATTATTTTTGAATGGCATTTCACTTGGGCAGCAGCCTCAGGTATGGAAACACTTTTGTTTTCCGGAATGGTTTTATTGGTATTGTTTTCATTGATCGAAGATTCCCCCCAGTATTTTAAGATTGGTTTTTTAATTGGAATTAGTATCTGGATTCGACCAGATGCCCTGACTTTGCTCGGACCAGCTTTTATGGTTGGAATTATGGAAAAATCTTTTGCAAAGAAACGGATATTAAATATTTGGAAGATAATAATTGGTTTTGGGGGAGTCTTCACTCTTTATCTTTTATTTTCATTAGCAGTGGCAGGAACACCCTGGCCAACTACATTTTATGCAAAACAGGCTGAATATGAAATATTAACGAATAGTTTATTTTTGGAAAGGTTGGGAAGTTTATTTATACAGCTTCTGGTTGGTGTCGGCAGTATTTTGCTGCCAGGTTTTATCTTATTGTTCATCAATTCGATCCAAAAACGAAAATGGGGATATCTGGCAAGCGTCTTGTGGATTTTAGGTATGTTGCTCATATATGCATGGCGCCTGCCAGTGGTTTATCAGCATGGGAGGTATGTCATCCCATGTATGTTGGTTTATATTTCATTTAGCTGTATTGGGATAATGGACTATTTCAATAAACTACACCAGGGCTGGGGTTGGGTGATTGAAAAGACATGGAAAATTAGTATTGGTTTAATATTAATTTTCTTCTGGGGTTATGGGGCTGTTGTATTTGCGAGGGATGTAGCCATCATCGAAAGTGAAATGGTTGATTCTGCCAGGTGGATTAATAAGAATTTACCTGAGGATGCAATAATAGCAGCCCATGATATTGGAGCCCTGGGTTATTTTGGTAATCATAAGATTGTTGATTTAGCTGGATTGATTTCACCAGAAGTAATCCCTTTTCTTCGCGATGAAGAACTCCTGGCTGAATTCATGGATAGTCAAAATGTAAAATACCTGCTGACATTCCAGGATTGGTACCCATTGTTGAGCGAAGGCTTGGTTGAGAAATTCTCAACACATGGAAGGTTTGCCCCAATTATGGGTGGAGAAAATATGATACTTTACAGTTGGCAGGAGTAAAAAATTATGGACACCCAGAAATTGTAACAATTTTCTTCCTGTGCTATACTGGATTCAAGTTTGTAGGGTGCCATGATGACTATTAAAGATGAACGACCAGTTTTTATTATTGACGACAAGAATAAAGATCCACAGGAGTAAGCCATGGTTCTTGAGAATCAATCAATTACGAATGATATAAATGAATATCCTAAACAGAGTTTCCAGGCAGAATTGGATGAAACCAATAAGGCTATTAAAGAAGTGTCCTTGATGTTGGAGCAGAGTCGGGTGGAACTGGGAAAATTATCCCAGAGGAATGCTGCCATCTCTGCACATTTGCAACAAATCCAAAAACAAAAGACAGCTGTATCAAATGAAGAATTATGTATGGCATATGATTCGGCTTTGGATGCGCAGCAAAGGTTATTTGTAATGCGTGGTCAATTAGAAAAACTTCAGAGTGACCAATCTCACCTTGACAGATACCGCTCCTTATTGGAACGATTGAATGAAAAACCAGCATCAGGAACAACAATTATCAAAGAAAGAGGTGCGAAAGCCAGTTTAGAGATGTTAGTAAATGCACAAGAAGCTGAGCGCCAAAGATTATCCCGCCAGATGCATGATGGTCCTGCACAAGCCCTTTCGAATTTTATCCTTCAATCTGAGATCGCAATGCGCTATTTGGAAGTTGACAACGAAAAAGCACGGGAAGAATTGGCTGCGTTGAAAGCCTCAGCCATGAGTACTTTTCAAAAAGTTCGTAATTTTATCTTTGAGCTCCGACCAATGATGCTCGACGATTTGGGTATGGTTCCAACGATTCGTCGTTATGGAGACATGTTCAAGGAACAGGCTGGAATGGATTTGAGTCTAACTGTGACTGGAACCGAACGCCGTTTAGAACCTTATCTGGAGGTTATGATCTTTAGAGCTCTTCAAGAACTTTTGGGTAATACTTCACGACATAGTCAAGCAAGTCTTGTGAAAGTGCAAATGGATATAACTGATGATCATGTCAGACTTGTGGTTGATGATAATGGAAAAGGATTCGATTCTGAAGTAATAACGCGGGATGAAAGTTTAGGTTTGCGCTTGATAAAAGAACAAGTGGAACTATTGGGGGGGGTATTTTCTATGGATAGTAGTCTGGGAAATGGGTCTCGGATTTCATTATCAATCCCTATTCCTCATTAAACGGTATCATGAAGATAACAAAATTGTTAAGATTAATTCATTATATCTCTTGTATAATGTAAATATCTTCAGGAGTTACCTGGAAAAAAATCTAAGAATAGGAAGGAGGTGAAGATAATGTTATTCTCCGCAAAAGAAAAAGGTCAAGGTTTAGTTGAATATGCGTTAATTCTTGTTTTAGTTGCTGTAGTTGTTATTGCCGTCTTAACACTGCTCGGTCCGATCATTGGAAATGTATTCAGCACAATTAATGCTGCTTTATAATATCCGATCAGGTCTTTATCAAAAAAAGAGAACCCAGTTATATACAGGGTTCTCTCTTTTTTTTACACCTCCCATCTCCTAAAAATAGTTTACAATTTTCCTTGACCGAAAGGATGCACTTCGGTATAATATTCTTTCGTTTACCTATCGTGCTGCTGCCGCTAGAGGGGTAGCGCGCGGCATGGTTTAATTAAACCCTGGGTACATAAATAAAGATCAGGAGATAAAAATGGCATCTGTTATGCCCCGAATGAGTTATGCGCGTATCCCAGTGAAACTCGATCTTCCCAACTTAATCGAAACACAACTGGATTCTTTTGAACGCTTGAAGAAGGAAGGCTTGGGCGATCTCTTGCACGAGATCTCGCCAATAGAATCATACAACAAGGGGATGAAACTATATTTCCCAAGCCGTGGTCCCGAGTCAAAGCAGTGGGGTTTGCAATATTGGTTTGGGGAACCCAAACATACTATTGAAGAGTGCGTTGAACGAGATCTTACTTATGCCTGTCCGCTTAACGTTTCTGTATTGCTGGCTGGTCCGGATGTGCCTGAGCCATTAAAACAAGACATCTTTTTGGGAGATTTCCCTGAGATGACTGAAAAAGGCACCTTCATTATTAACGGGACTGAACGGGTGGTCGTATCCCAATTGATCCGCTCACCAGGTGTATATTTTGAAGCTCCTTTGGATCGCGCCACAGGTCGTTCTCTTGCGATGGCCAAGCTCATCCCAGACCGCGGTGCATGGATGGAGTTTGAGACTCGTAAAAGCGATTACATCATCCTAAAGTTCAACCGCAAACGTACTGTACCGATAACTGTCTTTCTGCGTGCCCTGGCAGCGGTCAACGATGGTATTACCACCGATATTTTAAAGACTGGTTCGGACGAGGAATTATTAAGTTTGTTTCAAGATGTTGATAATAATCCGGAAAGGCTGTTTATCGCATCAACTCTACGGCAGGAGCCAGAATGGGATCTTACGGGGAATATGTCCATCGCTGATGCTGCATTGATCGAATTTTTCAAGCGCATGCGTCCTGGTGACCCGGCTACTCTGGATAATGCCCGTCAGTTTCTCGAAGAGCAATTGTTCGATCAACGTCATTATGACCTTGAGCGTGTGGGACGCTATAAGCTGGATCAGAAATTGGATCTTGAGATCCCAATTTCTCATCGCACGTTAACCAAGGTTGATATTATCCGTTTGATCCGCCGCATGATCCTGATAAATAATGGTGTCGAGCGGGCAGATGATATCGATCATCTGGGCAACCGACGGGTAAAAACTGTTGGTGAATTAATACAGAATAAATTACGCATAGGATTGCGTCGCATGGAACGTGTCATAAAAGAGCGTATGTCGATCCGGGATCAAGAACAACTATCACCGGTCACACTGGTAAATATTCGTCCGGTTGTAGCAGCATTACGCGAATTCTTTGGGTCAAGCCAATTGTCCCAATTCATGGATCAGACCAATCCACTGGCAGAGTTGCGTCATAAGCGTACATTGTCTGCTCTTGGACCTGGCGGATTGAGACGAGAAAGGGCTGGCTTTGATGTACGAGATGTACATCACTCCCATTATGGCCGCATTTGCCCTATCGAAACACCAGAAGGTCCAAACATCGGTTTGATTGGCCGCCTGGCGTCTTTTGCACGGGTAAATGAATATGGTTTCCTTGAAACACCTTACCGGCGCGTCATTAAGCATTTGCCATGTGATGATCCACGCCTGGAAGACCGGTGCTTGAATGAAGATGTTGTTAATTCGAAGACGGGTGAGATTGTCATTAAATCTGGCCAGCGTTTGACCGCGAAAGATCTCAAGCTGGTTGCCAAGACAAAACGGGATGTATCCGTTGTACCTTTTGTCTCCGTTGATATGGAATATTTATCTGCAGATGCTGAAGACAAATTTGTTATTGCGCAGGCAAATGCCCCCCTAAATGAATTTCGTGAATATGCTGGAAAGCGAATTTCTGTTCGATACCATGCTGGTTTTGATTTTCGGACTCCAGAAAGTGTTGATTACATGGATGTAGCTCCCCACCAATTTGTGGGAATCAGTGCGGCTTTGATACCTTTCCTGGAACACGATGATGCCAACCGGGCACTTATGGGTTCGAACATGATGGCTCAGGCTGTTCCACTGGTGCGCCCTGAGATACCTCTTGTATCAACAGGCATGGAATACAACGCAGCCCGGGATTCTGGACAGGTTATCGTTTCTGAGGAGGCTGGTGATGTCATCTCGGTGACAGGTTCCTCGATTGCTATACGGGAAAAAGATGGGAATGTGCACACCTATAATTTAAGAAAATATCAACGATCCAACCAGAGTACCTGCATCGACCAGCGGCCGGCAGTTGTAAAAGGCCAGGTTGTCAAACGCAATGAGATCATCGCCGATTCTTCATCTACAGAAAGTGGAGAACTGGCTCTGGGGCAAAATGTAGTGGTCGCTTTTCTCTCCTGGGAAGGTGGAAACTTTGAAGATGCCATCCTGATTTCAGATCGATTGGTTCAGGAAGACCGTTTCACATCCATCCACATTGAAAAACATGAGGTTGAAGCGCGTGACACCAAGCTGGGACCTGAAGAGATAACACGAGATATCCCCAATGTCGGTGAAGAAGCCATAAAAGACTTGGATGAAAACGGTATTATCAGGGTTGGTGCTGAAGTTGGACCCAATGACATCCTTGTAGGAAAGATCACTCCAAAAGGTGAAAAAGAACTCACCCCTGAAGAACGCCTGCTGCGAGCAATTTTTGGTGAAAAATCCCGGGATGTGAAAGATACTTCATTGCGAATGCCCCATGGTGAACGCGGCAAGGTTGTTGATGTGCGTGTTTTCACCCGTGAAGACAATGCCGATCTTTCAGCAGGTGTTGATACGATGGTGAGGGTTTCGGTAGCGCAACGCCGCAAGATCACCTCAGGTGACAAAATGGCTGGTCGGCATGGGAATAAAGGTGTTGTATCGCGTGTTGTCCCAGCTGAAGATATGCCCTTCCTTGAGGACGGCACTCCAGTTGAGATCATACTAAATCCGCTGGGAGTTCCCGGTCGTATGAATATTGGTCAGGTGCTCGAAGTACATTTAGGATGGGCTGCACGACAAATGGGATTCCGGGCAGTCACCCCAGTGTTTGATGGTGCGCGCGAAATCGAGATTGAAGCAGAGTTGGCCCGAGCATGGATCTATGATCAAGCCTGGAAAGAAACGGGTGAAACAGCCTGGGAATGGCTGAAACAGGAAGAATACGATCCTGAAATGATCGAAGATGACAACGAGGTTCGCAGGTTATATCTTGGTGAATGGCTGGGCGACCGAAAATATGATATCTATCGCTTATCCACGGATTTTGATTATGCCCGTTATGCTACCGCACAAGAATGGCTGCGTGACCACGGACATAACCCAGACACCATCTTTCTCAAACGCACTGTTGATATTGAAGAGAGGTTGGATCGGGATAAAAATTCAATTCGCGTTTGTATGAAAATGTGGTTACACATTCACGGCAAGGATGACGTGGCGGAAGAAGACCTCAAAGCCGTGGCAAATCAAGCTATGTTTGACAGTGGCAGTCCGATCCCAACTCTTGGGAAGCAATGGCTGCGGGATGGTAAGTCTGGGAAGGCATATGACCAACCTGTCACAGTGGGTGTAATGACTATTCTAAAATTACACCACCTCGTGGAAGATAAAGTCCATGCACGCTCAACCGGCCCATACAGCCTGGTGACCCAACAACCTTTAGGTGGTAAAGCACAATTCGGTGGTCAACGCTTTGGAGAGATGGAAGTTTGGGCGCTGGAAGCATATGGTGCAGCATATACGCTTCAAGAAATGTTAACAGTCAAGTCAGATGATGTACAGGGTCGCGTAAATACTTATGAGGCTATCGTCAAGGGTGAGCAGATCGAAGACCCCAGCATCCCAGCCTCTTTCCGTGTTTTGGTCAAGGAATTGCAAAGCCTGGGTTTGGCAGTTGAGGCAGTAAGCGACAACGGTGATGTTGTTAAATTTGGAAAAGATGAAGAAAAAATTCATCCTCCCAAATTTGAAACCGGGTTGCTTGGTTTGGGAGATCGGTTAAGTCATTTATAATTCCTTGACGGATTTATCACCGGTATGATAAAATACCCATTCGTTACCTAAAGGGTTGCTGCATTGCACTTCCCAGTGTCAATAACTAAGTTGAGGCCATCACAGGTCGTTTAGGTTGATGGCCTCGCTTATTGAAAACCATTATTTTTTAAGATATCTTGCCCGGAGGCGAAAGTGCCCACAATCAATCAATTGGTCCGTAAAGGTCGTAAAACCAAAAAGGTCAAGAGCAAGGCTCCGGCTTTGATGTACACCTTGAATTCAAATAAACAACGCCGGGTTCGTCAGGAAGGTGGAGCTCCCCAGAAGCGTGGTGTATGTACTGTGGTGCGAACCATGACCCCCAAGAAACCGAATTCAGCATTGCGCAAGATCGCCCGTGTCCGACTCACCAACGGCCTTGAAGTCACTGCTTATATTCCAGGTGAGGGTCACCAACTTCAAGAACACTCAGTGGTGCTGGTACGCGGTGGTCGTGTAAAAGATCTTCCAGGTGTACGCTATCACATTGTGCGTGGTTCTTTGGACACAACGGGTGTTGCAAAACGTAAGCAATCTCGTTCAAAGTACGGCGCAAAACGCCCGAAATAATAGCTTTGTTCGTAATAGAAAAGATGGAGAACTGGCATGCGTCGTTCAAAACCCGAAAAACGTAAGACCCTTCCCGACATTCGATATAACAATGTCACTCTGCAGGTTATGATTCATCACATCATGAGCCGTGGCAAGAAAAGTGTTGCCACACATTTGGTTTATGAAACAATGGATCTGATCAGCAACCGATCAGATGGAAAAAATCCAGTTGAAGTGTTTGAAACTGCAATGAGAAACGTAGCCCCGATGATGGAAGTTCGACCTCGGCGGGTCGGTGGTTCCACTTATCAAATTCCCATGGAAGTACCAACCTACCGTCGTACAGCTTTGGCAATTCGTTGGATTCTGGCGGCTGCACGCGCCAGAAGCGGAAAATCATTTTCAGAAAAATTAGCTGATGAGTTAATGGATGCGGCTAAGAATGAAGGCGCAGCCATTCGCAAACGAGAAGAAAGCCACAAAATGGCAGAAGCCAATCGGGCTTTCTCACACTTTCGTGTTTAGGCAAAATATCAAGTTTGCACTTTAATAAAGGTAAATAGTAAATGGCACGTTTGCACCCGCTGGACAAGTATAGAAATATTGGGATCATTGCTCATATTGATGCTGGTAAAACCACCACAACAGAGCGAATCCTATTCTATACAGGCAAGACTCACCGAATAGGTTCAGTGGATGATGGAACCACAGTTACGGACTGGATGGCCCAGGAACGCGAGCGTGGTATCACCATAGTCTCTGCAGCGGTCTCTGCAGAATGGAAAGGGTATCAGATTAATATTATTGATACCCCGGGTCATATTGATTTTACGGCAGAAGTGCAGCGCTCCCTCCGTGTTCTGGATGGCGGTGTGGTTGTTTTTGACGCAGTTCAGGGTGTTGAGCCACAAAGTGAAACAGTATGGCGGCAGGCTGATCGATATGGAGTACCTCGAATCTGTTTTGTAAATAAAATGGATCGGGTAGGTGCTTCGTTTGAACGCACAATTGATTCCATCCACCAACGGCTTGGAGCAAATCCAATCCCCATGCAATTACCAATAGGCAGCGAATCATCCTTTAAAGGTGTCGTAGATCTATTAATAATGAAAGCTATCTATTGGGAAGATGAACTGGGTCGTGAGCCACGGGAAGCAGATATCCCTGCTGATCTAAAAACCCGTGCAGAAGAAGCTCGCCACACAATGGTGGAAAGAATTGCCGAGTTGAATGATGAGCTCACAGTAAAATACCTGGAAGGTGAGCATATTGATGTTCCTGAACTTAAATCCACGTTGAGGAATGCAATTATCAATAACAAAGCGACAGCTATTTTTTGCGGGAGCTCCCTTCGGAATAAAGGTGTTCAATCAATTCTGGATGCAGTCATAGATTATTTACCATCACCCGATGATATTCCTTCGATACAGGGAACTGATCCAAATAAAGATGAAGTGGTCAATCTTCCAGCAGAAGATGATGCCCCCTTGAGTGCCCTTGTGTTTAAAATTGTTACAGATCCGTATGTGGGTCGACTTGCTTATTTTCGAGTTTACTCGGGTACCTTATCACAAGGTCAAACCGTCAACAATTCGACCAAAGGTAAACGAGAACGTATTGGTCGACTTATCAGAATGTATGCAGACCGTAGAGAGGATGTCACTGAAGTTCGAGCAGGTGACATTTGCGCAGTTTTAGGACTTAAAGAAACATTTACCGGCGACACTCTTTGTGATAATAAATTGGTTGTTCTCGAAAATATCAGCTTTCCCGAACCGGTTATTTCAATTGCAATTGAACCAAAAACAATGGTTGATCAGGACCGTATGGCTGAAGCTCTCAAGAAATTGTCGGAGGAAGATCCGACTTTCCGTGTACGTTCTGATGAAACCACCGGCCAAACCATCATCTCTGGCATGGGCGAGCTTCATTTGGATGTTCTTGTCGATCGTATGCTCCGTGAGTTTCGTGTCCAGGCTAATGTTGGAAAGCCGCGGGTTGCCTACAGAGAATCTATATCACGGCGTGTTCCAGAAATGAATTATAAATATGCCAAGCAATCAGGCGGACATGGTCAGTACGGGCATGTAGTCATTTCCATTGATCCTGGTGAGCGAGGCAGCGGGGTTGTTTTTGAAAACAAAATTGTAGGTGGTAGTATCCCGCGTGAATACATCCCTGCTGTAGAAAAGGGAATACGTGAAGCATCTGAAAGTGGAGTGTTAGCCGGCTATCCGGTCGTGGATTTGAAAGTGACCCTGATAGATGGCTCGTACCATGAAGTAGACTCAAGCGATATGGCTTTCAAAATGGCGGCAATTTTTGCCTTCAAAGAAGGTGTTCAAAAAGGCGGACCTGTCTTATTGGAACCAGTTATGAAAGTGGAAGTTATCGTCCCAGAAGATTATATCGGCGACATTATTGGTAACCTGAATGGCCGCCGGGCAGAGATCCAGGGGATGGAAATGCGCCCTGGAAATGCACAAGCTGTCAATACCATGGTACCCCTGGCAGAAATGTTTGGCTATGCTACAGATCTACGATCAGGGACTCAAGGACGCGGTGTTTTTTCCATGGAGTTTGATCACTACGCACCAGTTTCCGAATCTGTAGCTCAAGAAATTCTTAGAAATTAATTTGTACCTATCTTTTCGGTATCCATAGAGGAGATTGCAATTATGGCGAAGCAGAAATATGATCGATCCAAACCGCATGTGAACGTGGGGACGATGGGGCACATCGACCACGGGAAGACGACCCTGACAGCTGCGATCACGAAAGTATCGC
>Ga0172371_10011963_pt1 | contig 11488 bp, 10 predicted proteins | sample Lak12m_FD_114543 | JGI IMG/M metagenome (GOLD analysis project Ga0172371, IMG submission 114543) | Freshwater microbial communities from Kabuno Bay, South-Kivu, Congo - kab_022012_12m | ecosystem: Environmental > Aquatic > Freshwater > Lake | place: Democratic Republic of the Congo: South-Kivu...
TCGGCATGTTGGTCATGACCCTCATGATGGCATTGTCGTTCTGGCAGATTTCAAAGGCGTACCTTGCCCGCGAGCGTCTCAGGATAGTGCGCGACGCTTTCAAGCAACTGGAACCCTCGGTCCAGAAGGTTTCCGGCATGATGGCCGTCGTGCGGGCCGTGGAACAGCGACGCAATCCCGATTTCAGCGCGATCAATCAACTGGCCGAACTGCATCCTCTTGTTCCCTCCGGTGTGGCGCTGGAAGGGATTGAGATACACGTTGACGAAGGGCGGCTTGTTGTCGGGGGGACTGCTTCGACCAGGCAGGACATACGAGACCTGATCAACGCGGTGGAGAAGTCGGCCCTGTACAGGGATGTCAAAGAAAGCATTGCAAGCCGGCGCGACGAAACCGGGCGGTTCAAGTTCCAGGTGACAGCCATGGCGGAAGGGGGTGGCTGATGCTGGACAAGTTGAAGAATCTGACTGTTCGGGAAAGGGTGGGCCTGTTTGCCGCCGGACTGTCTCTCTTTGCCGTGGTCATGAACTACGGAGTTGCCGGTCCGATTGCGCGTTACATAAACCGTGCTGAATCGGAGGTCCGGCTGGAGCAGGAGAACATGAAGGTCGCCCGCAGCGTCGCCGACCTGGAGCAGAGCGTCGCGGGCAGATACGAAAACACCAAGGGGTTGCTCGAAACAGCTGTGTCGCCATCGGAGGCCATTGACGACATGAAGGGGCAGATTGACGACCTGGCCAAGAGGTCGGGTGTTTCAGTCAACGCGATGGATCACAGGGAGCCGGTCAGCGGTCCGGCCATGGACACCTACCTGGTCGATATCGGGCAGTTCGAGTCGGACATGAAGGGCCTGCTGCAGTTCCTTCACGAAATACGCACCGCGCCGGGGCTCCTCAGGGTGGAGAAGCTGATTTTCAGCACGGACAAGGAGAAAGGTGTGCTCAAGGGGTCTGTGCTCGTTTCCAAGACCATGGTTCGCGAACCAGGATCTGAAAACAAGCCCGTCGGGGAAACTCCGGCTGAGTCCGAACCGCAGTGAGTTCCCGGTCCCGGACATGTGTGATTCATATTGATGCCAGTGCCTGAAATGCCGTTGGTCCAGCCATGCACGACCAGAAAGAGAAGAACCTGTGGGAGGAAGCACACGATGGTGTCGTGGGCAAGCATGATGAGGTGCTGAAGACCCCCGACGGCCATGCGCTGCCCCGCCCGCTGGACCCTGTGGTAACGATGGAAGTGGTGCAGCGGTATGTTGAGGCCGACCGCGCGCGCAGCCGCAGGATCCTCTTCTGGACCAGTTCCTTCTTTCTTTTCGTTGTCCTTCTGCTTCTGACGCTGTTCCTGTCGATCGGTGTCTACGTGCTTAAGCATTCGAAGAGGGCTGCCGAGGTGGCAGATGCGGCAGCGGCACAGACTGCGGTCTACTCGGCGGAAGTTGTAAGCATCTCCAACAGGGTGCAGACGCTTGCGGGTCGCGAGAAGCAGATACGATCTGTCCTCGACAACCGCGAAACAGAGATTGTCCGTCGCAACAAGCTGTTGCGGTCCGACCTGGAACGTTTCAGCAAGTGGGTATTGAGTAACAAGGGTGATGACTCCAAGCAGGTAGATGCGTTGCAGGCGAGGATACGGGACCTGGAGGAAGTGCTGGGCAGGCTGGAGGGTAAGGTCGCCCATGCGGGAAAGAGTGATCCAGCGGCGGTGCCGGAAATCCAGGCTGGTCCTGCGCCTGTTGAGGTGGAAGGCGCACCTTCCCGGCAGGAAGCCGGGACAGCACCGGATACCCGGTCGGGATTTGCCGACCTGCAGGAGCTTAACACGAATGTGTTTGAGCAGGCACTGGCCGAAATGACGGCGCCGGAACCCAAACGGCCGCCTGTCGCCGAGAGCGAGATATCGGTGGTCACTTTCCCCAACGGCGATAAGTACAGGGGCACATTCAAGGATGGTTTGTTCCATGGGTGGGGGGAGTACAGTTTCTCGAATGGCGACCGTTTTGAGGGTGAGTTCGCGCAGGACATGAAGAACGGGTGGGGTACGCTCACGTACTCCGCCGGTGACCGGTACGTCGGATTGTTCAAGAACGATATGCGGGAAGGCCGTGGAAGTCTTTCTTACAAGAACGGTGACCGGTACGTGGGGGAGTTTCGCAGCGATGTCCCGAACGGGAAGGGTGTCACACTGTACCAGAACGGGAACCGGTATGCCGGCGACATCGTCAATGGGCTGAAACATGGCAATGGCGTTTTCCGTTTTGCCAATGGCGATGTCTACCAGGGTGAATTCAGGCAGGACGAAAGGAACGGGCGTGGCACCTATCTCTATCAGGACGGGTCGAAGTACATCGGTGAGTTTCGGTCAAATATGCGGCACGGGAACGGGCGGTACATCTATCCCGGCGGGGAAGAATACATTGGCGAGTTCCGTGAAGGAATGAAGGACGGAAAGGGGATATGTGTGTACCCCAATGGAAACAAGGTGCATGTCCAGTGGAAGAAAGACAGCCTGGTGAAGGTTCTGGATGGATAAAGCCCTGTTTTCGTGCCTTTGTGGCAGTGTCTCCGGGTGCTAATAGGCGGTCGGCCGACCCGGTAAGAAAGAGCCGTTCTTTCTGGACGAATCATTCGAAATCTTGTACTATATTTACCGACAGTGAAGAAGGATTGGGATGGTTGTGTGAGGGTGTCGGCCGGGGGGGGCATAGTAGTTGACACCTGAAACGGCAAATGGGATAATATGGTAGCCGTGAGCACGTACCGTACAGTGCGTTTTGTTGTGGTTGTTTCCGGGATTCTCCTCCTGGGTTGTGGGCATGTTTTTTCCGTGGACGCGGTTCTTCCCTACGATAACGGTTTCGAGTCCTATGATCTGGGTGCGCTCTCCACGGGTGGTACCGAGTGGAGTGTTGCCAATGGGGGGGCTGTTGTCTCCAGCAGCCCTGTGATGACGGGCCTGGGTACAAAATCCCTGAAACTGACCAACGGAGTCATGCCAGTAGCTCTTGCCCTTACCGTGGACACAACAGGTAGCGGGTATACCAACGTGTGGTGCAGGTTCTACGCGAAACCCACGGGGTATGACGATGCCGGCGGCAAACCCACCAACACCGCCGACAACATGTGTGTGTTCTTCGTGAACACGGGCGGATGGGTCAAGGCTTACAATGGTAATGTGTGGTGGACGAACAATTTCCGGTTGGACACCAACAAGTGGACCGGGTTTGCGGTTCACATGAACTACAAGAATAAGCTGTGGGACTTGTACGTTTCCACCAATGAGACTTTCAATGAAACCATGCGGAAGGTGAATACGACTCCTCTTGCCTTCTGTTACGATGTCTCCGGCACCAAGCTTCAGAAGGTCAAGGTAACGGGCGAAGCGGTGATTGACGGAATGTTACTTTCAAAGGCGTTCACAACCAATACTATGACACAGACCACCTTGGCATCTGATACCAGGTATGCGTCGAGAATCGAGTTGGGTACAGTGCCGTTGCTTAAGTACACCGCACCTGATGATACAATGGCTGGTGCTCTCGGTGAGGCCCTTAAGGCCGGGATGAAAGGCGATGTGGGTGGCGGCGACAGCGTCAGGATCTTCCATACAAATGGTTGGAACATCTACGAGTTGGACTCGGCCATGACGTGGGGGGCTGTGACCGGGGCTCCTCTTGCTAGCCTGCATTTAGCGCCGGGACAGGGAGTGCTGTATTGCCGTGGCGTTGACACCAACCTAACGGCATTCTATGAGCAGCAACTGATGACAAATCTTACCGACAGAACGATCTATGGCACCAACAATGCAATCGTCCGTGGCTGGAATATGTGTGCCTGGCCCTATGCCGCGAGGAGCTGCAATGGAACCCCGGGGCTTGGTTTTGCCAGTTCTGCGGGTGACCGTATCTATCTCTATCGTAATAACCAGTATCTGCGGATCCATTGGGATGGAACGGAGTGGCGAAACGGCGCCAATGTTGCGACAACGACGATTCAGGAGGGTGAAGGGTTCTGGTACTTCCGAAGGGCGGGGACTCCGGCAAATTGGGATTTGGAGTAGAGTGTAACTCTGCAGGGGATGCGCAATGAACACGGGCCTGATAGAAGGGCGGACGCGAACAGTTGCATGGGTGTGCGTCTGTGCGCTCATGGCAATGGTTCAGGTATCGACCGCCGCGTCGGTTGATACTGAGTCAGACGTGTGGGTTGAGAAGAAGTCAGGGGCTCCCGCGATTGAATATGGTCCGGATGGAGTTGTGACTGTTTCTTTTGATGCTCAATCTGCGGGTGGTCCTCCGGTTTTTCAGTCTGCGATGCTGATGGCCAACGCTACTGTATCCGGTGGGGCATTTGTCGGGAACTACATAGACGGTGGGATAAAGGGAATCTACTTGCAGCTGTCCAACTCGGTCCCCGGTTGCGCAGTTCAGCTTGTGTTGCAGTCGGCAGGTAGTGGTAGGTTATGGCGCAACACCAACGTGGAGATGGTCAAAGGAAATGGTCAATGGGTCGCCGGAACCGTTTCCCTGGACCGTTCCGCAGGCTGGACGCGAGACAGTGGTGATAATCTGGATGCGATGTGGACGCAGGATCTGCAGAATGTTGCAATGGTTGGTGTCCGGGTGTTTCAGTCCGGATACCAGGCTCAGTCTTGTATGGTTGGCCAGTTCATGCTGAAAGACTCCATCGGGTTTGTGACGAGTCCCGCTAATCTAACCGATCTGCAAAGCCTTCTTCTTGCCAGATTCGATGTTGCGGGTCAGGACGACTTGAGTGCTGAACAGCTGGCTCAGGATGTTGACGGTGACGGTATGTCGGATGTCAACGAACTCCTGGCCGGTACCAATCCCGACAGTGCCAGTTCAGTATTTGCGGCGGAAATAATAGAAGACGAGACGGTTGGGACCGGTATCACCATAAGTTGGCCGTGTGTTATCGGGGCAAGGTACACCGTGTTGAGATGCACCAATTTGCTTGAGGGAATGCAAAACTTGGTGGTTGGTCTTGTGGCCACGGAGAGCGGGACAATGACATACCACGATGCCACTGCTGCCGGTGAGGGGCCGTATTTCTACCGGATTCGGAAGGACTAGCAGATGTTCACAGATTCGATACGAACGGTGTTGTCTGCTGTCGGGGCGGTGTATTTCGGCGCGGTCACCATGGTTCAAGCGGCCACAATAATAGACACATTTGACGGCGGTATGGACGATTGGGAATCGCGTGCGGTGGCCGGCGGCGCAGCGGAAGCATCGATAACGGGTGGTCAGACAACGGGTGGCCGGGCTGGGACGGTGAGGATTCTGGCTGATTCAGTGGATCAGGCGGACTTGGTGTTTGCTGGCATAACGGATAACGAATTTGCCGGCAACAAGGACTATACAACGCTTCTTCCGGGTGGAGTGGAATCGGTCACTTTCCAGTTCTACGCAGGTGCTGATGACGGTGGGGATCCGTTTGCCACGACGGATATTCCCGGTGATCTTCGTCTCTATTTTGTGAGTGCCGGCAGCATTACTTGGTATTACGATATAGATGTGACGGCCGGATGGGGTGGATCTTACTTCGGATATGGTGCCAATTTCTATCCGTATTCAGGATGGTATACGGATGACACCAGGTCGCAGACACTTTTCATGGGTGACTTGGCGGATGTTGACGAAATTGGGCTTGAGATCTTGTATCAGGACTGGGATGGCCAAGTTTACGGCATAGATGATTTTACGTTGAGCGATCAGCCTGTGCCTGAGCCTTCAACGTATGCGATTTTGGGGTTTGCGCTTCTGTCGCTTGGTCTGGTGCTCGTGCGGCAACGGCAGAGAATGTTTTCCTTCGATCTGGCGTGACCGGTTGCGCCCGGGCTAAAAGGCTGTCTCTCAGGTGGTTGAGGACGAGCGGTCATAAAACATGGCCGCTCTTTTGTTTTCAGGAGAAGCTATATGAAAGTGGCACTGCTTGGCTACGCCCAGGCCGGTAAGAAGACTCTCTTCACGCTCCTGACTGGTCGTCATGTTCCTCCCAATCGGAAGGAAGGCGAGTCCGTCGAAGGTTGCGCCGCCGTGCGCGACTCCCGTGTGGATGCCATTGCTGCCATCTTGAAACCGGAAAAGACGAAGTATGCAGAGGTCCGTTACCTGCTTTGCCCCGACGTGGCAGCCGGCGGACAGGAACGTACATGGCTGGAGGAGGCCCGTAAATGTGATGCGATCTGCATGCTCGTCAGGGATTTTGCGTCTGACGCAGTCTATCACCCGGCGGGCTCGGTTGACTCCGCGCGTGACCAGTCCAACCTGGCAGCGGAGCTTGTCCTTGCTGACCTTGAGATGGTGGAAAAAAGGATCGAGAGAATCGGGAAAGAAAAGCGTGGCGGTCAGGCTCCTGAACAGGTTGTTGAGGAGAAGACGCTCCAGCGCTGCCGGCCCGACTTGGAGAATGGGAAGCCAGCCTCGCAGATTGCCCTTGAGCCGCATGAGGAGAAGTCCATCAGAAGCCTTGGTCTGCTGACTCGCAAGCCGGTCATATGGGCGCACAATGTGGACGAGGACAAACTGGCTGGTGAGGGAAGCGGGGCGGTGGCAGTGTCCTGCAAGATAGAGCAGGAGATCATGGATATGACCGACTCCAGGGAGCGGGCTGAGTATCTGGGCTCTCTTGGGTTGAAGGCGTCGGGCGTTGACAGGATGAACCATGCCGTGTACGACGCCATGGGCCTCATGTCTTTCTATACCATGGGCAAGGATGAAGTGAGGGCCTGGACGATACACAAGGGGTCAACCGCGCCCGTGGCTGCCGGTAAGATACATACCGACATGGAGCGCGGCTTTATCCGTGTAGAGATTACACGGTACGATGATTTGATGGCGGCCGGCAGTGAGGCAGCTGTGAAGGAACAGGGCAAGGTACACGCCAAGGGCAAAGACTATGTCATACAGGATGGCGACATCTGTATGTTCCTGTTCAACGTGTAGTTCGACCCCGCAACAGCAGCCAGCAGTCCTCTCCGTGCGACCCCTGCAATACTACGGGGTTTCTGCCGGCATCGGCATGTCCTGCTGCACCGGGGTGGGCGAAGATATGTTTCCGTAAACGATTTTTGCCTTTGCCCTCAAGTCGCGCAGGAAGGCAACTGCTGCCTTCTGCATCTTCTGGTTCCGGACGCTCTCGACAAGGCGCTCACGCGGCATCGGGCCGCCCTGCTGATGCTCCAGGACCTGTATGATATGGTATCCAAAAGTGGTCTCAACAATCTCCCCGACCTCATTCACTTTCTGGCTGAAGGCGGCATTGTCGAATGGGGGAACCATCTGGCCACGGGGGAACTTGCCGAGGTTGCCGCCGTTGCGCGAACTCGGGCACTTCGAGTGCTGGCGCGCCATTTCGGCGAAGTCTGCGCCGTCAATGATCTGCTTCCGGATTCCCTCAAGCTGCGCCTTCTTCTCCGCCTTTGCCTTCTCATCATCGGTGCTTTCTACGGATATCAGGATGTGCCTTGCTTCAACGGTCTCGGGCAACGTCAACCTTGCCTCGTTTTCCTTCGCGAACGCGTCGACCTCGGCATCTGTCACGTTCCAGTCGTTTGAGAGAACGGTCTCAAACAGTTTGTTGATGCGGACGCTGAGCTTTATTTCCTCTCTCATGCGTTCTTCGCCAACAGGGCTGTCCTTTATGGCCTGTTCCAGCGTCTGCCCCTTGGGCATGGTCGCCTCGATTTTCTGATAGGCATTGGACAGGTCTGCGTCCGAGACTTCGACCTTGCAGCGATCGGCCTCGCGAACAATCAGGGTGCGATCAACAAACTGCCTTACAACATCGCCGAGGATCCCCTCCTTCAGGCGGGGAATTTCCTGATCGAGGCGCTCCGGAGGAATCTGGTCCCGGATGGCGGCAAGGCGTCGTTCAACTTCTTGGTCCGCATCTTTTCGGATAAGGCGCGCACCATTCACGTCAACGAGAATGTCCGTGGGCAGGGCTGGAACAGGTGCGGGACCGATGTTTGGAAGCTGTGGTACCGGCCCGGTCGCCGTCTCGGGCTGGTTCTGTGAACGGGAACAACCTGTTGCCAGGGCAACAAGGACAAGCAGGCACAGTATTCTATAGCGCATGGTCTTCTCCAGTATTCAGAACGATCCGGCTTTCATGATGTCAAGGACGACTCCGCGACCGGCCGGTTGCAGATCGAGGTGGTATTCAATAAGCATACCAAGAAAAGTCGACAAGGCAAGAACCTGATTCGGGCTGCAATACGTACGCGCCACGGCACCGGGCGATATAGTCGCCTGCCATGCCCTCAGGAGCGCCAGGACGTCGGGTGCGATGGAGGGGTAGCCGGCCGATTCAGCCCTTGCAAGGATGCCTCCTGACTTCGCGCACTGGTGGCAGGTGATTCCACCCATGCCCGGGGCAATACAGGCATGGCCCTGTCCCAGTTCCGCGTTGCATACCTGGCAATTTGTCAGGCGTGGGGCCATCCCGGCTTCTGCCAGCACCTGGAGTTCGAACCAGAACAGCAGGGCCAGCGAGGGCTGATTCCCGGATAGGAAATTCAGGGCCTCGGACATGAGTTGGAACAACCGAACCTGTGGGGTATTCTCAAGGCCTATACGGTTGACAAGGTCGCAGAAGTACGACGCGCAGCAGGCGGACCGCCAGTTCTTCCGCAGCCCCGTCCTGGGGCTCGTCATTGCACATTCCTTTGCAATGTGTAAACCGTTGATGTTGCGCAGGTAATATACCATTTCACTCGTACAGAAGAGGTCGTATTGCCCTATGAACGCACTTTTGGGGCGCTGTGCTCCCTTGACCAGTGTGCCAATGCGTCCGTGTTGAGGAGTCAGCCATGTCACAACGTGCGATGTCCGTGAGTAGGGATAGACCCGCAACGCGATGGCCTCGGTTTTTTCAAGCCTGGGTCTCATGCGGGGAATAGCCGTGCGGCAGTTTTGCGCACGGCCGGGTCGCGCAACCAGCGCAGTTCGCGTTGCCGCATCCGGTTTCGTTCGTTCCGGGTACGGTCATCTGCGCCGGTCAGATGGTCACAGCCGTGTGCAATATAGAGTGCAAGCTCCATCGAGCGTGTCCAACGGGCAGTCATGATACGGCAATCACTGGCACGCTGGACATTGACGATGACATCGGCACGACATTCCTTCGTGCCGGGAACGGGGAGGTACAGGAAACTGATGACGTCTGTCGGACGGTCTGAGTTGAGATGACGCCGGTTGATGTTACGAATCCCGGGATCGTCCGAAAGCACGAGACACAGCTCCTCGATGTGACCCTCAGTCATGCCAGGGCGTTCAGCCTTGAGCATGATTTGTCTTGTCAGGACTGCGACCTTCCTGAGGTTCAGCCGTGCTGTCTTTTGCCTGTTGCTTATCGCGATTTTCATCCTTTGGGTATGACACCCGTCCGTGGTACATGTTGCGCAGCGTGAAAACAAAAGACCGCTTCACGCGTGTCAGTTCAGCCAGTGTCAGTTCGCACTGGTCAAGCTGACCGTCTTCAAACCGGCTCATGACGATGTCCTGGACGAGATTCTCGATATGCGTGGGTGAGTTCTTCTCCATGGATCGTGAGGCGGCCTCGACGGCATCTGCCAGGCAGATCAGCGCAGACTCACGGGTGCTGGGTTTGGGCCCGGGATAGCGGAATGCGCTTTCGTCCACGGGTGAGGACATCGAATCCTGCTTCTTGAGATCGAGTTCCATCTGTGTCTTGGCCTTGTGGTGAAATACAGACATCAAGCCTGTCCCATGGTGTTCCCGTATGACTGCAGCGACCGGCCCCGGCAGTTTGTGGAGCATCGCAAGGCTGACGCCTTCTTTCACATGTGAGGCAAGGATCAAGGTGCTCATACTGGGCGGGAGGTCATCGTGAGGGTTGGTGCGCAGGTGGATGTTCTCGGCGAAGAACTCGGGCTTGGCCAGTTTGCCTATGTCGTGGAAATACGCACATACCCGGGCAAGGAGCGAATTGGCGCCTATCTCGTCGGCCGCGGCCTGGGCCAGGTTGGCTACCACGAGGCTGTGGTGGTAGGTGCCGGGGGCTTCGATTGCAAGTCGCTGCAGCAGGGGATGCCCCAGGTCAGATATCTCAAGCAGGCGGATATCGGTGGTAATTCCAAACAGCACCTCAAAAGCAGGCAGGACGACAAGGACAACGACGGCAGAGAAGACTCCCCCCGCGAGACATGCAATTGCCTGGTGTACAACAAGGAGCGGGGTTGTCTGGGACCAGTCCAGCGCTGTCTGGGCAAACACACACAGGAGCTGGGACATGCCGATCCACAGGCCGATGCTGAACACCCTTGCCCTTGTCCTGATGCTGCGCGCTGTCAGGGCTGCCACGGCGGTAGCGGTCAATCCGGTTACAAGGACGGTGAAACTGCGGCCGGCGAGGAGTGAAAGACCGAGACTCGCCCATACGCCGGCGGCCGTGCCGATGCTGCTGTTGGTCAGGATCGTCGCCAGAAGAGGCGCCAGGGCGAAGGGCAGGAGGAACACCGTCACCTCGGCAGGTACCCAGCCGCTCACCTGGAACACCCGGTATGCGGCCTTTGACAGGAGAAGGGGGAGCAGGGCTATCAGGGCGAGCAGAGAAACGCGGGAATTCCTGCGCAGGAAACCGGGTTCCACGGTGTTGAGGTACAGTGCAGTGGCCAGGATGCCCGCGAGCAGGAAAGCAGAGTCGCCGGTCACGCGAAAACCCGAACCTGCCGCTGTCCCGGCGGGTCCCAGCCAGTAGCCGGCATGGAGCAGGAACGATGCGGCGGCCCAGAAAACAAAACCGATCAGAAGCCCAAGGAAAGGGTTCTCGGGAAGGGGCAGCTGCGCCGCGGACATCTGCCCGGTTTTCCGCTCGCGTTCCCGTGTTCTTTGTGCCCTTATCTTTGATATCAGATTAGCCATGCGTTACTCCAATTACCCCTCATGCTATTGCAGAAACAGGGGCAATGTCACCCCAAAAGCCCGCTACGTTACAGGGCTTCCACCGCTCCTCGACTGCTCTCCCCGGTCTTTGCCGGCGCAGGTAGAAACAGCTTGTTAGGCAGGTCGGTCAATTCTATCGTACCGCACATGGAACACTGTGTTTACCTGTTCTATGGCGAAGATGAGCTCCCGGCCCAGGAAGCAGCCAGGGCGGAAATTGACAGATTACTTCCGGAGAAGGACAGGACTTTCAGCCTGGAAACAGTGGAAGGAAGGGTTGGGGATTCTGACTCTGCAGTCCATGTTCTTCAGGTCTGCCGGCAGGCGCTCTTGACAGTTGGTTTCATGGGCAGCAAGAAGATGGTCTGGCTGAAGGATGCCAACTTTCTTACTGATGCCGGGTTGCCGTTCAAGCGGGCTGAGCACCTTGTCGGGGAAATCCAGGCTTTTGCCCGCTGGATCGAAAAGGGCGTTCCTGACGGATGCGTCCTTCTCGTCACGGCCACAGACATCGACAAGAGACAGGTGTTCTACCGGGCGTGTGAGAAAGCGGGAATGGTCAAA
>Ga0172371_10011964_pt1 | contig 11487 bp, 9 predicted proteins | sample Lak12m_FD_114543 | JGI IMG/M metagenome (GOLD analysis project Ga0172371, IMG submission 114543) | Freshwater microbial communities from Kabuno Bay, South-Kivu, Congo - kab_022012_12m | ecosystem: Environmental > Aquatic > Freshwater > Lake | place: Democratic Republic of the Congo: South-Kivu...
GGACATGGCTCCCGCCGCCGCCGATCCGTTTGGCGCGGCTGCCCCGGCGGCTCCTGCAGCACCGGCTGAGGCTCCTGCGGCGGACATGGCTCCCGCCGCCGCCGATCCGTTCGGCGCGGCTGCGCCAGCGGCTCCGGCTGCCCCGGCCGCTGCTCCCGCCGGCAACGCGATGCCTGCCGCTGCGGATCCGTTTGGTGCCGCAGCCCCCGCGGCCGCCCCCGCGGTTCCCGCGGCCAAGCCCGCCGCGACTGCCCCCGCCGGAGAACCGGCCCCGAAGAACGACAACGACATCCTGGGAGGCGACGACCCGTTTACAGCGCCTCCGCCGGCTGCCAAGGCCGACCTAGAGGAGGAGGAGTCGAAGCCGGCTGCTAAGCCTGCGGCTCCGGGTGCCAAGCCCGCGGCGCCGGCCGCTGCCGCCAACTCGGATCCCTTTGCCGATGACCCGGCCGAGGCGGCTAAGCCCGCTCCGTGATCGCGAATGGGATGCCGATTCGCGCCAGCACAAGCACGCAGCGCAGGCGAGCAGCGTTCACCGCACACGATCACTGACTGGCTTGCCCTGCGTGCGGTCCGCACGCAGACAAGAAGCGAATCCAACCGCAACAGCGGCTCAGTTGCATGAGTACCGGTACTCCTCTTCCTCGCCGAGTTCCAGGCACAGGTCGGCGATCTTGATCACGGGCACGGTCCATTGATCCATTCTGTCGGCGGCGTCGACCGACCAGCCCGAGCGGATGCGGAACGTTCGTTCCGACCAAGTGTCGCGGATCTCGCGCGTCCGGTGTAGTATCTCTTGCGGAGATGGATCGATTGTTTTTGGTCCTCGTGCGCCCATCGGTCGTCCCTCTTTCTTCCACGCAGTCAGCCGGCCTTCAACGCGTTGGCCAATGACGAGCTGCCGTCGCGATGTGCGGCTTGCGTCTTGAGATGAGAATCCTCAGAAACCGTTTCACCGGTTCGTGGAAACGCACGTACTGCGCCAAACAACGGCAAAACGAGAAAGTGCTCGCAACCTATTGTGGAATAAAGGGTTGAGGCGAAATATCGAGCCGCACACGAGGCGACGGATCGTTACACCAGGAATGGATGCCTCAGAATGATACACTCGCGGGAAACTGGCAGTGTATCATTCTGATACGCTAGGCAGGTCATGTACCCGAAGTTGGCGCGGAAGCAGAAGCGGTCCAAACTTGGGCGAGTTCCACGATGACCTGCACCGCCAGGGCCATCTGGTCCAGACAAGCCCATTCCAGGCGGGAATGGGGATTGTGCTGACCCGTGGACAAGTTGGGGGTGGGCAGTCCCATTTCCGTCAGCAGGGCCCCATCGGTTCCGCCCCGGACGATCGTTCGCTTGACAGCGACACCCAGCCGTCGATGAGCTTCTTCGGCGTACTCCACCGCCCGCGGGTCCCGGGCCAAGCCGTCGCCCATGTTGCGGTATTGCCGTGTGATGGCAACGTCGATCTTGACGCCCGGGAAAACTCGCTCGACGTCGGCGGCCAGTTGACGCAGCAAGTCCGCGTGACGAGGCAGTTGGTCCGTTTCAAAATCTCGCAAGATGAGCTTGATGACCACCTGGCCGACACCGCCGTCCAGCTGGTATGGATGGAGGAAACCGAGCCGGCCATCGGTCACTTCGGGCGCCAAGCGATCGCGCGGCAGGCGAGCCAGGAACTCGCCCGCCGCGCGCACCGCGTTCACCATCCGCCCCTTGGCAATCGACGGGTGGATATTGACGCCGCGCACGGTCACCGTGGCCAAGTCGGCCGAGAACGTCTCGACGTCGATCTCGCCGGCACCCGATCCGTCCAACGTATAGCAGACCACTGCGCCAAGTTTCTCCGTGTCTACATGGTTCACGCCGCGGCCGATCTCCTCGTCGCACGTGAACAGAATCCGGATCGGACCATGCGGGATCTCCGGATGCTCCGTCAGGTAGGAGGCCGCTTCGATGATCACCGCCAAGCCCGCCTTGTCATCGCTGCCCAGCAACGTCGTGCCGTCCGTAGTGATCAGCGTCGCGCCGTGCAGGGCGTCGAGTTCTGGATTGTCCACGACACGAATGACTTGTTGCGGGTCGGCCGGCAAGACCAGGTCGCCGCCGGCGTAGTTGCGGATCACTTGCGGCCGAATGTTCTTGCCGGACGTCTCCGGGGATGTGTCGAGGTGGGCGTTGAAGGCGATCGTGGGGATCTCGCCCGCGGCCGTGGACGGAATGGTCGCCCAGACCAACCCATGTTCATCTTGCTCGACAGCCGTGAGTCCCAACTCGCGCAGTTGCCGGACGAGCAAGGTCCCCAGTTCCCATTGGCCAGCGGAACTCGGGTACGACTGGGAAGCCTCGGTGGCCATCGTGTCGATCTGGACGTACTGCAGGAATCGCGTCAACAGGCGTTCGGCGTTCATCGGCGTCTCCCCGTGTTAAACCCTGCCCTGGTTTGCTACCATAATCTCGGATCATGGTCGACTCGGCAACCGTTGGAAAGGGGGCATCGGTGGCAAACCCCGCAATCAAGTACTTGGTGTTTGACAGCGAAAGCGTGTCCGACGGCGGGCTGATTTCGCGCGTGCGGTACCCGGGGCAGGGATTGGCTGCGGCCGACGCCGTCGCTCGGTACCGCGCCGAACTGGTGGAGACCACCGGCAGCGACTTCGTGCCGTACACGTTCCAGGTACCGGTGTCGCTGGTGGTCGCCAAGGTCACGGCCGACTACTCGCTGCTCGACATCGTCGCCTTGGACGAGCCCCACTTCCGTCCCCATGTGATCACCGATCACTTCTGGCGTGGCTGGGAGGTCTACCGGCGTCCGACGCTGGTCAGTTTCAACGGCCGGACGTTCGACCTGCCGCTGCTTGAACTGGCTGCCTTTCGCTACGGCATCAGCGTTCCCGCTTGGTTCAACATCGGCGACAAGAACTGGGAACAGAACCGCAGCCGCTACAATACGGGGGCGCACCTGGATCTGCACGACCTGTTGACCAACTTTGGCGCCACGCGATTCAACGGAGGCCTGAATCTGGCGGCCAATCTCCTGGGCAAACCAGGGAAGATGGACGTCCAGGGCGACATGGTCCAGGACATGCACAACGCCGGACGGCTGGCCGAAATCAACGATTACTGTCGCTGTGACGTGCTGGACACTTACTTTGTCTTCCTCCGCGTCGCCGTGCTGTTGGGCAAGCTGCCGTTGCAGCGCGAGCAAGAGCTGGTCGCCGCGACCAAGACCTGGATCGCCGACCGCGCCGGCCAGAGTGCCGCATACGCCAAGTATCTGGCCAGCTGGGGCGATTGGGAGAACCCCTGGGCGGAGACGCCGGCCGGCACGCCGGCTCAGTTCGCCAGCCAGGAAGCGATCGCCGCTGGGAATGACGCGGGACAAAATCCCCCCTGACGACAAACTGGTGAAGCGACTTAGCGACTTAGCGACTTAGCGACTTTTTTTGACTCAGCCGCCTTTCGACTTCTCCCCGAGGCTCATCATGAGTTGCTCCGCCGAACCTGCTGTGGGAATTGATCTGGGAACCACGTTCTCGGTGTTGGCGCACTTGGACTCGGACGGCAGACCGCGGACCATCGTCAACGAAGAAGGTGATTTGATCACGCCCAGTGCGGTCTTCTTTGATCGCGACGCGCCGATCGTCGGCCGCGAAGCGTTGCGGGCCGGCGAGGCGGAGCCGCAGCGGCTGGCCAGGTTCGCCAAACGGGACGTCGGGCAGCGTCAGTTTGGCAAGTCGATCTGCGGCCGCGAATTGCCTCCGGAGGTGATCGAGGCGTTGGTGCTGGCCAAGCTGAAACAGGACGCGAGCCTGAAACTGGGCGCGTTCCGCAAGGCGGTGATAACCGTGCCCGCGTATTTCAACGAGCCGCGCCGCAAGGCGACCCAGGATGCCGGGCGGCTGGCCGGTCTGGAAGTAATCGATATCATCAACGAGCCCACGGCCGCCGCGATCGCCTACGGCTGGGAGCAGCGGCTTTTGGCCGACGACCTGACGGCCGACCGCCGCGAGCGAGTGCTGGTCTACGACCTGGGCGGCGGCACGTTCGACGTGACGCTGATGGAGCTGCAAGGAGTCGACTTCCGCGCCGTGGCGATTGCCGGCGACGTGTACTTGGGCGGCATGGACTGGGACCAGCGGATCGCGGGGCATGCCGCCGACCGGTTTCGCGACGAGCACGGCATCGACCTCCGCGACGATCCGGCCCAGTGGGAACGCCTGATGCAGGCGGCGGGCGAAGCCAAGCACGCCCTGAGCGCGCGTGCGGAGACCCGGATCCCGGTCTCCTGTGACGGCAAGCAGTCGCAGCTGCGGCTGACGCGGGCGGAATTCGAATCGCTCACCGGCGAACTGGTGGAACGGACGCGGCTGACTTGCTCCCGTGTGCTGCGGGACGCCGGCGTCACGTGGAGTGACCTGACGCGGTTGCTGCTGGTAGGCGGCGCGACGCGGATGCCGATGATCCAGCGGATGCTGGCAGAAGAGTCCGGCTTGCAGCCGGACCGCTCGCTGTCGCCGGACGAGGCGGTGGCTCACGGCGCGGCGATCTATGCGGGGTTGCTGCTGAACCACGGAAACGAAGTCGTCCGCCGCTTGTCGGTCCGCAACGTGAACTCGCACACCCTGGGCGTGCTGGGGATCGAGCCGGAGTCGCGTTTGACGCGCCGCAAGGTGATGATCGCCCGCAACACGCCTCTCCCGGCGTCGGTGGCCCGCAAGTTCCAGACCGCCAAAGACGGGCAGCGGGACGTCGCGATCCCCGTGGTCGAGGGCGGCACGGAGACCGGGGAAGGCTGTACACACATCGGCCGGCTGGTGGTGAGCGATCTGCCGGCGGAGCTGCCCGCCGGGACGCCGGTCAAGGTGGTGTTTCACTATGGCCAAGACGGGCGATTGCGGGTCCAAGCATCCTTGCCGGCCGCCGGCAAGGACGCCCAGCTGACACTGGAACGCGCGGCGGGCATGTCCGACGAGGCACTCGCCCAGTGGGCCGAAGAGATGCACGCCGGCTTGGCGATCCCCGACGAGGCGTCAGGCTTGGCTGACAGCGGCCCGCGGGACGCTGGGCCTGTGTCATCAAGGCCGCCGTCGCCAGCCAGCGACGGCTCAGCGCAGGCCGTGATCTTGCCGGGCGACGAGCCGGAGCGGACGCCGGCTGGGGAAGACGAGGCGCTGGCCGCGTTCTTGCACAACGCGGGCAAGCAATTGGGCTGAGCCGTGACGCGCAAGGGTTGGTCCCGTTTCACGGCAAGCCGCTGTCGGCGGCGAGGCGCGGAGGGTGGGGGTTACACCGGCGACCGTCCCAACTTGCTCGCGACATAGTCCTTGAGAAACTGAAAGGCCCGCCGTTCTTGGTCGCCGGCGGTCTTTTCGACCAGCACGGCCAGCCGCTGGAATTCGCCGCAGACCTCGGCAGGCGGCAGAATGTCCAGGCGAGTCGCCAGGATCGCTGCTTCTAAGACCGCGTGTTTGGCCCGGTTAAAGCCGAAAAAATCTCGAAGCCGGCCGCGGGCGACGACCTGGCAGGCGATTGTCGTCCGCGGCGCATGGTCGTCCAACGAGGCGACGCGAAACTCGTACCAGCGGCAGGCCTCGGCGATCACGACGCCATCCACCTTTTTCGCTCGTACCAGGCGCGGCGGCGGAGTCAACTGGTTCACGGCGGCCCGCGCCAGCATCTCGACGTCGTCCGTCACGTGCAGAACGCCCTGCAGCGTGCGTTTGAGGTTGGCGTACGTGCAGGACGTCTGGTACGGGCGCAGGACGAACTGCCGCATCTGCACATCGACCAGCGGGCCCATCGGCGCGATGTTCGGCGTCCCGTCAGCGTGAATCGTGGTCACCAGACCTTCGAGTATCATACGGCCGTCCTCGTTCCGACAACTGACCTTCCTCAGGCATGCCCGGCAACACCTCGGGGACACTCAGCCCGCCCAGCCGCAAGAACGCCGCCAGCAGTCCGTATCCGTGCGAGGTGAGAATCGCTTCGGGGTGGAATTGCAGCCCGACCACCGGCCGCTCCCGATGCCGGATGGCCATCACCACCTGGTCCGCGGTGCGGGCCGACACGGCCAGGCACGGCGGCAGGGTCCCCTCGTCGACCACCAGCGAATGATAGCGGCAGGCGGAAAACGGGCTCGGCAGTCCGGCGAACACGCCCTGTCCGTCATGAAACACCGGGCTGACCCGTCCGTGCATCGGCTCGGGGGCGCGCACGATCCGGGCGCCGAACGCCGCTGCAATCGCTTGATGGCCCAGGCAGACGCCCAGTAGAGGAATCGTGGCCTGGTAACGCCGGATCAGCTCCAGCGAGCAGCCGGCTTCGCGCGGCGTGCACGGCCCAGGCGACAACACGATCGCCCGCGGCTGCCAGCGCGACACGTCGTCCGGAACGAGCGCGTCGTTGCGAACCACGCGGGTCGGGTGTCCCAGCCGCTGGAAATAGCGGGCCAGGTTGTGCACAAAGCTATCGTAGTTGTCGATCAGGAGGATCACCGCAATGCCTTGATCAGGCCCGTCGCCTTGTGCCAGGTTTCTTCGTATTCCGCTTGCGGCTTGGACTGGGCGACCACCCCGCCGCCCACCGGCAACTGCCACCAGCCGCGGCCCGCCGTAATCGTCCTGATCAGGATACTCAGGTCCAACGCGCCGTCAAAGCCCAGGTAGCCCAGGCAACCGCAATACGGCCCGCGGGCCACCGTTTCCAGTTCGGTGATGATCTCCATCGCCCGCACTTTGGGCGCTCCCGTGATCGAGCCGCCCGGAAAGGAAGCCTGCAACAGGTCCAAAGCCGTCCGCCCTTCAGCCAGCTGCCCGCACACCGCAGAGACCAGGTGCTGGACGTACTGGTAGACCTCCAGCCGGCACAGTTGCGTGACTCGCACGCTGTCCGGCTCGCAGACGCGAGACAAGTCGTTGCGGAGCAAGTCGACGATCATCACGTTTTCGGCGCGGTCTTTCTCGCTGCTCAACAAGTCGTCGCCGGCAAACAAGTCGGACTCCGGCGAGAACGTCCGCCGCCGCGTGCCTTTGATCGGCCGCGTCTCGACCTCCCGCCCGCGGACTTGCAGAAACCGCTCGGGCGACGCGCTGACGATTTGAAACTCGCCCAAGTCGAAATAGCCGGCGAACGGCGCCGGATTCCGCTGCCGCAGCCGCTGGTACAGCGAGACCGAGTCCGTGGCGGCGGGGAACAGCAGCCGCTGGGCGAGGTTCACCTGGAACGTATCTCCCGCATAGATGTAATCCACGACCTGCTGGACCGCTTGCCGGTAGCCGTCGGCCGAGAAGTTGCTGGTCAGGCCGGCGACCGACGAGACGGGATGCTGCGGGGCGAGATCCTGGGGCTGCACACGGCGGCGCGGCGAGTCGTGGCGGTCTGCCGCATCCCAGCCGCTGATCGCGCCGGGCGCGCGTTCCGCGCACAGCCAGCTGTGAAATTGCCGCAACCGCTGCTCGGCGCGGTTCCGTCGCGCCGCAGGCTCGTGCTCGGGCAGCCCTTGAGAAACCAGCCACGCCCGCCCGGCCTGATGGTCGAACGTGAGCACGACGTCGTACAAGCCGACGGCCAGCGCTGGCACGCCGAATTCGTCGAACCGGGGCGTGGGCAGACGCTCGAGACTGCGGTTCAGATCGTAACTGAACAAGCCGGCCGCCCCGCCCTGGAACGGCGGCAGATCCGGGGCCGACGGAGCGGTCAGCCCCGCCAGTCGTTGCCTCAGCAGGCCCAGGCCGTCGCCGCCGTCCGCCGGCACAGCGACGAACTCGAACGGGTCGGCCACGAGGAACGAATACCGCCCCAGACGCGAATGCCGCAGGGCGCTGTCCAAGAACAGGCAATGCGGCAAGCGGCTGAACGCCAGGAACGCGGCTTCCGCGTCCGGCGGCGGGTCAAGTTCCTTGATGATGGGGTACGACTGGCACAACAGCGGCAGTTCCTCGCGTCAGGTGTCGAATCAGCCGTCCAGCACCCAGTCCTGCCGGTACTCGCGGCGTATCAATGCCTCGGCTGCGGGACAGTTCGTGGCCTTCAAGCTCTTGGCATCCCAGGCGAGCTTCTGGTTGACCCGGAACGCAACACTGCCCAGCAAGTTATTCTCGACCAGTTTGCCGGAATAGTCAAAGTTGCAGAGCGTGGGCGAGCCGGTCTTGGCTCCGTTGATCCACTCCTGATGATGGCCCGCCGACGGAGCAATCGTAGGCTCCGGAGCCTTGAACTCCTTGTACTGGTCCTCGGGCAGCAGAACCCGTTTGCCGTAGTCGGCCACCAACTGGCCTTTGTCGCCGACGAACAGGACTCCGATTCCCCATTTCTCCAAGTCCACGCCCGACGGCGACGGCGGCCGCTTGACACCGTCGTACCACTTCAGCGTCACCGGCCCACGGTCACCGATCGCCGGATGCTCCCAGCACGCGATCAGCCAATGCGGATAGCTCTCGTCGCTCCGCGGATCGCCTTCCGCTTCGACGCTGATCGGATCCCGCAAGCCCAGGGCCCAGAAGGGCAGGTCGATCAAGTGGCTGCCCATGTCCCCCAGGCAGCCGTTGCCCCAATCCCAGTGCTGCTCCCAGGTCATGCACCCGGGCAGGTAGCTGGGATGGTAGGGCCGCTGCGGGGCAGGGCCCAGCCACAGGTCCCAATTCAGTTCCGGCGGACAGGCCGGTTCGTCCGTCGGTCGCGCCGGGGTCGGTCCCACGCGGTTGCACCAGACGTGCGCTTCGCGAATCGTCCCGATCGCACCGCCCTGGATCAACTCGACCACGCGACGATAGTTGTCCGTCGCATGGATCTGCGTTCCCATCTGCGTGGCCAGCTTGCCCTTGTTCGCGTTGTACTTGTCCTGCACGACGCGGGCCTCGTACACGGAATGCGCCAGCGGCTTTTCGCAGTACACGCTCAGGCCGCGGTTCATCGCCCACACGCAGGCCGGTGCATGCGTATGGTCGGTAGTGCTGATCACCACCGCATCCAGATCTTTCTGATCGACCAGCTTGCGCCAGTCGTCGTAGGTCTTGGCCTGCGAGTACTTCTGGGCGGCGGCCTCAAGATGCTTTGCGTTGACATCGCACAATGCGGCGATGTTCTCGCTGGCCACGCTGCCCAGATTGGAGCCGCCGCGGCCTGAACAGCCGATGATGCCGATGTTCAGCTTTTCATTCGGCGAGTTGCTCTCGGCGGCCCGGCTCAGCCCGGCGACCCAGAATCCCGCGCCCAGCGCGGCGGTGGTCTGCAAGAATCGGCGGCGATTCGCTTGGCAAGTCACGGCGTGTTCCTTTCGTGCAATGGGGAGTGCGTGGTGCAAGGCGTGTGTGCTTCCCCGAGGGGCAATCCCAACGCGGATCGGCCTGGGGTTGCTAGTCCGAGCATATCTCTCTGACCGGGTTTCCGCAAGGATGCAGGGCGGGCTACGTGTGGGGCGGGCTACGTGTGGGGCGGGCTACGTGTGGGGCGGGCTACGTGTGGGGCTACCCCAAATCGCCAGCCTCACCGGAACGCGACTGCTGGACGCCGAAGCCCTGACTGCCGAGCGATGCCGTGGCGGGAGCCCGGATGATTCCTGGCTGGTCGATCACCTTCGTCCGGCGATTCGAGGGCACCAGTTAATCGCCGAGGCGATTGCCGGTTGATCGACAGGTGCATGCGCTATCCCGCCCCAGCCGAGCTACGACAGCGCCGCAAGGAATTCCACCAGACGCACTTGGCGTGGACGAATTCGTTTTCTGACAGGGGCCGCGACGGGGCGAAGATCATGCGGCCGGCGCGTGTCGTGGAAGATTTGCCGCCTTAGGAACCCCGGCGGCGGGAGGAGTAACCGTGAATTCCGGGACCGTGCTGCTTTGGAACGTCGGGGCGATTGCTGCGCTGATGCTGGCGTTGTGGGCGGTCAGCCTGTGGCGGCGAAACGTGAGCATCGTGGACATCTTCTGGGGACTCGGCTTCGTCCTGGTCGCCTGGATCACCTGCCTGACGGCCCCTCCAGGCGGGACTCGCCGCTGGCTGTTGACCGGCTTGACTACGGTTTGGGGCCTGCGACTGGCCGGCTACCTGGCGTGGCGGAATCACGGCCGGCCGGAGGACTACCGGTATCGGGCCATGCGCGAGGCGTACGGCGAGCGGTTTCGCTGGATCAGCCTGGGGCTGGTCTTCGGGTTGCAGGGCGCGCTGATGTGGGCGGTGGCGATGCCGCTTCAGGTCGGCCAGTCGTCGTCGGCGCCTTGGTGGTGGTTGGACGCCGCGGGCATCTTGATCTGGGCGGTGGGTTGGGTGTTCGAGACAGTTGGCGACCTGCAGCTGGCCCGCTTCAAGTCCGAGCCGGCGCGGCGCGGCCAATTGATGGATCGTGGGCTGTGGCGATACACGCGGCACCCCAATTACTTCGGCGACTTCCTGGTCTGGTGGGGCCTGTACCTGATCGCCGCCGCGGGCGGCGCGTGGTGGACCGCGTTCAGCCCGGCGCTGATGACGGTGTTATTGCTGCGCGTGTCGGGCGTGACGCTGCTGGAGCAAGCACTCAAGTCGCGAACCGCGGGCTACGAGGACTACATCCGTCGGACCAGCTCGTTCTTTCCCTGGCCGCCGAAGAGGGATTCGGCGCCGGTGTAGCGTGCGTCGCCACATCAAAAAGGACAGGCATTGTCAGCGTGACCTCCGACTCGCTGAGCGCGGCGGAGCCGAGCACGCCGGCTTTCCAGCCGTCATGCCTCGCTCTCAGCAATCAACCGCCCTCAACTTGACTCCGCTCCGCTGCCGATGTTGCGTATCGAGACATATCGGCGCGGCCGACCTAGGCGGACACTGGCAAGGGCGGGAAGCGGGGGCGGTGGAGGAAATTGGCAGTCGGGCTCAGGCTGGCGATGCCGCGAGGTTGTCCAGATGATGCACGCCGCGCTGCCGGGCAAGCTCGCGCAATCGCTCGCGATTGGTGCAGAAGTAACTGCCCAGCAACCGGGACTTCCCAAATAGCCTTTGCATCCGCTGCCCCCAGACGTCGGCACTCGTTCCCAGGCGGTCCAGGATTGAGGCCACCTCGCGGCTCATGCGCGCCTTGCCCTGGCGGCACAGTCGGCTGGTGTAGTCCACCAACAGTAGATAACTGCCCAGCGAAAAGCCCTCCAGCAGACCCTCCCGCCGCGCGCCCTGGGCGCGCCGGTCTTCGATCGGGCACAGCCAGTGATCATCCTCGATTCCATCGGCGGCGAGACTGCCTGCCACACTGCTGCTGGCTGCCGCTCTCAACTCATCGAGCTTTCCCTTGGCCTGCGCATGTTCCACTCGCTGCTGCACCGACGTGTGCGGGCTGGTCTCGGGACTGATGGCCACCCCGGCCGCCACCGGGTTCAAGTCGATATACGCGCAGGTGGCCGCCAACGCCTCGTCATCCAGGATCGCAATCGACTTGTAACGCGACTCCCAAAACGTGCCTTTGCAGTCGTCCTCTCTATTCGCCAGCCGGGCCAACGGCTCTTTCAACGCCTTCATGAACCA
>Ga0172371_10011965_pt1 | contig 11487 bp, 8 predicted proteins | sample Lak12m_FD_114543 | JGI IMG/M metagenome (GOLD analysis project Ga0172371, IMG submission 114543) | Freshwater microbial communities from Kabuno Bay, South-Kivu, Congo - kab_022012_12m | ecosystem: Environmental > Aquatic > Freshwater > Lake | place: Democratic Republic of the Congo: South-Kivu...
GCGGATTGGCGGAAAAAAAGTCACCGGAAAAAGCTTCTGATTGCGCCGACTTGGAAGGATTGGAAATTGATTATTGCTGGAAAGATTTCGCGATCTCCGAAAAGGATTTGAAAATTTGCGGCCACATTTCCGACGCGGGAATAAAGAAGGCTTGTCAGAACCGCGTGACGGAAGATATTCTTGATGCACCGCGGTCCGAGCTGGAATAATCATTATGGACTTTATGAACTTTCTAACTTTATAGACTTTATAAACTTTTTATTTTATGCTATACTGTTGCGTAAGTCTTAGTGACTTTTCTTTAACAATTTAGCCTTTAGATAAAGGAAAAAAACTATTTGCCCATGCGGCGAAAGGAGAAAGTCGATGAAAAGGATTATCGCTTGGATAGCAACTGTGTTTTGTGTGCTGTTCACGAATAATTCATTTGCTTCAAGCAGAACAATTTCTTGGGATCCAGTTACCACATATACTGACGGTACATCAGTTGAATCTTGGAAAATTGTAACCTACAAAATTTACATCGGAACCGCTCTGGGGATTTATGACATTATCATCGACGCCGGAACCGCAAACAGTGTGATAGTTCCAAATTTTCCAGATGGCATGGTGACTCATGTCACTGCCAAGGCCTTCCTGAATACAGGAGAGGAAAGTGCGTATTCGCCAGAATACCTCAAGCTTATAGGCAATGGGCTGAATTTTTCTCTTGGTGTTTATGTCAAGGGAGTATGGTATCTCGAAAAAAACACTAATTTCAAGTGGGATGGGGCCGGTCAGGACAATATCGTCGCCGATTTCGGCAAAGGATTGACCGGAGCAACCGGCATCACTGGCGATTGGAATGGAAGTGGAACTTCCCAGATAGGCGTTTTCTATCCGCCCAACCTTTGGTATCTGGATTATAACGATACCAGAAAATACGAGGCGCCTCCTGCCGACCGGTTTTATCATTTCGGCTTTCCAGGAGTGGTATCAGTAGTTGGTGACTGGAATGGAGATGGCCGAACCAAAATTGGCGTTTATGACAACAATGGCGCCTGGCACCTTGATTGGAACGGCAACGGTCAGTGGGATGGTCCGAGTATCGATAGGTACTACCCGAATTTCGGGAAAGGAGTTGCGGGAGCAATTCCAGTTGCCGGGGATTGGACAGGAAGTGGAAAGTGGCGGGTAGGAATTTATGCAAATGGACTTTGGTACTTAGACATTGACGGTAATGGAGCCTGGGATCCGGCGATTGATCGTCATTACCCCAATTTTATCAAGGTAACTCCCAACGCGGTACCCATTACTGGCGACTGGGAGGGTACAGGATTAACGCAAATTGGCATATATTCCGCCGGAGTCTGGTATCTCGATCTCGACGGCAACGGAGCCTGGAATCCAGCAGTGGATCTCATGGTGCCGGATTTCGGCAAGGGCGTCTCAGGCGCCATTCCGGTAACCGGAATCTGGAACACTTGGTGATGTTTCTTGTTGCAGACCTGTCCGACATTGTCGGACAGGTCATTTTAAATTAAAGTTGTCCGTTTTTAGTCTTATACTTTTTTGCCGACAAAATAAACTCCGGCCGACATGATTCGTTGTTTTTCTGAAGAAATAAATTGGTCATATTTTATAAAATCAATGTCCGCCAAACGATTCGTTAATTCCTCCTTTGCCTGCCTGTTTTCAATCAAAGAAAGGTAAGTATTTTTTAAAATATTCATGGTATACGAAGCGGTCTGATAATTTTCAACGCCAGAACTAATTTCTTTAAACTCGGAAAAAACCTTCCGCAGACCATCGAGCGTCATATTAAAATAGTGATGTGGATCAGCATGGACCGGTTGCAGAAAGGCAGTATCAATAATAGTAATGCCGCCAGGCTTCAAAACTCTTTTTATCTCTTTAGCGTAAAAAAATGGATCACTGACATGTTCAAATACTGATTCGCTTATAACATAATCGAAAGATTCGTCTTTAAATGGTATGCGCTTTTCAGTTGAAACTATATCCGTACTTTTATAATGAACGAATTCCATTCGGATTACATTGTCAAAAAGTTCGTGCTGAGCCGGGTTTCCAGCTCCAAAATCAAGAATAAGCGCATTTTGATTTTCTTTAATTACTTTAAGTGATTTCGGAGAATAAGGATTAGTTGGATTTTCCTCAGATAATCGATCTATGTATCCTGATCCTTTCCTAATAAAAATGGGCACATTGTTCCTAAAATCAAAACCATATCCACACGCAGCACATTTTTTGCTTTTAAAATTTAAATTGGCTAGGCAGCACGGACACGCTAAATTATTTTTGATGAATTTTTCCTTATCAGCCATTTTTTTGTTAATTAATTTTCTATATCATTTATCATTACTTATTTCTTTTTTCACAACTTGACTTACTATATTTGACCATTCCTCCAAAGTAATTAATTTTTTCTCATCGCTTTTGTCTATCATTATTCGATAAAAATTAATATTTCGCTCTTCTTCTGGCTGTAATTGAATGACAGGAAATATTATGAATCTATTAACAAAGTCACTACTTCTTATTTTGGAAAATTGCTCTGCATTAACCGCATCACTTACAATTTTGTCTAAATCATTATCTACAACTAATGCCTGCATAGCACCATCCGATTTTTCGATGCCAAGATATTTGTTTTTCAATCCCAATATCGCATAATCATTATCCGTATAAAATCCTGCTAAAATATTGAAGTCTGATCTATAACTTCCTACAAAATTTTTCAATTCATCATTATTTTGCATTGTTTTGTATTGATCGCTAGCCAAACGAAAGCTATGACCGACAGTCTCATTAAATGAAAGACTAATCGGAAAAACATTTACGCTGTTACCTTTATTAAAATTCATATATGCCGCATCTTGAACTATGTAATACAAATCAACCGGATAACTATATTTATTTTTTATATAAATATCTGTCCGCGAAAAATTATTCCCGCTCCCAAGTGTTGAATCTCTTCTTATATTCAGATTTAAATCAGAAACTCTGTCCGTATACAGTTTGTCGACTTGGTCTAATTTGCCACCCACTGAATCTTTTATAACGCTAATTCTCCCAAAAGAACCGTCTTTTGCTATAAAAAAGTCCTTTCTCCATTTTAAGTATGGCAGATAAGATATCTGATATTCATCTTTGTCATTTTTCATGATAACAATGCTATCCGGCTGGCAAAAATATTCTCCGACCCAGTGATATCCACCCTCTTTATTTTCAAAACCATTTTTTAAGCTGCTATACCTGACAGTAAAATAATCATAAATGCTGTTTGTGTTATTTTCAAAAGACATGGCAATTCCTGTTTTTTTGTCCACGATCCATTTTTCATTGCCAAACGCATCATAACCGCTTACAAAAATCTTCAACCCGCTGTTTTTTTCATAAAAATAATTAATCAGAAAATACCCCAAAATTGAAAAAAGCGAAGCAAATATTATTGCATTTCTATTTTTTACTATAAAAATTCCTGCTTTCTTAAACATGTTACATGATATTTTTAAACCACAACCTATAAACTAAAATGCTATAAAGCAATCTCCCCCTATCTTCTTTTTTTGATAAATGATTTTCAATTAATCTTTTATAGTGCTCGTTGTTGATAAGATCCGGCTGATTCAGGTTCGAAGACATTAGAAGCTCCTTTTTGAGATTTCCTCGTAGCCAATCCGACATGGGCAAATTAAACCCGTGTTTTTTTCTAGTTAAAATTTTAGAAGGCAAAATATCATTAAACGCTTCTCTTAATATGTATTTGCTTTGATTCCGGCACCATTTGTAATTTGTCGGCAGGTTAAATACATACTCGGCCAATTCAGAATCCAGGTATGGAGCCCTTCCCTCCAGAGAGGCAGCCATTGCCATCCGATCATATTTTATTAGTAAGTCGTCTATGAGCCAACTATATATATCCGTAAATTGAGCCTTTTTGAGACTGTCTTTTATTTTTGCCATCCATTTATTGATTGCCAATTTATCTTCGCGCAACTTTATATTTATATTTTCGTGGCATGACTTATCGATCAAATTCAACCTGTCTTTCATATTTGAAATGAGCGGAAAGCCGCTTGAAGTTTCGCATTTTTTTTCGTCAATGAATTCTTCTGGTTTTTTTCTTAATATGTTCAGAATGGACCGCAGAGATCTTTTATTTACATAACTCCTGTAATAATCATATCCGGCGAAAATTTCGTCGGCTCCTTCCCCTCCCAATACGACTTTAACATATTTTGATGCTTCTTTGGAAAGCAGAAGAACCGGAAGAAGCGCTTGATCGCCTATGGGCTCATCCATGTATTTTATTACTTCGGGCAAATTTTCCAAAGCATCCGCATCCGAAAAAACAAAATGATGATGATCTGTTTTAAAATGCTCTGCTACTTCTCTAGAGAATTCTGATTCGTCAAATTCACTTTTTTCAAATCCGATTGAAAATGTCTTGAGATTGAAATTATGCCTCGCCATCAAGCCTACCATTATACTAGAATCGATTCCCCCGCTCAAAAACGCTCCGACAGGCACATCCGCCATCATTCTTTCCCTGACCGCTTTTTCAACAAGTTCTCGCGTTTTTTTGAGAGCATCACCAAAGGAATCAAAAATTTTTCTTTCCTCAAGCTTCCAGTATTGAATGTTATTCATTTCAAGATTTTTTGTATTGATCTCAAGAAAAAAACCGGCCCTTAAACGATGTATTCTTTCAAAAATCGTATTTTCTCCCGGCACATGATGAATAGCGAGATAGTGAAAAAGAGAATTAGGATCAACTTTTTTTGGTATATCTTCAAACTTAATCAGAGCCTTAAGCTCTGATGCAAAATAAAACGAATTTTTATTTTTAAAATAATACAGGGGTTTTTCGCCAAATCTATCTCGCGCAATGTACATTTTATTTTTTTCTTTGTCATAAATAGAAAAAGCGAACATGCCTTCAATTTTATCAAATAATCCTGTTATTCCCCATTCTTCATAGCCATGGATCAAAACTTCAGTATCGGATTTTGACTTAAATTTATGATTTTTTCTAATTAATTCTTTTCTTAACTCACGATAATTATAAATTTCTCCGTTAAAAAACACCATGATTTTTCCATCTTCGTTTCTGATAGGTTGATCTCCGCCAGATAAATCAATAATCTTCAATCTTCTCATTGCTAAACCAATATTATCTTCGAAGTAAAAACCACTACTGTCTGGTCCGCGATGAATTATGCTGTTGTTCATTGCCTCAACATCACCTTTGCTGATTTTATTTTTGCTGATGATCCCAACTATCCCGCACATATGCTTTCTATAAGTTTTTTATACTTGTCTATCATTACTTCGTATGAAAATTCAATTTCAACTTTTTTTCGGGCATTGTCTCCAAGTTTCTTTCCTTTTTCCGGATTACTGGCAAGAAATTTCATTTTCTTGGCCAAAGAATGGGTGTCTCCTGCCATAATAAGCAACCCATCCTTCTGATCTTCGATTTGCTCTGCAATCCCGTAAACATTTGTGGAAATGATAGGCAGTTTAAAAGCCATGGCTTCCAAAATTACCCGGGGGAATGACTCGATATATGAGTTACAAACATAGGCATCACTCATTAAATAGTACTCAAAAACACTGGGCAGTTCTTGAATAACAAAAATATTATTTTCCAATTTTTCTTGTCTTATTATCTCTTGGATTCTCTTTTCGTAATCACACCCCCTGCTTCCGACTATAAAAAATTTTAGTATTTTATTTTTTGTTTCTTTCAAAACTTTAGCGGCCGCTTCGGCAAACTCCAGCTGGCCCTTTCTGAGACATACTGCCCCCAGAATTGAAAAAACGAAGTCTTTTTTCCCCAACCCGTGTTTTTTTCTTAATTCGTTTTTGTTATTGTTTTTAACGAAAGAGTCTATTCTTTTGATATTCAATCCGTTGTGGATCGTATGAAAATTACTATTGTCCAAATCGCAATAAATTTTTCTTGTTGCATCTGCCACAAATAGAACCGCGGAGACACTCTTAAAAATATTTTTGTTAAGATCTTTATACTTGTCAAAATATACTTCGCGTTCACTCTCTCTTATGCACCAGATAATTTTGTATTTTTTTACGTCTAATTTTAAAATAAATCTGTATCCTAAAATAGTATTAACAAAGATCAGGTCGACATCATTGTCTTCAAAAAAATAGTTTTTTGAATAAAAATCCGCAATTTTTATAGGAATGCCCTGTTCCTCGTAAAATTTTGCTAACGGTCCGCTTTTTGGAGAGATAACCCGCACCTCGTGTCCAGCTTTTTTTAACCATTCAGCAACATAAAAAAGTGACCACGTAGCCCCTTCCGGCTCAAAGTTATGTGAAACAAGCAGAATGTTTTTATTTGTTTTTAATTCTAAATTGCTCATTTTCCAACGACAAATTTACATTATAGTGCGGATCCTTAAAGATAAGATTCTTCCATTTGTTTTTAAAATACTCCAGCTCGTCTTGATTATCCGCAAACCCCCTTGACGCGCCTTCATGATGAAAAAGAAGGGCATTTGGATTATATACAATCCGATACCCGGCTATAAGCAGTTTTAAGCAATAATCAACATCGTTGTAGGCAACAGCTAAATTTTTTTCGTCGAACCCTCCGAATTCTTTGAATAAATCACTTTTCGTAAGCATGCACGCAGCCGTAACTGCTGAATAATTTCTTGTAACCAAATTATAAGCAAGATATCCCGCGTCATCTTTATCAAGCAATTTGTTTGCATGGCCAGCAGACATATCATGAAGCCCGAGCAAAATTCCTCCGTGTTGCACCCTATTATCCTGATAAATAAGTTTTGGGCCAACGGCTGAAATTTTTTTATTCAAATTTATGGATCCAACCATCTCGAGCAACCAGTCAGGGTTAATAACCTCTACGTCATTATTCATGAAAACAATTAACTTCGTTTTTATTTTTTCAACAACAAGATTGTTAATTTTTGAAAAATTAAATTTATCTGTTTTGATATCGATATACCTTATGTTTTCTTTTTTAAAATAATCAAAGGTTTTTTTCTTCTTGCTGTTGTTGTTTACTACGACAATCTCATAATTTTTATACGTCGTTTTACTTTTTATGCTGCTAATGCATTTTTTTAACAAACCAACATTATCCTTTGTTGGTATAATTATGGTGACTTTTTCGTCATAATCGGCTGGATTGAATTTTAATTTAAATATTCCAACGTTATTTTTAATAGCAAATTCCGGAATTATGACCGAGGCTTTTATGTTTCGCCGAACAAGTGTCTCCTCTACAGCCATCCGACCCCTTTCAATACTAAGGGGTTTTTCTGATGCTGACCTAGCAACTGAACCGCGCAAGCTTCTCCAGTGGTAAAGAATTTTCTGGATGTGACCAATTTTTTCAGTTTTTTCTGCCATTCTCAATAAAAATTCATAATCTTGAGAACCGTCAAACTCCTTTTTGAAACCACCTAGCTCCAAAAACAAAGAAAGCCTTATTACCTTTAAATGACTAACGTAACAATAAGATAAAAGAAGTTCCGGACTCCAGTCCGGTTTAAATTGAGGATCGTAGCGATTCCCATTTTCATCCATTTTGTCGTCATCGCTATAGATAAAATCTAAACTTCTGTCTTTATTCAACGTCAGAACATTTTCCAAAAGCGCTTCGGATTCAATTTCATCGTCATGGTCTAAGAGGGCTATAAATTCGCCAGTAGCTATATTTGCTGCCTTATTTGTTGAAATTGATATGCCTTCGTTTTTATCCGAATAGAGAACCTTGACCCGCCCGTCATAAAGCTTAAATTCTTCGAGAATTTTCTTTATGATTTTTTTATTAGAATTATCGTCAACAATGCAAAGCTCCCAATTAGTATAATACTGATAAATAACTGAAAAAATTGTTTTTCTTAAAAATATTTCATCGGTGTTATAAACCGGAAGAAGAAGAGAAATTTTCGGCTTATATTTTAAATTGTTAATTAAATCCTTTGAACGTCTATAATTTATTTCTTTTTCTGACTTTTCAATATTTTCTATCCATCTTTTATAATCGGATTGGAGCAATGTGTCAGCAACACCCCCCGCCAAACTGTTATTAGTATTTAATTTTCCTTTCCCGTAAAACAAAAAGTTACAGGTTCTGATCAGTGTTTTTTTTGCTCCTTCTGAAAAAAGATTGTCGCTCCCCTTCTTAAATATATTTTTAAATTTAAAAAAATATTTTTTAATAAATTTATCGGGAGTAAAAAGAGCAAATTTAATTTTTAGATAGTAATACCGTAATTTCCAAAATTTTGACGAAACTACAAATGAAATCTCGTTGTTTTTGTCCTGTATAATTTGATCCTTTAGAATAATCTCTTCATTTTTGCGCTGTATGTGCTGACTAAGTTCAAGAATTCTCTTTTCCTGCGCCTCCAGTTTTTTGTCCTTTTTTTGAATTAGCTGGTTCAGAGTTATAGTCCCAACCTCTTTGTCTTCAATAAATTTTTTAATTTTAGCTAAAGCGAGTTTTTGCTGTTCGGCTCCTGTATGTAATTTATTTTTGTCTTCAGATATAAGCTTTTTGTTCTTGGCATCAAGATTGCTAATCAAATTCATTCCCCTTTTTATCACATTCAAAAAAAGTTCGTCGGTAATTGCCTTTGATTCTATATTAAGTTCTTTTAAGTTTTCCGCTTTTTTAATGAAATAAATTTTCCTGTATGCTGGCTTCCCCCAATCAAAAGGAAATACCTCGGTATTGAAAAAATAATTAAAATCCTCAAAATACTCTTTTATTTCAGAATCATTCCGGGCATATGGTTCAACAATTAGTTCGATACCAAGTAAAATCTGCCATAAAAATAATATATTATTATATATCTTTTGGAACTTAAAATTATTTTTTCCTAAAAAATCCTCTAATTCGTCTTCTTTTGGCAATCCGTTTTCTATGTGCTCCCTAAGCCAAATGTGATCCTGTCCTCCCGAGAGAACTTTGTAATTTTCATTAACGTTGATCTCTGCCTTATAAACTTCCTCGGAATAAAAAGGAGCTGCCAATACTACTCCAATTTTGGCAACCCTGATATTTTCATTCAAAAAATCCTCCCGTTTTTTTGGATCTATGTGTTCAAAAACATCGGCGGAAACCACCCAATCATAGCTTTCTGCTTCAAAAGACATCTCACAGCTATCGCCTTGAATGCCATTTTCATCTTTTGGATCGACAACAATATCCAGATAAAAAACCTTGTCTTCTGGAAGAAACTTTTTCAATAGATTACCCTTTCCTCCAACATCAAGAATCTTAAAATACTGCCCCTGTTTTCGATTTTCCTCTATGATATTACAAATAATTGCATATCTTCCGTATTGATCGAATGCAAGCTCTTTTTTAAGATATTCTCGACATTTTATTTCTTTTTCCGTCATGTAAATTCAGTGGTTATTTTCGCAGAAAAACAAACATATTCCCCGGTAATTTAATATCACCTTTTTTATAATTTATTTTTGATACGATAAAATTTATTAGTCTAAAGAACATCTTATTTTTTACTCCTTTACGAGACATCAACAAATTTATTGACTGAATTATCGTTTGCAAACTGTTCGTATCGTAACTAAATTTATTTTCGGAAAATTCATTGAATAATTCCCTATATCCATCTTCTGTTACCCGCCAATAATCTTTGGGATATGGATGATAATCCCAGGCAAAAGCAGCGCTTATAAAAATTATTCCTCCTCTTTTTAATACCCTCTTTAGTTCTTTCGCATAAAAATCCATGTCCTTTATATGCTCAAAAACTTGAGTGCTTATTATTGCGTCAAAATATTCGCCTTGAAAAGGAATTTTTTCTCCTTGCTTTATCATGATTTTTGCTACCCCTCCTTTTTCTGGTGATTCATCAATATCCACACCAACATATTCTTTTGCTTTGTCGGCAAAAAACGGATAATACGGACTTTCTCCGCACCCAAAATCCAAAATCATCGCATTTTTTGGCGCTAGCCTGGAGAAGTCTATAATTTCTTCTTTGATCCTATCCAGTGTAAACTTGCACGGATTATCCGCACTAGGAAATCTCCTTTCTTTGCCTGGCCAATTCTCGAGATTATCCATCTATTTCTAGATCAATATTTACGTCTCCAAAAACAAAATTGTTATATTTTTTATCCATAATCGTGAATTGATCAGCATTTTTCCAATAATCATATTGGATGCTGCATGTTTCATTAGCAATCGCCGGAACAATATTGTATCTGCCATTTACAAAAGGAACTTTTTTTAATTTAAAATCAATGTGCCCTCCATTGATTTTTATTTCGACAGCAGTTTTATTCATACTGGTATTGAAGCCGAATAAACGATAACCACTTTCATTAAAAAGTTCGATCCCAAACACAGCTTTTGCAATTTTCTTTTTTGGTTCGTAAAAAACTCTGACTTTAACATCTTCAAAAGGATTGAATACTTTTCTTACTTTTTCATCTTCGCCCAAAATTTCGACTTTGGTTATCAAGATATCCCCATTTCCCCATCTATTTTCATCCTTTATTTTTAATTCTTCTGCTTCCCCTTTTTCAAGATCTTGTGTTTTTTTTATTTCATTCTCATCTTTTTCGTTCCTTTCTTTTTCTTCTTCCAAAATCCTTTTCTCTTCGTCAGACATATTTTGGTAAATATATTCATTGCCAACTTTTTGCGGATTTCCGATCATTTGAATCTTTCCGTTGCGAAGCAACATCAACCGATCGCAATATTTCTGGGCGGTCAGCATATCATGAGTAACAAGTATCACAGTTTTGCCCAAGCCCCTGTATTTATTAAATTCAGCCAGACACTTGTATTGAAAATTACTGTCACCTACTGCCAAAACTTCGTCCATCAAAAGTATTTCCCGGTTGGCATGGATAGCCACCGAAAAAGCCAATCGAACTTGCATGCCGGAAGAATAATTTTTTAGTTTTTGGTCAATAAATCTTTCCAGCTCCGAAAAAGCTACTATGTCGTTGAATTTCCGGTCAATGTCCTTCCTGCTCATGCCCAGAATTGTGGCATTTAGGTAGACATTGTCTCGCCCTGAAAGCTCCGGATTAAAGCCTATCCCTAGCTCCAAAAATGGCGATATAAGACCGTTTACATGCACTTTGCCCTTGTCAGCCTGATATATGCCCGCCAGAATCTTAAGCAACGTGGATTTGCCGCTGCCGTTCCTCCCAATTATACCAAAAAATTCTCCTTTTTTCACCTCAAAAGACACCGAATCCAGCGCCTGGAATTCCTCGTAAGTGTTTTTCCGGAACATGCTGACAAACACCCCGCGAAGACTAGAAATCTTCTCGTGAGGAATCTTAAATGTTTTCGAAACATTTTCAACTTTAATGGCGATATCGGAGTTCATAAAGTTCGTAAAGCTAGAAAGTTTATAAAGTAAAAAATTATTTTTGTCTTATGCTTTTGATAAATGCAGAGAGCATTTTCGAAATTTCTACTGTTTGATTAGC
>Ga0172371_10011970_pt1 | contig 11485 bp, 8 predicted proteins | sample Lak12m_FD_114543 | JGI IMG/M metagenome (GOLD analysis project Ga0172371, IMG submission 114543) | Freshwater microbial communities from Kabuno Bay, South-Kivu, Congo - kab_022012_12m | ecosystem: Environmental > Aquatic > Freshwater > Lake | place: Democratic Republic of the Congo: South-Kivu...
AGTTCCAAGTTCCAAAGTTCTATATATGGAACTTTGGAACTTGGAACTTGGAACTTGGAACTCTGAACTTGGAACTGTCTACCCCTCGAAGGCCGGCGCCATTTTTACCTCGAAAACCTGGCGGTGGTCGCGACCCCATGGCACTTCGTGGCGGACGGTAACGGCCCAGCGAATGCGCAGGTGGGTGCCGTCGTAGGTGACCAGTACGGCCGGCGGTACTACCAGCACGCCCTTTTCAAGCCTGTCCGGATTACCCTGCCAGATGGGGAAGGATTGACTCGCCACCGTCATGTTCTCGCTATCTCCGGAGCCGGAGATCAGGTAACCCAGCTCGACGAAAATTCGCTGTTGCGCGAAATCACCCTGCGGATTGAGCCGCAGCGTGAAGGACACCTCACGGCCGACCTCGAATATCGGCAGTTTCTCCGTGCTTAGCGGGCAGGTGAATCCAATCTCCGCGTTCAGCGGGCCGAGTTCCGGCAGCCGGTAGGCGAGATGCGCGTTCGGCGGCGGCGGCTCGCCGCGGCCCGGCAGTACGTTAAGTGGCACGCGCAGACGAACATCCGGTAGACCGACCAGGCCCACCCGCAGGTTTGCCGACCATATGATAGAGTTTTTCCGCCCGGCGAAGGAAGGTGGGGCTGTGCCCGGCAGCGGCAGCGTGGCGGCAAGACGCACTTCATATCCACCCGGCCACTTCGGAGGTGAATTCACGCGCGCCGTCTTCGTGTAGAAGGAATGGCGGTAGGTAGTGGAGGAATCCCCGCTCCTCTTCACCGCGCGTTCCTCGCCGGTCAGCGTGATTTCAATGCCGGATACCCCAACTTCGCGGATTACCGCGATAACGGCCTCCAGCGACAGCGGCTCCGCCAGCCGCAGCCGGCCTTTCGGCGCCAGCCTGGTCGAACTTACCGCGCTGCGATACAGCGCCTGGCGGAAAAAGTAATAGGTCAGCCACCCCGTCAATATCAGGAAAAACTGCTTGATGGGGAAGCCGGCGAAGGGATGATTGAGCAGTATGATGCAGATCACGCCGCACGCGCCTGCCACAATAAGGTATAGCCAGAGCGTCGAGCGGCTTGCCGCCATTTCGTCGGGCCGCAGCGCCCGGCCCACCGAGGCGCCGGGGGCAGGCTCGCTCGGCGCGGGCCTTGGTATGGGTTGTGGCTGCGGCATAGGCTGCGGTTGCGGCTCTGGCTGCGGCATGGGCGCCGGTTGTGGCGCCGGGCCTGGCTGCGGCATGGGTTGCGGCACTGCCGGCTCGCGCTCCGGCTGCGGCAGCGGAATGATCGTCGGCTGTGGAACCTCCGGATTCGGCTGCGGGGTCAGCGGCGGCTCGAAAGGTTCGTGGTGGGGGGCGGGCGCTCGCGGTTCCGGCCACGGCGCCGTATTCGGCAGGCCGATCTCCGGAATGGTAATCTCCGGCAGCGTGATGGTGATAGGGATGATCGGAGCGGGCCGGGCCGGTTCCGATGCCGATACACCTGCCTGGACAGGTCCTGCGCCGGGTGCCGCTTGCGCCGGCGCCGCTGCTCCCACATTGCCCATGCAATAACCGCAGAGCGTGCGGAAATCCGTATCCGCATATTCCGCTCCGCATTTCACGCACTTACGCATGCTTGTCCTTCCCTTGAGAGTGATCCCCCATCCCCGTTATTCGCTCTTCAATGATCATTCCCTGCCGCCAGAACGGCAACCGTGATATTAGCTATTTCCTTAAGGCACGTTCACGGTAAAAAAATTAAATTGCACACCTTATTTTAATCACTTGACTCTTAGACCAAATATCAGCAGTTTTCCGGTATCCCAGACTGTGGCTTAACCATGCAGCATTAATAAAGTTATCATATTTAATATAACATAATAATAATTATAATAACTATTGACAAACGAGGCGCTTTTCAGTAAACTGATTAAGCATGGGATCAGGTGAATTATTGCCCGGTTCATTTTATAGACGGTGATTAATCGAGGATGGACTGCCATGCTGGCCACAATAATCGCCTGTTCACGCAATAATTAATATCTGTGCAACCTCGACACCGCCCATGCCGTCAAATCATTTTTTAAGGAGGTTGACCATGTCCTCATGTCCTGCCCGGCGACGGGCACGAACCCTGCGCGGGTTCACCCTCATCGAGTTGCTCGTGGTAATTGCGATTATTGCAATTCTCGCGGCGATTCTCTTCCCGGTTTTTGCGCGAGTCCGGGAGAAGGCCAATCAGACGTCATGTCTGAACAACCAGCGACAGTTGGCGGTCGCACTGATGATTTATGCGAACGATCATGAAGAAACACTGCCGCTGCCCAGCACATGGGTAGAGGCGACCAATCTGGCCTCGGATCCTAAAATCTTCAACTGCCCGTCAAACAGTGCACAGGGCGTTCCCAGCGCTCCCGACTACGGGATGAACGCCTTCCTGTACGACCTGGATCCGCTGAACGGCTCGGTGGCGGGGGTGTCGATGGGTGAGATTACCGATCCGACGAAGATCGAGCTCACCAGCGACCTGGCGCGTCTTACCGCCCCGACGGTTATTACCCTTGCTCCCAGCAACCCGAACTACTATAAGCAGGTGATCAAGCAGGAAATGACCAATCCCTTTCCGGAAAGCTATACCGTGACGGGCTTCGGCGGAGGCGGGAGCGGCATCGCGCGGCACGGCGGCCAGGCTGCCACCTCCTTCGTGGACGGCCACGTGGCTCTGCAATCAGGAATGACTCTCGGTGCAGGCATGTCGGGGTACAACATCCCGCGCAGCGGTGGTCGCATGTATGTGCGCTTCGCCGACACGCAAAACTATGCCGACGCCCGCGAGCGGCTGCACGCGGCGGTGGCCTGGGACGTTCCCGGACCCTATGACACCGTTATCAACAGCGCGGGCATCCGGGAAGGCGTCAACTATCACCAGGGCAACCCGACGAGTGATTTGAATTTCAGCCCCGCTGCGGGGTGGAAAATCACCGGACCGGGCAACATGGTGTTCGGCGCCGATCCCAACAACTACATCGCCCCCGGTCCCAGCCAGACGCTCATGTTCGACGGCACGCTTTCGTCCGACGCGGTGTTGTTGGTCGGTACCCAGCATCCCTTTGTCAACGGCGCGCCCACCCCCGCCACGGATTCCCCCACCCATGACTGGAACTCGACCAGCAAGGCCCTCCATATCAGCAACGCCTACGGCTTCGTGCGCGGCGGCTCCGAGCAGTCTTTCGCCGGGATAAACTACATCGACTATACCTCGCCCGACTGGATCGAGGTGCCGTCGCTGTTCAAGGGCAAGTCGTTCCCGTGGACTTCCGCGCGGAAAATACGCGTCGAGATGGTGATGAGCGGCTCTAACGGCGCCTGCTTCTTCCCCACCGAACCGGACGCTTACTGGCATTTCGGGAACACTCCGGACAAGCATACCTTTTATGCTTCTACCGCGGTTAACGCCTGGACGAAATGGCGCGTCATCACCACTAGCGGAAATGTCGAGTATGAAGGCCCGTGGATGGCGCTCAGTTGGGACATCGGCAATCTTCCCCGAAGGTTAATCACCCTCGCGCAGGGGTCGTTGACGCTGAAGGAAGTGCTGTATACCGGTCAATAAACCGGGATGGCTCTAAATCAGGCGCATATGTGCCTTGTGATCTCTCCCCCCGTTCGCGGGGGTGACATATCTCCTGAAGGAGGTTTTATAAATGGCAACGCAATCAACCCGCAAGGGATTTACACTGATTGAATTGCTCGTCGTGATCGCCATCATCGCGATCCTGGCGGCAATCCTCTTCCCGGTCTTCGCCAAAGCGCGCGAGAAGGCGCGGGAATCCACCTGTCTGAACAACGTGCGCCAGCAGGTAGTGGCCATCACCATGGCCGCGCAGGACAACAGTGGCCTGTACCCCAACAAGTCGAGCGTGTGGGCCGAAGTGGCCTTCCCGCCCAAAGCGCTGGTCTGCCCCACCTACGGAGCGAATCACGGCAACGGCAACGGTTATGGTTATAACACCCAGCTCTCCAGCAAAGTGCTGGAGGACTTTGCCCAGCCCCCGCAAGAGATCATCGTCGTCGGGGACAGCAAGAGCACCAATAACCTGCTGATGAGCATCGCCGACGCCGATGGCCGGCACAGCGGCAAACTGTCCATCGGTTTCGCTGACGGCCACGTGAACCTGGTGCCGCCCAGCGCGGTCAACATTATCCCGACCCCGTCGAATACGGAGAACATCTTCCAGACCTACAACGACTTCTGGTCGGCGTATGGCGGCTGGAAGCGCTTCTGCGGCGTTACGCCGTGGGCATGGGGCGCGGGCTATTCCGAGGGGTTGCCGACCGATTGGTATTACAATGCCGCGGATTGGCAGAGCGGAACCGGCGGCGACGCCTACTGGGGCGGCTGCGGTCATGGCGGCAACAGCACCATGGTCTTCATCGGCAACTGGCCAACCTATCCGGGCACCGGGGTCAGCGGTTATTCGGCACAACCCTATTACGATTTCCGCATTCCGCTGAACAGAGCCAACCCGGGCGACGCGCGTGATTGGGATGAAATCTGGATGGTGGCAGTGCCGAAGATCAGCTTCACCCGTATGGGAATGACGCTGACCAATCCGGCCTCGCTGCCGGGCGGTTATCTGACCGGCTGGGCTGAATTCAGCGTGCTGGACACCGCGTTTGTGCCCATCGCGACCTACAAGCTGGAGCTGAACGGCGCCAGTGCGAGCTACACCGTGAATGGCGAGGAAATCTTCAGCAAGCCGAACAATGCCGTTGCATACGGAGGCCGCTGGAGATACCAATATAGTAACGGATCGATGAGCGCAACCTCGGCATACAACCAGAATATTGCCTTCATCATGACGGGCGGCGGCACGTTCCTTACTACGGTCAGCACGCCGAACTCCCCCAGCGCGGGCATGGACGGCTACATCGTCACCCCCTCGCTGGCCGGCGACTGGCATTCGCCCGCCTGGTTCCAGATGCGGGTGAAGACCAATAATGACGGCGGCGCCGGCGCGCCATATTCCGGTGGCGACGCGGGTCAGGGCGGGATCGCCCTGCGCACCCACCTCGCTTCCGGCGGCGGCGGCCTTATTTATGGTTGGGAATAATTAACCTTCCCATCCGCCGCCGGCAAACGGCGGTATCTTGAAGCAGAGCCCGTCCCGACTTATCGGGACGGGCTCTGCGCAAGAGTGGGGGATGGGTGAGGTGATGAATGGGAGAAAGGAGAGAGATGGGTGAATGAAAGGCTGGGGAAATGGGCAGAGGTGAGTTGTATCTTAATTAATGGGAATTATGATACTATTACTGTCGATTGCGAGCTTCGCCTGACGAGGTAAGGTTCGTCGGGCAATCAAACATGCAGTGAAGCCGATCGACCCGCCGGTATTTTACCACGCTGGTAGTTAAAGCCAGTGGAAACCACCGCGTGGAATGCCTGAACATGAGTATGCGATATCTTCTTATCCGGAGCAGGGAATGACACATTGGAAAACCTGGGTGCGGTTATTATTATGGGTGGCGCTGGCCGGCTTGGCCGGCGCCGTCGTCGGTGGGTTGTGCGAGGCCATGCTCCCCGCGGGAGCGAGTGAATTTTCGCGGCAGCAATATTTTCATTACCATTTATATGCGACGGGATTTCACGCGCTGGCAGGCTTCGTAAATCGATGGTTGCCCTACTCGTTGGCGTCGGCGTTGTTGCTTGCCGCGGTTTACCGAATTTGCAGGACGGAGAGGGGCCGGCAACGACCGGCGCTGGTTGCCTTGTTTTTGCCGGCGACGGCCTGCATCGCGGTATATTATCCATACCAGACAAAGCACTGGAAAATCTTCATCGAGGCGCTGCCGCATGCCCCCATGCAGATCTGGCACTTCATATCCAGTCCTCTCGGCCTGCTTATCCCACTGGCCCTGCTGGTATGGTTGCTTAAACGACTACGCCGCCGGGCAGCGGACCCATCAGCCGACTTGGTACATCGCGAGAAACCGAAAAATCGGCACCATCCCGCCTGGAACAAGATCGGGACAGCAGCGATACTGGTAGCAAAAGTCCTCATCGTGCTGCCGGCCGCCGCCTTTCTGGTGGTTAACGGCATGGCGCAGGCATTGACCGGCTCCGCGCGACATACCGTGCAGAAACAGCATAATATCATTTTCATCATGGTCGATACGCTGCGGGCCGATCATATTGGCTGTTACGGCTACGATCTGCCCACCACCCCGAATATCGACAGGTTTGCCGGGGAGGCCACGCGGTTCGAGCAAGCGGTATCACAAGCACCGTATACATTATGGTCGGTCACCTCGCTGATGTCATCGCATTATCCGGAGACGTTCTTTTCCAACGCTATCGAGGACGATTCCCGTGAAGCGGACGTGACCCTGCCGATGCTGGCGGAAGTGTTGCACGATAAGGGGTATGCCACCGCGGCCATCGTCAGCAATACTCTGCTGTCGTCATCTCCGCTCACAGCGCAGGGATACGACAGCTATAGTGATCGCCTGTCCAATTTCAAAATTACTTCCACGGCGGTGACCCGCGCGGCAATCAAACGCGTCTCAATGCTGAAGGGGCGAAAATTCTTTCTTTCGCTGGTCTATATGGATCCCCATCAGCCGTATGTTCACCACCCTCGGTTCAAATTCGGCGATTCGGCGATCGATAAACCGCGCCGCGAGGTGGCTGCGGCGAAATATCCGCGGGATTTTCCACAACGCCGGCAGGAGATACAGGGTTATGACAGTGAAATCGCCTTCACGGATCATCATATCGGAGTGTTCCTCGATGAGCTGAAGCGACAGGGCCTGTATGACGACGCGTGCATCGTGTTTTTTTCAGATCACGGCGAAGAATTTCTCGAACACGGGTCATGGGGGCATCGCTGGACGCTTTACGAAGAGGCAGTTCAGGTGCCGTTGATCATTAAGTTTCCGCGCCAGGATAAAGGCAGAATCATCGGCGGCGCCTTTCCGCTAATCGACCTGGTTCCCTCGCTGCTGGCATGGCAGGGATACGATATCGCGCCGCTGAAGATGCACGGCGATCCTCTCAATCTGGATAAATTGCTGCACTGCGCCGAGAAGCCGATTTTCAGCGCCACGCTGGAAGGGATGCAAAGCGTGCGATATAGCGCGGCTAAATACATACGCAAGTTCGAGCTGGACGATCTCGAGCGCAAGGATGCCGGAGAAAAGATCGAAGTGCGCGTGAAGCAAAGTCAATTGTATGATTTGAAGGCGGACCCGCTGGAACAGCGAGATCTGATGGCCAGGAAGACGGCGAACGCAACGTTGTCGACCAGGCTGCTGGAAAAGCATGATCAGATTCCGGACACCCGAAAGCTGGCCATCTCCACCGCTGACGATATACTGCACGATCGCCTGGATTCACTCGGCTACCTGGACCAGGGAGCTCCGCTTAAGCCGGATGATAAATAGTACAGGGCGGCTGCGCCGCAACCATGCCGCGGAATACTTTCGAAGGCGATAATACCTGTCACTTTCTTTCTGTTGATTGATTCCGGCGCAGCCGGTTTAGGAAGAGTGGTATGACGGGAACTGAAGGCCGGATTGGTCAGTAGCGGACTTTGCCCATGCAGTACCATAAATCGCGAGAATTGTGGTAGAATACAATTCGTGTGATGAGCGTTGCCCATGTCAGCGCAAGCGGCGCCGTGATGCCTCCGTGCTATTATGCGGCGGAAGCAGGAATTTACGGGGCAATCGCGAATACACTATGGGGTTGAACGCGGATTTAAGGAGGTAAATCGCATGTTCAGAAAAAGCACATGGCTGGTACTGTGCCTATGCGGACTGATGTTATTCTTGTTCGGCTGCAAACAAAAGGCAGAGCCGTTGGCAAAGCCCGACATGAAGTCCCCTGTCACTCCGACAACAAATGCAAATCCGACCCCTCCGCCGCCGAATACGGATGGTACGATGCCGACCCCTCCCCTGGATGATACAGCAACAACCGATCCTGCCGGCGGAGCGCCGACAAACTCCGACCATCCGATGACTGCCAGGCAGGCAATGGATCAAAAGGCAAGAACAGGCGGCACGAACGAGGAAATCGAGAATCTGGGAGTTCCGAAATAACTGTAACGCCGGCACGCCGGGAACAGATAAACCCGCGACGTAAGTCGCCAAGCAAGCGATGGATCGCCAGGCGCGAAGGCGCCTCGATGGAAGAACTCATGGAACTGGGAGTACCGATATAACAGGGATGTCTCGCCAATTTCTTTGGAGGTAAATCGCATGTTCAGAAAAAGCGCATGGCTGATCCTGTGCCTGTGCGGGCTGATGGTATTTCTCTTCGGCTGCAAACAGAAGGCACAGCCGTTGACTAAACCCCCCAATGTGGTGGCTCCTGCCACTCCGGCAACAAATGCAAATCCGACCCCTCCGCCGCCGAACGCGGCGGGAGTGCCGACCCCGCCCCCGGGAACAGATACGACGGCAACCGATCCTGCCGGCGGAGCGCCGACAAACCCCGACCATCCGATGACTGCCAAGCAGGCGATGGAGCAAAAGGCACGGAACGGCGGCACGATGGAGGAAATCGAGAATCTGGAAGTTCCCAAATAGCAGGGATGTCTCGCCAATTTTTTTGGAGGTAAATCGTATGATCAGAAGAAGCACATGGCTGGTACTGTGCCTGTGCGGGCTGTTGGTGATGATGCTCGGTTGCAAAAAGGCAGCAGAGAAGGGTTTGTCGATTAAAACTGATGTCGAGCCGCCGCCGAGCGCAAGCAATCAGGTTCCTCCGCCTCCGTCGGGCACGGAAACCGCTCCGCCTGCCAGTCACAACCTGGAAGTACCGAAATAACAATGCCATACAATCTACGCGGGCGCCCGCCCGCGTGATCGCAATGGCAAGCGGCGGGGGTGCTATAAGCGCCCCCGCCGTTTCCTGGTAGAATATCGATGAAATTGTTTCGGGTGCAGGCTTACCCGGTATAGCTACAGGCTATCATCAAAAAACACGAGCACGAACGCGCAAGGGAGCAAAATCAATCGCCTTGTAAATAGCCGAGTGCTTTCAAACGTTCGATTAGTTCCTGCTGTTTGGCGGTATCCGGTAATTCTTTCAGCAAGCGCTGCCGTTCTTTCTTTGTCGCCACGTGCTGAACTTCGAGCATTGAGTTCATATCATCCCATTCCCGGAAACTGGCAATGAGATCATCGGCGGCGGCCGGTTGCCGCGCCAGCAGGTTATGCTGTTCCAGCGGATCGGCCGCCAGATTGTAATACTCCTGTCTCTTCTTCGGCCTTTCCCAGGCGAGATATTTGCGTTGCCCCTGGATGACGCATCTTGCCGAGGTATCCGTAGCGCAGAAGATCGGCTTATCCGTGCAGCGCAACAGGGTAGACAGGTCAACAGCATCGCCGCGCAACCCCAGGTCTTCGGCGGGATACCGCAGGGTTTTCATCAAAGAGGGGAAGAGATCGATCAGCGGGAATGTTCCCGCCACCACGCGGCCTTCCCGCTGGCCAGGCAGTTTGATGATGAGCGGCACGCGAATCACTTCATCGTAAACAGTTTTAGCATGGTTCGTCCCGCCATGCTCGCGGAACTCCTCGCCATGGTCGCTGAAAAAGACGATCAGCGTGTCGTCATACATACCCCGCGCTTTCAGTTCCTCCAGAAATTGCCCCACCGCGTGATCAGTATAAGCGATTTCCGAATTATAACGACGCAGATCGGCGCGCCGCTCCGCGAGCAATGGTGGCGGTACCGAGCTTGCGATGGTTCTTTCAATATTGAGATCGTGTTTGGAATCCTTAAAAGTGAACCCCGGGTTTTGGTAATAGGGATCGTGCGGGTCCATATATACCAGATACATGAAGAAGCGCTCGTCCTTCACCTGCCGCAGGCGATCGATGGCCTTCCCGGTCACATCGGGAGAAGTCTCCTGACATTCACGATTCAGCATGGTGGGTGAATCGTCGTAATAGTCATACCCCTGCGTATTCCCCGGCGATTGGGTCAGCCAGGGATTGCTGATGATGGCATTGGTCGAATAGCCGCGATCACGGAGCACTTCCGCCATCGTCGTGAAATAGAGCGGCGCTCCGTTTCTGGGTGAAAGGTCGATGGATTCGGCCTGTAATTTCAATTGCTGAAATACCGTGTCGTGGGAGAGGAAGAGCACATCCGGATACTGCGAGGTAAAGAGCGGGTGCACGGACCAGACCGTCCAGGACGATGGCGCAATAACATGCGCGAACCGCGTGCTTGTTTTCGCGAAGCGATCGATATTGGGGGTAGTCGGCAGATCATAGCCATAACAGCCCACGTGATCGACCCGCAGCGTATCTATCATGATAAAAATAATGTTGGGTTTATCTCGCAGCACGGTGGTGGTTTGCCGACCGTAGAATCCTCGGGCAAGATGTATAAAGGTAAACAGTAGGGCGAGCAAACCGACCGCGGCGATGCCCAGGAAGCGCGTGATGCCCCGGCACAGGCTATACAGCACGGCACCGCGCGCTGCTACCCGAGCGATTCGTTCCGCTTGCATTTCGGGCGGAACTACCGCCTTGCGAGGGTGACGCGCGCGCATGATTCGCCATTCGATCCACGCCAGCGCTCCCAGCGGAAGCAACAGAGAGAACGGGTTGTGAAAAACAGGCGAGCAAAAGGCCACCGCCGATTTCGCGCCATTCATCAGAAGATACCAATGGCTCCGGTGGAAGATAAAATGCGCGATAACCAGTGGGCCGAGGATGAGCAGCGGCAGACCGAAGCGCAGGAATCGCCTTACATTCCCGCGGCCAAGCCTGCCGATGCCGATGAGGGCGGCAAGCAGCAGCGTCAGGCCGACCGCTTGCGGAACCCACCGGTCGATATTCGCGGCAAGGATTTCCGCCGCGCTGGCATAAAGGCGATGGCCGAGGTAATTGTTCTCCTCGAAGGTGGTCATCGAGGTTGGGGGCATAGTTTCAATGAATCCAGCGATGACGGCGGCCGCGATGCCGATGAGAACCGCGCCGAACCAGTATCGCAGCCAGGCCGCCCAAAGCCTCATTTTTAACCTCCCCATGCAACTGCCTGATGAAATATTGTAGGGAATACCGTCTGCATTGTCAATTTTCACTGAGGGATACGGGGATGGATGCGACAACGTATGGTTAAAGGTATTACCGATAATATAAAGTTAAGCAATAGAACATCATTGCTTTATCGCCAGTAAGCACATAATATATATTTGTGCAAGGAGCAGGTACGGCAACCAGGCAAAAAAATGCCTGACAGCCTGTCTTTGTTATACTTTCCAGTCGAATCGGCGGTTCCGGAGATGTGTCTCCAGCTAATTTTGCATTATTGCCTTACTTGACAAAAGGAGGGACATATTGTAAAGTAATATTACGCAGATATGGATGATCGTCGTTTCGGTGCCGTTATCTCCGGGCGTGCCCGGAGTAGTAAAAGTGAAGCCGCCATACCGTAAGCCCGGAGGAATGTATCATCAAAGATTGGTATTGCGGTTCATG
>Ga0172371_10011972_pt1 | contig 11483 bp, 9 predicted proteins | sample Lak12m_FD_114543 | JGI IMG/M metagenome (GOLD analysis project Ga0172371, IMG submission 114543) | Freshwater microbial communities from Kabuno Bay, South-Kivu, Congo - kab_022012_12m | ecosystem: Environmental > Aquatic > Freshwater > Lake | place: Democratic Republic of the Congo: South-Kivu...
GGCCGACAATCTGATACATTGCGCTTTTAATGCCGGCTTCAGCGCCGACAGTGCGATCGATCAAATTCGCTTTCCATTTGCGCTTTTCAGCAAAACGCAAGAACATCCGCTCCAAAATCTCCGCCCAGTCCTGAGCATCGACGCCGCCCGTGCCGGCGTGAATCGAAATGATTGCGTTGCCTTCATCGTATTTCTCACCAAACAAAACATAAAATTCATACTGTTCATATTTTTCTTTCAATTCCAAATATTTTACCTGCGCCTCATCGTGAAGCGAATTATCACCCTCATTCTGCGCCCAGGCCACCATCTCTTCCAAATCGGTAATTTCTTTTTTCAGTTTCACCCACTCCTCTACTTCCTTTTTCAAATCTTCCGTCTCTCGGCTTATGCGCACCGCTTCTTCTTGATTATCCCAAAACCCCTCCGCATTCATCCTCGATTCCGCCTCCACCAAACGCGCTTGCTTGCGATCAATATCCAAAAGTCGCCAAGTCTCAATGACCCGCTCGCGCAGTTCTTCTAGATTTTTGATCAGGTTTTCCATTATTTATTTCTTCGGAATCAACTTCTGTATCTCTGGCGGCAAAGAATTGATATCGACACCAGTTGCCGTCCCGCCTGTCTGTTGACCCATATTTAAAAGTTGTTGATATTGGTCAAAGGTGTTTTTTAACATTGCCGGATTAAAAGTTTTTAACATCGGTGACAGATAGATTATGCTCAAAACGATAGGCACGATAATTATCAAGAATTTTATCATGCTCGCCACACGTGACCAAAAAATAAAACGCTTCATGCTACACATCATATGATGCATTTCTTTGCTGATTTGCAAATTTTTCATCATCAAATCTCGAAGGTCGTGGTCGGGTAAATTTGTGCCGTCGTTTAGATTTTTTGTTACTGTCATAGTTTTTTAAATTATTATTTAAAATATTATTTTTACTTAAAACCACAACCTCACCCCAACCCTCTCCTAGCCAGGAGAGGGAGACTACTATCTCACTTCGCAAAAATCCACATATTCTTTTCCAATCGCGCACATTTGCTCCATTTCCGCATCGCTAAACCAGGCGCCGTTTTTGAAATCCTTATTTACTAATTCTACATCAGATTTAAAAGGTTGTAAAAACCATTTTTGCGCTCCTTTGATTATCTCTCCCATTTTGGCTATATCATCAATCTCGTGCAACCCCGGCACGATGGTACTGCGAAATTCATAAGGCAGGCCACTGTCTTTGATTATTGAGATTGTTTCGGCTAAATCGTTCTTATTCGGCATTGCGCCCACAACCAAATCATATTTCTCAATCGGCGATTTGATATCCATCGCGATATAGTCGATTAATTTTTGCTCCAAAAGATTTCGCAAGACCTGCGGATTGGTTCCGTTGGTGTCCAGCTTCACCTTGAAGCCCGTGTCCTTTATTTTTTTTATAAATTCGGGCAAATCTTGATGCAGGGTCGGTTCACCGCCCGTGACGACAACCGCATCAATCTTTCCCTTGCGTGTTTCCAAAAAATCAAAGAGGTCGCTCTCTTGAATCTGGCTAAAACCAGTCCCAAGAGAACGACCCTTTTCTTCGTCATCCGTAGATGAAATTCGTCCCGGCTCGACAAGCATAGGATTATAACAAAAATGGCAACGGAAATTACAGCCCACAGTGAAAACAATTGCAGCCAAATGCCCTGGATAATCAATTAAACTAAATTTCTCTAAACCGCCAATTAACATCTACAAACACTACCTCACCCCGACCCTCTCCTGCATTGCTACGCCGTAGTTTTACGAAGGCGAGGCAAGGAGAGGGAGAACTAAGGATTCAATAAAATTAACAACCGCAACTATCTTTTACAGTATATGTTTTTCTATCAACGTATTCTGATTTCTTACCATTGTTCCAGTTTTTTGTTGGCGTAATCCAACCTACCACGCGGCTGTAGATTGTGCACTCTTGTCTTTGTGTTTGTATTGGGCTCATATTGTTTGATATGAAATAGAATTTAAAATTAAGTAATAATCCTCCTAATTATTAAATTTTACTTCGCCACGCCATAGTCCCGAGCACTCGGGACGACGGCGGTTTTTTTTATTTTAATTAAATATATTTATTTATTTGTCATTCTGAACGAAACGAAGTGTAGTGAAGAATCTATAATAGAGCGTTTAAAAAAGTATTACAGATCCTTCATTTCATCCCGAAGCCTCGGGACTCATTCAGGATGACAAAAATCTATTTAGCTTAATGATTGAATCAAGTTGCGTTCGTTGTCGCTATGACCTTCGACGCGTTCTACGATTCTTCTTTCGCCAACTTGCTCTTTATCTTGGATAAAAATCTCCACACCATCAACCTGACCTTCGACATAACCGATTTCTTTGTCACACTTCGGACAATACTTGTGTTCACCGGCAAGGTAGCCATGTTTCGGACAAATAGAGAATGTCGGTGTGATTGTGAAATATGGCAGTTTGTAGGTCTCAGCAATTCTTTTTACCAAAGCCTTGCATGATTCGATATCGTTGATTCTTTCTCCAATAAAGCCGTGTAAGACTGTGCCTCCGGTATATTTTGTCTGTAATCCGTCTTGCAAGTCCAAGGCTTCAAAAATATCATTGGTGTGTCCAACCGGCAAATGGGTTGAATTGGTATAATATGGATTCGCGCCCTGGTTATTGACTGCGTCGTCATTCGCCACAATGATATTCGGATACAATTCCTTATCCTTCTTGGCAAAGCGATAGGTTGCGCCTTCGGCTGGCGATGCTTCCAAGTTGTAAAGATTGTTGGTTTCATTCTGATAATCCATCAACTTCTCACGCATAAAGTCTAAAATTTCCTCGGCGAATTCTTTGCCCTCTTTGCTGGCAATGTCACGATGAATAAAATTCAAAACTGCTTCATTCATGCCATTGATACCGATCGTATTGAAATGATTTTGCCAATAGGTGCCAAAACGTTGTTTGATATTGTCTAAATAGTATGCTGAATATGGATAAAGGCGATCGTCGCTATATTTTTCAATGACCTTACGTTTGATTTCCAAGCTCTCTTTGGCTAAATCCATCAATTTCAAAAGCCGTTTTCGGAAATCTTCTTTGTCTTTTGCCAAATAGCCGATACGCGCCAGATTGATAGTCACCACGCCCAACGAACCGGTTTGCGGATTGGCACCAAACAGGCCGCCGCCACGCTTACGCAATTCTCGATTATCCAAACGCAATCGGCAACACATACTGCGCGCATCGTCGCGATCCATATCGGAATTGATAAAGTTGGAAAAGTACGGAATGCCATATTTAGCTGTCATTTCCCACATCGGCTTCAAGGCTTCTTTGTTCCAGTCAAAATTCTTGTCCACATTGTAAGTCGGAATCGGAAAAGCGAATACTCGTCCGGTTGAGTCACCCTCAATCATCACTTCAGCAAAAGCGCGGTTGAACATATCCATCTCTTCTTGGAAATCGCCATACTTCTCCGGCATCACCTGACCGCCGATAATAACATGCTCAGCCGCTGTCATCTTGGAAGGCACGACATCCAAAGTTACATTCGTGAACGGAGTCTGAAAACCGACGCGAGTCGGCACATTCAGATTGAACATAAACTCTTGTAGGGCTTGTTTCACTTCTTTGTATGATAATTTGTCGTAACGAATAAAGGGAGCTAGATAGGTATCAAAATTGGCAAAGGCCTGCGCGCCCGCAGCCTCACCCTGCAAGGTGTAAAGAAAATTCACCACTTGACCCAAGGCGGAACGGAAATGTTTCGGCGCTTTGCTCTGAATCTTTTCATCCACGCCGCCGAAACCGCGAATCAACAAATCCTTCAAATCCCAACCGCAACAGTACGGAGCTAACATACCCAAATCATGAATATGGAAATCGCCATTGACATGCGCATTGCGGATTTCTTGCGGATATAATTTGTTTAACCAGTATTTTGCAGAAACCGATGAAGCTAGATAATTATTCAAGCCTTGCACCGAGAAACTCATATTACTATTCTCCTTCAAACGCCAATCTGCGCGTCCAAGGTAGTCCTCCATCAGCTTTTCTCCTTGCATCGTTTCGCTAAGGTCGCGCAATTGTCGGTGTTGGTCGCGATACAGGATATAAGCCTTGGCAATCTTGGTATGGTTATTGTTGATAATCACCCGCTCCACGATATCCTGAACCTCTTCGACAGCCGGGATACTGCGCACGTGAAATTTTTCGTTGATTTTCTTGATTGTTTCAATGGTTAACTTTTCTGCTAGGGCCTTGTTCGCTCTATCGACAGCTACCGTTGCTTTGTAAATCGCTTTTTCGATTTTCTGAGGGTCAAAATTTACAATTTCCCCAGACCTCTTTATAATCTGCTTTATTGTTTCTCTCTGCATGGGCTTTGTGCAAAAATTAAATTTATCTTTTCACCAGAAAAGCCAGAGGCTTTTCAGTGGTCGGGAATATCAAGATTCCAGGTGACCATAAAAATAACTTTCAACTATTAGTTTTTTTTCTTTTTATTAGTAGTTTTTTTATCAATCAATTTTTCCAGCTCTTCGAGGAATGTCTCGGCGTCCTCAAATGACTCGTAGACGCTTGCAAATCGGATATAGGCCACCTTGTCGACCGTTCTTAAATGCTCCATGATTATCTCCCCGATCTGGTCAGAAGGTATTTCTGATTTGCGCAAGGCTTGTAAATCACGTTCTACCACATTGATCAACTGTTTGAAATCGTCGTCGCTGATCGGCCTCTTTTCTAATGACCGTCTCAGACCCTTAACTATCTTCTCCCGATTGTACGCTTCTTTGCGTCCATCTTTTTTGACAATAGTCAGATCTAGAATTTCCACTGATTCATAAGTAGAAAAACGAAATTCACATTTCAAACATTCTCGACGTCTCCGGATTGATAATTCATCTGCCGACACCCGTGAATCAATCACTTTTGTGTCTTGATGACTGCAAATTGGACACTTCACAAGTTATGTCGATAGACACTAACGCAGTCCGCCTTGGGCGCATTGGTGATTTTATCGAATTAATTTTATTAATTCCGCCCAAGGCGGGTCATAAAAGAAATAAAATTTCTTTATGATAATTTATTTTGCTAACTTTTAAGGAAATACCACATCTTGTGTTACCTATTATTATTATACCACTACATCTAGTATCGTCAAGATGGGTTACTTTATTCATTTTTAGGGCAAATTGCGAGATTTTTTTTAATATATCATTAAAATTTTATAAGGCGTGAAATTGAGGGCTGTGGATATGTGCATAACTAAAAAAGTGAGCAATTTTTGCTCACTTTTTTATAAAAAATATTGTTCAATTATAACCTCTTTACCTTCGGTAATTTAATTTCTTTTTCCACATCCTCTACCTCTTTATTAATAAACTCTTCAGAAATATCCAACGACTCTTGTAATTTTTCTTTTACTCGACGTTCTGATTCTGACAAACCGGGCTTCTTGTCAGCCATCTGCATCAATTCATCCACCTCCTCGCGCAAAGCCGCGAAGATTTTGCCGAGCTTCATCTTGACCTCTGTGGTTTCGTTCTTGATTCTGGTTTTTTCATCAAAAAACTTTTTCTTTAAATAATGTATATAGAGAGCCTGCAACATAATGATTATCAACAATAGGATTATTATCCAGATGCCGAATTGGTCGATCAGAGACGGCGATTGCAAGGTCAAAAGGTTTTTCGTGCTATTCAAACTTTGCGCACCCCGATCATCAATGACCTTCGCCCAAATATCATAATTTCCTTTAACTAGGCGTGCATTATGAAAGTATGACCAATTACCGCTGTCGTCTGTCTTGGTAGTGAATTCTTCCGGGTCATTCTTGCCGCTGGCAATAAAAATCTTGATGGTGACGCGCGGATAAAAACTCGTACCCTGGATTACTAAGTCCTCAGACTTGGTAATCAGCTTAGGAATACTGCTGATAATCGGTGCTCGTAAAGGATCGATTACGAATGCCACCGATGAAGAGGCGCTGTTGTTTGCCTTATCAAATACGCTTATTTCCACTTTGCGCTCTCCCGGATCTAGGGGTGACAGTTGATAATATCCCTTTTCCACCTCTTCGGGTTTCACCTGTTCCAATTTGTTATCCACCTTTACTGTATAATGATCGATGCCCGAAGCGGCGTCCTTTGTCTTGAATCGCAAACGAGGCGCAGGGTTAGTTGAATCCCCTCCGGTATCGACGGTAATGCCAAAACTATCCGGAGGCGTTACATCCACCATAAACTTTCGATGAGCAGTCTGACTCCAACCGGCTTTATTCTTGTATTTCAAGTGAAAATACCATTCACCATCCTTAGTATTATCAAAAACTTTGGATTCGACTACGCTCTCCACCTTGGTACCTGGATCAGTCGTCGCCTTTTCATCGATTACATAGGCAATACCGGTCAAATCAGGCAAAAGTTTCCAGATAAACTCAGGGTCATTATTGGGATACCAGACTGTGGTTTCTTGGTGAGTTTTGGAGGTAATTTCTGGCAAAGGCGGCAATAGACCGGAATTATCACCGGTTACAGGCTTCACCTCTTCTTTTGGCACTTCTTTTTTCGGTTCTTCTTTTTTGACCGCTTCCTTGATGGTAAACTTGGCATTGCCAAAACCGCCAAAAACATTCGTACCCTTGCCATCAGCAGCCAAAATCGTGCCGGAAGTAAAGGTCACATTCGTATCACCAGCCTTCTTCGCGCTAAAAGTGACTGAAAAAACTTCCCCGGCAGCCCCCTTGTAAGCCTTTGGCGCACCGCCGCCGAAGGTAATAGTTCCGCCGGTATTGGAATAAGTCGGCTCAGTTGTCCATAGATTAAAAATAGAGCTGGACTTGGAAACAGCTGTTACCAGCAAAGCGCTGGAATCATATTTCAGACTGCCCTCTCCGGCATTGATGCCGACTCCGCCATCGCTGTTTATCATTACCTTCACGGTAAAATTCTTACCCACGTCATAAGAACCAGTGCCTGGGGAAACGAAAAGAGTAGCTCCGGCTGCATAAGCCGAACCCACTGATGACAAAAACACGCTTGAAATAAATAGCGCAGTTATTGCTAAATTTATGATCCTCCCTTTGAACATATATAAAATTTAGAAAATTATTTTTTAACCTCTTCAATACCTGGTACCGACCCTCCTGTCGCCGCAGCCGCTCCCAAATCAACCGTAATTTTCTTACGTCCTCCGCCCTGCAAGCGCAATAACGGCAAACGCAAAATTAAAACGCCTTTCTTGAACTTCGCACTAACATCCGCCACATTCACCTCTTGCGGTAAAATAATCTGACGATAAAAAGGTCCCCACTGGCACTCCTGACGCAAATATTTCTTGGAAATATCCTCACCCGCCTCTTCTTCGCTCAATTTAGGCAATTCGCGCTTGCCCTGAATCGTGACCACATCATTTTCATTCTCAATACTGATATCAATCTCATCGATATTCACCCCCGGAATCGGCGCATAGATAATCACCTCGTTCGGAGTCTGAAAAATATCCACGCTCAACTGCATAAAACCGGACGCCTTTTTTGGCTGCCCAGTCTTCACCTCCCCGGAACCGGTAGATTCCTGGTGTCCTTCTTCTACTCTTACTTTTAATTTATCGAGAAAACTCATAAGATCTTAAAGTTATCAACAGGTTTATTTCTTGATTAGATTATACCATAAAAATTGGAAAATATGAAAAAAATAATCAATAATTCATAATTCGTAATTTTTAATTGATAATTAGCAATCTATCCCGTCCAATAAAACATCATAATCGAAAAATCAATCAAATCAACATTGCCGCTATTATTCTGGTCGGCACAGCCATTATTGGTATTCCAATTATAGAGCAAGATGGAAAAATCGGTAATATTTACCTTATTGTCATGATTAAGGTCTCCACCCGGACACGCGCCGGTCGGTTTCGGTTCAGCTGTAACATTCAAATTATATTCCAACATTTGCGAAAATCCGCTCACACCGGCACTAGTAACACTTGTCTTTGCCTTCACCCAATATTGGCCGCTTGCCAGCTTGCTGACATCGATATTCGTGCTCCATTTACCATTTATGTCGGCAATCGAGCTGATCTTAGTAATTTCCGCTTCTGCCAATACTCCGACTTTTTTGGGATAAAGCCATGTTTCGACCGTAGATAATGGCGCTGTTTCGCCAAAGACATTAAGTAAAATGCTTGATTGATTGTTTATCTTTATCGTTGGCGCCAAAATAACATCAGAAAGTGTCGTTTGGGTGTCTTGCTGAATAAAAAACGTCGATGAATAGGTCATTGACCTAATTCCTGTCGAGTCATTTGCCCAAAGTCCGAAAGTAAATGTCCCTTGCGTGAGATTTTCCAAGAAACCTTTGAAGACACCCTTGGCATCAGACTTGATCAATCCAGCTTCTTGTCCGTCTTTCATGACATTCACATCAATATTGGGATAGGCGTAACCCATCATTATGACTCCTGGCGCCCCTGGCAATGGCGGATACGGCAGATATTCTCCTCGCCCTTTTCCTTGAGTATTACCTACTCCTCCTCCACTGCCTGCTCCGGTACCCCCAGAACCGGCACTACTGTTCCCACCACCGGTCGAGGCACCAGAAGTCGAGCCACCTCCACCACTTGAACTCCCCGATCCGGTTCCTGGTCCAACACCATCACCATTTCCACCACCTGTTCCCGTACCGCCCGTTCCCGTGCCCGACGAATCGCCACCGCCGCCAGAAACAGCCGTTACGTGAAAAATTATTTCATAATCCACACATTCCCGCTTCTCAAAAATAAAAACTTCACTTGTCGTACCCGTAATAATATCGGTAGTAGTAGTGGCGATTTTGTAATGGCATTCATGGGTTGTATCACCATTATCTCCGCCATCATCGCAACGGACATAATAAGTATATGTTCCGCCAGATCCCAAACCGTTAACCAAAACAGTGTGATAATAACTCTGCTCACCGCCGACATAGGAAAAGCTATTAGTCATTGCGGCATAGGGCGTCCCTGACGCTGTCGAATATCGACAAAACCCTTTATAATTCGTCATTAACGACATAATCGTCTGAGTCGTACCAAAATTCAACCAACCGCTCGGCGCGCCGTCCAGCATTTTTCTTTGCACATAGCCGGTTGTCTTGACCGGATTGACAATCGCCACCATCGCATTGCCATTTTCAAGTTCGACACCATTTTGGTCATAAGTAACCAGATTGATCTTGCGCGATTCGATTTGGCTCGGATTAAAAATATCCTTGTCTCCGACTTCTCCATACTGTGCATTCTTGCCTAATCGAATACGCACATAGGTGCCGATCGGAACCCCTGTTCCGGTATTCAAATCTATAAAAACTTTCGCCTGACCGGACGCCAAAACCGCCGAAGCTCGATCAGAGGCGATATTTTGAAACTCCGAAATTTCCCGCTCTGTAAAAGGACCGTTAAAAGTCGGCCCTGTCGCGAAATCAACATCGGTAAAATCAAACCCGGCTTCCAGAGTGAAATATCCGGGCTCAAAAACAAGATCAATTTTGCCGGCAGCCGGAACCGCCTTGGAAACTTTAAATACAAACTCATGAGAAGCATAAACACTGGGGCTTGAGGTAGATATGCGGTCAGTGATGCTCGTCATAGCCAAGATGGAAAAACCGAAAAAGAGCGAAATTGCTACCGCCATTACATAATAAATCTTTTTTATACTCTTAAATAATCGCACGGGGAAATTTTTTTAAATTACAAATCAATAATTAAAAATTCAGAATATTGATTTGATTTTCCAAATTTTATTGGTAATTTTTAATTTTTCGTAATTGCCTAGATTCTGCCGTTTCTTCGTCTGTGAAAATCCATAAAGAAATTCACAACAATCAAAACCAATAAAGTCATTAAGCCGATGCCGATTGCATAGATTATCCGATTTTGCATCTTATCAGTCTGACTGACTTCCTTGTCACGCAAATCCAGAGCTGCCTCTCTTTCATTGAGACGATTTTCTTTGTCTTTGAGCTGGATTGCCAATTTATTAAACGGATTTTCCGGAATACTGACCGACATACCTACCGCCTGACTGAATTGCGCGCCAAGAAATTTGCCGATATCCAAAGGCTTGGCGCCAAGAATATTAAAAAACGACAAAAATATTATCGCCAAAAAGAAAACTTTTAAATCATGTATGAAACGGAAAAATTTGTGAAACATATTTTTTATTTAACGCATCTGAAGCCGACACCGGGACCGGCGAAGCTGACATCAGGCACGGCGTAAATCGCATACTGGCCGGCATCTGATCCGTTATCCCAATAACCGCCACGGGCAATGGTTCTAATACCGTTATTTTTTATCCAAAAATAATCATTATAATAATTCGGATCTTGAATATTTTTATCGGTCTTTACCGGCAACGAATTAGAATCAACGCCGGCGATATAACCGCTTTCCGGCATCGTCACGTCCTCGAATTTACCGTCAATCATTGAGCCGTCAATCCATTCCCAGACATTGCCGACCATATCATAGGCTCCCACCGCCGAAACGCAATTTGCCGCGCTACCGGTCGGTCCGGGATTGTCCGGCCAATTTTTTTTGACATTACAATCACCGGCTGCCCAACCCGAATCCAAGTCCGGTGTTCCCAAAGAAGCCTGAAACCATTCCTTATTCGTCGGTAAGCGCTTGCCAGCTTTGGCGCACGCCATAACCGCTTGGCTTTGCGAGATGTTGCGCCACGGCTGTTTGCCTGCCACTGATGCGGCCGCACATTCCTTGAAATTAAGATTCATTCTCGTATCCTGTTGATTGCCTGGATCGCTATTCTGACAGCCGCTGTTCGGCGATGCTTCATATTTGTCGATGCAAAAACCGCCGGTTGGCGAAGTGACAAAGGTCATATCCGCCGAACAAGGGCCGCTGCTTTCCTCCTTGGCATTGCCGAAATAGCCGTCGCTTGCCTTGATTCCCAGAGTCGTCAAGGCCACCGCAATCATTATGACAATGATTTCTTTCAAGCCGATCAATCTCTTCTTTTTTAGGTTGATTGTTTTTGACACCAATTTTAATTACAAATTACTAATTAAAAATCGAGAATAAACGTGACTAATTACCAGACTCGAAACTTTTACCAATGATTATTATCACATCTTCTTCTTGACTCGCCGCCTCTTCTACCACGGCTTTGCGATCCACCAAGGCTTTAATTTCTTCAGCAAATTTTATATCTCCATTTTTGTAACGAATCAAAGTCGTTTCATAATTATAATTATCCGCATTGCCGACTTGCGCCGCTTCATATTTTTTCTGGCCGATCAATTCCACAACCTTGTTTGCCATCCCGGCCACCCCGCTGCCGTTCAAAACCTTGATCAACAATTCGCCGTTAGCTTTTGGAATTATTTCATCAATCACCTGGACTTCTTCCGGACTGCTGCTGGCGTTATCTTCTTCCGTGCTGGTCGCTGTCAGCTCCTCACTACTGCTGGCA
>Ga0172371_10011976_pt1 | contig 11479 bp, 11 predicted proteins | sample Lak12m_FD_114543 | JGI IMG/M metagenome (GOLD analysis project Ga0172371, IMG submission 114543) | Freshwater microbial communities from Kabuno Bay, South-Kivu, Congo - kab_022012_12m | ecosystem: Environmental > Aquatic > Freshwater > Lake | place: Democratic Republic of the Congo: South-Kivu...
CCGGGAAAGAGGGCGTGTTGTTCTTCGAGAACAAGAGTTCGGTCTTCACGATCTACGACTACGTCGGGCCCACGTCGTCCGCACTGTCGCTGCTGCACCTTGCCATCCCCAGGGTCCCGATGGGCTCCGCACCGGGCCTGACGTGGAGCGACCACCTGGTTTCGCGGCATTTCTTCTCCTGGGGCTACCGGGTCCTTCGGGATTTCGTGTCGCCGTTCCTTGTGCTGGGAGGCATTGACATGAAGTACCGCATGGAGCGGACGGGGGATCGTGTAACCGTGGCAGGCGAGTCCGTTCAGCGCCGGAAGGGAAACCGCCCGTTGCTGACCACAATCGCCACGATGAGGGATGGAAGCGGACTCGAGTCGGTGGAAGTGTCTCTTTCCGGCCGCAAGCGAGCGGCGCGCAGAACGGAATCCAAATCAGATGAAGGAGGACAAGATGGCGAGTAGAGCACTCAGGCGGAGCGGGCAGGACTGCATTGCCGCGGGCATCGCTGCGCTGCTTCTGGCGACAGCACCCACGATGAGCGCAGCCGCGGACGAGCAGGCCGACCACTACCAGAAGTCCGTGGAGCTCGAGGCGGCTCTCAAGTACGGCGACGCGCTCGCTGAGCTGCAGAGGATGACTGGGCCCAGGGCCGATTCGTATATGTTCCACCTTCGCAAGGGGTGGCTGCTCTACCTGCTCGGGAAGAACGAGGATGCGGTTGCGGCATACAAGACCGCGGCAGCAAAGGAGGCTGACTCGGTCGAAGCCAGGCTGGGGATAATGATGCCGCAGCTTGCGGCCCGCCGCTGGTTGGATGCTGAGAAGACCGGGCTGGAGGTCCTCAAGCTGGATGCCGACAATTACCTTGCGGGAAGTCGCCTTGCGTACACGTACTACAACCTCACGCGCTTCGATATGGCCGAGAAGTACTACGCTTCGGTGCTGAAGCGCTATCCTGGTGACATCGAGATGCGCTCGGGTTACGCTTGGTCTCTGTTCAAGCAAGGCAAGTACGAGCAGGCCAAAGCGGAGTTCCGCAAGATCCTCGACGTCGCGCCCAGGCACGCGGCCTCCCTCGAAGGGATCGGCCTTTGCCCTTGACCCAAGCACGCTGCCTCCCTCGAAGGGATCGGCCTATGCCCTTGACCCTCTACTGCTCTATGCGCTGCTCCGTTCCGGGACGGCGCAGCTTGAGGTAGGTTGAAGCGAGGAAGTACAAGAGCGGGAACGCCCCGGCGACGATGATGATTGTGTCGGGCACCAGGCGCCACTGGCCGAAGAATCTGACGAGTGGGAGATCATAGAAGGCCGCGCTGCGGGCGAAGTCGAATCCTTCGGAGTAGCTGAACCACACCTGCATGATCCCGACGGGCAGGAGGCTGGTGAGGAACATGAGCAGCAAGCCGAGGTTGAGGCCCCAGAACGAGAGGCGCAGCACGCGATCGTTCCAGTGGCGGTTCTCGACCAGGCTTCTCCACGAGAACAGGATGAGCGAGATGGCGAGCATGCCGTACACGCCGAACAAGGCGGTGTGGCCGTGGTTTGCGGTCATGTAGGTGGCGTGCTCGTAGTAGTTGACGATGGGGAGGTTGATGAGGAACCCGAACACGCCTGCGCCAAGGAAGTTCCAGAAGCTGCTTGCGGTAAGGAAGAGCAGCGGCCAGCGATAGGGGTACTTGCGGCCCGCGTCGTTGATCGACTTGTACTCCATCCATGCGCGTACCACCAGTGTGATCAACGGCACGGGCTCCAGCGAGCTGAACACTCCGCCGATGGCGAGCCAGAAGCTGGGTCCGCCGAACCAGAAATAGTGGTGTGCAGTGCCTGGAATGCCGCTGAGGAAGACCAGGATAGCGGTCAGGTAGGCGACCCGGAGGGCGGAACGTGCGGACACCAGCCCCAGCGACACGAGGAACATCGCGGTGACTGCGACGCCGAAGAACTCGAAAATGCTTTCGACCCAGATGTGCACCACGAACCAACGCCAGAAGTCGGCAATCGTGATGTGCGTGCGCGGCCCGTACATGAGGCCGAAACCGAAGAATGCGACGACGAAGATGGCGGACAGCACATAGAACGTGATGAGTGCTTTGCGGTCCGGATCGATGCTCGGTGCGCCCGAGGGGCTCCTGAGGATTGCCGCCAGGGGCCGGTAGACGATGACCAGCCAGAAGATGAGGCCGCCGAACAGCAGGATCTGCCAGATGCGCCCCAGCTCGAGATACTCCCAGCCCTGGTGTCCAAGCCAGAACCAGAGGTCTCCCAGCATTCCCTTGATGCCCAGCACTTCGCCTGCCATGCTTCCGCCCACCACGATCACCAGCGCTACGAACAGCAGGTTCACCAGGAACCGCTGTCCTTTCGGCTCCCTTCCCGCAATCATCGGAGCCAACAGGATAGCGGTCCCGACCCACGACGTCGCGATCCAGAAGACGGCCAACTGAAGGTGCCAGGTTTTTGCCAGGCTATAAGGGAAGCTCTTGCCTACCAGGTCGATGTAGAACTCTGCGGGGTGGACTGTGTAGTGAGCCAAGAGGCCGCCGTTGAAGATCTGGATCACGAACAGCAGGCCGGCCACGAGGAAGAACTTCGCGGTCGAGACCTGGCTTGGGGTAAGCGGAAGTTGGAGAAGTTTGTATCCGGCCTGGACTCCCTTTTCCTCGCCGTAGAAGAACTTGTGCCGGTGCACAACATAGACGACGATTCCCAGGCCGACCAGCAACGACAGGATGGAGAACAGGGACCAGACCAGCGCGTCCGCTGAGGCCGCATTCCCGACCGATTGGTCTGACGGCCAGTTGTTGGTGTAGGTATAGCTCTCGCCCGGCCGGTTCGTCCCAGCGGCCCAGGCAGTCCAGTAGAAAAAGTCGGCCAGCGCGGTGCGCTGCAGGTCGTCGGGAATCGAGTTGGGCAGGAAACCGTAACTCTTGTCGCCCTGGGCGAAAGTGGTGGACCAGTACTCCCGCAGCCGCTGCAACGCCTCTGCCTGTGCGGGGTTCAGAGCGAGCGTCTTGTCGTGCTCGCTGTACGCATTGGTGTGGATCTCCCGCACCACTCTCCGATCGATCGCGTCCTTGTCCGCCTGACCGAGGCCATCGTACGATGCGGCGTCCCCGAGCCTTGCGGCCTGACCGAGGCCATCGGGCGGTGTATCGTCTCCGCGCCTGGCACCTCCCCGAAGCTGTTCTTTCGCGTAGAACTCGCGCATCCACTGCCCGACCAAGTGCAACGACCTGGCCGAGAAGTCGGGCCCCCGCAGCGACCCGTGCCCCCATACGCTCCCGTGATCCATGAGCCCGAACCGCTGGTACACCCCCTGGCCGTCCAGGACCTTCTCCCCGGTGGTGACCACTTCGCCGCCCGGTCCGACCACCTTGTCGGGAATGGGCGGGACCTTGTCCACTGCGAAGAACCCACCGACGAACAGGAACCCCAACGCCACGAAGAACGACACGATCGCAGCGTTCCTCAGCCCCTTGACTTCCATCGCATACCCCCTCCGTTGGCACAAGCCTATGTCAAGCGGGCGATACTTTGTGAACGCCCGTCCTGGTTGGCAAGGGGCGGACCACCGGGTTGACGCCTCGCAGCATGGCTGCTAAAATCTAGACCGGCTGGCTAGATTGGTCGGCACGTGCTCAGGGAGGGAGACCATGAGGCGAACGTGGCAGTTGCAGGAAGCCAAGAACAAGTTCAGCAAGCTGGTGGACGATGCGATCAACGACGGACCGCAAACGGTGACCCGCCACGGGCGGAATGTCGTTGTGGTCCTGTCGATGGACGAGTAGGGATTGGGTCGACCGTGACCTGGTCGTGCGGTTCCGCCACCGCATCCTCCCGATAGACGTTGGAGTCGCAGTCACCTGGGGCCGGATGCTTGCTTCCGCTGAGCGAACGGGCAAGCGCCCCCCGGCCATCGACGGTCTCATTGCTGCCACTGCCATGGCGGCCGGACTTTCGGTCGTGACGCGCAATGTGGATGACATGGAGCCGACCGGGGTCGCCATCGTGAATCCTTGGGACTGATGTTTGGGTCGCGGCAAAGCCGGCTCAGAGCCCGGCCTCGGATTGCAGATACTGCCAACGCTCCGCCACGTGCTGGTGCAGCTCGAAGATGCGGGTGTCGTATTCGCTGTTGTCGCCCCACTTGCCGGGATCTTCCATTACTGCGTCGTGAATCAGGAGGTAGTAGGCGAGGATTCGCTCCTCCAGCCATTCCTGCGTGACGCAGTTGGCAACGGCTTCACGCAGTGCGCTCCTGAACAGGGCCATATGCGTCGGCGAAGTAAGGTAGCGGTCGTACAGGATGTTCCCCCACTCGGAATTCCCGCCGGGACCGGAGAATGCGCCGTACCGCACCGGCAGGGTGTTCCAGAGGTCGGTGCCGAAGAAGCCGGCAGCTCCATCGATCTCATTGTGGAAGTAGCGGCCCCAAGTCAGGTCGTGATCCCATGGCAAGAGGTACCAGAGCCCGGTCCCGTATTCGTCGTCGTAGAGAAGGAAGTTGCGATTGATGTGGTCAGTCTGGCTGGCGATGACGTTACCGATCATGACGCGGGTCAGCGCGTCGGGATCGAACATCGTGTCCAAACCGTCCGCCACGTCGCCGTCGCTCCACTCATTCAAGGCGTGGACCAGGCCATCCAGGTCTGTGAACGGGCCATTCTCCTGCAGCTCCTTCTCGAAGAGATCTTCGAGAGTTGAGCCCTCGGGTGGTGCTGAAAGATTGGACGAAGTCGAATAGTAAAGTGCGCCCGATTCGTCCAGCCCGCGGGATTCGAGGAAATCGCGCCTGGGGTTCTCCACGTCGACATAGAGACCTGCGTATTCGCCATTGACGAAGACCTTGACGAACTTCGCTCTTGGGGCAAGCGCTCCCAGGCGCTGCATGACGTCCGCGGACAGCTTCTCCCGCATGAGCGTCCTATCCGTATAGGAGGCGTTCAGATTGAAGACGTCTCGCACGTATCCCCAGTCCGGGTCGTAGAACTGGTGCTCCGGGGCCAGCTTGACCTTCAAGCTCTTCTTCGGAAAGACCAACGAAGCACGGCCCCTGTATCGGACTGCGGCCTGTGAATAGAGCATGCCATCGACACTGACCTCCGCGGGCCACCAGACGTCGGCTGCGGGGTCTGCGTTCAGCGTGGCCAGGTCCCCTTCCGCCATGGCGATCTGATAATCGGGCAGGACGGCCTGCGGCCCATACTCCGGAACCGAATACGTGACCGGGTCACCGCTGCACCATCCAGTGGGCAGGGCCGAATCGGCGTGTCCATAGGTAGCCATTGCGAAGCTCGGATTCGGCTGTTGCCCATCGTCGCAGGCAGCGGCCAGAGCCATCCCGACAATGACGGCGGCAGGCCCGGCCGGCGGCCGCGGGATTCGAGCACTCATGACGCCCCTCCTCTTGCACTCGATGACGTAACACTGTCGATTGTCACGGGCGCAACTCCCTCGCCCTGACCCATGAGTTACAAACGGGGAGGGAGGTATTCAAGGCACGGCGCTCGGCGAAACTTCAGGGGACTGGGACGTCGGCCACGCCCACGGGCCTCACCGGCGGAGAGCGTTGCGGTTCTCGACGTTTTCGAGAGCGATGTCGTAGGTGATCTGGCCCTCATTGTAGAGCCGGACGATGGCAGCGTCCATCGTGCACATGCCGAGGTCGCCGCTGCTTTGCATGACGCTGATGAGCTGTTGGCTCTTGCTGTCGCGGATAAGCGTTCGGACCGCGGGGGACGCGACCAGCACTTCAGCGGCAAGCACGCGGCCCTCGCCGATGCGGGGAAGGAGGCGCTGTGCCACGATTGCCTGGAGGCAGGCGGCAAGCTGCACCCGGACCTGGTTCTGCTGGTGCGGCGGGAACACGTCGATGATTCGATCGATGGTCTGCGCAGCATTGGTGGTGTGCAGGGTGGCCATCACGAGGTGCCCGGTCTCGGCCGCTGTCAGAGCGGTCTGGATGGTGTCCAGCGAGCGCATCTCGCCAACGACGATGACGTCCGGGTCCTGACGCAGCACGTGGACCAGTGCGGTCGCAAACGCCGGCGTGTCGTCCAGCACCTCCTGCTGCACGACTATGCTCCGCTTGTTCGTGTGCACGAATTCGATGGGGTCCTCGATGGTAGCGATCCTGCACGCCTGCTCCCGGTTGATGAAATCCACCATGGCGTTCATCGTGGTGGTCTTGCCCGCGCCGGTCGGCCCGCAGACAAGCACGAGCCCATTCTGCTCCCGGCAAATCTCCATCAGGACTTCGGGGGTGCCGAGGTCTTCGTGAAGAGGGATGGAAACGTATCCGAGGCGCACCGACGCACCCAGCCTGCCCCGAGTGTAGAACGCTTCGACCCTGAACCGGCCCAGCCCCTGGACCGTGTACGAGAACCCGAGGTGCCGCTTCTTCTCCACCTCCTCGAACTGCGCATCCGACATGAGGCTTCGCGCCAGCGCTTCCGCATCAAATCGGTCCACATGCGCTGCCGCAATCTGCTTGATCTCGCCGTCGATGCGCACAAACGGCGGACACCCCGGCACCAGGTGCAGGTCCGATGCTTTCGCTGTCGCGGCAGCGCCCAGAAGTTTAACGATGTCGCTCATCTCACCCTCAATCCCGAAGCTTTCGCGCGCCCGCCCAGATTCGCCCCGCCCAGCCCAGGATACGACGAACGGCCCGCCTCTGCCGGCTGACGAGGCGCTCGCCTACTCCCGGGACATCCGGCATGAAAGTCTCTCCGTCTGCCGCGGCCAGGAGCGCACCGCAGCGGCCGCACCGGTCGAGGCCCGGCATGTTCTGGAAACGGCACGAAGGGCATTCCATCTACTTCCGCCTGACATCCTGGTTCACCTGCGTGCCGGCATGGACCGCGGCTTCTTCTTCGTAGAACTCCGCGGTCTTCTCGCTGCTCTTCACCCTGCCGACCGCCTGGACGAGCGCCTTCACGTAGTCTATGCAGCGCTTGCCCTTGACGCCGTGCGTGACCAGCTCGACCTCGCCGTCCGGCAGGAGCACGACCTCAAGCTCTTCTTCCGACATCTGCGCCTCCTACTGTCACCTGCGAAAAAGCCTGTGCAGGAACGATGTCAGACCACCCGCCCCGCCAAGCCTTGCGACCGCGTCCCGGTACAACGTCGCATGCGGAGCAATTTGCAGCGCGTGCCTGGCCGCAGCCAGCGCTTCGTCCGTGTCCCCGAGGTTCTCCAGGCAGATCGCCTGGAGGTACCACCCCTGGGCGAGCGCAGGCCTCGCCCGCGACACTTCCTGCAGAAGGCGCAGCGCTGCTCCGAAACGCTTGTGCTCCAGATAGAAGAGCGCGGCATCCATGCTCACGGACATCTGCTCATCCGGCATTTCGAGCGCCTTGGAGATGCACCTCTCCGCAGACTCGAAGCGGTCCTCGCCCTGCGCCCATGCTCTGGCTATCCACGCAAGCGGCCCGGCTGGTCCGGCCTCGACAATCCTGTCCGACAGCTCCATTGCATCTCGCCCGCGACCCTCTCGGGCAAGTGCGATGCAACGCAAAGAGAGAATGTCCCCGCTTTGCGGCAGATACTCCAGCGCACGCATGCTCCACGTCAGCGCTTCCGAGAAGTCCCCCATTTCGATCAGGCAGCGAAGCTGGCCGACCCACGCCGCCTCGCCGTGAGCGTTCTGCCTCAGCGCCCTGGAGTAGGCCTGTAGCGCCTCCTCATACCGTCCTTGTGCTTCCAGCCCCTGTCCTCTGCGCAGATGGTCCTCGACCGTAATCACGCCTGCCTCGGCACGAGCTGCCGGCTTCCGCACTGCCTCCGCACCCACCTCCAGCCGGCCGAACCGACTGGTCTTGTCGTCGCGCTCAGACATACGCAAGCACCGTCTCCAAGAACGCCGACAGTTTTCCGGCCGCGTCTTTCGGCAATCCGCAATCCGCAGTCCGCAGTCCAGGGCCTCCGCGATGGCTGCCGGTCAACGCGATCATCATTAGAATCTCCGGAGGCGCAGGCGGATGGCGCCTTGTAGGTCGGTGGTTTCCTCCACGAGCACGAATCCCTGGTTCTTCGCCTCGGTGACCAGCTTGTGGTACGCGTACATCTGCACGACCTTCCCGGCTGCCTTCTCGGCCAGCCGCTGGAGCTCGACCTTGGACATGCCTGCGCCAAAAGCCTCTACCTGGCACTTCCCTTTGCGGTCCAGCCTGAACGTGAGCCGGACGTCTCCTCGGGTAACCACCAGCGACGTGCCCTCGGCCATGCCCTCTGTCACGAACTCGCCGTTCTTCACCGTAACCGACGCAGTCTGCGCGCTTTCTTCCGCCGTGCTCGACATTCCCAAGCCGCCACGCTCTTCCGTCGTGCTCGACATCTTCTTGACCCTGCCGAAGCCGAGCGCGCCCGCCGCGGCACGAAGCACCGGGAGGATGGTTGGCCAGCTTGTGACGACCACCGGGATCATTACTACGGAAACAGACATGCTCGGACCACCTCCCTTGCGCACGCCGCACCCTGCGTACGCCCCATCGCTCTCACACTTCCAGCTTGCGCTCCGAAGAAGCGCCGTTCAGGCTGTCGTCTTGCGGTGAAGCGCGCCTGGCCCTCGCGCCGGCCCACTCACGCAAGCGGTCGATCTCCTCCTGCATCGTCCGGGACAACGGCACGGTCTCGGCCAGCGACGTCAGAACTCCCTCTGTCGTGATGTCGCGATTCTCGTGGAACGCATCGTAGAGCGCGGAGATCACGGCTTCCTCGATCTCCGCTCCGCTGAACCCCGATGACGATGCCGCAAGCCGGGCGACGTCGAACTTGTCCGGGCTGCGCCCCCGCTTGCGCACATGGATCCTGAATATCTCTTCGCGCTCGGACCTGTTGGGCAGGTCCACGAAGAAGATCTCGTCAAGGCGTCCCTTGCGCAAGAGCTCTGGCGGCAGGTGGGAGACGTTGTTCGCTGTCGCCATCACGAACACCGAGGAGCGCTTCTCCGAGAGCCACGTCAGGAAGGTGCCGAACACGCTGGAGCTGGTGCCTGCGTCGGACGCGCCGGAGTCTGCGACCCCGGCAAAAGCCTTGTCTATCTCATCGACCCAGAGAATGGCCGGCGCTACGGACTCCGCTACCTGGATCGCCTTGCGCATGTTCTCTTCGCTCGATCCGACCAGGCTTCCAAACATCCTGCCGACGTCGAACCTCAGCAACGGGAGCTGCCACTGCCTCGCAACCGCCTTGGCGCTCAGCGACTTGCCGCACCCTTGAACGCCCAGCAGCAGGATGCCCCGCGGGGCGGGCAAGCCGAAAGCACGCGCCTTGGACGAGAAGGCATGAGCACGCTTGCCGAGCCACGCCTTGAGGTTCTCCAACCCGCCCACGTCGCCGAACTGCTCCTTCGCCTCGTAGTACTCCAGCAGCCCCGACTTCCCAATGATCTGCCGCTTCTCATCCAGGATGGCGGACACGTCGTTTCCGTCCAGCACGCCGTCCGCGACGATAGCGCGGGCAAAGACGTTCTCCGCCTCTCCGAGCGTGAGCCCGAGCGCTGCATCGAGCATTCGCTCCCTTGCACCACCTTCCAGGCGGACCTTTACGTTCGGGTTGTCCTTCACCTCTGCCGAGATGCGGTCCAGCAGCTCGGAGAACTCCTGTGCGCTGGGCAAGGGCAGGTGAAGAACTGCGACGTCCTTCTCCAACTCCGTGGGAAGCTCCAGGACCGGCGAGACGACGATCAGTGTCTTGTACGTGTTCTTCAGTGCGTAGATGACCTCGCGCAGCTTGCGGACGACTGCGAAGTTCGTCTTTGTAAGGAATGGATGCAGATCCTTGAATACAAAGATGGCGGCCTCGTTGCTGGCCATCACTTGATCGAGCGCTGCAAGCGGGTCCTTGGTCGCGCTGGTACGTGACTTGCTCCCGTCTGCCGCGCCGATGAGCGGATGGATCCCCTGCGTGAAGCTCCAACCGTAGGACTTCTTGTTCCTGCCTCCCGCAATCCTGGCCAGCACGCGGTCCGTCTTGGATTCCTCGAACGTGACAAGGTAGATGACGGGGTACCTGGCGCGTATGAGGGTCTCCACCTCCTGCATGCAAGACATGAACTCGGACATGCTCACTCGCGCCTCCGTGGCAGCGCTACGAGGCCGGCGCGCTCGAGAAGCGAGCGGGCGGCCGGGTCGAAACCAGCAAAGCAGATTCTCCCTGCCGCGTCAATCACGATCTCCTGCTCGGGCACGCGCGACGGCCCGGCGGGGGCCGCTTTGTTTCCGGGGCAGCCGGGGGCGCTGCGACTAAAGCGTCGGTCGCCCCGCTCCCCTCCACGCGGCCCCCGCCAGGCCGTTGCTCACGGTCGTCCTGCCAAGGTGTGCAGGGCCAGATGCCGGGGGCCGCTTCGTTTCCGGGGCTGAAGGGGGGCGGGAGGTCGACCACGTCCAGGCCGAGCTCCTCGCCGTACGCATGGGCCAGGCGGATTTCGGCCTCGTCCAGGCAGCGGAGCAGCTCGGGTGCGGCCGGTGCCGAAGCCGGTGGAATGTACCCGGGCAGCAGAGTAACCCGGGAGCGGGGCAGACGCGCGGCCAACCAGAGGAGGGTGGGTATCGTGCAGCACAGCATGTGCCCGGGCATGAGCAGATGCCGCACGATGAGCTTTGGCCCAAGGGCGGAAGCCGCCAGAAGCCTTGCCCTCGCTTGACGCACGCCAGGTCCGCGGAGGCGTGAAGCGCATCGCTCGTTCCCGAACTTGAGGGACCCGATGATCACGTCCATTCGGCTGAGCAATCCGCGCATGCGCCGAATGGGTGCGGGAAATGCCGTGTTGAACACTGTGGGCAGGGGCCGCAAAGCAGGGGTTAGCTGGCCGATTGCACGTGCCTGAAGCCAGGGCTCTCCCCCGGTAAGCTGAACGGAGCGGACACCGACCGCGCGGACTGCGGCGTGAGACTGTTCTGCAAGTGCATTCAAGAAAACCCAGCGACCGGCCGTTCGCATTCTTGTGCCTGCGTTGCAGAATGCACAGGAATACGGACAGCCGGCAAGACAGACCAGGAGCGAAGGATTGATCTCCGGTTCTTCGACCGTGCTCACGCGGCAATCGAAGACGCTGAGCCGGTCGCTCACAGCTTGAACCCCGTACCGCGAAGCTCCCGCTGGATCTCTTCGAGCTGCTCTCCCTCGATGTTCATGGCGTCCTGGTAACCGGAGAGCACCTTCGACGCGATGTAGAGCGCAACCGCCAACGACACTGCCACGGTCGCAATCGTGGAGACGAGCTTTCGCTGTGCGGAAGCTTTCTCCTCGATATGCCCGGCGACCTCCGACAAGGCAGCGTCGAGACGGCCCGAGCGCTCGCCGGAAGCCACGATCACGGTGTCCTCGTGGGAGAGAAACGGGGAGAGCACGGTCACCAGGCTTGCACCCGCGTCAAGCCGGTCAACGGCGGACCGCACCAGCTTCCTGTTCTCTTCACTGTGCCAGAGGGGCTCAGCGAGGAGCAGGGCGTCGCGCACCGAAACACCTGTCTGGAAGCAGAGAG
>Ga0172371_10011977_pt1 | contig 11478 bp, 10 predicted proteins | sample Lak12m_FD_114543 | JGI IMG/M metagenome (GOLD analysis project Ga0172371, IMG submission 114543) | Freshwater microbial communities from Kabuno Bay, South-Kivu, Congo - kab_022012_12m | ecosystem: Environmental > Aquatic > Freshwater > Lake | place: Democratic Republic of the Congo: South-Kivu...
ATCATGCCGCCGCTGAGCGCCGCCATCGCGAGGCCCCAGGCGCCGGCACCCTGACCGAGCGCCCGCAGTGCCAGCGGACCGAGTACCTGGAAGGGCGCCACCACGATGAACAGCACCAGCATGGCGCGCAGCAGCATGACCCAGAGCCATGTGCGCGAGCGCACTTCGCGCCAGCCGTCCAGGAGCTCGCCGACGAAGCTGCTGTGCGCGGTGGCGCGCGCCCGGGGCGGCACGCGCATGCTGAGCAGGAAGGCGATGCTGGCGAGGAACGTGCCGGCGTCGAGGGCGATCGCCACGCCGGGACCGACGCCCGCCACCATGAGACCGGCCAGGGCGGGACCGACGAACCAGCCGGCGTTCTCGGAGAGACCCAGCAGCGCGTTGGCCTGCTGCAGCTTGACGGGCGGCACGATCTGCGGGACCAGGCCGCCCAGCGCCGGACGAAAGAACGCCTCGGCGGCTCCGTAGGCGGCGCCGACCAGCACGAGGCTCCAGATCTGCGCCCAGCCGCCGATCAGCAGCGCCGCGGCGGCGGCAACGACCAGCATGCGGACGACGTCGGAGGCGATCATCACCCACTCGCGCCGCAGACGGTCGGCCCAGACGCCGCCGACGAGCGCGAAGGCGGCCAGCGTGAAGCTCTGGGCCGCCAGCACCAGACCGAGGTCGGTCGCCGAGCCGGTCAGGTCCAGCACGGCGTAGGTGATGGCGATCGGTGTGATGCCGTCGCCGATCACCGATACCGACTGACCCAGGAACAGGCGCAGGAAGTCGCGCTCGCGGAGGACCGCAAGGTCGGAGAGCCACTGGCGCATGGAACGGCTAGCTGTCGGCCGGCGGCGCGGGAGCCTGGGCGTCGTGCGACGCGGGCGCTCCGGGAACGTACTGCTCCAGGGCCGTCAGATGGGGCATCTCGACACCCAGCTCACGCCCGGTCTCGACGACGTCGAGGAAGATCTGCGCGCGCTCGGGGTGACGGTCGTAGAGCTCGATCATGCGCCCTGCGACCCGACTACGCTTGAGCGTCGCCGGGATGAGGCGGGCGGCGACGCGGCTCGAGAGGTAGAACGGCACGACCTCCCGGTAGGAGCGAACGTCCACGCCCAGCCGTTCACAGACCAGCAGCGCGTCGCGGACCGCCAGGACGGCCTCGCGCATGGCAGCGGGGTCGCGCTCGAGCCGATCGGTCCCGCCCGACTTGAAGCTCGCGCCGATGAGCCCGGCGGCGATGGCGAACACCACCTGCAGCCAATGCTCCATCTCATGGCGCACGTGGGGTGTGAGGCCTGCCGAGGTAAGCGCGGCGGTCGCCCGGTCCAGGGGGCCCGATGTCGAGTCCGCGAGTGCTCCCAGCGCGACGGTGGGCGACAGCGCCGCCTGCAGGCGGGTGCCGTCGTCGGAGAGCACCCCGCCGGCTGCCGGCATGCCCCAGACGTAGTGCGATCGCGGCAGGGCGGCATCGACGTCGTGGGCGCCGGTCCAGAGGCTCATGAGGAACAGGACCGGTGCGCCGGCGGCCAGTTCGGTCACTTGTGGGAGCGCCGCCGGCAGCTCGTCGTGAGTGACGCTGACCAGCATCAGTTCGTGACCTGGGAGCGGGTCACCATGCGTCATGACCCGCGCCGCGTACCTCTCTTGGCGCGTCACGGCCGGCCTGTGACGGCCGTCCAGGATGTCCAGCGCCAGCCCATCGGCGACCTCGGCGGCCCGGCGGCGCCGGACGTAGTGGGTGACCTCATGGCCGGCTTCGGTGAGCGCCCATCCGTAGAGGCTGCCCACGGCGCCGGCGCCGAACACAAGGATCCTCATCGCCCCTCCACCTGCAGCGGTCTCCTGTGGATGGTCCTCACAGTATGGTGATAGTGTACCTTTCCCTCGGGCAAGCGCCGCCGGGCGGACGGTGGCCATCGTCCGCCGATACGCAGGAGCTTACGGTCGACAGGCTGGTGCCGGCGGACGGTCCTTACGGCACAGATGGCCCAGGATCGGGGTGAGGCGTCGTGGAGGAGCGTGCAATCGTGCACCGCGAGGACCGCGGCGATCCGGTGCGGATCGGTGTGCTGTCTGACACGCACGGCCGGATCTACCCCTCAGTCCTGCGCGCCCTCGCCGGCGTGACCCATGTCATCCACGCCGGCGATGTGGGCAAGCGCAGCATCCTTCGCCGTCTGCAGAAGGTGGCGCCGGTCACCGCCGTGGCGGGTAACGCCGACAGCAGCCGCCTTGTCAAGGAGCTGCCGGCTCAGGCGATGGGCGAGGCGGGCGGCATCCGCTTCCTGGTCGCCCACAAGCCCAAGCAGCTGAAGAAGCTCCTGCGCCGTGGCGTCCCGGAGGGCATCGATCTCATCGTCACCGGGCATCTGCACGAACCCTCGGTGGCATGGGAAGACGGCGCCCTGCATCTCAACCCCGGCACGGCCAGTGCGCCCGAAGAGGGAGACCCCGCGCCGACCGTCGCCGTGGTCAGCCGCTTCGGCGACAGCTTGTCGGTGACGTTCATCCCGGTGCTGCCCGGCCGTGAGGGCGGCGCGCCGGTCGCGCGACCGCTGCGCGAGGAGGCCGGACCGGACGAGAAGAGCACGCGACCGGTGTCCCCCGACCCGGCCGCCACGGAGCCCGCCGCCTACGGTGCGGCCGACACCCCGGCGGCCGCCGACGGGCAGGTGGCCGTGGACCGGGCCGTCGCCGACGTTCCGGAGCTGTAGCCGGCCCGGACCACCCGGCGGTCTTGAGTCACCGGTCCAGCTCGTGCCGCTCTCCCTCCATCGTCTGCAGGTCGGTGATGTCCTGCATGGTCTCGAGGATGCCGCGGTAGGCACCCCGGGCATCGTGCACAGCCACGTAGCGCGAGAGGATCAGGCGACCGTCGTCGTGACCCCAGAACAGCGCTTCATGCCGGCGCCCGGCGCGGAACTCGTCCTGGAGCCGGGCGATCAGCCCTTGCGTGCGCGGCCCGTGGCACTCGTCGAGGTGCCGGCCGATGAGATCCGGATCGCAGTCGGCGAACGACGAGCCCTGCCAGAAGAGCAGCGTGCCGTCGGCGTCGGCGAACGAGACGTCCAGCGGCAGGTGCGCGAGCACCAGGTCCGCGAGCTCGGTGGTCAGGCTGCCGGCGCGCGTCGAGGGGTCCGGTACCGCCTGCGCGGCACTCCGATCGAGCTTCTCGGACATCGCAGCTCCTCTCCGTGACCGTGTCGAGTCACGAAGTGTACGGCACGCGGTATCATCGCCGGGATCGACGCAGCACATCGTTGTCGGCTGCGGTCATATCGACGAACCGATCGGGGCAGACCTCATGAGCACGTCCGGGCAGACCGGCCACGAGTCGACCATCGCCGTCGTGGCCGCCATCGTCGGCAACCTGGCCATCGCCGTGGTCAAGTTCATCGCCGCGGCGCTCACCGGCAGCTCCGCCATGATCTCCGAGGGTATCCACTCGGTGGTCGACACCGGCAACGGCGGCTTGCTGCTGCTCGGCATCCGCAAGGCCGACCGGCCGGCCGACGCCTCGCATCCCTTCGGATACGGCAAGGAGCTCTATTTCTGGAGCCTGATCGTCGCCATCAGCATCTTCGGCATCGGTGGCGGCATGTCCATCTACGAGGGCATCCTGCATATCCAGCACCCGAGTCCGCTGAAGGATCCGCTCATCAACTACATCGTGCTCGGCGTCGCCATGCTGTTCGAGGCCGGCTCGTTCACGGTGGCCTACCGGCAGTTCCGCAAGGTCAAGGGTTCGCGCAGCACCATCCGCGCCGTGCACGAGGGCAAGGACCCGAGCATGTTCACGGTCGTCTTCGAGGACACCGCCGCCCTGCTCGGCCTCATCATCGCGTTCTTCGGCGTGCTGCTCGGGCACGAGCTGGAGAACCCCTACTTCGACGGCGGCGCGTCGGTGCTCATCGGCGTGCTGTTGTGCAGCGTCGCCGTGTGGCTGGCGGCAGAGAGCAAGGCGCTGCTCGTCGGTGAGAGCGCCGACCCCGAGACGGTGGCGACCTTCCGTCGCATCGCTCTGGAGGAGCCGGACGTGCAGCGCGTCGGCGATACGCTCACGATGCATCTGGGCCCGCACGACGTGCTGCTCAATGTGGGCATCGAGTTCACTCCCGGCACCACCGTCGAGGCGGCCCACGGCGCCATCCACCGCATCGAGCGTCGCCTGGCGGAGGCATACCCGGAGGTGCGGCGCGTCTTCATCGAGGTCGAGCAGTTCGACGAGGAAGGGCGGGCGGTCGAGCCGTCGTGACGCTCGCGGGCATGGTCGAGCAGGAGGAGGAGTCACCATGTACGAGGTCACCGTCAAAGAGGTGCCGGAGCAGCCGGTACTGATGGTGCGCAGGCAGACCACGATGGAAGGCGTCGGCGACGCCATGGGCGAGGCGTTCGACGAGATCATGGGCTACATGGGCCGCGCCGGGATCGCCTGGGCCGGACCGCCCCTCTGCCTGTACTCGGAGGAGTTCGATCCCGAGACGGGTGGCGAGATGCAGGTCTGCCTGCCGGTGGCGCCGGGAACGGCAGGCGAAGGCGCCGTCGAGGCTGCGGTGCTGCCCGGTGGCCGCATGGCCGGCACGATGCACCGCGGTCCCTACGACGCGCTGGGGCAGGCGTATGCGGCCGTCTTCGGCTGGATCGAGGAGCACGGACACCGTCCGGCCGGACCGTTGCGCGACGTCTACCTGACCGACCCGGAGCACACGCCGCCGGAGGAGTACCTTACCGAGGTGCTCTGGCCGATCGCCTGAGGCTGCGGTCCGCTTCTGGTCGCGGCTGCGGCGAGGCGGATCAGGATCCGGCGACGCAGAGCCGCGGCTGCTGCTGTGTGACGCAGTGCACGCCGCCGTCGGAGCGTGCCAGCGGCCAGCCGTCCACGGTCAGCACCCGGCGGGACGGAAAGGCGGCGCCGATGGTCGCCACGGCGGGCTCATCCATGGCATCGCCGAACACCGGCATCACGATGCCCCCGTTGGCGATGTAGAAGTTGATGTACGAGGGTGAGAGCACGCGACCGGCCTGCTCCCGCCGCAGCGGCTGACGTACGGGTACGACCTGGAGGCGACGACCTCGAGCGTCGCGCGCCGTCCGCAGCCGCTCGAGGTTCTCCTGCAGACAGCCGTACTGGCTGTCGGCGGGATCCTCTTCGGCGAGCGCCAGCACCGTGGCCCGGCCGGCGAAACAGGCGAGGTTGTCGACGTGGCCGCCGGTGTTGTCGGCATCGAGGCGTCCGGTCAGCCAGATGACCTTGCGCGCGCCCAGGCAGCCGCACAGCAGCCGTTCCGCCTCCGCACGCCCCAGGCCGGGGTTGCGGCACGGGTCCAGCACCACCTCTTCGGTGGTCAGGACGGTACCCTCCCCATCGACGTGCAGGGCGCCGCCTTCCAGTGTGAGACCGGCCACCAGGTGGCGAGCTCCGGTGAGAGAGCAGACTCGCCGGGCCATCCGTGCGGTCTGTGCGTACTCCCGGTAGATGCCGCCGTAGGCGTTGAATCGCCAGTCGATGCCCACCAGCCGGCGTCCGTCGCCGACGACGAACGTCGGCGCCGTGTCGCGTGTCCACGAATCGTCGCTCGGCAGGGGCACGAGCGTGACCGGCCATGTCGCCGGGTCGCAGGCCCCCGTCAACTGCTCGCGGGCCTCGCTCACAAGGCCCGGCGGCACGATCATGCGCACGGGCTCGAACCGGGCCACCGCGGCGGCGATGGACACGGTCGCCCGGCGCGCATCGTCGAGATCCCAGGTGGGAACGGACCGGCACGGCCAAGCCATCCAGCAGCAGTCGTGCGCTTCCCACTCGGCGGGCATGCGCAGCGCCGACCCTGCAGGCGACCGATCAGGCGGCACCGATGGCCTGCGGCACTCCACGGGGATCGCCCTGCTCGGACGGGGACGGCGTCGGCCTCACGATGCTGAGCGAGAGGCCCGTAGTCGCTGCGTCAGGTCCAGCTCGGGGTCGGCACGCACTTCGTCGGCGGTCGGCAGATCGCCGCGGCGCATGAGCTCGGCGAAGGCCGCGATCTGTGTGTCGCGGGTACCCATGAGACCGCACGGACGGTCGACGGCGGACCCGTCCGGGAAGTAGTAGGCGAGGAAGTCACGATCCTCCGGGCGGCCGGCGACGATCGCGCGAGCGGGATCGCCGGCGTAGCCCGCGTGGCCGCAGCGGGTGTCGTACTGCTGCGTCCAGAAGAACGGCACGCCGGTGAAGGGCGCGCCGCGGCCGGCGATGTCGAAGGCGGCGGCACGCCCGTGCTGCAGCGCCAGTCGCCAGTGTTCGATGCGGACTCGTCGGCCGGTATGCGCGGCGGGCCAGGCGGCGATGTCCCCTGCCGCCCAGACGCCCGGCGCCACCCGCAGGCGCTCGTCGACGCTCAACCCACCGTCGGGGAGCCTCTCGGCGCCGTCCACGAAGCCGGTGGCCGGCCGTACGCCGATGCCGATCACCACGACGTCGGCCGGCAGCTCGCTGCCGTCGTCGAGCGTGACGCTGCGCACGTGGCCGTCACCGTCGAGCCCCGTCACCGTCCGGCCCAGGCGGAAGCCGACGCCGTGCTCTTCGTGCAGCGCCTGCAGCGCGGTGCCGACGTCGGGTCCGAAGATCCGTGCGAACGGCACCTCCTCGGGTGCCACCACCGTGACGTCGAGGTCGCGGTGGCGCAGGCTCGCCGCGACCTCCAGACCGATGAAACTGGCCCCGATCACCACGGCCGAGCGTGCACCCTCCAGCGCCGCCACGATCGACTCGCAGTCGTCCCACGAGCGCAGGGTGAAGACCCCGGCGAGATCGGCGCCCGGCACGGTGAGCCGGCGTGGCACGCCCCCCGGCGCCAGGAGCAGGGCATCGCCCGTCAGCACGACGCCGTCTTCCAGCGTCAGGGTACGGTCCGGTACGTCGACGGCGGTCACCCGGGCGTGCAGTCGCTCGATGCCGCCCTTCTCGTAGAACGCCGCCGAACGCAGCGGCATCCATGACGCCGGCATGGCGCCGGAGAGCAGGTCCTTGCTGCAGTTGGGCCGGTCGTACGGGAGCCGGTCTTCGGCGCTGATCATGACGATGCGGCCGGCGAAGCCGGTTTGCCGCAGCGCCTCGGCGGCGCCGGCGCCGGCCGCTCCCGCGCCGACGATGAGTACGGTGCGCCGGTCGGCCCGAGTATCGGGCTCGACCATCGGCATGGCGCGCGTGCCACGGTCGTCGTCGGGCACCGTCACGTAGATGTCTTCGCCGTCGATCCGGACTTGGTAGCTCGGCAGACCGAAGAACGAGGGCGGCTCCAGCAGGTCACCGTTCTCGGCGGAGAACACCGCCTGATGCCAGGGGCACATCAGCCGTTCGCCGTCGAGCACGCCGAGCTCCAGGGGCCCGTGGTAGTGCGGGCATTCTGCCGGATAGGCGCGGAAGCCCGTGCCGGTCCGCACGAGCAGGCAGGATCGGTCTCCGGCGGCGACCTTCCGCATGGCCCCGACGGCCAGATCGTGGACTCCGGCGACACGAGCTTCCATGGTGTCCTCCACAGACTCGGCGGGTGGTCTTCTCGCCATCCTACCGGATGGTCGTCGACGCCCGGGTCGTCAGTGCTCGCCGGCGGCTTCTCCAGGTCCATCGTCCGCCGGCCGGAGACCGTCCCCGGCTGCCGGGCCGGTGTGAAGCGGCGGTGCGCCGGCACCGTCGTGCGTCGCGACGGGCAAGCTCGTCGACGATGTGCCGCACAGGGTCGCCAGGTCGCCGAGGAAATCTTCGATCGCGCGCCGGAACGGTACCGGAGCAGTCCACATGAGCGGGTGGGCACCTTCCGGCCAGAGGAACAGCCGGCAGTCGGGGATCGTGAGGGCCATCTCCTCGAGGCGCGGCCCCAGATCCGCTATCACGTCGTCCTCCAAGGAGCCGCTCAGGAGCACCGGGCAGCGGATCTGGTCCAGGCGGCCGCTGAACGGGTCGTGATCCGCGTCACCGAGCACCTGCTCGAGGAGGTCCATGTCGGTCTCTATCACTGCCGGCCAGTCGGGACCGTGAGCCCTTCTCCAGAACCAGGCCAGTGACTGCCGGCGCACATAGCCGCCCAGCGAATCCCCCGACCGCGCCGGATGCCGAATGGCCGCCGGGTCGTCGCGCCGTCTGCGGAGAAGCTCCCGCCGGACCGCGATCTGGGCCGAGACGTCGGTCGCTCGAAGCTCTGCCGGACAGCTGTCGGCAACGACGCCGGCCACCAGATCGGGCCGCTCGAGCGCCAGCAGGAGTGCTGTGATGCCGCCGCCGCCGCTGCCCACCGGGACGACCGGATCGAGATCGAGATGCTCGATCAGTGTGGCGACAGCGCCGGCGGTGAGCATCCACCGGTCCGTGGACCAGCGTGGCAGCCGCTCGGAGCGGCCGGTGCCGGGTGGATCGAGCGCAAGGCAGCGGAAGCGGTGGCCGAAGTAGCGCAGCTCGGAGCCGAGGCTGGCCGACGATCCCGTGTTGCCCGGCAGGAAGATGAGCGCCGGCCGACCGCCGGAGCCGGCGTTGACTCGCCGGGGCGGCCGCTCCTCGCGGTAGTGGATGCGGAGTCCCTGGTGGATGAGCGTAGGCATGCGATGTGGTCGTCATCCTACAATGGCGGGCCCCGCCTGCTGGTACAGCGAGAAACGTACGTGGGAAGTCACGGCGTCCGCTGCCGGAACGGCGTCAGACAGGGTGGGTCGCCCTCCGCGGTCTGTCGGCGGCCGCCGCGCGGCAGTCTCAGATGAGGAACAGGGCGCCGAACAGGTGGTAGGCGACGATCACGGCGAAAAGGCCGAGCGTGAGCAGCGCGACGCCGAGCATCGACCGGTAGCGGCGCAGCAGGAAGACCAGCAGGGAGACGCCGGCGACAAGGCCGATCTTGACGGCTACCGCCTGGGCCGGGTCATCGGCGATCAGGGTGCGCATCACTGGGTTGACCTCGATGGCGCCCAGCTCCAGCGCTCGGAGCGTGAAAGCCAGATCGAGGATGCTCAGGAGGTTCGCCAGCGCGAGGAGCAGGACGAGAGCCAGAGGGTTGTCGCGCAGGAAGACAAGAGCACCCTCCCACGCCGAACCGACCCGTGAGCCGGCCCGCCGGCGGCGGTCGAAGCCGGTACGTCGCTCGTGCCAGACCCAGGCGCGACGTCGCCGCCTGTCGGCGTCACGACGCTCGGTCGAGATCGGCTCTGGTACCCCTCTGTCCACGTGTCGCCTGCTCCTGTGGAGCTGCTGCGCCTTCGTGCCCGATGCTTCGGGCTTTCCCGTGGCACGCCGTCAGCAATCCTATGAGGACGCCGGCGCCTGTACAATCGCTCTGGCGTCGTGTGCGTCGCCTGCCCGGACAACACGCGGAGGGAGCTTGCGCATGAGGCTTAGACCGTATCCGGCTGCGCTGTCGTATCGTGTGCAGGTGGCGTTGGCTGCTGTGATCGTGGCGGCCATCCTGCTCGGGACGGCCTCGTCCGCCGCGGCCAAGAGCTACGCGATCGACGACGTCTCGATCGAAGCGCGCGTGCTCGAGGACGGCGCCATGGTCGTGAGCGAACGACGCACCATGAGCTTCGATGGCGATTTCACGCGTGTGTTCTGGTATCTCGACAAGACGGGGTCCCAGGGCATCGAAGTCTCGCAGGTGCTGGGACCCGACGGCGAGCCGCTGCAGTGGACCGACGAGCCCGGGGCGCGACCGGCCGGCACGTACAACGTCACCGATGAAGGGTCGCGCCTGTTCGTTCAGGCGTTCTGGCGCTACAGCGACACCACCGTGCAGCTCACCCTCGACTACCGGGTGCTCGGCGCGGCCCGGCGCTGGCAGGACACGGCCGAGCTCTACTGGCAGTTCGTCGGCACCGGCTGGGACGTGCCCACCGACCGCGTCGGCATCCTCATCACGCTGCCGGAGGGCGTCACCCGCAAAGAGGTACGGGCCTGGGGCCATGGACCGCTCAGCGGTCTGGTCACGCGTGAGCCCGACGGGACCGTGCGACTCACCGTCACGGACTTGCCGCCCGAGACCTTCCTCGAGGCGCGGGTGCTGTTCCCGGCGGCGGCTCTGTCCAAGGCCCCGGAGGCTGGTGGTCCGCGGCTGTCGGCGGTGCTGGCGGAGGAGCAGCGCTGGGCCGACGAGGCCAACCGCATCCGCCGCAACCGCCGGCTGCAGCAGGCCGCCGGCTGGGTCCTGGGGCTGGGGTTCCCGGCGGCCGCTCTCGTGGTCGCCCTCGTGCTCTTCTTCCGCTACGGCCGGGAGCACCGGCCCAGCTTCACCGGCCAGTACTACCGCGAGCTGCCAGACCCCGATCTGCCGCCGGCGGTGGTCGGGGCGCTCTGGCGTATGGGCACGGTCACCAACGCCGACGTCTCGGCGACCATCCTCGATCTGGCCAACCGCGGCGTGGTGACCGTCTCCCAGGTGGTCCGTCAGAAGCGCGGCCTCTTCGGAAGCAAGGACGAGGAGACCTACGAGATCGTGTGGAACCGCGAGAAGGATCGGAACGTACGCCGTATCGAGAGCAAGCTGCTGAGGCTGATCTTCGACGACCTGGCCAAGGGCGACCGGATCGCCATCGACGAGTTGCGGGACCGGGCCAAGAAGCAGCGTTCGACCTTCGGCGAGGGGATGAAGAGCTGGCGCGAGGCGGTCGCCAAGTATGCGAAGGATCGCGGCTTTCTCGAGAAGACCGGCGGCCGCGCGATGGGCGTGACCATGACGCTGGGCATCCTGTCGGTCGCCGCCGGCGTCTTCGGCTTCATGCTGGCTGAGAGCCTCTGGCCGCTTGCCGGTGCCGCGGTGGGCGGCATCGTGGCGGCGCTGGCCCCCACCATGCGCCGCCGCTCACCCGAGGCGAATGAGCTGTACGCGCGATACAAGGGAGTGCGCAACTACATGAAGGACTTTGGGCGTATGGACGAGAAGCCGCCGACCTCGGTCGTCCTGTGGGAGCACTTCCTGGTCCTGGCGGTGGTGTTCGGTATCGCCGACCAGGTGATCAAGAGCCTGGAGGTCAAGGCGCCGGAAGTCGTGCGCGATGCCGGCTTCGCGACCACGCACTACTGGGTGGCCGGCGGCGCGGGTTCACCCCTGGGTGCGTTCAGCACGGGGTTCTCGGCCGCGGTCGGGGCCACGTCATCGTCGGGCAGCGGCGGCGGTGGTGGCTTCTCGGGCGGCGGCGGAGGCGGCGGCGGCGGAGGTGGCGGCGGCGCGGACTGACGGGGCAGCCGCCTGCGGATCACGGCGGCGGCGAACGGGAGCCGGGACGCGCATCCCCGGCGCCTTGACCATCGCCACGGCCGGAAAGCGAGTCAGAAGCCCCCGGCCCGCCGTGCGGCGCGCGGGATGGTCGTGAGAAACGCGACGGAGCAGACTGTGGTCACCGCGTTCATGCCGACCATGACGAGCATGGTCTCGTACGAGACGGCCCGCACGCCCGGCAGCCAGCCGAGATAGGCGAGGAGCGCCGCGGCGCTCGCCAGCAGGAAGGCGACCGCCGCCAGTCGCCGGAAGA
>Ga0172371_10011984_pt1 | contig 11472 bp, 4 predicted proteins | sample Lak12m_FD_114543 | JGI IMG/M metagenome (GOLD analysis project Ga0172371, IMG submission 114543) | Freshwater microbial communities from Kabuno Bay, South-Kivu, Congo - kab_022012_12m | ecosystem: Environmental > Aquatic > Freshwater > Lake | place: Democratic Republic of the Congo: South-Kivu...
GCTGGCCGCCGAGCGGTCGCGGTAGTAGGCGAACCCGGGCTCGATCTGGACCGCCCGGTGGGGCCTGCCCCCAGGCGGGTGCCAGCTCAGAGGCTGAGGCTGCTGCAGTTCGTTCAGCGCCTCCTCGCACTCCAGGAGCGCGCGCGACACGTGCAGCCCTGCCTTCCAAGCCCAGCCGCCACGGGGCGAGCGCTCGCCGGTCCTGCGATGGACACCGCCCAGCCAGGCGCCGCTGCGATCCACCACGAGGTGGCCGAAGGTGAAGCGGGTCACGCGCTCGAAGGCCTCCCAGTAGCGGGGCTCCCGGGTCACGGCGTACATCCGCAACAGCATGATCATGGCCTCGGTCTGCCCCCACCAGCGGACGTCGTCCGGGTCGGTTCCCCCGCCCTCCAGCGGTCCCCAGACGTAGACCCCGCCGTCGCGCATCAGGCCGTTGCGCACGAACCCATCGGCGACCCGTCGCAGCCAGGGCAGGACGCTGGCCGGGTCCTTGTCCAGGGCAGCGGCAACGTCCTGGAGGTACCAGGCCAGTTCCGCGTTGTGGCCGTAGAGGGTCTGTTGGTGAGGCGGGCCGTCGGCTGTCGCCGGCTGCCAGTCCCGGGTCATCAGCATAAGGCCATTGTCCGACCCGGCGACGAGAGCCGACCGGGTGAGCCGGTCGTAGAGCTCCTCCAGCCGTTCCCGGTACAGCCCCGCGGGAGCGATCGGGAAGAGCCGAGCCAGGGCAAGGGCCGCGTGCATGTTCGTGCCGAGGCTCTTCTTCGCGTTCCGCGGGTCCGTGGGAGGCAGGTCCCCATACTCCAGGTAACCGCCGTAGTCCGGGTCGTGGGCGTGCTCATCCATCCAGGCGAAAGTGTCCATCGCCAAGCGCCGAGCCCGAGCGTCGCTGAGGCAGCGGTAGAGCTCACTCATGATATAGACGACGTAGGCCTGCGCCACGCTCTGCTTGGAGGCGTCCGTCACCTTCCCCTGTCGGTCGACCTCAGAGAACCACCCTCCCCACTGCCGGTCCAGGTAGTGCTCCAGGAGGTAGTCGAAGCCGGCATCATACTGCCGGCGGACGCGCCCCCGTTCCGCGTCGTCGTCCGTCCGCTGGATGGCCACGGCGTGGACAAACAGAACACGGAGGAGCGGGATGATCGGCCTCCGGGCGTCGGGTTCCATGGGCCGGCCGTCCGCATCAAAGCCGATCAGGAAGCCCCCAGACGCCGTGTCCACGATCCGCGGGGCGGTCCAGAACCGCAGGACCTCCTCATCGAGGTGCTGGCGGAACGCCGCCGCCACCGCCGCGGGCTCGAAGCGCGCCGGCAGATGGACCGAGGGCGGTGGCGTGGCGCCCGGCAACCGCAGGCAACCGGTCGTGAGATAGAGCGCACACAGCGCAAGGCCGGGGACCGCGGCCAGGGCGAGCCCGGCGGCGCGTGCGTGCAGGTAGACGAGTGGCGTATACACAGCGTTCAGCCTCCCGCGTGCGGCCGGGGTGCCCCTCGGCCCGGAACGCGGCACGGGAGCCACGGCACGCCAATCTACCGTGGAATCGACACCGGACCAGGGCTCGGCTACCGGTGGGAGGGCCGTTTCTGGACCACGGTCGGCGCGTCGGTAGACCCGCCTCGACGGGTCCAGATCCTATCTCCGGCTGTGCCCTTGGGCCGAACGGGCTCCAGTCCCGCAGGCGCCAGACCGGCGACGGTCTCTCAGAACCCCCGTGTGCCGGTGGCGAGCCCCCCGACCTTGACAAGGCCAGGCCCGGGCGCGATGGTTCCCGGCATCGTGGTGCCCGCGGCCTCTGCAGGGGTCCGGGTGCGGGGCGGTGAATCGACAGTCATGCTGGTGGTCCAGGCCATGAGTTCAGCTTCCCAGCCGTCCTATCGGCTTGCCGCAGGCACGTTCCTCGGAAGCTACCGGATCGTGCGGCCGGTCTCTGCCGACGCCGACGGCGAGCTCTATCTGGCGAAGCTGTCGAGCCGGCAGACGACGGTGCTGCTGCGGCTTTTCCCCGCCCAGGCTACGGCAGAAGAGCCAGCGCGGCAGGCCCTGGCTCAGCGCTGTGAAGCAGCGGCGGCATCCCAGCACCCAGGCCTGGCACGCTGCACGGCGCTGCAGGGCGACCGTGGGTTCTGGTTCACGGCGTTCGACCTCCCGGACGGCCCCCGGGGCGAGCCCATGACGCTGGCGAGCGCCCTGTCGGATTCAGCCGGGCGTCTGCCCGAGGAGCGGGTGGCACTCCTGGCCGACCATCTCTGCAAAGGGCTCCAGTACGCGCACCACTTCCGTGGGCACGGTCTGGCCCATGGCCACCTCTCGCTGGAGAGCATCTACCTGACGGCTCAGCGCCAACCGCGCCTGGTGGACCCGCGGCTGCTCGAGGCCGCGGATCCCGTGGCGGATGTCCGGGCCCTCGGCACAGTCCTCTGCCGCCTGCTGGGTACCGGCGACCCCAACCCGGCGACGACGCCCTGTGCGCCAGGTCTCAGCCGGCGTTGGGACCGCCTGGTCCGTTCCTGCCTGGCCGCCGGCCGCCCCGGCGGCTTCGCGCGCATCGAAGACCTGGCCGAGGCGCTGGAGGAAAAGGACTCGGGCCGCGGGGGCACCCTCCTGTGGGGGGCGGTGGTGGGGCTGCTCGCCGTTGCCATCGCCGGGGGTGCGTTCGCCCTAGTCCGCTACCGCGCCGGCCGTGTGAGCCTGCCCGTACCGCCCGCCACGGACCACGTCGCGAGACCGCCCGCGACGGCGGCGCCCTCGGCTGAGGTCCCACAACGCCTCGAGGCTCTTCGTACCGCGGTGGACTCGTGCATGGCGGCCAACGACCTGGAAGGCGCCGAGAAGGCCCTCACGGATTGGTCCGCGGCCTTCCCCGACGATGCCGACGCGAAGCAACGTCTGGCCTCGGTCCGGTCCCAGCGCGGGGCGCAGGCTGTCGGCAGCATCAAGCAGGCGGCCGAGACGGCCTTTGCCCAGGTGCTGGAGATCCGCGAGGCGGAGGACCTCAGCGCCAGGATCGCGGCCCTCAAGGCGCTCCGCCAGGAGGCTGCCGGGCATCTGGCGGCCATGCGGTTTGAGGAAGCAGCGGCCTCCTACCGCCGCCTGAAGACCGATGCTGAGGCGATGCTCGGGCTGGATACCGCCCGCGCCGGTGCGGCCACCGCCCGGACGGCGGCCGGTGAAGCCCGTGAAACGGCCCAGACGGCGGGCGCGGAGACGGGCGCGGCCCAGGCCTGGAATGCCGCCGAGTCGACCTGGGTCCAGGGCGGGGAGCTCTGGGACGGCCTGCGCTTCGCCGAGGCCGAAACCGCGTTCAAGCAGGCGGGTGACGGCTTTGACAAGGCGGCCCGCCTCGCGGCCGGCGGCCGGGCCATGACCGCCGCGCACGCCAAGTTCGAGGACGAGAAGGCCCGCGCCGGCGAAAAGCTCATGGCCCGTCTGCCGGCCGAGGTGACCGGACAGCTCGACGCCATGGCCCGCGATGCCGAGGCGGCGGAGGCCGATGGGCAGCCCGCGGCAGCGGCGGCCGTCTGGGTGAAGGCGGAGGCGGCCCTGGCCCAGGCGCTGGACCAGGTCGCCGCCAAGGGCGGGGCGCCCCACAAGCCCACGGAGCAGTTTCGCCGTCCTGCCACCGGGAACCTGGTCCTGAACGGCGACCTGGAGAAGGGGGCGGGCGGCCAGCCCGAGTCCTGGAGCCGCATGGATGCCCTCACGACGTTCTGGGAGGCCAAGGGGAAGCCCGGTTTCTGCCTGCGTTTCGACACCCATGTCCAGCAGGCCGACAAGAAGCAGCAGCAGGCTGCCCCCGAAGCGTTCAAGGGCAAGACGGAGGGGGGACAGTACAACACCGTGGGCGCTCACGAAGGCGTGTGGGCGTTTCCCGCTCCGGTACCGGTCCTGCCGACGGACCAGTTCTTCATCATCGAGGCGGACTGCATGGGGCCGGAGAAGTCCTCGGCGCTGATGTATCCGCAGGTGCTCATCCGTGGGTTTCGCCAGTTTGACCCTAAGAAGGACGAGGGGACCTTCTCCTGGTTCCAGACCCCGCACGAGGGCGGCCCGGATTTCTCGGAGCAGTTCGGCAAGGCGCAGCGGCGGGCGCAGCCCGGAGACTACCTGATGATCTGGCGCCACGCGCTGGTATGCCGCAACTCGGCACCGAACCTCTGGGAGCACTACCGCATGGGGCTGAAACTGCCGGACGATCCGCGATTCCGGCCGGACGTTATCCTGCTGAAAGCCTATGCCATGTGGCCCCTCGGGGAGTACCGTTTCGACAACCTCTCCCTGCGGTTGGCGTCGCGCGAGGAGTACGAGAGGATCAAGGCAGAAGGGCACTCCATCGAGGGCTTCATGCCCCTGGAGTAAGGCCCGCGCCGCCCGCGCCGTGCGGCGGCGCGGGCGACTGTGGGGCAAGGTCCAAGCACCAAGGCCCAAGCACGAAACCCAGAAACCGGAGACCCGGAATCCGAGGCCAGAGGTCGGAGGTCCGAGGTCCGAAACCCATGGCCCGACCCTCGACCCTTGGCCCTCGACACTCGACACACCGGCATGAATGATGCGGCGACATGCTCTCTCTTGCGCGAGGGCGACTTCCTGGGTCCGTACCGGGTGGTCAGATGTCTCTCCCGCGGGACCCGCTGGGAGGTGTACCTGGCCCGCAGCGGCGGCGACCAGCGCCAGGTAGCGCTGAGGACGCCGGCCCCGGGTGTGGCCGACGATGTCGCCGTGCTGCTGGCGCGGGCCCGACGCACGCTCCGTGTCGAGCACCCCAACCTGGCCCGGGTCTACGACGCCGGCATGGACCGCGGGCGCCTCTTCGTGGCAGAGGAGTTCCTCGCCGATCAACGGGGCAGCGTTACCGACCTCGCAACCGAGCTGCTGAACCACGGTCAGCGTCTGCCGGAGGACCGGGTCCGCGTCCTCGCCAAGCACCTTCTTGACGGCGTGGCGACAGCTCATCAGAACGGCCTCGTGTTGTCCCATCCGGCGCCGGACAGGGTCCTCCTGAACGCCCAACGCCGTGCGAAGTTCATCGCGGTTGGCCTGGGCGCGGACGACTCGCCGGAGGCGCGAGCCGAGGATCTGCGGGCGCTGGGGGGGATGCTCTACCAGATGCTGGTCGGTCAGGCCCTGACCGCCTCGGCCCCGTCGCCGCGCCAGCTCGGGGTGGCGCCGGGCTGGTCCGCCATCCTTGAGGGCCTGCACCAGGCCAGACCCGACGCCATGCCCGATGTGGGCGCCCTCAGCGAACAGGTCCTCGCCCTGGACAGCGGCGAACCGCGCCGGTGGGTCCCCTGGTTGCTGCCGGCGCTGGCGGTGGCGCTGGTATTGGTGGCGGCCGCGGTGGGGGGGCTTGCCGTGAAGGCCCGCCGGGAGGCAGTTGCGGGGGCCCAGGCGAAGGCCGAGGCCAAGGCCGAACAGGAGCAGCAGGCGGCCGTCGCAGCCCTCCTCACGGCGGCACGGGCTGCCCTGGGGAAGAACGACCCCACGGCGGCCCAGGAGGCGTGTCGGCGAATCCTGGCAGAAGACCCGCGGCAGGCCGAAGCACTGAGGCTGCAGTCCGAAGCGCGGGCCACCGCCGGCAGGGCCCTCCTCGGGGATGCCAAGGAACGCGCTGACACTGCCTGGGATGCCGTGCGCGACGTGCCCCCGGGCGAAGGGTTCGGAGACCTGCTGAGCGACGCGCGCAGCCTCCTCGCGGCGGCGCGAAATGCCCTTGCGGCAGAGGAGTTCGCGCAGGCGGCTACCCTCTTCCGCCAGGCGGCGGGCAAAGCCGGCGCCATCGCGCGGCTCGAGGAGCAGCGCCGGCAGGCCAGCCCGGCCCGCGAGGAGGCCACCGTCGCCAGGGAAGCCGCGGAAGCCGCCGGGGCGCCTTCCATGGCGGCGGAGCTGTGGCAACAGGCCGAAGCGCAGGACCGCGGCGCCCTCGACCAGTATGGGGCCCGCCGTTTCCCCGAGGCCCTGGCCGCCTGGGGCGAGGCGGCGGGACTCTACGCCCGGGCCCAGCGTCAGGCAGCCGGGTCCGGCCGCCTGAGCGTGGTCCGCAAGGACTTCGAGGCGGCCGTTGCGGCGGCCGGAGAGACGGCCCGCGAGGCGATGCCGGCCGAGACGAAGGCTCGCGTGCAGGCGCTGTCCGACCAGGCCAGAACCTTGGCCGACCGCGAGGAGTGGCCGGGGGCTGCGGGACGCTGGGAAGCGGCCCTCCAGACCTTCGAGGAGGGCCTGCTGCAGTCGGATGCCGTCCTGCGTCGGCGCCACTTCGACGACGCCCTGGCCCGCGCGAAGCACGCCCTGAGCCGCGATGCCCTCGCCGAGACCGAGAAGCTGCTCCGGGAGGCCCTCGGTATCACCGGCTTCAGGGACAACGAGGAGGCCCGGCGTCTGCTGGCGGACGTCCGCAGCCGCCGCGCCAAGACCGGCGAGACGGGGCCTGGCCGCGATGAGGACCTGGTGCTGAATGGCGATTTCACCGTCAGCCAGGCCGATGCGCCCGTGGGCTGGACCCGGCCCGACAACCTGACCGTGTTCTGGGTCGATGGCGGCGTCCATGGCAAGGGCAAGTGCCTGCGGATGGATACCGATGTCTACCGCAGTGAATGGGAAGCGCACCGCAAGGGTCCCCAGACACCGGTGAAGAAGACGCCGACCACGGGCCTGAAGTACGACACCGTCGGCGGCACCGCGGGAGTCGCGGTGTTCAGCCACCCCATCATCGTCGATGCGGGTGGGTGTTACCGCGTCAGCTATGATGTGAAGGGTCAGGGCGAGCCCTTCGTGTTTGTTCTCGGGTACTGGAAGTGCGGCCCGGAGCACCTCAAGGACATGGGTGAGAAGATCCTCTTCAAGCCGGTGCCCGGTGGCCCCTCCTTCTCCCTGGTGGCCTACAACACCTCCGGCGAGGAGAAGCGTCAGCCCCAGGCCGGGGACTTCATCATGTGCTACCGGCGACGCGTCGTGGCCCGTTTCCCGGCAGGCAAGGAGGGCACCTGGAGGCGCTATGAGACCGTCCTGCAGTTCCCCGACGATAGCCCGATCCAGGTGGCCCTGCTCGAGCTCTATGCCTACTGGCCGCCGGGTGATTACTGGTTCGACAATGTCCGCGTGGAACGGGTGACGGCCGACGACCTGAAGGCCCACGAAGCCCGGCGTGAAGCCGCCGGGGCCGAGGGCAACTTCGGGACCGCGGTCGAGTGAGGTGGCCAGCGTGTGGACCTCGATGTCGGCGACCCTGCAGTCAGGCGCGTCTGGCTGCCGCCCGCTGCCCGTCAACGGGTGCCGCGGCATCCGGATTGCCGCCCCGGGGTACGTTCAGGCACGTGCCCTTGCCGGCGGCCGCCTGGCCTGCCGGGCGCTTGGGCTGTTTCTCTGTGCCTGCATCGCGCCGGTCGTCCCGGGCGCGGAGGGTCAGAAGGACGCTGCCGTGAGCACCTCAGACCGGGCCGGACTGCTGCTGGAGCTGCGTCTGGACGGGACCGTGGTGGACACATCCGGGAATCAGCGGGCAGCCAGCGCCCACGGCGCCCTCGCCTTCGCCGCCGGCCGCCAGGGACCATGCGCCTCCTTTGACGGCACGTGCTGGATCGACACGGGCCTGCCGCAGCAGGACTTCGGGCCGGAGTTCACCATTGAGTGCTGGGTCAACCCGGCACCCCAACAGGGCGAGCACGCCGACATCCTCGGCAACCACGTGAGCGAAGGCCTCGGCCTGGTCATCCAGCAGGACGGCCGCAGCACCAACGACTTCTACGCCGCCTATGGCGCCGGCGGCGGCGTCTGGGTCTTGGGTGAGCCGGTGGGGCTCACCCCGGGGTCTTGGCAACATGTGGCGCTGGTGAAGGCCCGGGACGAGCTGCGCTTCTGCCTCAACGGGGTCCCGGTCGCCATCCAGCCGGACCCGCGGCCGGCGAAGCCCTCGCCCCTGCCGCTGCGCCTGGGGCTGGGCTACTCGGACGAAGCGCGCTGTTTCCGGGGGTTACTGGCTGATGTCCGGGCCTGGAACCGCGCGCTGGGCTCCTTCCCGCACGCCGGTATCGACCCGGCAGCCACCCGCGAGGCCATGGCCCTGCGCTCCGACGTCACCACTCCCCGGCCAGCCGCTGGGAGGCCGTCCCGGACCTGGGTCCTGGCCAGCGAGGACACGCGGCTGGAGCTGGGGGTGACCCCGGCGGGGGCCCTGGTCATCGCCAGCCTGCGCGGCACACGTCAAGGGCAGGAGTGGATCGCCGTCCCGGTGGAGTTCGGCATGCTGGCCGGAGCGGAGGGCCCGGCCCGGCTCTGGGTGGTGCGGGGCGTGACGATGGTGCGGGGCACGTCCACGAAGGACGAGGACCGAACGGTGACCGTCCACCTCGCCTGCGAGCAGCCCGCGGTCGAGGCCATCTCGCAGTGGCACGCGCCGGCCGGCCCGGGGCCTGTCCAGCACCGTCTGACGATCACCAACCGCTCGCCCCAGCCCCTGGTCATCCGGGGGCAGCCCACCCTTGACCTGGACCTGGCGGGAGCCTCTACGCTCTGGACCGTACACAGCGACGGCGGCACGCCTGACGGCACCGGCGTCTACCGGCAGCCGCTGGCCGAGATGCGGGCGGGGCACCGGTATGGGGTCCGCACGTCACCCGACGGCGAGTTCATCCCCTGGGCTGTCCTCGACGCCGATGGCCGCCACGGCGTGTATGTCGGCATCGAGTGGGGCTTCAGTCGCATCGAAGCGATTCCCCTGGGCGCGGACCGTTCGCCGGCGGTGCGTCTGCGGGCCGGTCTGGCGGATCGGCGTCTCGAAGTGGCCCCGGGCCAGACCGTCACTCTGCCACCGGTCTTCATCGGGACCTACCAGGGCGACCTCGATACCGCCGGCAACCACTTCCGGAGGTGGTGGTCCCGAAACCGCCTCCCGGCCGTCCTGCGGGAGGATGTCAGCTACCCGCGAGTCCAGTGGAACGCCTTCGGCGCCACCGGCAAGGCCCCCGGCAGTTGGGATCCGGTCGAGGCGAAGTACTACCCCCTCATCGACGACATCGCCCCCCTGGGCTTCGAGGAGGTCATGATCGACGTCGGCTGGTGGGAGGGGGCCGAGCCCGACCCCGATCCTGCGGACTGGGCTGCCGGCATGCGCAGGGCCGCTGAGTACGCGCACAGCAAGGGGCTGCGCTTCGGCCTCTATTGGACCGACAACCTCGACATGGCCAACCCCCAGACCCGCGCCCAGCGTGCCGCCCGCATCCAGCGGCTGTTCAGCGAGTACCAGGCCGACGCCTGGCGCTCGGACAACACCCGGGGCGTTCTGATCGGCTCGTCCTTCGACGCGACCCGCGGCTTCTACGAGATGCTCGCCCAACTGGCTCGAGAGGTCCCCAACTTCCAGTGGGAGAACTGCTGCAGCGGCGGCCGCGTCAAGGACTTCGGTGCCCTGCAGCGGTGCACCAAGGTCTTCAACTCCGACACCTACTCGGCCCTGCACGTACGCCAGGCGTTCCACGACAGCTCGTATGTCCTCCACCCCCTCCAGATCGAGGGGCACCTCGGCAGTACGGACGGACGCTTCCGGCCGCGTGGCGTGGCAGCTCTGCGCTTCGCCTTCCGGTCCATGTCCATGGGGGCCCCGGAGTGGTTCCTGGACGCCCCTAACGGCGGCAATGGCAGTGAGCCTTGGACCCCAGAGGAGCGGGAAGCGGTGAAAGCCAGCGTGGACCTCTACAAGAGCCGCATCCGGCCCCTGGTCCGCTCGGCGGATCTCTACCATATCCTGCCCCGCCCGGACGGCCACCGCTGGGACGGCGTGCAGTACTGGGACCCGGTGTCGGTGCGCGGCGCCGTCTACCTGTTCAAGCCCGAGGGCGACGCGAGTTCGCAGGCAATCCGCCTGTGTGGCCTGGAGCCGGCCATGTCGTACCGTTTGGCCTTCGTCGACGGCTCGAAGCCGCCGGCCACGCTCACCGGGGCTCAGCTCATGGGCGACGGGCTGGCGGTTGCCCTGCCGGCGGGCGAGGTCTCCGAGTTGGTTCTGATCGAGGGACTGCTTCAGGGCGTCCCTTAGCCCCCCGCGCGCCGGGGCCAGGTTGCGTGACACGGCAACTCTCCGATGGTCCGTTGGGCGCTGGCTGCGCTTGGTGGCGCCACCGGTGCCTGACTGGGACCAGTTCCCGGCCGTGCCGGGAACGCCTGGAGGGCGGCTTCTCCGCAAGCCGCCGAGCGGATTCGGAGATCCGCGCCTCCAGACCGCCGTGGGCTTGCGACGCTGGCTCTGGGCGCTGGATCGCCGCACAGAACGCAGAGATCACAGAGACCGCAGAGCGAAGGGAAGACCCACCCCCATGCACGCCGTCGAACTGGTTCTGATCATCCTCGGCCTGAGCCTCTTCGAGGTCATCAGCAGCATCGATAACGCGGTGATCAACGCGGAGGTCCTGGGCACGATGTCGGAGAGAGCCCGGAAGTGGTTCCTCCTCTGGGGCATGCTCGTCGCCGTGTTCCTTGTCCGCGGGCTGTTGCCGTTTCTGATCCTGTGGATGAGTAACCCCCAGATGGGTGCCGGCGATGCCTTCCGGATGATGGTTCACCCGGACCCCGGCATCATGGCCGCAGTGGAGAAGTCAGCGCCGGTCCTGCTGGCCGGAGGCGGGACCTTCCTCGTCTTCCTCTTCTTCCACTGGTTCTTCCTGGAGCCCAAGAACTACGGGCTTCGCGGCGAGCGCTTCGCCCTGGAGAACGGGGTGTGGTTCTACGCCGTGGTGTCGGTCCTGCTGTCGACGGTTGTCTGGTTCGCCATCCAGCGCGATCCGCCCATGGCCTTCGGGGCGGTGGTGGGGTCAACCGCCTTCTTCATCACCCACGGGTTCAAGGAGAACGCCGCTCGGATGGAGGAGCGGATGCTGCACAGCCAGAGGGGTATGTCCGACCTCAGCAAGCTGCTCTACCTGGAGGTCATCGACGCCACCTTCTCCATCGACGGCGTGCTGGGGGCCTTCGCCTTCACTTTCGCCATACCCCTGATCCTGCTGGGGAATGGTATCGGGGCGCTGGTTGTCCGCCAGTTGACCCTGCGGAACATCGACCAGGTTCGGAAGTACAAGTACCTGAAGAACGGCGCGATGTACTCGATACTGGGACTGGGGAGCGTCATGGTCCTGGAGAGCTTCGGCCTCCACGTGCCCGCCTGGCTGTCGCCGGTCCTGACGTTTCTGACGCTGGGCTGGTTCCTCTGGAAGTCGGTGGCCGAGTTGGGAGAGGCGCGGACGGGGACCGCCTGAGTGCCCCTTCGCATCCCACCGGCTCGGCCGGTGGACTCGGCGAGGTCCCACCTATGCCGAGTGGGTTTGGATGCACGTGTGGCGCACCGGGTGGGATGCGAAGGGGCACCTACGGAAAAGGCCCTGTCCAGACGGCAAGAGGAGTCGGCGGTTGGCGGGCAGCACGGGGCTGCGGGCTGTCGCTGCGGTGATGCGGAGGTCGGGTCCGTCGGGCAGCGGGACAGGGCCCCGCGAC
>Ga0172371_10011985_pt1 | contig 11472 bp, 12 predicted proteins | sample Lak12m_FD_114543 | JGI IMG/M metagenome (GOLD analysis project Ga0172371, IMG submission 114543) | Freshwater microbial communities from Kabuno Bay, South-Kivu, Congo - kab_022012_12m | ecosystem: Environmental > Aquatic > Freshwater > Lake | place: Democratic Republic of the Congo: South-Kivu...
AATCTGCTCAATCTCTCGCTCACTGCCGATCTCAACGGCAAGGCAAAGGCCGGGCAGGGCAGCCACCCACATCACGGCCAACAACAATCGAAGCGCTTTCATTGACCCCCTCCATGCAGCGTACTATTCGACGGTGGGAGTCTACCCTTGTATCGGGTCCAAATCAACAAAAGAGGATATAATCCTGTCACCATTCGCTTATGCGAAGGTGGGGAGCCCGATAGTCAATTGTCAACTTGAGCAAAACGTCTAACCTCATGTTGCCACCCCGGCGAAGGCCTGGGTCCAGCGCGGAGTTTCGCGAAGTGTGGGCCCGAATTCCGGCTTTTGCCGGGATGACGGAATCCATGGCGGGCTCACGTCTCCGGACGTAACTGAATGGTCACCTGAGCGCTGGAAAATGAGTTGATCATGGTCTGGAACTTGTGATAAATTTAGCGTTTGTGATTCAATAAAAAGGCCCGTCATTCCTGTAGACCACGCCAAAATAAGTTACCACTCTTCCAAGGTCCGAGGAGGTTCTGTAAATGTTTGAAATCATCGAAAAAGAGCGGATAGGCCCAGGTGTCAACCGTATGGTCATTTCCGCTCCCGAGATTGCCCGGGCCCATCGCCCGGGACAATTCATTATCCTGCGATGCCATGAAGACGGAGAAAGAATTCCCCTTACAGTGGCAGACAAAGACCCCGAACGGGGAACGATAACCCTAGTTTGGCAAGAAGTTGGAGTTACTACCTACTACATGGGAACCATGTGCGTCGGCGAGAGGCTTGTGGACGTGTGCGGCCCATTGGGTAAACCCACTCACGTTGAAAAGTTCGGGACAGTAGTGGGTGTCGGCGGAGGAATCGGTGTAGCTCCGCTCTACCCAATTACCAAGGCAATGCACGACGCAGGCAACCACGTGATGAGCATAATCGGTGCCAGGACCGAAGGTTTGCTGATCATGACCGAAGACACTAGAAAGGTCTGTGACGAACTTATCATATCGACCGACGACGGCTCTTTCGGGGTTCACGGCTTCGTTACACAGGTCTTGCAAGGGCTCATAGACAAAGGAACCAAGATAGATCTGGTTGTAGCCATCGGCCCTGTTCCTATGATGAAGGCGGTCGTGAAGGTCACCAGGGCGGCGCAACTCCCGACAGTCGTAAGCCTCAATCCCATCATGGTGGACGGCACCGGAATGTGCGGCGCCTGTCGGGTGGAAGTGAACGGTAAGACCAAGTTCGGATGTGTTGACGGACCGGAGTTTGACGGCTTTCAGGTGGATTTCGATCTGCTCACAAAGAGGCTTGCGATGTACAAAGGCCCGGAACTGATCGCTCTTAACAAGTTTCGCGAGACCCCGAGAGGGTGCCAGTGCGAGTTCCCGGGAGGTGCCTGATGAGCGAACAACAGGAAAAAAAGACTGCAAAACCCAAGAAGCCCAAGGTCCCGCGGCAAAAAATGCCGGAACAGGATGCCCTTGAGCGGGCCCGCAATTTCTACGAGGTCGCGCTGGGTTACGACAATGATCTGGCACTGTTGGAGGCGAGCCGATGCCTGCACTGCAAGAAACCGTACTGCATGAGCGGATGTCCTGTAGAGGTGGACATTCCGGACTTCGTTGAAATGGTCAAGAAGGGCGATTTCATCTCGGCAGCCTGGAAAGTCAAAGAGAAGAACAGCCTTCCGAGGATCGCTGGCCGTGTCTGCCCCCAGGAAAGTCAGTGCGAGGCCAAGTGCGTGCTAGGTGCCAAAGGCAAAGGGGAGCCTTGTGCCATCGGGCGGCTGGAGAGGTTTGTGGCCGACTGGGCGTCGGTGCATGCAGCCGATGAGCTTCCCGAGGTGGCAAAGTCCACAGGTTTGAAAGTGGGTGTCGTTGGCTCAGGGCCGGCTGGTCTGACTCTCGCAGGAGCATTGATCAAGAAGGGCGTCGGTGTCACGGTCTTCGAGGCTCTGCACGAACTGGGCGGTGTTCTGGTTTACGGCATTCCCGAGTTCCGTCTTCCCAAAGCGATTGTCCGCGCGGAAGTCAATGAACTGCGGAAACTCGGAGTGGAGTTCAAGACCAACTGGGTTATAGGCCGGATAGAGACTGTGGATGACCTGCTCGAGAAGCGAAAATTAGACAGCGTTTTTATCGGCTCCGGAGCAGGTGCACCCCTGTTCTTGAAGATACCTGGCGAGAACCTCAACGGTGTGTACTCCGCCAACGAGTACCTGACGCGTTCCAATCTTATGAAGGCATACCTTTTCCCACAGGCTGACACTCCGGTGGCCAAAGGCCGGAAGGTTGTGGTCTTTGGTGGCGGAAACGTGGCGATGGACTCGGCGCGCACTGCCTTGCGGCTCGGCGCGGAAACTGTCACCATAGTGTACCGCCGCACAATGCAGGAGCTTCCCGCCAGGGCGGAAGAGGTCCATCATGCTGAAGAAGAGGGCGTGGAGTTTAAGCTTCTCACCGCGCCCCTGGAGATTATAGGTAATGAGGCTGGATGGGCTGTAGGCATCAAGTGCCAGAAGATGGAACTGGGCGAGCCGGACGCATCCGGGAGGAGGCGCCCGGTTCCCATCCCGGGCGATTATTTCGATATAGAATGCGATACGGCGATCGTGGCCATCGGTAACGCAGCAAACCCGCTCGTTCCGACCACCACGAAGAACCTGGAAACCAACAAGTGGGGAAACATCGTCGCTGATCTCGAAAGCGGCAAGACGTCGAAGAAGCGGGTCTGGGCCGGCGGAGACATCGTCACCGGGGCTGCTACCGTGATTCTGGCCATGGGCGCGGGCCGCAAGGCTGCCTTGTCAATGCTGAACGAGTTCAACTTGGGCTGAGAGGCAGGCACGTTTCAGACATCACATGGTCTTTGAACAGTGATCGGGGAGGCCGAAGAACAAAAGCACCTCCCCTTTCTCGCTGTGCCACAAGAGATTTCGTGGATTTATTAGGACATCACCTCCGTAGGTTTTCGGGCAAGATGCGTCGGGCATGCACATATCTGTTTTTGTTTTCGCTCCTGCTGGGACTGCATGGCTCTGGCATGGCCGCTCCCATCCAAAAGATCGTGGGAGTTATTTTGGAAGTGGGAGAGGGGTACTTGCTCGTCCGCTCGGAAGCCGAAAAAGAGCCCAGGAAGTTCATTCTACGCTGGAGGGCCAAGTTCGTTCCGCCCAAACTGCCTCTGAAGGGAGATCGCGTAGAGATTCTGTACAAGGACAAGGAGGAAGGTGCAGTGATCTACGAGCTGAACTACCTGAAGCCCGCACCCGAGTCGAATGCACCTGATGCCGCCACAGGGGAGATCAGTCGAATCTGACAAAATTTCCGGCAGCCGCTATAGTTTCCGCAACCACCATTGGGGACAACGATGGATTTGACTCTTGTAATGAAAGCTGGTTTCACGGGGTTTGCTTTGTCGGTCGGATCTCTGATGCTTGTATTCTACATCATCGGCGGCGTTTTGCGGCTTTCCCGGAGACATTTTATCCGAGTTTTCATAGCAGCAGGATTCGCTTCATTCGTGACTGTCGACGTGTATCTCTATTACAAGCTTGCCATGGCCGGAGCCCAGCAGCCCCAAGTATACCTCGCCGGCTGCGTCGGAGGCTGGTTGGCAGGAATCTTTTTCGGTTTGACCAACCTGAAAGGCCTTCTTCTCAAAACGCTACGATAGTACCCGCTGCAGATCAGTGGTGCTCGACACTCCGGTCAATCTGTCGTATCACTCGCCTCCTTCCACAACACATATTCCGTCCAGGTTGCGAAAGTGCTCGTTGCAGTCCAGCCCGTATCCGACCAGAAAGCCCTTTTCCACTGAAAAGCCGCAATAATCGAGCTTGACGGCCTTTTCTCTCCTCGCCGCCTTATCGATCATGGCAGCGACCTTCAGGGAGCGAGGCTGTTGCCGTTCGAGCCGCTTCCGGTATTCGCTGAGAGTAAGCCCCGTATCGACAATGTCGTCAACCAGGATCACATCTCTGTCCTTCACCGGAATGGCTATGTCCATGCAGATGGTGAGCTCGCCGCTGGAAACTGTGTCGCTGCCGTACGACGAGATCTTAACGAAATCGATCTGGCAAGGCTTTTCCAAACTCCTAGCCAGATCCGCAAGAAAGACGAACGCCCCTTTCAGGATGCCTATAAGCAAAAGGTTCCCCTCCGGGTAGTCATCGGAGATTTGCTTGCCCATCTCCCTTACCCTCACAGCTATTGCCTTCGAATCGAAAAGCACTTCCTTTATCACAGGTTGCATAACGGATCCTTTTGGACCAACGGGTCCGGGCAGGCGACAGCGAAAGCCGCCCGCATTTAGTTCCCTGATTAACACGCGAAAAAATTTGGCACGGCGACCGGATCACCAGCGGCTTAGTGCGCTGAAATTCAGGCCGTCCTGCACACCGGCCGACAGCAGGGTCTCGGCCCTGGCGGCCGTCATGGCCGCGTTATCGGTGCAGAGTCTCGGAGACGGGAATACGGCTTCTATGCCCCGCTCATTTGCTTCACTCATCATCTGTTCCCTAAGCGACTTGTTGGAAGCGACCCCTCCGCAGATGACCAGTTTATCAGCCTTGTGTATTTGCGCGGCGCGAATGGCCTTGAGCACCAATACATCCGTTACGGCGTCCTGGAAAGCCGCGGCGATGACGCGCACCTCGTGCGGCGGGCTCGCGGTCTTGTCCCAGGAGACCAAAGAATGAAAGCTGCCGGGAACGTCAGTACGGCGCTCGAGACCGAAGGTCTCCTGCGCACGGCGCAGCACCGCTGTCTTCACTCCCGAAAAAGAAAAATCCAGTTGGTCCTTTTCCAAAAGGGCTCGGGGAAACCGCAAGTCTCCAGGATCGACTCCGAGGGCTTGCTCCTCTATTATCGGGCCACCCGGGTATCCCAGGCCCAAGAGTTTGGCTACCTTGTCAAAGGCCTCACCCGCTGCATCGTCTCTGGTCTTACCGATCAGTTCTATGTCCAGAGGCCCTCGGACGTTGAACAAACTCGTGTGCCCGCCCGATACCACCAGCCCGACAAACGGGAAAACCATGTCGGGCCGCTCCAGGAACACTGCAAACAGATGCGCGTGAAGATGATTCACCCCGACGATGGGACGGTCCAGAGCCAGAGCCATGCCTTTGGCCGCTCCGACACCAACCAGAAGTGAGCCGATAAGGCCTGGTCCCCGTGTCACTCCGATGCCTTCAATATCCTCGGGAACGGCCGCGGCCTCCTCAAGAGCCTTTCCTATCACCAGGGATATGGCCTCGATGTGTTTCCGGGAGGCAAGTTCCGGAACGACACCTCCGAACTCTCTATGCACGTCTATCTGAGATACGACCACGTCCGACAGAGCTTGCTTCCCGTCAAGAACCAAAGCGGCCGCCGTTTCGTCGCAGGAAGTCTCGATCCCCAATGTCAGCATTACCAGGTACCCATCTGGGATCTTATTTCGTGGACCCTCTGCTGCACTTCTTCCCGTGAAAGCCCGGCATAGCGCTCCGGCAACAATTCACGAGATGTGCATTCCAGCACTGCAAGAAGTTCCTGGTATTCTCGTTGCCGTGCGATGTCTGAGGGGATGAAGTCCAAGACTTCTTCCAAACACATCTCCGGAGTTAGCGTGTCCTCGACCCGCTTCCGGCGTTTGAACTCGGTGAGGATCTGGTCGAAGTCGGCCGGATAGTAGTTCGCTGTCAGACGAAGGAATTCCTCATGCTGCTCCGGGGAGAATATGTTCAGGTCGATTCCCGCTTGAGTAAGCACGTGGTTGAGAAATGCTTTTCGCTCGTCTCCTTCGTTATCGAAGACAGGCAGGTGCTCGCCGGCTCTCCCGGAACGTTTTATATCGGGCTCAAGCCTGTCCGGGCGGGCGGTTATGATGATCCAGACTATTCTTCCGCGATTTCTTGGTTCGGACATCATCTTGAGGATGTTGCCAAACAATCTGCGGTCCACATCGTGTGTCTGGGCGCTTCGTCCCCCTATCTCGGTGTCGGCCTCATCGTAGAGGACCATCACGTTTCCCATGGCTTCAAGAATTGATCTTATCCGCTCCCAGTTCTTTTCCGTTTCACCCACGTAAGGCCCGCGAATGTTCTTCAGGACAACGGCCACCCAGGCGCACTCCTTTGCAAACGCCCTGTAGATGAAGGTCTTTCCCACGCCGTTGGCGCCGGGTACCAGTATTCCCACCGGCATCAGATCTGGTTCTTCACCCGTGAGACATGCCTTGAGTTCATTAAGTTTTCTTATAAGACGTGAGGCGCCTATGACTTTTTCGAACCCGTAGGTCAGGGTAGGAAACTCAATGTGCCCCTCGAGCTCTTTTTCAATAATCTCCTTGGTCTTCTCGAAAATCAGCTCCGGGGTCACCGAGTTGCTCTTGTACGCGGCCTGGAGAAATATCTGCCGGATGGACAGCAGTGTCAGACCGGCGCTGTTGAATGCGATCTGATCCGCGGGAACCGCTGAGGAAACCTTTTCTTCTTCGAGCAGATACTCGATGTATTGTTTGCGTTCCTCCTGGCTGGGCCGCTTGATGCTTATCGCAGTGCAGTACGGTAGATCCACTATTCGTTCGTTCACACCACTGAGCGTCTCGGCGATCACGAACACAATGTCGGACGAAGACACGAACGCGCCGTCGGAAAACCAGTTTTCGAGAGTGATCACTTTGAGCCGGTCGGAATCGAGGAGAATCTCGCCCCTGGACGGTGGCGCAACAGCTTCACCGTACCGAATTATGACGGCGAAGTCCTTACGTATCTTTTGCCGTGGATTGTCTTTCATGGGGACCATCACGTCGATACGGTTAAACTCCCTGAGGGCGGCACACGCAGTAACAATGTCGCTTCTGGCAGCGGAAAGGATCTTTGCGAGGCGCTCCTCGCCTATCTCCTGTCCCACGGCCTGCTTGTCCAGAGGATTCCAGAAGCTTATCCCTGTTGATGGATCGTACACTATGACGATTCTGGGTGCATCCTGCCGATTTGGCTTGATGAGAGCGCGCACCAGGAACTCGGTCAGCGGGACGTAATGGCCGGAATCGACAGGGTAGATGTCTTTGGTGTTTCCGTAGACGAGGAAGGTGTTGGACTGCGAGGAAACGTACTTCTCGATTATTCTTGCGGCAAACTCGGGAGGCTGTGCCATTGCTTGCGTCATGGTCCCTGTTCAACGAATCACGAACAATCCAATTGTCCGAGTGACTAGCACAGGCGAACCGCGGCCTGTGCGCGGGGTTGCCCGAAACCGGACGGATGCAGCCGGCATTGAGTGCTATGGGCCGCAGCTGCCTCGCCCTTTGCCTGTTCGAGTACTGGCCAAGTCCTTGCTTATGGGGCTCCGTGGTCTCGTCCCTGTTCGGGATCTGCTTTTTCGGGGCTATCCGAGATCTCGATCCTTGGCCCCGGCACCAATCTTCTGCTCACCCCGGGCCTTGAGCAGTTCGTCGAATTGTGCCGCTGCTTCCCGTTCTGCTCCGATGCGTTCGTAGGTCTCATCTTGTGCAGTCAAAGTGGATTTGTCCATTTCCGTCGCCACCTTGGCCTGTGCACGCAAATTGGCCACCTTTTCCCTGATAGCCACTATTGATTCATCCACCGCGGTTTCACCCAGGCCCTTGAGCCGATCCTCCAGCTGTATTACTTGCCGATTGGACACATATTCGGCAACCATCTCGCCTTGCTCCCGCTTGAGCTTCTCCACTTCCGACATGAAAGATCGGAGCTTCGCCTTATAGTCTTCGACCTTTCGGCTCTGAGCCTCGAGGTCGTTCGTCAGCAGGCCCTGTCTCTCGATGATCTCCTTGATTCGTGACAGGTAACGAGTGCCTGCCTCTTTGTGCGCGGGATTGTCAGGGTCGGATTGTGCCGCGGCAAGGGTCCCCTCAAGTTTCTTGTTAAGTTCGGCCTCTTCCTTGTTCAGGTCGCTGAGGCTCATTTCGGAACGTTCCCTCTCTCTTACCAGGAGGGCCACGGCCTTTTCCATTTCCATGTACCGCTTTTTCGCTTCATCGATGGCGGTGGCATAAGTCGCCTTTATGGCTTCTGGGCTCGATGACACCAGATCGTCACCGGCCCTAATAAAGATGCCGCGTACCATTGCCCACAACTTACCGAAGAACCCCATGTCTCTCCTCCTCTTCAGGAAATAGGCCGATGAACGGACAACCGAAATATGCAGGCTGGAGACAGCTTCAACCGTCTACTCGATTCTATTCACAGGATTGACAGAGTCAAGCAAACCGATACACCTCAAGCGCATTCTCAGATTTGACCGAGACGGACGAAGCCCAAGCTGCCCGTGAGGCACCGCGGGGTGACCGAGAATGCCCAGCGGCATTGCGCATCGGAAATGGACACGCCGCTCAATGGTCGGCCCGGTGTCTCTCGAGCGGCACACGGTTTGCCATCCCAGGCGGCTCAGCCCTGTGGCTGGCCAACCACTTCGCGAAGCCTGTGAGTCCCCCGTAAACGTGCAGCACTGGCTGGGGCGCGGACCTCACGCTCTCCGCAACAGGTCCGTGTACCAGCTTTCAACATCCCACCAGTTCGAGAATCGCCGGGTAACAGGGATCTTAGTTGCGCGGTTCCAAGGCTGAAGCATCAAGCCAACTCCTATCCCCGCGGAAAGGTAGTCCTCAACGTGCTGGAGGTCGTCTTCCACTATGAACTCCGCGCCGGTCTCCTGCAAATAGATCCTCTTGTCCCGATCTCCGCCAGTCACAATCATTTCAGGCATGCCCGGGTTCCAGGGCAGTGCGCGCAGCTGCTTGAGTGCGGTCTCCGGCTGCAACCGGCCCGTTATGAAAAGCAGCGGCTCCCCGGAAAGCTTGTAGATTCTCGACAGTACCTCCCAAGCCCCCTCGTAAGGCTGAATAACCGGTTGAGAGTACATGTAATTCACTGCCCGCCACAGTGTACGAAGATCCAAGCCGAGCGGTTCCAGATCCCAGCATTCAAGGTCATCCGGGGTGAGGTTGCGCCCCGTGGTCCTGTTTACATGATCGAGAATTATATCTATTGACTTGAGAACCACGCCGTCTACATCAAATGCTATTCTCATGTAAAACCCACTCCTCTGCTGGGCCCTATCCTACAACGGTTTGCCTCAGCGCGCAATTGAGGCAAACAGATTACCTCTTTGAAAACGTACCGGCATGAAATAGGCTCCCGACACCCGGTGTGCAGATCTCGACTTGCAGGTAGAAATGCTATAATGCGTGCAACATGATTGCGTTCGTGAGACTGCCTGGAGACCGCGACCAAAAAGACCGGGAGACCTACCACTGCTCCAGGTGCGGAACATTTATAACTGACTCTGGAGCGGTGTTAAGCCTCAATGGGTCTGAACGGCATTCCTTTGTGAACCCGGCAGGGGTTCTCTGTAAGTTCACGACCTTCGGCCACTGCGACAACGTTGTGCAGCACCAAGAACTGTTTGTGGAGCACTCTTGGTTTATTGGTTACGGCTGGCGATTCCTCGTATGTGCGGTATGCTACCAGCATCTCGGTTGGAAGTACGATGCGGTGCGTAGGGATCTGCGCCCCAGAGCCTTTTTCGGATTGCTTAACGAAGCGGTAGAGGCGGTCGGGCCGGTCGTATGACCTATGCTGCAAGCAAGTGAGCGAATCCATGCAGTTGCTTTGATTTTTCGTTTGCAAACCGCAATGTGTTAGAACAACAATCATCGGCCTCCCAACGCCGCCTGCAGGTTTTGCCTGCGAGATTGGCCAGGGCATTGACCGTATACTCTCTTGCCGGAGACTTGCTTGGCTGGTTCAAACCGCCTATTCAGAATTGTTGCCGGCCTTGCAGTGGTCTTTGTGACAGGGACCGTCGGGTATTGGGCCATCGAAGGCTGGACATGGCTGGAGAGCCTTTACATGACCATGATAACAGTCACTACCATAGGCTTCGGAGAGGTTCACCCGCTGAGCGAATGGGGCAGGATTTTTACCATCTTTTTGATAGCTATAGGTTTTGGAGTCGTTCTCTATGCAGCGGTGACAACCACCGGGTGGTTGATAGAGGGAGAGGTCGAAAAGACATTCTCAAGGCGTAAGTCAATGAAATCAATTGAAAAGATTAAAGACCATTTCATCATCTGCGGATTCGGACGCATGGGTTCGTTTGTGGCCCACGAGTTCCATGCCAGAGGAATGCCGTTCGTAATCGTTGAACGGGACCTCGAAGTCCAGAACAAGGTGATGGAGGCTGGTTTCTTGCTCGCGCCCGGTGATGCCACCGAAGAGGATGTACTCCGCCGGGCAAACATCAAGAAAGCCAGGGGTCTCGTGTCGGTGCTGAACACCGACGCCTCCAATGTCTATGCGGTCCTGACCGCAAAAGAGTTCAACCCGTCGTTACAGGTGGTCGCCAGAGCAGGCGAGGACTCGGCAAGAAAGAAGCTCATGCGTGCGGGAGCTGACAGAGTGATCAGCCCCTATCAGATCGGGGGTCTCCGCATAGTTATGGGCATACTCAAGCCCACGGTGATGAGTTTCCTCGAACTGGCCATGGATCACAAGGAATTGAACATTGAGATTGAGGAACTCCAGGTTGCCGAGAATTCTGTTTACAGCGGTAAGAGGCTGGTTGATACCGGGATCCGCAAGGATCTCAATCTCATTATTATTGCGGTGAAGAAAAAGAACGGCGAAATGGTCTTCAACCCGGGGTCCGACACCCTGATTGAAGACAACGATACCCTCATAACTATGGGAGACAAGAAGAATCTCGAGTACCTGGAGAAACAGGTAGCAAGAGGCACTTGGCTGTGAGCGGTTGGCCCCTGCAATGAAGGACCAAGACACGTGTCTTCGCGGGCACGTATTCCTTGAAATTCCGCGCAATGGTTGTCTTCGCTTTCAACAGATCGACTGGCCTTGTCCGAGGTTAACCAGAGCGAAGGGATCCCTGCGGCGCGCAGCGGTGGAGAACTGGCGAACGAACTGCCTGCCGGCCTGGTACCGACCATCGTAAAGAGGAACGGTGGTAGGCTCCTGTTTTCTTTCAATATCAGCCGCTTATCTACCCTTTTTTGAGTAAGTGTGATAAGATAAATTTATTATGCGGGCAATTCCCTTACGATTCACATTAGCTTTCCTGGCGGCGCTCTGTTTGCCGTTAGTCTTCGTCTGGCAAAGTATCGCGGCCGACTTGCGGGGTCCGTGGGTCGGAAACGCACAAGGCACAATTTTTGGCGCTAAGGGCAGCGTAAACATCACCAGGCAGACGGGTGAGGACATTTTCGGCATAGTCGAGGGCAGCAACTTCCTGGGCAGTGCAAGATTCACCATAAACGGCAGAGTGCGAGGGAATCACATATTCGGCTCCCGGGAAGGGCATACTTTCGAGGGGTTCTTGTATCCTGACGGCTCAATACGAGGTCTTTTCCGCGCATCTGACGGGGATACCTACAGTGTCTTTCTTCAAAGGCCCTACCAGTACTGGGGCGTGCCGCCAGGCATGATGTACCCGTACTGAAGTG
>Ga0172371_10011992_pt1 | contig 11466 bp, 12 predicted proteins | sample Lak12m_FD_114543 | JGI IMG/M metagenome (GOLD analysis project Ga0172371, IMG submission 114543) | Freshwater microbial communities from Kabuno Bay, South-Kivu, Congo - kab_022012_12m | ecosystem: Environmental > Aquatic > Freshwater > Lake | place: Democratic Republic of the Congo: South-Kivu...
AAGGGAGATATTCTTGCTTTTGAAAAACTCTGCGGAGTTTTTAGGCGCATTCACCAGCAGGTCTTACGCTAGATGAAACTACGCTCCAGACCATGCCGTACTCTGCGCGGAGAAAAGAACCTGCCGTGCCTCGGATTAATAACATCAAATGACTTCGTTTGAAAGTAAATTTACCAATCTGAAAGATGGATTTCTCAATCTTTTGTTCTTCTTTTTGGATTTTGTCTTCTTTCTTTTCAACTACTCTTTCCTCTTTTTCTACTTTAAGGTCTTCTTTCTCCAGACGATTGAGTTTAGTTTCAATTTTATCTACTTTATTCAGAACCTTATCCAGCTTGGCATCGACTGACCTCTTTTTCATTAAAGGAAGGAAGGATTGGGAGGTATTTATAGTTTTCTTAATTCTCCCCTTTTCGCAACCCTTATAAACACCTCTGACCGTAAGAGGTTCTTCGTGAGAATATGAACAGAAATCACCTAAGATATCAAAGTATAGAATTACCGGAGTTTGTAGAAACAGCCATTTACAGCTCAATAGCCAGAACCGGGATTTACAGAAGTATCGATTCTTCTCAGTGGCATGAATTAGCCGGATATCTTACCTCAAATCAAGAAATGCCTTTTGTTTCTAAAGAAGAACTACCACAAGGAATTGAACAAAGAATCCAAGGCCATGAAAATGAAATTCTGAATGCTCTAGTTGTAGCCGGAGCGGAATCGGAGTCAGATGAAATTAAATCTTTCCCTTGGTATCAGCAGATGAGAGTTATTTATTTAATTCTTACTCAGCGTCCCACCAAGACAGAAAGAAGAGCGGCTTAGAAAACAACTGCATAAGTTTTATAATCCTCTTGCCTCAATTATTTTCCATGAAAACTTATCAAAAATATCTTTTAGAAATAGGAGCTTCTCTTTTAGGAGGATTAATTTTAGGAATTATTGGTTTAATTATGGGCATGTCCATCGGAGGAACCTTTGGTTTTCCAGAATTTCATGGACTGGTGGGATATGAATCGGCAGGAATTATCTTCAGTTTGGTGGGAATCTCTTTAGGCGGTCTTCTGGGATTAATGGCGATTGCTAAGGTCTTAAAAGAAAAGGGATCTTATTTATGGGCATCTCTGTTAAGTTTATTCTGTTTATTGATGAATCTCTTCTTATACAATTACAACGTCGGCATCTGGTTAATCTTAATGTGGATCATTCCAGCAATATTTGCTATTATTGGATTTAATTATCGAAAGATGTTTGAGAAGAGATAACTGTCACAATTTTTGTAACACTTTGAGAACCACTCCACCGAAGACTATTTAAACATCTAACTCCTTTCTCCTCTTTATGGCAAAAGAGCCGCTGATAGCTGTTTCATTAATTGTTTTCATCTCAATAAGTTTAACTTTAGGATTGTTTTTAGTCCCAAAGATAAAAGTCTCCGGAGAAGCAACCCTGCCCATTAAAATCTCAACTTTAACCTCATTAAAAAATGTTGATCATCGGACTGCTCTTTTCAACAATAACCCCTTAACCAAACAAAATTTTGAGAGAAAATTAATCTTCCCTTCTCAACTCAAAAACATTTTTGACTCAAAATATAAGTTTTACAAAGCCAGCTTACCAGAGAATTATAAAGGATATTCAGGAGACGGATTATATCTCGTCGGCAGAGGAACTAATGTAACTTTAAACAATAATATGAAAGTTGTAATCAAAGACGCTTACATTGTCAAGAATGATAAGTATACTAATTACGCTTATGGGCAAATTAACTTAATTTACGATTTTTACTTAGGGAACAACAAGTTAAATTATCTTCCTTTCACTACCTCCTTAAGTTATGGCAGTTCAAATTATCTTTACGGGACCAACTTGACTTTGTTAAGCAATGCCGTTTATAATTCTTCCTTAGTCAATCTCTCTTTCCACTCGACTTTCAGCCAAAAATTCTTTACTTGTAAGGATTTCTACAATCTCTGTCTTCAGAAATCTAAAATTAAAGAGTTCAACTGTAAAGACTATTGCCCTTGGACTACAGTAGATAATGAAGTGATCACACAGATAAATAATATTACTTACATTTACAATCCACAAAAAGGTTACGATATCGATGCTTTAAATCAAATAATCACCTCTTGTTCGGACTTAGTAAAAAATAGTTATTTATTAAGCAGTGCGCCTTCAGAACTGCCGGTTCGTTTATATTCTGATGCTCCGCTAGGCATGAGCCAATACGGTTTTACTTCTCCATCGGATTATAAAGACTTCGCTCCAAATTGTATCCCTCTTTTCGCCCATGAAATGACTCATCGTTATACCCTGCAGATGGTTCATGGCATTGGTAAGGTTATGGAAGGTTTAGCTCAATATACCCAATACCATTATTTTAATTTAGGAGAAGACAACCTAATCTGTGGAAGTTATGGCTGGACGTTAAATAATTCGCACTTCAAAGAAGGCCATAGTTATAATCAATGCTTAACTGGTTGGTCAGCTAAATGCAGTTCCGATATTTCCAGTAACACTTTATGGATGTATAACTTATCTGAAAGTGAAACTTATAACCAATATCCAGACGATTATTATCTCAAAGAAAAGCATTCCTACAAAACAATTGATGAAGATTTAGAGACGTCTTATGGATGGAAATTAGATAAGATAAATTTCATTAACAAGGAGATGAATGTTTCGACTTATTCTCAGGTTCATCACCTTTCTTCAAATACTTGGGACAATCCAAAAATCTTAAGTCACTTTACAACTCATTTAGGAGAATTCCACTATGATCCTTATATCAATCTTACCTTCACTATCTTCAATCAATTTGACGGAATCATCCTCTATCCTCTATCTAATTTTAACCTTTCCTGTTTCAACCAAAATCACTGTTCTATTTATTCTGGAAGTATTAATGGTTATGAGAAGTACTATAATTTTAGTGAGGGTGCTGATAACAGCGGGAGTATTGAAAATGAATGGTTCAACCTATACAACACCGGAGCTTGTTTTTGGAGTGATTTTGGACAAGATAATCTTCAAAAATACCTAAAAACCCAAGACAACCTAATCAAAAAAGGGGGAGACATCTTCTATCCACAAACAATTATGGTTGGAATTATTGGCAACGTTAAGTACGATCAGTTGATGAAAAAATACGGCTTAGATTACAATTATTATACTCCTGAACCATTAAATCTAGTTGATAATCTAGACATGCAAGTTGGTTTGGTTTCTTAAATCCCTACTTTCCTTTAAACATCTGCTCAATCTCTTTAGAAGTCGTGGCCTGCTCTGGCTTCTTGTTCTCCCTAAACTGCACAAAGCGAGGGAATCTTAAAGCCAAGCCTGAACCGCAAGTATGAAAAGGACTTTTAGTAAGTTCTGCTCCTTTGACCTCAACCACAATTTTAGGCTCGAACCAGAGATCAGCTTCCATTTCTTTCTTAACTTTTAATCGAGCCGGCTTTCTTTCTAATTTATACTTACTAAGCATTTTAGGCATTTCTTCCAGCATTTCATCAGTTAAGCCTGTACCCAGTTTACATAACGTTTCAAAATTATCCTCTTTAGAATTATAAGCCGCACAAAGCAAGGCTCCATAAGTCCCGCTTCTCTTGCCTTTGCCATGGAAAGCTCCGACGATAACCAAGTCAAAAGTATCAACCATTTCCTTAACGTATTCTTTCTTCCACTTGATCCAGTTCCATCCTCTAGTACCGGCTTGATACTCAGAATCTTCCGCTCGGGATTTGACAATCACCCCCTCATATCCAGAAGAGAGCATCTCTTGGAAGAAATCATCCAATTCTTCTAAACTAGAAGTGAGAATCTTTTCTGTAGGAACAATAAAATCGTTCTTCTTAATAATCTTAGCCAATTGTTCGGAACGTTGGTAATAAGCTTGATGTAAAAATGATTTTCCGTCGAGATAAAGCAGATCAAATGCTTTAAGATGGACCGGAACTTTCTTGACATATTCGTTAATCTCCGTCTTGCGTTTACGCTGCATTAAAGTCTGGAAAGGCAAAGGATGACCTTTTTTGTTTACTGCTAAAATCTCTCCTTCGATCACAAACTCTTTAGCTTCGAGATATTTTTCCAGATATTCAACCATGTCTGGAAATTGTTCAGTGATATTTTCCAAACGTCTAGAGAATAAAGTAATCTTACCTTTTTTGTCTTTATGAGCTTGAACCCGTTCGCCATCATACTTGGCTTCGACCGTAAATTCACCCGGAATCTTTTTAGGTATTTCTTCCAGTTCTTCAACTCTTTGAGCCAACATCATCTTTATTGGTCGACCGACATGCACGTCAATCTTCTCAATAGCCTTGATCCCATCTTTAGCCAGAGTTTCTGCTATGATGCCAAGATCGGGACAGATATTGTAGGCGTGTTCCAGCTTTTCCTTAGCTTCTTTATCTCCGGTAAAGGCAATAGAAAGAGCATCCAAAACAGTCATATCTCCTACTCCCATTCTTAATGTTCCCAAAGCAATTCTGGCAATATATTTCGCTCCTTTAGGAGAAGCTCGTTGAAGCATTCCCGCCAGTAGATTCTGTTTCTGATCCTGTGATCCTAAACCACCCGATTCACCAATCTTGTGCAACATTTCAAACAACTCTTTCACCATCAGTTTTTTAAGAGGCACTAGAGTAAAAGGTTTCTTTTGTAAGATTTTTTCTGCCACTAAACCTACGTCACCGGTTTCCTGCATGAACTTTTGTACTTTAGAAGAGTCAGCTGCTCCGGCTACGCTGATGGCCTTAAGTACAGATTTCTCGGCCATGCCTAAGACCACATTTTCATAATCAGAAGCAATCTGGCCTAGAGTCAGATAAGAAATCATGGCAATATCATCAGCAGGAACACTTTTGAAGAAATTAGCCAGAATCTCTCGCATAGTGTTCCCTGAAGCAGTTTGTTCTAATTGTTCGTATAAATCTGCTAACTTCTGGAAGTCCATCTAAGGTTAGAAAGAGCAGAGTTATTTAAAGATTGTCTCTTTCAGAGTTTTGGTTTTAGGATAGCACCCCATTAACTTGACACTCATCAGTGATAACAAAACAAAAGGTTTATAAATAAGGCAGTTATTTAAAATAATATGCCTATAACCGATCGATTTGAAACAGAATTGCAACTTGGAAAAGTTAAGATAGAAACACTCCTTTCTTTGGAAGAACAACTCGCAAGGTTACAAGATAAAGCCAAAGCAGAATTCCGCGACTTCGGAGAAAGAATAAGTGAAGAATTATGTGAAATAGTTAGAGAAGGAGTAATTGATTATGTCAAAGAAAGAGTTAGGGAAAGAAGTTATAATGGAACTATCCCCCATAACGAATCAAATCTTCTATCTCTTGCCAAAGAATATGCTCTGAAAAACAGCTTACAAAACACTTTTGGATTTAAATTTATTTTAGAAGAAGTTTGTGGTTATTATGATGTATTCGCACGTGAAAAAAGAGAACTTCCCAGAACTGTTTTTGAAGACAGAGAAAGAAAGCACCGAGAAGATGAACTTCCTTACTTCCCTTTTCCCTCTCGCTATATCCAAGAAATGTCTAAAGGCAAACCAGAAGTGATCGAACTTGGAGGAAAATCATATCTTAAGATTTATCGTGGGTTAGAAGTTCCAGAGGAAGATACTTGCTCAGAAGGAGACCACCGATATCGAGAGAATGGAATTATAGACATGACACATCCAGGCGTTGACTGGTCTCCCATCAGGGCCTTTTGTGAAGATTACTATTGTGGCAAACCAGGAAGAAAAGTACTTCTTTCTGCATTAGTTCCTTTAGATAATGAATACCTAATTAAAAGATCTATTGAAGAGAATGAATCTTTAGGAGAAGAATGGATCGGAAGATACGATAAACCTCTAAAAAATTTAACTGATTGTCTAATTGTATTAGTAGAAGAAAAAAGTTATAATTTGCTTAGAGATATTAAAGTAGAAGAAACTGATGCTTCTTTTAACTTAAAGTGAGAAGTTTATTCTACAAAATTTTCTTCTAATAAGATTTAAATATCTCAAATAAAATAGCTGACTATGATTGATATCCTCTCCATGATTCTTGTTGTCTTGGGATTAACTCTGTTTGAAGTAATTAACAGCGTAGATAACGCCGTAATTAACGCCGAAGTTCTAGGAAAGGTATCTCAGAAAGCTAAGAAATGGTTCTTACGTTGGGGAATCCTAATTGCGGTATTTGTCATCAGAGGATTATTACCCTTAGTAATTATCTGGGGAACTAATCCTAGTTTGGGTTTTGTGGGAGCATTTACCGCTACTTTTAGTTCAGACCCGGCAGTGGCCGAAGCGATGGATATGGCTGCCCCAATCCTACTTGCAGGAGCAGGAATCTTCTTGATTTTTTTGTTCTTCCATTGGTTATTCTTAGAACCAAAGATTTATGGATTACATCACGAAAAATTCTTTGAACGACAAGGAGTGTGGTTCTTTGCTTTAGTTTCTATTATTCTAGCAGTCGTAGTATGGTTTGGATTAAAATTAAACCCGTACATGGCTTTTGGAGCAGTAGTAGGATCAACTGCCTTTTTCATAACTCACGGTTTTAAGCAAAACGCAGAAAAGATGGAACATCAGATGCTTCACGGTAGTTCGATGAGCGACTGGAGCAAACTACTTTACTTAGAAGTTATTGACGCTACTTTCTCTATCGATGGGGTATTAGGAGCGTTTGCTTTTACCCTTTCTGTACCGTTAATCTTAATAGGTAATGGAATTGGAGCAATAGTCGTACGAAAACTTACTGTAAGTAATATTCAAAATGTTAAGAAGTACAAATTACTAAAGAACGGTGCCATGTACTCCATCTTTATTCTTGGCCTAATTATGTTAGCAGATTCTTTTGGATTACATATTCCGGCTTGGCTCAGTCCGATTGCCACTTTCCTGATTATCGGATATTTCTTCTGGAGAAGTAAGAAAGAATTAGATAAAGATAATACTTGTGAACCAAAAAAGAAGTAATTATCTAAGCTTTACCCCGCTGAATGTTCCACAATTTCCGATATAACCCATTCTTCAGCTGTAACAACTGTAAATGCGTTCCCGATTCAACTACTTTCCCTTTATCTAACACCACAATCTGATCGGCATTCATGACCGTAGAAAGACGGTGAGCAATGACAATAGTGGTTCGATTCTGCATCAACACTTCTAAATCACGCTGAATCTCTTTCTCCGTCTCGGAATCCAAAGCGGAAGTAGCTTCGTCTAAGATTAGAATCTTCTTATTGGCAAGCAGAGCTCGAGCAATAGATATTCTCTGCTTCTCTCCTCCGGACAACTTCACTCCCCTTTCTCCAATCATGGTCTTCTCTTTTTTGGGTAAGCGATTAATCAGGATATCTAGACGTGCCATTCGTATCGCTCGCCATACCTCTTTATCTGAAGCACCAGGATTAGCATAAGCTACATTGAAATAGATGGAATTATTAAACAATAACGGTTCTTGAGGAACAATACTCATCGCATCACGCAAAGATTCTTGAGTAACCTTAGAAATGTCTTGTCCATCAAGAGAAATCTTTCCAGAGTCTAAGTCAAACAGACGATAGAGCAATTTAATGATAGTGGTCTTACCGCTTCCGGAGGGACCCACTAAAGCTACTTTAGTGTTTGGACGGACATGCAAAGAAAAATCTTTAATGATGTCTCGTTCCTGTTGCGGACCTTTCCACTCTCTGGGATAAGAGAAGCTAACCTGGTTAAATTCAATCTCTCCTTTTTCTATTTGGAGAAGGAGAGCGTTAGATATATCTTTAACTTCATTACTCTCTTTATAGATAGCAAACAGATCGCTTACATCCACACTGCTTCGGATAAAGTTTCTATATCCATGCATAAGGCTGAACAGTTGCGGGATCAAGGTTAAAACAGCAGTATAGATTAAAGTGATATCTCCTAGTCCGATTCTTCCGGCCTGAAAGCTGTTAAAGCTAAGATAGAAAATTGCTGTAAATCCAATCCCAAATATTAACGCCTCTAATCCGTAATACCACGCAAAGTAACCCCAATACTTTTTACGAGCCTCTTTAAGCTTATTAGACAGACGGCTAAAATAGTTATAAGTAATTTGTTCTTTAGCAAAATATTTTACCGTTTCGATGTTCATAAACACATCACTTAAGTTATGTTTAAGATAATCTTCCCGATCATTAGCTTCTTCCTGGGGCCTTTTCTGAACTCGAGTAGCGATCACTCCGAAGGTGATAAACACTATACACATTACCCCTAATGCGATAGAGGTGGGAAAATCTAGATAAAGGATAACTCCTAAAGAAAGAAGTAGCCTAAATATCACTGGGACAAAATTAAACAATACTGCATCAGTAAATGATTCTACTTTTCCTACCCCACGAGTAAACTTAGAGATTAAAGAGCCGGTACGTTTGTTTACATGAAAACGGTAGGATAGAGTAATAATATGCCAGAAGGAACTCTTTTCGATATCATTCATCAAGTTACCTTCTAAATTGTTTACCCCTTTGAGCATAAAAAAGTTTACTATTCCCCCCATCAACTTAATCAGAAGATATATTCCCAGAACAGTCAGAATTAACAAGCTTAAAGCAGCCGCTTCGATCTGGCCTTGAGAGTATAAAGTTGCTTTGTCTACCAGGTACTTAAACAAGAGAGTATCAGTAAAATGAATTACCTCATTTAGTAAAGAAAGGAATATTACTCCGTAAAGCAAAAATTGATACTTTTTAACGAAACCCCAGAATACTTTAAGCGTATATTTTAAGTCCAATTTACTATTAGAATTGGAGGAAGAGCGACTCATATGGTTTGGAAACTGATAAAATTTATAAAACTTCTCTACTCTATCCTATAAGACAGAATGATTACTTCTCAGCAGATGAAGGAAATGGAAGAATGGGCCTTAAGTAAGGATATTTCTATCTCCCAGATGATGGAAAACGCCGGAAGAGGGGTGTTTAGAGAAATTACTCAAAGGTTTGATTTGACCCACAAGCATATTGTGGTATTCTGTGGTACGGGCAATAATGGAGGAGACGGCTTAGTCGCGGCAAGATACTTCCATGAAAGAGGTCAACCCGTATTGATCTTCCTGTTCGGCCATAAGGATGGGCTAAGCGAAGAAGCCTTAGAAAATTACGAAAAGATCAAAAAAGTGGTTAATATCATCTCTATCCAAGATCAAGAAGAATTAAAGAGGTTTAAGCTGCAAAAGCACTTAGAATATGTTTTAATCGATGCTCTTCTCGGTATTGGCCTTAAAGGAACAGTGCGTGAGCCTCTCGCTTCAGCTATCGATCTGTACAATTCTATCCCTGGAAAGAAGATCTCTGTGGACGTACCTTCGGGCATGAATGCAGACACGGGAGAAATTGTCGAAAAGTGTTGTCAAGCTGATCTTATTGTTACTTTGCATGACTTAAAGATTGGATTGGCTAGCATGCAAGAGAAGTGTGTGGTAGTGGATGTGGGGATACCGAGGAAATAGATCATTCCAATTTAATATGTCCATCTCTACCGTTAGAAAAGATTCTTAGCTGAGGTTTCTTTTTACCTTCTGTCAAATCCCAAACAGGATGTTTGACATCGAACAACATTAAAGGGACTTCAGCCATATTGGCTAATCCTCCATGATTAAAGATATGAGCAAATCCTCCCCCCAATCCAGCATAAGCATTATGAGCAAAAGTTTTCACATAAGGCAAGAGGTTCCCTTGAGCGTAAGCAAAACCCTCTGGGTGAGAACGATTGAAGGCAAGGAATTCCCGATTTCCTAATCCCTTTTTTTTAATATGTAAGAATGGTTGATACAATCCAACGTTACAAAAAGGCAAAGATATCCCCTCTTTAGGGGTTAAGCCTAAACATAACTCGGAGTGAATAACTTCGGGCTCGTCTTTCCAATCACATGAAAAATTCTCTACTACTTCTTTCTTCTTAAATCTTCTAACTTGAAGAACATAATTTGGTTCGGCGCTAAATTCCATCATATAGACATAGCCATCTTGAAACTTTGGTAAGGAAGTAGTTTTCTGATACAATTCTAAGACGGAACTTATTTCTTCCTTAGAGAGCGGAGTAAATTCTTCAAATTGTTTTTTTGGAACTATGCCCGAAGGAATTTCAAAACGAAGAATTTTTTCGTTTTCAACAATGAAAGCACCCCCAATACATTTTTCATCAGTGGCATATAATAAATATCTTCCTGGAAGATTGGGATGCTCCATAACCGTTCCAAAAGCTTTCGCTTTTATGGTTGGTTGAATAAAGTATTTCAGTTCGCCGAGGACTTGTTGTGGATCAAGTTCCTTAGCTTTGCAGTAAGCTTTAAAGAAAACAGTTTGTCTTTGGAGATATTCGTCATTCTCTTTATCTCCTGTTTTTTCTAAGTACATAATTTTCAAGGCCTCTTCTAAAGAAGAAACATTTCCCGGACTCAAAAACCCAGGAGCACGCGGTTCCTCGGAAATATTTAGAGAGGCACCGACATATCCGGAAGTGAAAAGATTCTTCGCCTACTATTCTAAAGAAGAGATCGAGAAAGAGATAGAAAGATGGTTTGAACTAATTGATTTCTCCAGAACAGAAATGCCACAAGAGAATTATCTTAATTTTCTGGGAAGAAAAAAAGGATATTAAAAAATCAACTTATTAATTCGACCATTCTAGCACAACTTTTATAAATACTAACGTTTAACCTAAGCATTATGGGAAAGCCCTCCAAGGAAGCAAAAATCATGGAACTCTTCTTTAACGAACCAGCTAGACCTTGGCATTTCAAAGATATCGTCAAGCAGGCTAAGATCAGCGAGAACCGAGCCAACTACTGGTTGATTAATTTAAAGAAAGAGAGGATTATTCTTCACCATAAGCCCAAAGGAAATATGCCTTATTACACCGCAAATTTTGAACATCCTAATTATAAAAACAAAAAGAAAATTTATGCCTTAGAACAGTTCTACCAAACTGGTCTTTTCGAACACTTAAATTCCTTAAATGCTCAAACAATTATCCTTTTTGGCAGTTTCTCTCGAGCTGACTGGCACACTAAAAGTGATATTGATTTATTTATCTTAGGTGAGGATAAAGAACTAGAAAAAGGTAAATTTGAGAAAATCTTACATCGAGATATCCAACTCTTCTCATTTAAAGGCCGAAAAGAAATTAAACAAGCTAACCCGTATCTCATCGATAATATCCTTAATGGTTATTTTATCAAAGGAAAAATCCAAGATATTATTGGAGAAAACCATGCCTAAAGAACTAACTCTAGAACAAACGTATGACCAATGCTGTATTAATGGAAATATTATTTTATTAGATACAATTGATCTTAATAGAATGAGATAGATAAAATGCGGGCTACCCCGTACGCTAAAGCTAGGGGTTTCCACCGCCCGCATTAAATCTAATTATTCTATTCTGCTCCTCGCGTCTTTTTCCATTGATTACCTTTGCTGTTA
>Ga0172371_10011994_pt1 | contig 11465 bp, 7 predicted proteins | sample Lak12m_FD_114543 | JGI IMG/M metagenome (GOLD analysis project Ga0172371, IMG submission 114543) | Freshwater microbial communities from Kabuno Bay, South-Kivu, Congo - kab_022012_12m | ecosystem: Environmental > Aquatic > Freshwater > Lake | place: Democratic Republic of the Congo: South-Kivu...
CATAGTTCCGAAAGTGATAATTTGGGCTACTTGCTCCCGCCCGTATTTTTGGGCGACATATTCAATCACTTCATCGCGGCGGTCGTCCGCAAAGTCCACGTCGATATCAGGCATGCTGATACGGTCGGGATTTAAAAAACGTTCGAATAGAAGATTATATTTCAGAGGGTCAACTTCGGTTATTCCTAAAAGATAGCAGATAAAACTGCCGGCCGCCGATCCTCTTCCCGGTCCTACCACAATTCCCCGCTCCTTGGCCCAGTTGACAAAATCTTGCACAATCAAAAGGTAAGAAGAAAATCCCATCCTCTTTATCGTTTCAATCTCAAAATTAAAGCGCTCTTTAATTCCGTCGGGAAATTCATCAATTGATTTACCAAATTTTTCTCTAGCTCCAATGTCGCACAATTTATAGAGATACTCGTCGGGATCTTTTCCTTCGGGCGTAGGAAAGGCCGGCAGAAGCGATTTTCCCAAAGGGATTTCCAAGCTGCACATATCCGCGATACGCAAAGTGTTACTGATCGCTTCAGGCACATCCATAAAAGCGGAGCGCATCTCTTCGGCCGTTTTGAAATGAAGATCGAAATCTCGAAGCGACAAACGGTTAGGATCGTCAATTTTTTTGCCCGACTGGACACAGAGCAGAACATCCTGGGCTTCTTTATCATCCACTTTCACGTAGTGGATATCGCAAGTCGCGACCAGCGGCGCGCCGGTTTTAATAGAAAACTCCTTTAATTTTTCGTTTAATTCCACATATTGCGTATGGGGCTGAAGTTCCAGAAAAAAATTTTCCGCCCCGTATATTTCTTGAAACTCCTTTATTTTTTCCAACGCTCTATCATACTTCTTACACTCGATAAGTCGCGGAATTTCACCGGCCGCGCAGGCGGTAAGAGCGACAAGTCCCCCCGAATACTGCTTCAGTATTTCTTTGTCGACACGCGGTTTATAATAGAAACCTTCCAAGTGGGCGATACTCACGATTTTCAGCAAGTTGCGATATCCTTCCTCATTCCTAGCCAGCAGTACCAAGTGGTTGGGTTTTTCCGCCTTGACCCCGTTCCCGTTTGTCTTCTTTTCTTTTCGGTTTTCCGCGACGTAAACTTCCACTCCGATTATAGGTTTAATTCCAGCCTCGCGGGCTTTTTCATAAAATTCAATCGCGCCATACATCACGCCGTGATCGGTAAGCGCCAAAGCCGGCATTCCCAGCTCTTTGGCTTTACTCACCAACTCTCCGATTTTCGCCATACCGTCCAATAGCGAGTAGTGCGAGTGGACATGCAAGTGAACAAAAGACTTACTCATAGAAATTTTCAATACTTATCAATTACCAATTTTCATTCAATTGTCAATAGCCAATTCTTTAATTTTCCTATATTATTACACCATAAAACTCAAACCAAAAAATGCTTGAGCAGAGTTTGCGTCTATTGGGAGGACGCGAAAAATATATTGACCCGAAATACCGAAAACAAATAGAAGAATGGGATAAAAAGCAAAACCCCGCGAAAGGCAGGAGAATCGTCGGCGCTATGGCGGAAGTCGAGAAAGGCCATCTGGTCAAAGGTTTGGCTCAATCGCTCGGTATCGCTCAGGAAATCCGGGAAGAAATCAAAGCGGGCGACACTTCGACTTTTCCTTATCTTTTAGGATTGGCAATTCTTGTGGACGTGGTGGATTTCGTTCCAATAATCGGGACAATTGTCAATGTGATAGCTTGGCCGATATTGTTTTATGGAACGTTGTTTCGGGGTAGAATGAAATACAAGTGGGGAATCAAGTTTGGTTTCATCGCGTTGAATTTTTTTGAAATCATCCCTGGTGTTTCATGGCTTCCCCTCGAAACATTGGCGATTCTCGTGCTCTGGCGCGCTACCGCCAAGATGCGTCGAGAAAAAGAGGGCGAAGAAGAGGAAAATAACCAGATAATCGAGAACTGGGGAAGAAAAATAAAAGAGCATAACCAAGCGAGGATGACAAATATGTAAAAAGCAAAATAAAAATGAAAGGTTCGCTTAAAAAATTTACCAATCCAAAATTTATAATTTTAATGGTCTTTTTTGTATTGCTGGCTATTTTGTCACCAATATCACTAACTGGCAACAACATCTTAATCTCAAAAAATACTTCGAATGCCGCTGATTCTACAAAAGTAATAGAAATTATAAACCGAGATATACCTGTCAAGCAATGGGTTACCGAATCTGCGCTTCCTGAATTTCTTCAAAGCGGAGAATGGGTAAAGACCGGGGCAGAAAAACTTATCGATCCATCCTTAATTAAGAACGGTGTTCTACAATCCCCATCCTCGGGAGACGGATGGATAATAAGTTTAGCAAAAGCGATAGCGGGATATATTATTAAATCTATTCTCGCCGTAATATATCTCGTTCTTTGGGTTGTCTACTCTATTTTGTACGGACTGACTTTGCTTACTGAGAAAGTGTTAGAGATGGTATTGGATCCTCTATTTACAAGCAAAGATGGTTATCTTGGGGGGTTCACCACTAAAACCTTTGTCAGAAGTGCCGCTCAACTCCTTGCCAATCTTTGCAATATGCTTTATATTTTTGTTTTAATATACATTGCCATCAAAACAATGTTTGGGAGTTCCAGTACTAGAAATTTACTTATTAAACTAGTAATTGCTGCACTTTTAACTAATTTTGGCCTAGTGCTTGCGGGAGTGGTAATAGATTTTTCCCAAGTCGCAATGTACACTGTTTGGGATGGCATAAAGGGTTCCAGCGATAATTTTGCACCCGGAACAAAAATATTAGACAAACTTCAAAATGCTTTTCAGGTCGGCAGATCGGTTTCTCAAATAAGCAGTCTATTCGATGAATCTATAAAGTTTCTGACCGCTTCGATAGAATACGCTCTTACGGAAATAATCAAGATCGCGGGACTGATAATAATGTCTCTTGCTCTCGTTATAACTTTAGTCTCCATAGCTGTTATTTTAATGATCCGCATAGTTGCCCTTTGGATTCTATTAATTCTAACTCCGGTAGCTTTTCTCTTTAGTATCTTGCCTCAAACTGAAAAATATTGGAACGATTGGTTAGAAACTATTACTAAATACGCTTTAACCGGTCCCATATTAATATTTTTTCTTTGGCTCGCGCTTAAGTTGGCAGGAACCGTAACTAGCGAATCTAAAATTAAAAAGATAGACAATAATGCTTTTAATAACGGCGATATACGTTATCTTATTTTTGAGTTTGTGGCAAAAAACATAACAATCCTTTTTGAGATGATGGTTATAATAATCACTGTGTGGGCCGGCATCATAATCGCCAACAAGTTCGGTATTAAGGGCGCAAAGAGTGTTGATTGGCTGACTAAAAGTACTTTTGGACTGGGGAAGGGTTTGGCCAATTACATCCCATGGTATTCAGGAAGGGCTGCCAGTTGGGTTTCTTTTGGGTTTGGTAAAATAGCGAGTAGCCGAAGTCAAAAATTAAGTTCTCGGGCAGGTCTTGCCAAATCAAAGGGTGATCTTCGTAGTGCTGAAGCGTTCGAGAAACAAGCTACTCGGTGGACTAATGCTGATAAATACGTCAAGAAGCAAAAAGACCGTGTAGTGAAAGGATTCTCTGTAATGAATCCGCTTATTGTCAAAAAACAGTTCGCTACTTGGTGGAGCAAACACGTTAGAGAACATATGGAACAGTCCGAATCGTCGGTAGATGAGTTTGGAAGAGATTTTGTCAGGTTTATAACTCGAGGAAAAACGGCGGAGGGCGAAAAAGCTGAAACTATGACGGAGGCAAAAATCAATGATACCGAACAAGAATTTAAAGAAAAATTAAGGAATTACGTTCAAACAAAAACAACAATCGCAGCTGAGAATAAACAAATTTCATTGGAAAAGGCTTGGAACCAAAATAATTCTATAGACCCCCTAAACAAAAAAATTGTAGGTTTAGATAACCAAATAGCAGAAAAAAACGATACTTTAGACACACTCAAGCACAATTTATTGAACACCAACGCCTCTGAGTCAATAAAAAACTCGATTAGAAAAAACATAAAGAATACGGAACAAGAAAAAAAGCATCTTGAAAAAGAAAAAATTGATACAGAAGAAGAGATTAAAAAGATTAACAAGCCCATTGAAGAACGGGAAGAAAAAAACAAACTATTAGAAAACAAGAGGGGCTTGTTAGAGCAAGATTTAAGCGACTTGGGCGCTAGAATCGCAGAACTTTCCACAAAAGACGAACAGGAAAAAGAAAACATAGAAAGAGAAACACAAAATTTAATAAACACTCCTTCGACCAGCCCCCTTCTACAAAAGTTGCTCCAAGGAAATAACTTTATATCGAGTTTGAATGGCGCTCTTGGCTACACTGGCAATCAAACGATTTTAGAGAAAGCCAAAAAATTGTCTCGCGAAAACACTATCGATCTCATGACTGGACACATTTGGCAAAAAGATAAAATGGAAAAGGCGGTTAAGGAAAGCTTGAAGGAGCTTGAAGATAAAAGATACACAATGGAACAATTGGAAGATATGGCGAAAAGCGGCTACGGCGACGCGATAATGAGAACGGCTATTTTTAGGAGGTTAGCGGCGTCTCCAAGAAACTTTGGCAATCTACTAGCAAAAACCTTGAAGGATTACAACAATGACGAAAAAAAGGCTTTGGGATTTTTAAAGCAGAGATACTCAGAAGATGAGCTGATAAAAGCATTTTCTGCAGCGGATATCGAGGCCAGAAAATCCCAAAATCTATTCTCTATAGGCTGGCTCAAACATGATTCAGCTATTGGAAAATTGCGTTTCGCAAGAGGGAATGAGAGATCTGTCAACCTTGCCAATTTCACCAAGGGCATGACCCCCGAAAATATAAACAAGATCAATCCCCAATCTTTTAAAGACGATGAGGCGATAAAACAAATGGCGCAAAATTTTGATTGGGTTAAACTTGCCCGTAATCCCAGATTTATTGACGGTATGAGTCGAAACACCCGCATGCTGTTTAAGGAGAAGCAGGTAAAGTTTGAACATCGTATGGACACGAACGACAAAGAAGCTTTCCGAAGAATATTAAATGTGTAATAAGTTTTTATTGAAAATAAAAAAGGCGTAACTTGTTTGGTTACACCTTTTGCTTATTTTTGGAAGATTTTGCCCTATCTACGTGAACAGATTACGAATAAACCTTCCTACGTAATATGGGGTTGTGAACACCGCTAACAGGCCAAAGCTGGCAACAGCAATATTCACGCCATTCAGAAAGAGTAGCCACAAAAACTCCGCCGTTCTCATGGCGGCCCTGAGTTCGCTCATAGCATACACTAGGATATATGCTAGCAGCAAGAACGTCGCGACACAAGCCAGAACTGCCAATAGTCTACTGGCCCATCTACCGATCAACCTGTTCATTTTTCTACACCTCCTGTATTGTAAAGCTCTGTTGTTTTGGAACTTTTAGTTCTGAACGATAAAAATTATCATCAAAATTAAATTTGTGCAATACCATAGTGGTTTTTTTCAGTTATAAAATCTACTAACAAAACATATCTCCTCCTGTTGGTTCCAGTTAAAAACCTAAACCAATACAGAATTATCAGTTAATACAATGATTTTAATAAGAAAGTGACGACAAAATTTAGCACGCGCTTTTGTCGCGGGTGAGAAAAATAACGAGAGTTTTTGCAAGAATGATAAAGTCAAGAGTTAGAGACCAGTTTTCGATGTAATAAGTGTCCAAACCCACTTCATCTTCAAAACTTAAATTGGAACTGCCGGAGACTTGTGCCATGCCAGTAATGCCGGATTTTATCGCCAACACTTTACGGTGGTGATCTTTATACTGTTTGATCTCTTCCGGCTCATGCGGACGCGGACCGACTAAGCTCATTTCTCCCTTAAAAACATTGATGAGTTGGGCAAATTCATCCAGACGCGTGCGGCGCAAAAATTTTCCGAATCTGGTGACTCGCGGATCATCCTTCATTTTGAAAAGCGGGCCATCTTTCCTTTCATTAAGCCTCATCAGTTCTTTTTTGAACTGCTTAGCGTTCTTCACCATGGAACGGAACTTGTATATTTCAAACTCTTTCCCCTGAGAAATTCTCTTCATACGAAAGAAAATCGGCCCCTTACTATCAAGCTTTATAAGAATTGCCAGTGCTAAAAACATTGGCGAGAGAATAATAAGCATTAGCGTGGAAGCTGTCAGATCAAACAGGCGTTTGATTACCCTGCCCCATCCATCCAGCGGGGTTCTTTTGATTTCCACCACCGGAAAACCCGCGACGCTTCTTATTTCTATATTGGTGGCCCGCGCCGCGAATAAATTCGGCACGTATTTGAAGTCTATTCGATTCAGCTCGCAGAATTGGGCCAGGGCGTTTACTTGAGCGTTGGACATCGCGGGATCGCACTGGATAACCTCGTCCGCTCGATTTTTGAAACTGGATAATTTGTCAGCATCAACACTTCCCAGCCGGCCTACTATTTTATACGGCAACCCTTTGTTGCGCTTAATATAATGGATAATTTTATCACCGATATCATTGGTTCCGACGATAAGAATCCGATGGATCCCCGTGCCCCGCCACTTGGCCACCTTACGCTGAAACAGCCGCGCTAAATATCTCTCGGTAATAACGAGTAGAATAATCAGAAACCAACTGCCCAAAAAAATAGATCGGGAAGAAAGCAAGTCTCTATCGATAAACACCACGATAATAAAGATCATAAGCGCCGTGGAAGTCGCCGTCACAATCTTAATGAATTCCCTAAATAAACTGCGGGTTACCTTCATTGAATAAAGGCCTTCGATTGCATACACCGAGACCACGACCAGCCCCGACACCAAAGCGATCACAAAGTATTCCCCAAAAGGAAGTTTATAGAGCAGTGGATAGCTTTCGACGATCGGATTGAAATAAAACCGTAACATGTAGACTAAGACCGCCGCCAAAACAATCATGACATAATCCAACGGCACCAAAAAAGCGTTGAAAAGAATTTCGGATTTTTTCATAGCGTGTTTAGAAAATTAATCACCTTTTAGACTAGCGGAGCTATCTTAATAGAAGCGAAAAAATATGTTTATTTCAAGTGAGTCACGATTTAAGATTCATGATTTAAGATTTAAGAAAAAAATAAACAAATGTCTTGATCTAGTTGTTTATTCCTCTTAAATCATTAATCTTAAATTCCGCTATCTAGTTTTTCTTCTTTTTCGATTTTTTCTTTTTGCCGGTGCCGGGCTGCTTTTTACCAGTATCGGGTTTTATTTCTTGAATTTCTGTTTCTTGTTGTACCTGGTCAGAATCGCTTGTAAGCGACGGGCTCGTATTTTGATTCGTATCGCCACTAGAGCAATTATCTTTCATCTTATAAAAAACTCGGTCGATTACTCTGAGGTCAATATAGTCAAGACAGGTCACGCCTCCTTCTTTATCCTTCAGTTCTTGATCCAGTACTCTATTCAAAAGAACCAGACTCTTTTCTAAATCTAAAGTGGTATCAAAATAAACCACCCAGCCATCCTTGGCGTGGGCACGAATTTCTTGAGCCGAAGGAAGTGGAGTAGAGAGATACTGCAATTCCTTACCAATTTTTTCAGGAAAAGACTTCCAAAGCCGGTTGGCAAAATCCACGTAAGCGGGATCGGTAACCACTCCGCCAAGTTCGATATCGCTGTGAGAATTATCTTGAACGATAATAACATCTCCTATTCCAGAGTGGGGATCACCCGAAGAACCGCTGGCCACAGCCTCTGCGTAAGAGCTTCTATTATAAGCAAATCCCTCTTCATCCACCCACACGCAATCGGTACTGCAAAACAAAAGCACCGCCTTCTTCTCCTCAACTCTGATGGCTAGTGAGTTGGGAAATCCCCTGCTCACTTTCACCCGGCTAACCCGTTTAAAATTACTCAATATTTCTTTTTCTATTCGCGAGGTCGGCATGAAGAAAAAATTATTAGACGGAAAAATAAGAAGTGTTTTCTTGTGCAAAAACGGCTCTACCGCGTCTAGAATAAGTTTTTTATCGGTGATTTTATTTCCTTCCACCATCACATTGCTGATTTGGAGCCACTCCGAAAAAAGCAAGAAATAAACTATTCCCACGGCAAGCAACAGAAAGAGCGCGTTGTACGTTACCCTAAGCGCGGCTAAACGCAAATCTGACACAACCAGCTTGGGCGTTCTAATGTTAACGAGCGGTCCCCGGCAAAGAATGGTTTTCCTCTTCCGAGTTTTAAAGCTTTTCCAAGAAGGCTGGGGCGACGATCGACGAATAACGGTTCTTTTTGGTATTGTTGTTCTGCTGTTTTTTCTTTTCTTGAAAATCATTTTGATAAACAAAGTAAAAATAAAGCGCAAAGAACAAATATTGAACGGGTTTGGAACTTTATTGTTCTTTGCACTTTGAAATTGAAAAATGCTTGACTTTGTAATTTAACGCTTTGCTATTTGCGCAGCTCCTTTCAGTCCGCTCCGACTGTTTTTCCTGAGCCATTGCCGGATCTTGCTTCGAGCCTGGCTTGTTTTTATGAATTCAAGCCACTTCCGGTCGGGATTCTTCTTTGACCGATTGGTTGTTATTTCGATAACTTCCCCGTTCTTTATTTTGTGGTTTAACGGCACTTTTTGACCATTCACCCTGGCACCGATACAGGAATTACCCACCTCCGTATGAACAAGATAAGCAAAATCAACCGGAGTCGCCCCTTCCGGTAAATTAATCACGTCTCCCTTAGGAGTAAAAGCAAAAATCCGATCCTGAAAGAAATCTATTTTCAAACTGCGGAAGAATTCTTTGGAATCCCCGCCTATCTCCGTGTGCCAGCTGCGCAGCTGTTTCACCCATTCTAACTCTTTTAAATTAATATGTTTTACCGGCTGATTTCGAGGAATAAAATAACTATAAAAACTTCTGTCTTCTTTATATATCCAGTGAGCGGCAATTCCAAATTCGGCTTCGTAGTGCATCTGCGGCGTCCGAATTTGAACTTCAATTATCTCTTTCATCGGACCGAAGATGGTGGTGTGGAGGCTTCGATAACCATTCGGCTTCGGCAATGAAATATAATCCTTGATTCGCCCTATTAAAGGTTTGTAGTGTTTATGGATAATGCCCAACGTCTCATAGCAATTAGCCACTTCCGGAACAATAATTCTGAGCGCAACTAAATCATAAACTCTGGCTATGTTCATGTGGTGGCGTAGGAGCTTCAGATAAAGACTATACAGATGCTTCGCCCTGCCATGAATGTCGACTACCTTCTCCCCTTCGACTGTCAACACCTCTCTTATTTCCTCGATGGCTTTTGCCACCGCCCTTTCTTTTTCGCGATACTGACCGCGTGTCATCTTTTCAATTTCTTGGTATTTTTTGGGGAGAACATAAGAAAACGCCAAATCTTCCAACATTCCTTTGACACCCCCAATTCCCAAACGGTTGGCAATCGGCGAATATATTTCCATTGTTTCCTTGGCGATACGATACTGTTTGTTGGGCGGCAGAACGTCCAGTGTCTGCATATTATGCAACCGATCTGCCAATTTGATTAGAATTATGCGAATATCCGCTGCCATAGCCAACACCATTCGCCGCAAATTTTCCAGATAAATCGAGTCCCTACCGCTCTTGTCGGTTTCTTCCTCTTTCGACCCGGAAGATTTTGTGTCTTCGTTTTTATCTTTCTCCCAACTGGTTTTTGCTCTTTCCTCGCTTAAGCGGACTCCTCCAATCTTGGTAACTCCTCCCACTAAAAAAGCTATTTCTTCTCCAAAATTTTCCTTGATTTGGTCTAGGCTGTGTTTGGTATCTTCTGGCACGTCGTGCAAAATCCCTGCCGCGATAGTTTCACTAGTCATTCCCATTTTCGCAAGCGTGTAGGCGGTATGAAGCGGGTGCTGGATATACGCCTCGCCCGATTTTCTTTTTTGGTCCTCGTGGGCCTTTGCCGCAAAACCATAGGCTTTACGCAGAAGATTCGTGTCAACCCCACGATTACGCGACTTGGCCATATCGATAACATTCTCTATGGTGATTGAACCTAACATACTCTGGCAGAAAAATAATTATGCGTTTAGAATACTTACGTTATTTATTCTATAACACTTAATTCCCATGTTCAACAAAAAACTGCGGGGTGAAACCCATGAGCCGGACCGCGAAACGGTTCGGGATCGTACACCAATCGGCGCATGGCGGAGTGGGACAATTCTTTCCAGTATTCTAGAAATTGTTCAAGTGGTCATTATTTCGCTTATTATAGTTTTTTTGGTAAGATCCTATGTTATTCAACCGTTTTTAGTTAAAGGAGCCAGTATGGAGCCGACTTTTCAGGATGGAAACTATCTTGTTATCGACGAGGTTTCTTATCGGCTGCACCAACCAAAAAGAGGCGACGTAGTCGTATTCAAGTATCCTCGCGACCCCAAGCAATACTTCATTAAAAGAATCGTTGGGCTGCCGAATGAGAGAGTTGAAATTAAAAATAAAAAAGTCACGATCTACAATGGCGAGTTTCCTAACGGCCTAAAACTGGATGAAAAGTATCTTCCTTCCGACGACACTACTAACGGAAACATTACGACACAGCTCGGCCCCGAGGAGTATTTTGTTTTGGGAGATAACCGCCCTTTTAGCTCCGATTCGAGGTATTGGGGGTTTTTGCCTAAGGATCTAATCGTAGGCCGTGTTTGGCTGCGCGCCTGGCCGCCAAACGAACTTTCAGCTTTTTAGTTGTACCGCGTCTATAGCATGATTTTTCGTGTTCCCGCTACACCTCAATGATGACCGGCAAAATCATCGGTCTTCTTTGGGTCTTATTGAACAAGAATTGTCCCATGTCGTCTCGAATTGAATTTCTTACATATTCCCAGTTTATTGGATAACCGCCCCGCGTTTTATGTTCGATTATCTTCTTAATTTCCATGCGGGAGTCTTTTAGAAGCTCCTGATTGTTCCGCATGTAAATAAATCCTCGGGAGATTAGGTCGGCATTGCCGATTTGTTTCCCCGTGTTCGAGTCGATTACCACTATAACCGTAAACATTCCGTCCTGGGCCAACTGTTGGCGTTCCCGCAAAACCACATTTCCAACATCTCCCACGCCCAGTCCGTCAACCATGACGTAATTGGCCGGGACTTTTTCGTGAGTCAACTTTCCCTTTCCTTTTTCATCAAATTCGATCACCTGTCCATTCTCCGCAATAAGAACGTTGTCTTCCTCAACGCCTACCGCCTTGGCAGTTTCGCCGTGCTGCCGCAACATATAATGGTTACCGTGTATCGGGATAAGATATTTCGGCTTTACAATATTGAGCATCAATTTCAGCTCTTCTCTTTTGGCGTGCCCCCCTGAATGAACGTCCATCATTTGGTAATGCACTACCCGCACCCCCTTTTTAGTTAGTCCGTCTTTCAGGCTCTGCACGGTCCGTTCATTGCCGGGAATCACCGAAGAAGAAAA
>Ga0172371_10011995_pt1 | contig 11464 bp, 8 predicted proteins | sample Lak12m_FD_114543 | JGI IMG/M metagenome (GOLD analysis project Ga0172371, IMG submission 114543) | Freshwater microbial communities from Kabuno Bay, South-Kivu, Congo - kab_022012_12m | ecosystem: Environmental > Aquatic > Freshwater > Lake | place: Democratic Republic of the Congo: South-Kivu...
ATAAATATTTCTTCCATAGCTTGTATACTTTAATACAAAATAGCCAACAGCAAAGAATACTATAAAAATAACTACAGGTATTGGAAAGAACCAGATCCTCCCCATTCCAATATATCTGAACTCTTCATTATATATCGGGAGACCTTCACCACCGGCAATTATGAAAGCTGCACCGCGAAGAACTGAAAGCATTCCAAGCGTTGTAATGATTGGATTTATTCCTACTTTTGTAACGAGAAGTCCATTTATAAGTCCGACAATTGCTGCTATTACCAGTCCAATTATTATTGACAATACTAAATTTACCCCATTGTTATAAATTAAGGTTATAATTACTGCTGTAAAGCCCATTGCTGAGCCTACCGATATGTCCAGTCCTCCACTTATACAAAGCATAGACCATGGTACTCCAATTATTCCAATAAGAGCTACAGATAAAAGAATATTTATTATATTTATTCTTGCCAGAAATGGATGATATATTGATAAAAATATCACTAATAGAAATACTAATATTGCAAGCAATCCTATATTCTCAAAACTAAATTTTATTCTGTTCTTCATTTCCCACCCCGCTCATTGCAAGTCTTAAAATATTTTCCTGAGTTATATCCAGACCGGCTAGTTCACCATTAATTTTTCCCCTATTAATAACAATTATTCTATCGCATATAGCAGTCAGCTCCGGGATTTCAGAGGATATTAAAAGAACTCCAATGCCTTTTTGGCAGAAATCTTCTATTATATTGTATATTTCTACTTTTGCTCCTACATCAACTCCGTGGGTTGGTTCATTCAAAATAAGGATCTTAGATTCCGAATCAAGCCACTTTCCAATAACTACTTTCTGCTGGTTACCCCCGGAAAGGCTTGCAATTTTTGTGGCTAATGAGGGTGTCTTTATATTTAGTGCCCTCACCCATTTATTTGCCCTTTCCTCTTCAACTTTTTTGCTGATAAAGCTGTTTTTGCCTAAAGCTTTTATATTTGCAAGTGTTAAGTTTTGTTTAACATCCAGTATTTCTATAATTCCATTTCTTTTTCTATCTGCCGGAACAAATCCTATTTTTTTAGCTATAGCACCAATAGTATTTCTAATTTTTACATTACTGCCGTTTATAATCACTTCTCCACTATCTATTTTAGTCCTCCCAAAGAGACTTTTTCCAATCTCCGACTTACCGGAACCAAGAAGACCATACATTCCAAGTATCTCTCCCTGGCGAAGGCTAAAATTAATATCCTTAAAATTTCTGCCGCTGGACAGATTTTTAACCTGAAGCAGTACTTCTTTTTTCTCTATTTTCTTTTTAGGATACATATCGGATAGCTCTCTGCCAATCATAAGCTTTACCAGTTCTTTTTTTGTAGCTTCCTTTGTTATTAGTGTCCCAACATTTTTTCCATCCCTCAGGACTGTTATCCGATCACTGATTAAAAATACTTCATCAAGCCTGTGGGAAATATATATTACTGAAATACCTTTTGACTTCAATTTTCTTATGGTATCAAAAAGTTTTTCGATTTCCTCTTCAATTAACGCAGCAGTTGGTTCATCTAAAATTAATACTTTCAAATCTTTTTCCGCCACCACCTTTATTACTTCAATAATCTGACTTTGGGAAACATTTAAATCAGCAACAATATCAGTAGCCTTAAAGTTTGCATTCCATTCATCTAATAATCTCTGTGAATTATTTATTAATTTTGACCAGTTAATTATTGGGATCATTCTTCTTTTGGGAAGCCTGTTTATAAAAATATTTTCTGCAACAGTTAATTCAGGGCAAAGATTTTGTTCCTGGTAAATAGCATCTATTCCCAGTGATTTTGCCTTTTTTGTACCAGTTATATCCACAGAACTGCCATCTAAGAAAATTGAACCATTGTTTAGTCTGTAAATGCCCATTATTATTTTAATAAGTGTTGACTTTCCTGCCCCATTTTCACCAAGAAGTGCATGCACTTCACCTTTTTTCAAATTAAAATCAACATTATCAAGCGCTCTCACTCCAGGAAAATCTTTAACAACCTTTTCAAGTTTAAGTATTGTATCTTCCATTGCATTTTTCCTTATTCAGTCAGTAACTTTATTATTGTCTGATAACTTAGACTTTTTATATTATTGTTTTATAGGGTTAGATTACCAGATAACCTAACCCTATAAAGTTGTAAGGAACTGAAAACTATCAATTTTGCGAGCCTTTATTTTTCAGGGAAATACTGATCGATATTTTCAGCAGTAATTACCTCAGTTTTTACATAAATTGCCTGGGATAAATATTCTTTTGTTTCAGGATTATCCATAGTATCCTTTACAAACTTTTTATAAGCTTCATCTAAAGTGGTACCTGCCTTGACTGATTTAATAATTTCAATCAACTGTTGAATACCCTGTTCTCCATACTTATCAGGGAAGAATGCTATTCCACCCATAATGGGCATTTTGTTATCTCTTACAAGATGTATTGCATCTTTTGGCATACCTAACGGCATAATAATTGCATTTTCTGTTTTACCTGCTTCTTCCAAAGCTGTTTTTATTCCCTGCGTACAGGCATCGCTTTCATTAAATATTGCAATTTTCTTTGCATTAGAATACTTTGCAAGTATTGGCCTTATAGCTTTTAACGCACCATCTGCCCAGCCTCCACCATCCTGTCTTTCAACTTTATCTGCAGAATAATTAATCTTTTTTAGAAACGCGTCTTCCTGACCCTGAAATCTTTGTGCTACTATTGGACCTTCTGTAGGAGAGTTAATATCAATAACAAGATCTACCTTGCCATCCCAGTTTTTAATAACCCAGTCAGCCATAAAATTACCAGCCTTGGTTCCAACATCATAGTTGTTCACACCAAGGAAAACTGTACCTGGCATGGGTATGTCAATTGAAAAAACCGGAATCTTTTTCTCATTAAATAAATCGATAGATGTTTTTGCAAGATTTGGATCCCAATAACACATAACCGCAGCATCTACACCCTGTGAAATAAGATTTCGTGTATTATCTACTTCTTTGCCACCCTCATTGCTTAATGTTACTGATTCGGAACCAGCATCTTTGATAACCTTTGTCCAGCCATCACCCATCTGGACCGTAAAAGTATCAGAAGTGGTCCAGAGTGTTATGCCTATTTTATACTTTTGTGCTTCTGCAGCAGTTTCTGCACCTCCAGTCGTTCCAGTTACTGTGGCTTTACATCCAAATAATGCCATAGTGGCAATCAATACAAAACATACAGCCATAATAATTATTATTTTTTCTGTTTTTGACATTTCTTCTTTTGCTCCTTTCTATAAACGTTTTTCAAATAATCACCAATTAACTCTATATCCACCTCCTGTCTCCTTTTTAGTATCATTCATAAGAAATATATTAAACTTTAATAGATTCCCTGCTAACCCTTCAATTAAAAATTTTTATTAATATTTAAACAATGTAAAATTCTATACCTAGTATATCAGCAACTTTTTGCAGTATGCCTGTTATGTTTTCTTTTGTAACTGCAAAGTGATGGACTCCTCCAAGTTCTACCCATTTTTTAAATGCTATCCTCTTATCCTGATTTTTAAATCTGAGCTTCATCTGGGGTGCACCCATAGGAAACGGTTTATCATCAACAACTTCTACTTCAGAGGCATGGATTATTATTTTGTTGTTGTTCATAACGAAATCTGCCATAGTATAAATTCCTTTTGGCAAAGCAAACTCGAGGGATATACCATCTCCCATGACTCCGGGGAAACAGGGATTAGAAACAATATTTACTTTCTTCTTATCCTTTATAAAAGATAAATTACCAAACCCACAGTGTGCACAGAGTATATAATTTTTTTTTACATCATTAACATAATATTCTGTAAAGAAAGCATCTCCGGTAATGGCTCTTAAAATAATAAGAATTATTGCTGTACCTATATCGTACTCACAGGTAACATTTACACCTTTTTCATTTAGCACTGCCAGTCCATAACATGGAACCACTCCTATTCTTTTATTTGCAATTATTGGACTACAAAGCTGGGCCAAAGAATCCAGGTGGTATTTGTCTGATATATCCTGGAAAACTTTAACAAGTTTCAATGATCTTTCAAGAGGGTCATTTTCAATTTTTCCAGGATTATATTTCTTTAAATTCAGCTTTAATTTTTCAACATCTGCTTTTTGTACTCTGTCAAAAGCATCATAAATTTCATCATAATCAATATTCATGAAATTTATTCCAAATTCTTTCCCCAATTTTTTTATATCTACATGTAAGTCACTCATACCAGGATATTCGTATCCCAAAAGTCCGATATTTGATGTTTTTAGTTTTGCAACAGCTTTAGCTGCAAGAATGATCTTTTTTAACTCTTCGATGGTTTCCTTTTCATCAATCTGGCCCATCATAAAATTAAATTTTATATTACTCTTTATAAGGCCGTTTGTTACATCCGGGATACATGAAATATTTCCATACATCATGGCCATACCAAAATCCAGATTTCCCGGGAGTGTATCCAATATCTCTGTGCTGAAAATTATTATTGGTGCTTTTTGGTTTTGTAGCAGAGTAGTAGTTGTGATATCCAATGTATATGCTACTGGTATAACCACTATGATATCTACCTTATCTTCCAGCAGTCTCGAAGACATTTCCTGAGCTTCTTTTTCATCGCCAACAATTCCATAAACTTTTACATCTGCAAAAGAAGCCATCTTTTTCTTAATATTAAAAAGGAAATTATGATATAGTTTTGTGTCTGGTTTTACATCCGGAGCATCCGTCAATATTGCATCAAAAGTGCACATAAACGTACCAATTATAGCTGCCCTGGGATTGTTATTTCCGGATATAGCGGACATTTATAGCTCCTTTTAAATTTGTATAAAGTAATTTTTTATTTTCTTATTATGTAAAAATCCTACCACTTGAATTTGCTCCTTACAAATTCCATAGCCTTTACAGCATACTGGTCCAATGAAGCTTCACTTGTATCGTTTACGAGATTATGCCATATTCTCAGGTCCCTTCCTATCAGACCTCCAGTGACAACAAATGGTTCCATTACGATACAACCTTTATAATTTATATTTTTTAAAGCTTTTGCAATACCATCCCAATCCATTCTGGCGGTACCAGGCAGGCTCCTGTTATTTTCTCCCAGATGTACATAGCCAATATATTTACCTGCCTTTTTGATTGCTCCAACCATATCTGCTTCTTCAATATTTAGATGGAATACATCCGCCAGGATTTTTACATTGGGACTTCCCAGCTGGTCAATAAAGCTGATGGTTTCATCTATGGTATTAAGCATATAATGTTCATACCTGTTAACTGTTTCAATGGAATATATGATTCCATTACCCTCAAGAGCCTTTGCCACCTCTTTCATGTTTTTCAGGCTTCTTTCTATATAGGATTTTTTATCATCTATCAAATCGTTTTCTATCACTGGATTCCATGCCGTATGTATTATCCCTGGCAATTCTTTACCGCCTATCGAGCTTATTGTATTAATAATATTGATTGCAGATTTAACAGCAGCTTTTTGTATCTGTTCATCATTTCTGGCCATATCAAGTTCAGGGGGAAAACCAACACCGAAAGTAAGATATACTGCATAATAATCAGCACACTTTTTCAATTCTTTTATCTTATTTTGTGGCATACTGGTTATAATGAGTGGATCTATCTCCAGAACTTCAAAACCCAGCCTGGCATACTTTTTAATGTAGCACTCGAAATCAGCAGTGTAATCATGCTGCCAGTAACCGTAATAGATTCCATACCTTAACATCAAATACTTCCTTTATCATCAAGTTGTATTATTCATTTGAACTTTCCAGCTTTTTTAAAATATGACCAATAAATATTCTATTAAAAAGGCTCAAGTTTCCCTTCAAGTTGCTGATTCAAATCAAATATTTTTTCAAGGGCCATTATTTATGTTAAACTTCCTGTCTATTGTTTCTACAATTGTACTGTAATTAATCCACCACCTGTCTTCGGGTACATCTTCGGTAATTCCCAATAGCAAAGATTCAGGGCCGGCTTCATCGATTATCTGTTCTGTAATATGGGCTATTTTTTCAGTGGAAGCTAAATGTTGAGAAGATGGAAAGTTTATCCATAAAACTTTATCCTTCCAGGATTCCCTTGCCTCTTTTGCCGTCATATCAGTATCAGGATATGGTGTGAATGCTTCAATAACATCAAGAGATGTCCTGGCTATAATGTCCTTAAATATTTTCATATTTGCATCAAAATGACAGGCTATGATTTTCCCCTTGCTATGTAGTGCTTCTGCCGCCTCTTCATAATGGGGAACATAGTATTTGGTAAAATTTTCAGGACTTATAACAGCCGGGGTTACATTACCGCCATAACAAATAAAATATAGAGGTGATTCTGCTGCAATTTTGTAAGCTTTTCTTCTGATTTCAACGACTGCATTGTACAATTTTAATATTTCATCTCTGTTATCAATCCATTGAATACAAAAGTCTTCTGTAGTGAAATAATCCCCGGTTATAAGTTCCTGGAGGGGTTCAAAACCAAAGTCGCCCCTTAGTATTACATCTTCACCGACCATATTAAGTAATTTCAACCCATGCTCGTGGTCCGGAAAAATGTTTGTATCCTTAATTAAAAATAAAATTTTCTTAAAATCCTCCGGTGATTCAAACATTTTTTTATGTGTCCATATTGTAAAATCTGACATTTCCTTTATAGTATAAAGATCTCCGACCGGAGTTTTAAAATCAGTACGAACCATAAACCTTCCGTTTTCATCATATACACAAGATGTTATTTTTACATTAGGTCTTGCAGAACCATACCCCCAGTATGTCATGTCCACAATACAGGTACCTTTATTACGAAGGTATCTTTCATCTTTTGATTGAGGAAAATATTTCCCAAAAGGCATGATCGGATTTTCTAAGCTTGGCCCACCCCAAAAAGTTCCATAAACAGTAAATGGTACCTTATCTAAAAATTTTTTCTGCAGTGCAAGCTCCACTCTTTTTCTTGGTGAAATATTTTGTAAAGAACTGATAATATTTACCATTTTATTCAATTGCTCCCTTAATCAAGGAAAGTTCCTTTGATGCCTCTCCCACAACTTTATCTATGGCTTTTGCCCTCTCTTCGTCAATTTGATAAGATTTTGCTGAAGAAAGAATATCCAGACATTTTTTATGTGCAAGCTCTACAGGGTCTTTATTTAAAGCTTCTGATACGCTTGTGCTTTTTATACTGCTTATAGCTTTTGGAAAGGTAAGGAAATCTCTAAAATTCTTTGCAGTATGATCAGTATTAATGAATAAGCCACTGATACCCCTTTCACGAATGAGTTCAAGTGATTCAGCGAAATGATTACCACCGATACCTTTAACATAATTGTATTGATAAGCAGCAATATCCAAGTCAAGAATTACCTGTTCCATTGAAAATACTACCGCTCCACCTATAATTCCTACAGGAAATGAAGGTTCTCCTGCCAGTGCAGAAGCAAAAGCCTTAAACGTTCTCTCAAAAATTGATAGTGCTCCCGGTATTGGCGCATCGATTAATCCCACCCCCGTTCCACAGGGAATACCGTATTTTTCTCTAAACAGCTGTGCCACTGCAAGATCAATCAATACCGTTTCAGGAGTTGCAAAACTTGCTGTACCAATAACCGGATTTAATACACCAGAAACACACCGGGCTTCAACAGGACATTTATCATTAAATGCCTTGGCTGCTGCCCAAACCCCAAGGATCTCAGCAGCTCCGACTATGGCTGCAGCTATTGGATATACCGGTGTTGAAATTCCGGCAAGAGGCATTGGGAGAATGAAAATGCTTAAATTATTTTTTGCCATTGCTTCAATTATTGCTGCCTCCGGCCTCGTAACCCTCAGTGGTGATTCCGTATCATGGATATTAATAAGTATAGGATTTTTTATATATTCCTGTGCAGAGCCTTTTACTATACGGCCCATTTCCATAAGATAAGGAAGCTGTCTTTTATCAATAATTGTAGTACAACCAGGTTTAGATGAATATTTAGCTACCGTTGCAGCACCTTTTATAGCCACCATTTTGGGTGGAACATCAATACCATCATTTTCTTTTAGATAATGCACGGCATTACCTACTGTATTTACTTCAGGAATTCCTTCTGCAAGATTTACCATTCTTAAAAAATCATCTCTTGTAGCATATCTGTTTATCTTAAGCTCATGATCATAATAAAGCGGTGCTCCTCCACCGAAACTTGCAGCAATTTTAGGAGTGCGGTTTCGAAATGGCGTGTGCCAGCTAAAAGTAAGCTCGTTTGGGTAGCCTATCTCTGAATCAGGATCTCCGGTTTTAGCAGCAACTCTTTCTTTTTCATCTCTTCCAGCCATTTCAATAACTTCTTCAGTCAGTTTTTTCGGTATTTTTGCAATCTCGCCGTCAAAATCCACATATGCACCCTTTTTCTTGAGTGCCTCAAGCAAAACCTGGTTTTCAATTTTCATTCCAGGATTTTCAAGAAGTTTTAAAACATTTTCATGAAGCATCTCGATTTCATTTTCAGACAATAACTTATAGAAATTGGATAAAGGATGCATTATCTTTTTTCCCTCTCTATCAATTTTTAAAGTTCTTTCAATTTTTTAATGTTTATAATAATAAATTTAACCATTATACCTGTCTTAATGTAGTTTCGAACTTCTCAAGTATCTCATCAGCCTGCTCTTTAGTAGTTATAAGGGGAGGTTTAATCTTTAATACATTCTTTCCAAGTCCTGAGCCGCCAACCCCAAATATGATGCCGTTATCAAATCCTTTCTCTCTCACTGCCGAGCAACCGGCATAATCAGCTTCTCTTGTATCAGAATCCTTTACTAACTCTATTCCTATATGAAATCCAAGTACTCGTACATCACCAATCCGGGGAAAGTCTTTTTTAAGTCTATTCAGGTTCTCTTCAAGGTATGCGCTTACTTTTCTTACATTTTCCAATATATTGTATCGCTCAATTATCTCTATCATCTTAAGGGATGCAACCTGGGATATCTGATTGTTTCCAAATGTATGCAGATCAATCCCATCCATCCTTACTCCTTCTATATCATCCGATATTACTATACAATTGATTGGAAATCCTGCGCCCATCGATTTTCCGCAAACCATAATATCCGGGGTAACTCCATAATAGTTTGCTGCACTCCATGCACCAATCCTGCCAAATGCAGTCTGGATACAGTCCCATATCAGGATTATATTGTGTTTTGTGCATATATTACGAACACCGGCAAGGTAATTCTTTGAAAAAATGATCTGACCGCCGCTCGCCTGCAATGGCTCCATGAGTAAGGCGCATACGGGCCCGGTAGATCCATATTTTATCTGCATCTCAAGTGCTTCAAGGCATTTCCTGTCAACTTCATCCTTGTCATCCCTGTTACACACTTCAAAATATGGTCTGTAGTAATATGGTGCTGGAACACGAATAAAATTTTGAATAAAATGTGCCAGTTTTGCTCCACCATGGTATTTTCCATATGCAAGGGTACCGGTCAAAGATGCCCCTGTTGTCATAAAGGATGTCCCGTGATAACCGCCATAAAGTGAAATAAAGTTATGGGCATCTGGTCTGTTTAAAATAGCAACTTTCAATGCTGCTTCAATAGATGCGCCACCACCAATTGTAAATAAAACCCTGTTCATTTTTTCAGGAAAGAGTTCTGCTATCTTTTTGGCTAGAAGATATCTTGGTACAGTATAAAAACCTGTATGAAAATGGACGGAGTAATCAAGTTGCTCTTTTATGGCCGTATTAATTTCCGGATGATTGTATCCCAGGTGAAGCGCCCATGACTGGCTTGTGCAGTCTATGTATTTTTTGCCATCAATATCATATACATATACACCCTGCCCCCTGACTAGATTTACACCAGGAGTTCCGCCTCCTAACATAAGATAGGGTTCATAAGACGGTATATCTTCTTTTTTAAAATCCAGGATTTTTCTTATTATTGAATCCATGTTTTATTGCCTCTAAAGTTTTTGATGTTTATAATGGTATTTAAATTAATAAGAATGATTATTTTATTGACTTTATTGTATCCTTTATGATTTAATGTTATTGTTTATGATTATTTCATACCTATAATTTAAAGTCAAGGGTCCTTATGTTATTTTAAAATATAGAGTCAGGATTAAAATATGAAAATCTTTGCTGAGGAAAGACAAAATAAAATAGCTGAGTTAATAAATCATAGAGGAAGAATAACTGTACCTGAACTTGCTGCTGAATTCAAAATTTCAGTAATAACAATTAGAAGGGACCTGAATGAATTAGAAAATAAAGGTATTATAAAAAGGACACATGGAGGTGCCATAAAGAACTATATAACATCTCAGGAACTGCAACATGAAGAACAAATGGTATTAAGAACTGAAGAGAAAAAAAGAATTGCCAAATTTGCAGTTTCGCTACTTAATGATAATGATAGCTTAATACTTGAATCATGCACCACAAACATTTATTTTTCAGAATTCATACCTAAAAATAAGAAATTGAAAATCTTTACAAATAGCCCTACAATTTTATCAAACTTGAGAAAATTTGATTCAAATACTGAGGTTTTTTGTTCAGGCGGGGTTCTTAAGAATAATTCTAATTGTCTTGTAGGTTATGACGCTACAAACTTTTTCAACAATATATATACAGATAAAGCGTTTATTGCAATCGGCGGTCTGAATAAAGAGAATATTATGACAATTGCTTCACAGGATGAACTTGAAGTAAAAAAAAGTATAATAAAATCCGCAAAAAAGATAATAGCGCTTAGTGATTCATCAAAATTCAATTCCAGTCTGCTTTGCAAGGTTGGTTCAATTGATATTTTAGATATTTTAGTAACAGATAAAGAAATAAACCCTAAGCTCCTAAATAAACTTATAAAAATGGGGATTAAAGTTTATGCTGTTTGATGCCGTTACCTAATATAATATTAAGAGTGATAATAATATTATCTGCTAATTAATTATTGTAAGCCAGGTATATTTCCGTTAAATATTATTTATTCAAATAACTGCTAAATTTTTTTTGGCTTAGACTAATATTTTAATACGCTGGTGTCTGAATTGTAAATAATATTTAATATAAACTTTACATTATATATTTATTGTGATATATTAATATACATTAATTAATAAAAGTATATATAATAATATAATAAAGCATAAAAATATTTTAAAAATTAATTAATTAAATATTATGAAATTAGCAAACGATTTATTTATAATTAATAAAAAAACAACCGATGAAGAGATTGCGGAACTGGAGCTTTTATATGAAGAAAGCTTAAAATTCGGTAGAATTTTAATAGAAAAGGGCTTTATCACTGAAGAGCAATTGGACTACAGCCTCTCAATTCAAAAAGAAAAGGGGGGACGTCTGGGCTGGATATTACTCAGTCTTGGTTACA
>Ga0172371_10011996_pt1 | contig 11462 bp, 10 predicted proteins | sample Lak12m_FD_114543 | JGI IMG/M metagenome (GOLD analysis project Ga0172371, IMG submission 114543) | Freshwater microbial communities from Kabuno Bay, South-Kivu, Congo - kab_022012_12m | ecosystem: Environmental > Aquatic > Freshwater > Lake | place: Democratic Republic of the Congo: South-Kivu...
ACGGTGTGCAAACAGAAAAAGCTATAAAAAATTTCCCCTTTCAAGTTTACCGTGTTCACAACGAATTCATTATGGCTTTGGCTATAATAAAAAAAGCTGCCGCTATGGCAAATTTTGAAGCCGGAAATTTTAGTCGCAGTATTAAAGATGCGATAACCAAAGCGTGTGATGAAATTTTGGCAGGAAAAATGGAAGAGCAATTTCCGCTTCCCGCACTTCAGGGAGGAGCCGGCACTTCTATTAATATGAATATCAACGAAGTAATAGCCGGCAGGGCCACGGAAATTTTGCAACAAAAGGGTAAAAAAATTGCAGTACACCCTAATGACCATGTTAACTGCAGTCAGTCCACTAACGACGCCAACCCTTCGGCTATTAAAATTTCCGCCATTTTTTTGGCGCGGGATCTGCAAAAGACCGCCCAGCTTCTTGTGGATTCATTGGAACAAAAGGCCAGACAATATAAAAATGTTTCCAAATTAGCGCGGACCCATTTGCAGGACGCGGTGCCCACAACCCTGGGCGCGGAATTTGCTTCTTATGCCGCCATTATTCGCTGGCATCAGGAAAAAATCAACCGCGTTATTACTTATATGCAGGAATTGAATTTGGGCGGCACAGCCATTGGCAATAGCATTAATGCCAGTCCAAAATATATTACAGCGGTATATCGACATATAAATAAAATTACCGGACAAAAGTTTCATCCGGCAAAAAATTTAATGTCCCAGACTTCCAGCCAGACCGATTTTTTGGCCATTTCCCAAGCTGTTACCGCGCTTTGCGTGGATTTATCCAAGATTGCCTCGGATTTAAGACTGCTTTCCAGCGGGCCTTTGGGCGGAATTGGCGAAATTTCTTTGGCGGAGTTGCAGAGCGGTTCATCCATAATGCCCGGAAAAGTAAATCCGGTTTTGCCGGAAACTGTTAACCAATTGTATTTTGTGATTTCCGGAAATAATTTGACTATTGAGCATGCTGCGGCCGCAGCCCAGCTTGAATTGGGAGTAATGTTCCCCATAATTGCCGATCGCCTGCTACAAAGTTTAAAATTAACCTCCGAAGTTATTGGGCAGTTTGTAAAATTTTGTATAAATAAAATTAAAGCCAATCCAAAAAGATGCAAAGAGCTGTTGGAAAAGTCCACGGCTTATGCCACACTACTTACTCCAATTTTAGGCTATGATGTTGTATCAACCGCGGTTAAAGAGGCTCTCGTGTCCGGGAAAACTTTACGTGAAATAATTGTTGGAAAAAAACTTTTAAGTGACAAAGAATTTAACAAAGCGGTTAACTCATTTAGGCCGTAATGTATATAGATTTAACTCACGAATTTAATGCCTCCATGCCGGTTTTTCCTGGCGATGTTGCCCCGGAGTTGGTAAAGACCGCGGATGTTTTTAAAGACGGCATATCCGACTATCAAATAAAAAGCGGAATGCATACGGGCACACATATAGATGCGCCGGCCCATATGTTGGTTGGCGGAAAAAATTTAAACGAATATCCGGTAGCCAGATTTTTTGGGCAAGGAGTACTTATAGATGCGCGTGGAAAGTCCATGGCTGACGTTGACTTGCTTGAGAATGTAACAATAGAAAAAAATGATATTGTTTTGGTAATGTTTGGCTGGTCAAGCGAATTCGGCAACGACGAGTACTATTTAAACTATCCGGTAATCACGGAAAATTTTGGGAGTAGGCTTGCTATTTTAGGCGTATCAATTTTAGGCCTGGATACTCCAAGCCCCGATCGCGCTCCTTACCAGGCACATAAAATTTTATTTAAACACGACATTTTAATTATTGAGAATTTAACTAATTTAGAAGCGCTGGTTGGGCATGGAAGTTTTGAAGTAACAGCTTTGCCGGCCAAATTTCAAACCGATGCCGCCCCGGCAAGGGTGGTGGCGAAAAGCATAAGCTAGTTAGACAAGGAAATTTATAGTAAACATATTTTATGGGAAATAAAAAAGTTTTAATATTTCATACCTCCGTTGGGCTGGGGCATAAGAGTATGGCCGAGAATATTGGCGCACAGCTTAAAGCAGGCGGCTTGGAAGTTAAGCTGGCGGATATCGGCCAGGTTCAAAATGGGAGCTTTGAAAAAGTGGTTGTGGCGGCGCATCAGTTTATTAATCTCCACTTGCCTTTTATTTGGGCTTGGTTATATTTTTGGGGACATTATGTTGTCTATCCGTTCCGGGTTTTTATCGCCCGGTTTAATTGCGCAGAGGCAAAACAATTTATTGAAGGTTACAATCCGGACCTAATAATTTCCACCCAAACTACCAGCTCCGCGGTAGTGTCATATTTAAAAAAGACCGGGTTTTATAACAAACCGTTTGTTATAGCTTTTTCCGACTACCATCTTCACCCTTATTGGATGTATAAGAATGCAGATTTTTATTTGGCCAACATTATTGAGCAAAAAGAAGAAATGATTAGGCGCGGAATTCCAAAAGAAAAGATTTTTGTTTGCGGTATGAGTTTAAAGCCAAAACTTGAGGTAGATGAAAATTTGGTTAGACAAAAATTAAACATTAAGTCCGGAGAACAGATAATTTTGGTTGGTAGCGGATCTTTGGGCACCGGTTTTCATGAAAATTTATTGGAGCAATTAAGTGCGGTAAAAAATGCTAAAATTTTGGTTGTTTGTGGAAAGAATGAAGAGTATAAAAAATATTTGGAAACGAAGTTTGCCGGTACTAATATTTTACCGCTGGGGTATTATTGCCCGATGGGGGAGTTATATTCGGTATCGGATATATTTTTTACCAAACCAGGGGGCTTAACCGTGGCAGAGAGCTTACAATATAATTTACCAATTATTGTGACTCATATTTTGCCTGGGCAGGAAAAGTTAAATCTGGAGTATTTGTTGTCCAAAGGATTGGTGGAACAAATGTCCGCTTCTGTGCCTGACCAAATTATAAGAGCCAAAATGCGCAAAATCGAATTGGCTACCAATTCTAATATACAGCCTATAGTTAATCCGGTAGTAAGCGCTAGAAGTGCAATTTTAAGTCTGTTAAGTTAAGTTTCACTTATAGTTTGGCTCCATTATAAGGGCTAATCAAAAATATATTGCAGTGAAGCATCAATTGCTTTTACCGCTGGCAGCCTTCTAACGGGGTTTGACGTATTTACCCGAATGCTTTAATATTTAGGTATAGATTTTACTAATTTTACCCCTGTTTTTAAATAGGGTCATTAATATAAAACATAAGCCCAGTAGAGCTTCTTTGAGTACCAAAAGGCTAGTCCAAGTTTCACAAAGATAGATTTATTGGGATAGTATACTATATAATTAATTTTTGATTTTGCGATACGCCTTTTGGCGCTTGAATGCAAACTCAAAGAAATTCTACTGGGTATGGCTAAGAAAGAAAAATCGTCATTTTTTGGGAAAATAATGGGGGGCAGTGTTATTGATGAAGTAACTGAGCCGGTCGCTGTTTCACAAGTGGAAGAAGAGGTTGAGGCCGAAGAATTAGCGCCGGAAGAAGAAATAGAGGGACAGGATGTAATAATAGAAGATGTAGAGGAAGAAGAAATCGCAGTGCCAAAACAGCAACAGGTTGCTTCAAAAGAAGGCAATGAAGACTGGTTAAATGATTTTGAAGGCCAGTTGAATATAGATATGTACCAGACTAAGGATAACGTGATTATCAAGTCTACCATTGCCGGCGTTCGCCCGGAAGATATAGATATTACCGTTGCCAACGATATGGTAACTATTAAAGGAAGCCGTAAAAAAGAAGAAAATGTTGTTCAGGATGACTATTTTTATCAGGAATGTTATTGGGGTAATTTCTCCCGCAGTGTAATAATTCCGGTAGATATAGATAGCGAAGAAATAGAAGCGGATTTGAAAGATGGGATTTTGACGGTAATTATTCCAAAAGCCGCCAAAGCCAAGACTAAGAAAGTGAAAGTAAAAGGGCTTTAGAAAGTTTATAGGTGCTAGCTTATAGCTTATAGAAAACCCCACGCCGGATGGCGTGGGGTTTAAAAATGTTTTTAAATGTAGGTATAAGAATTAGCATAAATGCGACCACGTTTTATGCTAGTAAAAAAAGAAGGGGCGGACGCGCATATTGCGCCCGCCCTATGAATTGGTCGCGTTTGGGGGGCTAGCCCCGTTTTGCGACAAACTTAGCCGAAACGGTGCACAGGGTTTTTCCATTCCTCTGTTCGCAGAAGGTTGCGGAAATTGTCCCGAAGATCCGTTTGGAATCCTCTTTTTCGATTGTTGCCTTCGCTTCAATCGAAACAGGTGTGTTGGGTGTAGTTGGTCTCCTTGATTTTGTTGCGGTTTCGTACGCGCGCGGGCTATGTGCACCGGCGCGTTGGCACATCAAGTGTGACGCGTTCCAGAGCGCGAACAAATGGTGTGCCACGTTTACGTGGTCAATGCGGTCGCCGACCGACGGGTCGGTGCTGGGAAAGTTTACCTGGCCGAGAAACTCGGTTCCGTCCGGGCTAATTTTCCCCACCTCTACTAAGTAATGGGGACGCGGAGTCCCCGTAAGATCATTCATGTGAGCCTCCTTATCCTATCGTGCCGTTATTTGGGTTTGAATTCTTGAACTTGTTTTCCAAATATTCCAGAATAACTTTAGTCATGATCTCTACAAAGAGCACGGCGGCTACTACTACCGCGAACGTCCCAAATATCATACAACCTAACCCAACTAGAACCACTGAAATATGATCCATGGGTTTACTCATTAGTGACAAAACCGTCACCATCCCCCCGGTCATGAGCACCCCGGAAAACCCTAACACAATATTCATCTTTTTTACATCTTCGTCGTAACCCTTCTCGTTAGCCATATATCCTCCTAAGATATTTAATCCAACTTTGAATAATATAGTTTTTCTATTAATATGTCGATATTTATAGGCATATTTGTAGCGTATTAATGAATTTTTTAAAAACTTGCCTAAATAAGGCTTTTTTATTATAATTATGGTGTCAATAATTGTTGTCATTTTTGAAGTATGATTGAATTACTAAAGAAAATTGGGCTGGAAGACAAGGAGATAACCATTTATATGGCCTGTTTAGAGCATGATTTAAACACTCCCACCAGTATTGCCAAACAAACCGGCATAAAAAGAACCACAGTCTATTTTTATATTGAAAAATTATTAACCAAAGGCTTAGTGGCGCAAAAAATTAAAAAGGTTAAAAAGTATATTGTTTGTCTGCCAACCAAAACTGCGGTAAAACATTACTTGGATAGCCAAAAAGAAAAAATTTTTGACGGAGAAAAATTGCTGGGGCAATTGTCAACAGAAAAAAACAATCTACTTAACACTTTGCCGACCCAGGTTTATTTTTATGAAGGCAAGGAAGGCGCAAAAAGATTACTAAATGGAATTTTAATCGAGAAGGATAACATTTACTGGTTAGGGTCAATTGAAAATGTGTTGTCTGTGGTGGGGGAGGAAGATTTGTATGGGCTGTTTACTTTAAAACGGATGACACAAAATACTACTTCTTACGCGTTGACAGATAGAAAGATTTTAGAGCATAAACGTTTTAGCGAGCAGTTGGGAAAGTTTCGGTATTTTAAATTTTTAGACAGTCCATTTGAAATTCCGGCCCTTTTGGTATTGTTTAAAAACCATGTCGGGATGATTTCTATGAATGGGGGAAGCGTGAAGACCATAATTATTAAAGACAGATTAGTCAGCGAAATGATTAAATTTTTGTTTGTGGCTTATTGGGAAACTTTGCCGGAGGAAAAGGCTAGTAAGGGTGCGTAAAAAATGCTAAAATAGAGCTACAGAAATTTATTGACACATTACAGAAAACTACGGAATGGTTAACATCGAAAAAATTAAATTTATCCATTTAACCCCCTCACCCAGCCGTTTAACGGCTACCCTCTCCCAGAGGGAGAGGGAATAAAGTAAAAACTATTTATGGGCAGACACAAAAAAGAGTACAAAGAGAAATTAAAAATGAAAAGACCGGAGCTAAATTTGTCGCCGGAGACTAAGCGCGGAATCGCCGTGGTAATTTTTGTGGTTTTGGCATTGGTGGTAGTTTTAAGTCTGGCAAATCTAGCAGGGAGTTTGGGGCAAAATATAGTTAAAATTTTAAGTCTGGCTTTTGGAGTTATGGTATATTTGGTGCCGTTGATTTTATTGTCCGTGGCAGTTTCCTTATACAATCAAAATTTGGAACAAGCCAACAAGAGTAATAGTTTTTATTGGCGCACTTATTTGGGAGCTATTTTGTTGACCGGTGGCATTGGCGGTCTTATTCACATTTTTTATTTAAGTAATGAAGTTAGTGCTTTTGCATTGGCCGTGGAAGGAAGAGGCGGTGGATATTTTGGAGCCTTGTTTGCCCAGCCACTGTTTAATTTTCTAGGTTTTTGGGCCGGTAGTTTGGTCTTGTTTGGGATTATTATTATTGCTTTGCTAATTACTTTTGATATTTCTTTAAAATCCTTATGGCCTAAGTCGGAGAATCAGAAAGTCGGAGAATCGGAGAAATCAGAGGGTGCACCAATTAACAAACCAATTCCACTGAAAATCAATGCCATGGGTAAGGAAGGTTTTGTGGAAGAAAGAATCATGGGTAAAAATCCCAAAGTAAATAGTGGCGACGAAAGTAATACGGACAAAAATCAAACCATCCAAACTTCTAAAGTTAATAATGCGGCTAAGAGCGGCACCATAAATATGGAAGCCATAACTTTAGAAGACCGGAAAGATTGGAAATTACCGCAGTTTGATTTACTAGACGACAACCAAACCGAAGTGGACAGCGGAAATATAGAGGTGAATGTGGCGATTATTAAAAAAACGCTGGGAGATTTTGGCATAGATGTGGAAATGGGCGAGGTGAATGTGGGACCAACAGTTACTCAGTATACTTTGCGTCCGGCAGTGGGAGTAAAGTTGTCGCAAATTGCCGCTTTGCAAAACGACCTGGCTTTATCTTTAGCTGCGCATAGTATTCGCATGGAGTTGCCGATTCCCGGTAAAGCTTTAGTGGGTATTGAAGTACCGAATAAATCCACAGCCATTGTACGGCTTCGTGAAGTTATGCAAACTAATGAGTTTGTTAATAACAAGAGCAAGTTGGCCATTGCATTGGGTCGCGATGTGGCCGGGCATCCAATAGTAGTGGACTTGGCTAAAATGCCTCATATGCTGGTAGCCGGCGCAACCGGCACGGGTAAGAGCGTTTCCATAAACAGTTTGTTTATTTCTTTGCTTTATCGTAATACTCCGCAGGATGTTAAGTTTATTGTTATTGACCCAAAAAGAGTGGAATTAAATTTGTACAACGGCATCCCGCATTTGCTGACGCCCGTGGTAATTGAAAATGAAAAAGCCGTGAATGCGCTAAAGTGGGCGGTGGCGGAAATGGATAGGCGCTATAGACTGCTTTCCGAAGCCGGCAAAAGAAATATTATAGAGTATAATGAAGCCTCTCCTTTGCGGATGCCGTATATTGTAATTTTGGTAGATGAGCTGGCAGATCTTATGGCAGTGGCCCAGGCCGATGTGGAATCCGCGATTGTACGTTTGGCACAAATGGCTCGTGCCGTCGGCATCCATTTAGTATTGGCAACTCAGCGGCCGAGTGTGGATATTATTACCGGTCTTATTAAGGCTAATATTACTTCGCGTATTGCTTTTGCGGTGGCAAGCCAAATTGATAGCCGGACGATTTTAGACAGCTCCGGAGCGGAAAAATTATTGGGCAACGGTGATATGCTTTATACTTCCGCCGAGTATAACAAGCCAAAGCGTGTTCAGGGTGCATTCATCGGCGAAAAAGAAGTGAAAAAAGTGGTTGATTTCTTTAAGGCCCAGGTTGGCGCGGTAATTTATAATGAAGAAATTTTAGAAAAGCCCAAAAGAGCTTTGGGAATTCCCGGGATGGAAGGTAGTGATGGAAATGACGACGACCCAATGATGGAAGAAGCAATTGAGGAAGTTAAACGTGCGGGGAAAGCCTCGGCGTCTTTGCTCCAGCGCCGTTTGCGCGTGGGTTATGCCCGGGCAGCCAGACTGCTGGATATTATGGAACAAAAAGGAATTATCGGTCCGGGCGAGGGAGCAAAGCCAAGGGAAGTTTACCCAAGCACCAATTCAGCTGATTTTGATCGGGACTATAAAGAGAAAAAAGAGTACGAAGAAGAAATTAGTGGACAGTAGCATACGAATTGGTGCTGGATTTATGGTGTGATTCCTTCGGAAGAAAAAGCGGAATATGGGATAGAGGATGAACAAAATTTGAGTTAGTATTTAATATCCAATTCCCAATAACATCCAAAAACAAAAAGCGAGTTCAATTTTGTAATTGGTATTGGTTATTGGGAATTTAATTTATGATTTTTGAAAAGAAAAAAATTCAAATCGAAACCTTGAGTGAATATTTGGTTTCGGTAAGAGAAAACTTGGGTCTTTCGGCTTTAGAAGTATCTCAAAAAATAGCGATTAAGCCCAAATTTTTGTCTGCTTTGGAACAAGGAGACTTTAACGTATTACCGGCGGATGTGTATGTGTTAGGATTTTTGAAACAATTGGGAGGGTTGTATTCAATTGAAGCAGATGCTTTAATTGATCAATACAAAAAAGAAAAAGTTATTGAGCGTCAAATTCATAAGCAAGGTCAATCCCTTAACCGCTTGGGCTATAAAAAAATACTTAACAGATTAGTGGTTACCCCAAAAATTTTAAGTCTGACCGTCGGGCTTCTCTTTATTGTTTTGACGGTGGGCTATATTGTCTGGCAAGTTTGGTCAATAAATAAAATGCCAAGTTTAAATATATCGGAGCCGACAAATAATTCCGTTATTAAGGCTTCGTCGGTTTTTATTCGCGGGACCACAGACCCGGGGTTAAGTGTTTTGATAAATGGAGAAAATATTTTTGTGGACAATAAAGGATATTTTGAAAAACAGTTGGGCTTAAACCCGGGGTCGAAGGAAATTGTGGTAATTGCAAAAAACCGGTTTGATAAATCGGCCAGCCAAACTATAAATATTATCGGGGTGAATCCGGCGGAAGAGGCAGACAACCGGCTGGAATTGAAAGTGGATTTTTCCGCCTCCGCAATATTGGGAGTTGGCGTTGATAATCAGACAGCACAAAATTTCAATTTTCAAGTGGGCGACAGCAAGGTTTTTTACGCAAAAGATAAAATTATTATTTCCACTTCCGACGCCGGAGCTACGAAAGTGACGGTTAACGGCCAGAGTTTGGGATCTATGGGAAGATCTAAAGAAGCTTTAAGTAACGTAGTTTTTTATCCGCAGACTGCAACTTCCAGTGGGACAAAATAATGGTGGATATCTTTTGCAAAAAAGTTAAAATAAATCTTATTTATGAGGATTTGACAGTAGGTGAACGTTCGTATAATATTATATGTAATAAAACGTTAAAAGATATTAAGAAATAAAAATATGGCAAAATCACCAGCAAAAACATCCGCGCAAGAAGAAGGCAAATGGAAAGCCGTAACCAGTGCGATGGATCAAATACAAGACAAATTTGGAGCGGGGAGCATTATGAAACTTTCCGATTCTAAAACCATGGATGTTGCGTCCACCCCAACCGGCAGTATAAGTTTAGACCTTGCTTTGGGAGTAGGCGGTATTCCAAAAGGACGGGTTGTAGAAATTTATGGGCCGGAGAGTTCGGGTAAAACCACTTTAACTTTGCATATGATAGCTGAGGTACAAAAAAAAGGTGGACTTGCCGCTTTTATAGATGCCGAGCACGCGCTGGATCCGGAATACGCCAAACGGATTGGCGTAAAGCTGGAAGATTTGCTAATTTCCCAGCCGGACAACGGTGAGCAAGCGTTGGATATTTGCGAAACTTTGGTGCGTTCCAATGGCTTGGATTTAATTGTTATTGATTCCGTGGCGGCTTTGACTCCAAGAAATGAAATAGAAGGGGAAATGGGCGACAGTCACATGGGTCTCCATGCCAGGCTTATGAGCCAGGCTTTGCGTAAACTCACTGCTATAATTTCCAAAACTAGCACCACAGTTATTTTTATCAACCAGATCCGAATGAAGATTGGGGTAATGTTCGGCAACCCGGAAACTACCACCGGTGGAAATGCTTTAAAGTTTTATGCGTCCGTTAGAATTGAAGTGCGCAGAAACGCGCAGATTAAAAATGGCGATAAAATTATTGGCAACCGGGTTAAGGCCAAAATTGTAAAAAATAAAGTTGCTCCGCCTTTTAAGGTGGCGGAGTTTGATATTATGTATAACGAAGGAATCTCCGCGGCCGGCGACTTGCTGGATACCGGAGTACTTTTTGGCGTAATTGAAAAAAGTGGCAACACCCACAGTTTTGGAGATGTAAAGCTTGGAGTAGGAAAAGAAGCTTCCAAACAATTTTTGCGGGATAACGCCAAAGTGTTTAAAGAAGTGGACAAAGCCGTGCGGGAGAAAGTTAAAGCCGGAGAAGCTATCCCGGTTAAGGCTGTAGAGGAAGAAGACTCCGCCGCGGAATAATATAAAGTAATATTTTTCACCCCCTCTTCGAGTATTCAAGAAGGGGGTGTTTATACTGCCCCCACTTTTTTTATTCGTTAGTAAATGTTAAAATAAAGAACATGCCTAACGAAGAACGAAAAATTTATTGTAGTTTGGATATTGAGACTTCCGGGTTTGACCCATTGGTTAACGAAATTTTGGAAGTGGGGTTTTGTTTTTTTGAAGTGGGCAAAAAAGGAATTAAGATTACCGAAGAATGGACTCAGGTTTTTTCAGCCAGTAAGGTGGTCTCCCCGCAGATTTTAGGACTTACCGGCATAACCCAGAAAGAACTGGATGAGGCGCCTAAGTTTTCGGAATTCCATAGTTTTTTGCAAATTAAGTTGGGTGACGCTATTATCGTCGGCCACAATATTTCCTTTGATATTAAATTTTTAGAAACATTTGGTTTGCAGTTTTCCGGCGGTCAGATTGACACTTTGGATTTGGTGCAGTGGCTCTTGCCTACTCATCACAGCTACAATTTGGAAAATTTAATGCACACTTTTGGCATTAGTCATAAAGAAGCGCATCGGGCCTTGGCCGACAGCAAAGCCGTGTTGGTGTTATTGGAAAAGTTGCTTGGCCTATATAATGGCTTTGGCCGGGAATTAAAAACAGAAATTCAAAAGTTGGTCAAGCGGTCTAATTTTATTTGGGCAGAATTACTCCAAAATAGTTTGCCGGATTTTTCTTTTGCCAAAATTTCCCCTTTTAAACCTAAAAAATTCAAAGTCTTGCCTGGGAAAAACACTGGTTTGGCGGATAGCACTATTTATAATTATGGGATAGACAAAGATTTTGTCCAGGAAGTCGCGGGGCTAGCCCAAAAGAAAGGTAACTGTTTGTTGGTAGTGCCAAAAGCCAGACAGGCGCTTGATTTGTATAAAGAAGGGTTAGTGGAGACGGCAATATTTTCACCGGATGTTTC
>Ga0172371_10011997_pt1 | contig 11461 bp, 22 predicted proteins | sample Lak12m_FD_114543 | JGI IMG/M metagenome (GOLD analysis project Ga0172371, IMG submission 114543) | Freshwater microbial communities from Kabuno Bay, South-Kivu, Congo - kab_022012_12m | ecosystem: Environmental > Aquatic > Freshwater > Lake | place: Democratic Republic of the Congo: South-Kivu...
AATCTCTCTTATTTTGTAACTCAAATTCTCTAATTCTAATTTAAGTATTTCTACATCTTTGTCATTAACTTCCTTTCTTATGTATGGATTTCCAATATTTCTAACCAAACTTACCAATGCTCTATGATTACCTTTCAAAAGTAAAGTTAATTCTTCAACAGCTAACCAAAACTTTCTACTTTCTATACTTTCTTTATTTCCCATTTAGCACCTCCAAAGCATTTTGTAAATCATGAATCCATTCCATAATCTCTAATTCTAAACCATATAGCTCCACCCCAGAACCTTGAATTAAATTAAGACAATGAGTATACAACTTATTAGCTTTTGCTAACTCATTTGTCCAGTCATCCCGAGCTTGGGAGATTCTTGTCTGTATTATAGGATAATTTCCCTCACTAAAGTTATCCCAATCTTTTTGACTCTTGTTAAGTTCTTTTATCATTTCCTGTGCTTTTTTAGTTAGTTCTTGTGTCATTTTTGAGCGCCTCTTTCAGTCTGTCCGGAGAAATGCCTAACGATTGAGCAATCTTAAAGTAAGTTTTGTCTTTTACAATCTTGATATGTCCGTTCAGGAGTCGATGAGCATATGTATCTGAAAGACCACCCAGAGCTATGCCAATCTCATAGTAACTGCCAAACCTAAGCAGAGCATACTTCTTTATGTCTTCAAGTGAGATGAAGTCAGGATTACAGATATTTACTTTTCGCTTAGGTTTTAGGATTATAACAATATTTTGATCCTCATGTAATATTTTACCATCTTCTATGAAAATAGGCGTTTTTTGGGCGTTTGTAAGGGTTTCAGGGTTATCCAATGTAAGACACCTCCCCTTGATCTGATTTCCACTTTTTTGAATAACCACAAAGTAAGCAATTATCTCCAATCAGGATCGCATGACATTCGGGGCAGTAATCTGATTTATTCATGTTTAATACACTCCTCACAGAACATTTCATTACCAACCATAATAATTGCTTGATTAACTCGACATTTAGCGCAAAGAGGAAGAGAAGTGTCTAAAGGTTCGCTTTTATTAGGCAAACCGTCTAAACTTATATTACTACCTAATATGTCATCTTTACTTTTAATTTTTTTAATAGATATATATGGTTGTATTATTTCTTTAGACGGTTTTTCCCATTTGGTCAACTCCTTGTAAGATATAACAAAAGGATTTTTATTGTCAATCCTCCAAAACTCATAAAACCTATCTGGGTATGTAGTCTCTTGTCTCCGGCAGTCAACAATACCCATATTTTCAAAAACACCACATTCTCTCTTTATTGTTGCTTTTCCTACATTTAACTTTTCTGCAATCGCTGATGTGCTTAACTCCTCTTTTGAATCAAGAAGCAGATCAAAGATAGATGTTCTCACGGGAAAGGCGGAACTTCTTGCAATGTGCCATAATATTTTCAGAGCTTTTGCATCAAAATAGTCCTTGCTCAAACTTTTCAGGCAAACGTAAATTCTTTTTAGTTGTTTTGCTATTCTTGTTGGTTCTTCAGGGTAAACATAATTTCTCAATTCATGCGTGTAATTATCAAATTCGGCAGTAGCCCTCATGTAAGTTATATACAAAGCCATAGATTTAATCTCCTCGAGAACATTAGCTGAAACATCTGCCCTTTTTGTCTTGCAAATGTCTAAAAATTTTCTTGTTATTTCTCTTAATTCTTCATTAATCTTTTTTTCAAACTCTTCATTTTCAAAACATTTCTCCATAACTCTATTCTTGTCCTTATTTCCCTCAGTTCTGTAAATCAATTCTCTTGTTCCTAAATCTTGATGCACAAGTATTTGGCTATCGATAGCAGGAGTACTTCCTGCAAGAAGAGTAACCTTTAAATTTTCATACCTTGCTCTTGAACCTTGTCCTGATAATTTTCCAGCAAATCCATCATATAAATCTCTTAGTTGTCCCCATACTTCTCCTTTTTCGTTTGGGGGTAATTTGAGAATTTGTGCCATGTCGGGAATAATAACGAGTTTATTATGCAGTTCAGGGGCAAGATCCGGAAATTTCTTTTTGTCCTTAAAACCGTTGACTATAGTTTTTGATGTAAAGTTGTGAAGAACATAAACGTCTTTGCCTCTTATTGAGTTTAATTGCACTGATTTCATGTCCCCCGATGGACCAACAAGAATCATCCATATCGGTATTCCTTCGAGCTTCATACTTAACGCAACAGCAAGAATAATATCTATCCGATTTGTATCTTCGATATGAAGTAATTTCTTATAAGTTTTATGAACATCATCGAGAGTTACTAAACTTTCTTCTTTCATTATAGTTAGTTCATCTGTCTTTTTTGAATTTTTACTGGCCCACTCAAAACACTTTTCTGTCAATGGCATTTTTAATCCTCGTTCTATAATTCCTTGTTCATTATATTTTACTTCAAATTTTTCTATCCATTCGCTTTCCAATTCTTTCTCATCCATGTTCTGCCTCTCGTTTATGAATGTAAGCAAGAACTATCCGTAAATCTCTTTTTATTTTATTTTTATCTTTGCATTCGCTACACTTCGTTGGACTATCATATTTCTCATATTGCAATGCGTCGATAATGTCCCCGCAAGAAGAACAGTAACTCATGCAAGAACCTCCTGCCTTTCCTTTTCGCTCATACCTAAACCGATAAGATAATTTTCGAGCAGGACTTCATCGCCCTCGACAAACTCCCGATTAAACTTTCCATCAATATAAACGAGATAAGAAAAATGTGCAACCGCAAACGTAAAATATCTTTTTTTGACTTCTATCTTTAACTCAAGCTTTGCCTGTTGCATCATTCACCTCTTCGATGTTCTTTTTTTGAGCGTGTAGGTAGCGGAAGTCCACGCATTTAAGGATGGCTCCCGCTCCTTGCATTTCTGTTTTTGAGTTTAAACTACTTAGAAAAGTAGATATAAAAGGTAAGAAGGAGATTAAGTTAAACGATGTGTCCCTGTACTGTGATGATTGGTTGTCTGATTGTTGCCATCTCATTACAGATTTATTGAAGTTTTTAAAGTTCATTGTTTCTTTTGAATGTTGTCTTGTTTATCCCATCTTAGAGACTTGCATTTCGGGCAAATTCTCGGATAATCGGTTCTGCCCTTTCTTGGTTGCCAAACATGGCCACATTTAAGACAATGATGATGTTCAACTTCGATCATTAAAGGAGCTTGTTCATTCATCTCATTCTCACCTCCTTTCATATTTTCTTTTGTCATAGGTATCTTTAGTTAGGAAGACTTATAAACATTACCTACTATTCAAAAGTTACAACAAACGCCCCAAAATATATATTAAAACATATATTTTGCATCACCTAAAAAACCAAGAATGAACCAACTGAGCAGTAATAAAAAAATGAAAGAAACATTATTGTATTCAGGGATTAAGAAAGTGCCTTTTGTATTCGAAGAAAGTCAGATAAATGCAATTTTCTCGCAAATTATAGAATGTGAAGACTATCCAAAAACTATATGGGGAGAATGGGAGAAATGGAGAGATGTCTGTCTTATTGCTTCTGTATATCTTTTGGCTTTAAGGCCTAAGGAAGCATGCTGTCTGAGGTTTAAGGATTTTAATCTAAGAACTATGTTTGTAAAAATAAGGGCATCTTCGAACAAAGTAAGAAAAGAAAGGATTATCCCTGTGCCAAAAATCATAATGAATTTTTATAGACATTATTTTGCATTTTCCAGGCATAGATTTTGGAGAGGCAGTACTTATCTATTTCCAAGTCTTGAGAATGAGCATATCTCCCCCCAAAGATTAAAACACATTTTTAGGGAGAAGGTTTTGAAACCATTAGGATTTTGGGAAGCGCCGCAAGAAAGCACAAAAGTTCCAAGAGTGCGTCTTTATTCTCTAAGGCACTCCAGAGCCACACAAATCCTCAATAAGCAGATAAAAGAGCATGGGTACCCTGATATTCATGCGATAGCAAATCTTCTCGGTCATGGTGATATCAGAAGTACACAAGTTTATCTTCATGCAGATAAGAATTACATGGAATATCTTCGGGGCGAGATTGAACTTTGATGCTTTTTAAATGTAACGCAATAAAAAAAATATTCAAAAATCTACTTTAAATACAATTTTCTTATTTTTGTATGACAATCAAGCTTACAATAGAAGCAGAACCTTTCGAAGACAGTGATGCAGACTTAATAGAAAAGATAAGACAGAAAAGCGGATTATCCTGGCATGATGCTATTATCGAGGGATTTAAACTTCTTGGTAAAAAAATAGGGGTGCAGAAATGAACCTCGACTGGACTTCTTTTGGACTCGGTGTGCTCTCGGTTGTTGCAGCAACCATAATCTTCTTGATAGGGAAGTATTCAAAGTCAAAAAAAGATAAAGGAGGTGCAGGATGACAGGAAAACAGCCCGATTATAGGGGAGATGGCGTTGCTGTTTGGATCAATCAAGATAAAAATGGCAAGGACTATCTTTCCATAAGGGTACTAGGTTCTATTGACGTGAAAGCATTTAAAAACGAGCCGAGAGAAGAAAAGCCCATTGACAAATTAGCATGAGCGACAAATCTACTTTAAAATCGGCCATTAAGGGTCTTGAGGGTCTTGTTGCTAAGTTTAAGAGCAAATTAGGAAAGCTCGAGAAGAAAGAAGAGAATACAAAAACAAATGCAGAAGAGCCGATTAAAGAGCCAACTGAATCGATAGAAGAGAAGGCGTTTTAATCAAAATCCTTTATTTTTCCGTTTTTTCATTTTCAAGGTTGAGGACAATATGGACGACTATTACGAGAGAGCCATAAAAGAAGAGGTTGCAAGACAACCCGATGAAGAGATTAAGAAAAGCCATCAAAAGACTTATCTTATTTTTGTAGGGGTATCTATCTTGTTGCTTGTCATCACAGCATACCTTTTCTTTAAACCAATAACAATCATCTCTCAAGTCACAGGGGCTAATATCCGCCCCGGAAGCTCACTGTCTTCAACTGAGAACTCTACAAATTCCGACGACATAACTATTCAGAGTGATGTTGCTGTTCAGGGAGATATGGTTAACATCAATATCAAAGTCAAAGGGATAGAAAAGGAGGACGTTCTGAATTTCATTAGGAATTTTAAAGCATGACATCAGACAATAATTCAAAGTGCAGGAACTTGACGTTTAGGATTACTCCTAGACAAGAGCAAAGAATAAACTTTTTTATAAAAAATGGTGTTGCTACCAGATCCGGCATAGGTTATCTTGGCATAGAACTTGCAGTTGCTATTTTTGATGAGATGCTTGGCGATTGTGGAAATAATCTTGAGATTTTTAAACAAGCAGTTTATCATCCTGCATGGCATAACACGGCAGGGATATCTACAATCACATTTAACAGAGTTATAAAGAAAATTCCCGAAGCTGAGCGAGAGGAAATATTCTCTTTCATGCTTCGAGAAACAAAAAACATTAAAAGGAGGTCAAAAAATGATGAAAAATAAGATAATTTTCTCACTTATTGTTTTTATTGCTCTTATTTCTGTTGCTAGTGCGTTTGATTGGCCATTTGGAAAGGCATCTTATTGCACCTTTATGAATGTTACGGGAACAGATTGCGAAGTTTTATGGTGCAATAATGTCCTGAACAATGCAACTCAAAACTGCGCTTACAAAACCGCAGATGATACTTGCATTTGCACAATCATCCAGAACGTGACAATTAATTCGACAAATGCAACTCTAATCAGCGCAAACCTTACAGATTTTTACAACAAGACTCAAATAGATGCATTACTTAATTTGTCGTCGGACAGCGCACTTCTTAATCAGACCGAAGATATGATAACAAATGCGACTGATGAACTGGAGAAGAACTTAACTGCAAAGATGATAGCAATCAAAAACTCTATCCTCGACACGCAGGAGAATAGGACTCTTGAACTGATTAATGCAAATCTACATCAAACAGACTATACGGCAAGAGATACGACTGATTGGACAATGGTTTGGATTATTTTGATAATTGCGGTAGTTATTGTTGTCTGCTTCCTTTCATGGGGAGCAATGCACAAAACGAAAGACAGCAAGGAATGGTCGGTCATGGATGCAACAAGAAAGCCATACAAGAAGTTGCCCAAGCATGGTACAAAGTTTAAGGACAAAGATATTCAGGATGCTCTTGAAGGCAAACCAATAAGCAATAAAGAACCGTCTGTTGAAGAGAATTTTAATGATGAGTTGCAACCTAGTGAGGCGGAGGAATAATGCTCGGGCTAGATCCTAAATTTGATTTATTGATTATTTTCATAGGACTTATTCTAGTTGGGCTTATGTTCTGGGGTTTGTTTAAGATAGGTGTCCCTCTAAGGAGAATATTCAAGCCGTTTTATGTGATACTCATTGTCTTGATTGTTACGGCTATCTATGGATGGAATAGATGGGGGATTGTTGCGGATCACGATGTAGGACAAATGAGATGGGTTGTTTTTGTTGGTTTGCTGACGCTTCTTTTTTATTCAGCAGTTACTAATTACTTTTACAGGGAGAGATATAAAGCTCCGCAATTCCAGGCACACGGGCTTTCAGGTAGTTGCTCGAAAGCATTTGACATTGGAGATTATACAATATTCTATCTCGGTACTGCCGGGGGATTATCACATAGGGAAGGCAATTACATTCCAATTCCAATGTGCCAGAAGATATGCATTTTGCCTAAAGAAGGTTGGGATATGAACTCTTATAATTTCTTTTCTGATGTTGTTGTTGAGAAGATAGATACACTAGATCAGCTTCATCCAAGATTAAAGAGCGAGATTCTTGGTGACGGCACTACCCTTTTAGCAAGAGACGAGGTTTATTTTGGTGTTTATGCAGAGCCGGTATTGACCGAAAATCCAAAATTACACGAAGTTGTTGAGAAGATGAAAGCAACCAATGTTTATGCTAATGCTGTTAAGGATATCAATGTCGACAAAGATGCAGAAATAAAGAGAAGAGTTACTGATCAGGCAGCAATAGCAAAGAAAATCAAGAATATAGACTCTCCGCCTAGGCAGATGGTCGGGAGTGAACTAGAATGAAGTGTGATACAACCAATTGTGATGCGGAAGCTTTTGTAAAATATAAAGACAAATATGGAAGAGAGAAGCACGGCTGTTTGAAGTGTTATGAAGAACTTAACGCCTTTGGTTGTGCAAAAGATATGGAGTGGATGAAATGATTGATAAATCTTACATCTCAGATTACGCACGTCTTCTCGAATGGTATTGGGAAAATTATGAGACTTTTATTGTTTCATGGGTTGAAAGGCGTTATCATCCCAGCTCATGGGAGTATGAATATGGTTATACTGACTCAAATGGTTTGTATTATCCTGGCTTTTTGTTTAGGCATTTGAAATATTGTTTTACTGCTGTCGAGGATAGCAAACTTAAAGATGAAAAAAAGACAGATGAACTTCTTAATGAGATTTATAGAGGCAAGTCAAAGATTATGCTTATTGTCGGTAGTAGAGGTTCCGGCAAGACCGCTGTGGCTTTATGGTTAGCTCAAGAAGCGCATGAAAAAGCAGGACACAAAATAGTCTATTATGTTGGAACACCCGAGACAGAAGAGATATACCCTAAATGGTTTAGATTTGTCTCCAAGTTAGCTAAAGACTCGGATAATGAAGATGATAGAGATTTTGTGCCAGATAAATCATTTGCGATTATAGACGAGGCAGCAATCAAGTACAATGCTAGAAGATTTGCTTCTGATGAAAATCTTGACCTGACTGATAAGATGGTTGTAGCGAGGCATCATGATATTACTCTAGCTCTGATAACCCAAAACGTATCTCTTCTTGAGATTAATGTTGACAGACTATGTGATATTGTTATTTATAAGATGTGTCCTGATTATGGTACGAGAAAGAAGAAAGGTGAGATGTTGAGCCAAGAGCAGAAAGAAAGGAATATTATCATAAAACGTATGAAACCTCGAAATAAGAAGGGATGCCTTATTGAGTACAAAACTGGGGCAACTGCAAAATTCAGAACATTTAATAATCCATTGCCAACTTTTTGGGATGACGAGAAGATTAGCAAATCATTTAAGAATTATAAGGGGAGGAATGTTAAAAAGAAAGATACATCAATCGCCTCGCCTTATTGAGAGGGATTGTATAATCTATATATACATCTATTGTTGTCTTTATAAAACTTATAAAAAATGGGATTGCCTGAAAACTGTTTAAAGTCCGAAAAATCAGAGAATAAACTCTTTCAATTCTCCGTGTGGAAGAATGGAGAATTTTTTAATGTTAACATAAAAAAATTTAGAAGAGAAAACAACGGTGTTATTTCCTTTACTAAATTTGAGCAGATGAATTTTTCTATTGATGAGTTTGAATACTTCAAGCATTGGATCAAAGAAAAGAAGAAACGAAAATGAACATCGTCAAACAAAAAAACAAGCGTACTGGGAGAATAGAATATCGAGCAAGAGATAGCAAGGGAAAGCATATCATGTTCTTGGGTACTGCCGAGAGGATTGTTGGGCTTTGCCAACTAGGAGCAGAGTACAAAAAGATATCGGCACAATTAAATGAACTAAAACCGGAGGTTGCTTTAAAATCGGCACAATTAGAGCTTATATGATGCGTTTTTTAAGGTAGGGTATACATAAATCGCCTGGAATTGATGCCTCAAACTTCGCAATATAGTTATTAAGCGAACCGATGAGAATAACAGAATATGGCACATTTATCGACGGATTTTAGCAATTTTGATGACTTTTATAAGAGATTAAGCACGATTGGAAAATTTATTTTTTGGTTTGTTATTTCAATGATAATTTATTGGGTTGCGTGGGCTTTGTTTAATCTGAAAATGCCCACAGGCATCTTGAACAGCTAATATTCTCTTTGCAGGGAAAGGGAGGGGCATTTTAATTTTTATCCCCTCCCTTAACTATGATTTGTGATTAAATTGGAATGATTGATGCTGCGCTCTTGCATGGGACGTATCCAAACCATGCATAGACAAGGTCAACAAATGTCTGCATCGAAGGTTTGTCTATGAAAGAATCATAAGCATTACTGTACGGGCTTTCTTTAGGTTTGCAGATGTCTTCTTTTGTTTTGTTAACTGTAAATAATTCTATGATACGACTTCCCCCGCCTCCACCGCCGGGGCCTCCTCCACCGCCTCCTAAACTTACCGTAAAGTTCTTGCTAGTTGAGTTAAAATATCCGTAAGAATTGTTTGCCCATGTATTAATTATATAAGTTGCTTCCCCGGACAGGACTGCTGTTGTGTTAAGGCAATTAACTATCTCTGTATTTGCCACTTCTGTTGATGCCCCTCTTGTTATGTTGAAATAGCAAAAAGACAGCGCAGTTTTATTAGTTATGTTAAGCAAAATAGGTATTGTTAAGCTCGTTTCTGTTGCAGATGGTCTGCTGATATTTATTGAAGGGAATGATCTAACTTCTATCGTCCTGTTTTCAGTAGCCGTAGTGCAATCATCATCGCTGTCACAAGCTGAGCAAGACCATAATGTCTTGCCCTCATCCAAGGTTAAGAAAAATGTTGTTTCATTAGATGTTCCAGTCACTTCGTTAGTCTGATTCATGTGCCATGTTCCTGTTTGATTATGCCACAAGGAGATGTTCTTTCCAGTAGCTCCGACGATATTAAAAGAGCAAGTAAAGTTTACCTGACTTGAGTTTGATATGTAATTGTCGATTGGAGACTCTAAAGCCATCGTAGAAACGCCAGAATAAAGAGATGTTATCTGGGCTGATGTTAAGCTTATATTGTACCATCTCCCTTCATCAAGAGTCGCAATCTCTGCGGCATCATTTGAATAGCCATAAGAAACTATTTGCCCGCTGCCAATGAATGGGTTGCAGTTGCTTGATGCATTTCCAACTAAATCATTGTTTAACCATATCTTCTTGTGAGAACCATCCCAGGTAAAAGTAATCAATGTCCAGACGTTTTCCGTTATTGAAGTGTTAGATACTAGATCACCTGCACAGTAAAAATGCGGTGTTCCGTCCAATCTAAATCCAGTCCCGCTGCCTATTGTATCAACCTCTAAGTATTCTCCAACAGAAGAATTTATCCATATACTGAATGAACCTGTTGTTGAATCGTTTAAGTACTTTGGTGTCCCTTCTGTACTATCCCACATATTGCCTGAACCTCCAGACCAATTACCCCTAGTTGCATTCCCTTCTTTGCCTCCAACAACAGACAGAGAAATATCTGTCGCAGTAAAATTATATCCACTCTTAACATCGACATTCTTTGTTGCGCTCTCGAAAGTATAATAATGAACCAAATCAACATCAAAAGATAATGAACCTGGAGTTGTACCCCAGACAGCCCAGTCAGTTATGCTTATGTCATTTGCTTTGATAACCCAATCTATCGTCTCGTAGGGTTCTTTAGAACCTCTTATCGTTACTTTATAAACCCCTGGGGGCGTTGCCTTATAATCGTAGGGTTTGCCATCAACATCTATCGAATACTCCCTTAATAAATATGCTTTCTTGGTAACTCCTTTAATTTTGAAGAAATTGAGAGCATCGATTAAGCTTCCTTCCTTAGTTAAGTTGATTAATATTGTAGCTGAGCAATCTTTTGAGCATTGAGGAGTATTTGACAAAAGGGTGTAATCTGATATCTTGCCTATTCCTGTCTGATAAAAAGCAACCTTATTTTCATCAGGCATAAAAACCTTGCTTGTATAATCTCCCGAACAAACAAATTCAATCAAAAGCACGAGTACAAATAAAAATACTACTGATAACCCTCTACCTTTGCTCATGTTTCTTTCTCCTCCTTCTGGCTATCTGAACAAAAATTCCAAGTAAAGCAATAAATCCAAGAGCAATAGGCAGGGGATATTTTTTTCCCATATTAACTACTTTACTCAGGGGGTTTTGTTCTTCTATTTTCTGCTCGACATAACTATCAAGATATGACGTGTCAGCAATAGCCATGCCAGTACCTCCAAATATTGTCTCTGGAGAATTAACGATAAACATGCCGGGGGAACCACCAAAGATGTCATTGCCGCTGCAAAAGACATTAAAATAATAATATCCTTCGTTTGATACATTTCCTAAGTCATAATAAAAAAAGTCAGTTGACGAAGTCATTGTTGCGTTTGTTAACAGAGCAACATTGTTGTAGAAAAGGGTTAAATTAGCAGAACAATCAGTTGAACAAATAGAACCATTTTCATAGATGCATCTGGCCGTTATTGTAATATTTTCTTCGAGATTGAATGTTGCATAATCTTCGGCGACTGCCATCCCAACGATAGACAGAGCAAAGAGTAAGGTGCCTATAGTCAACAAAATTATTCTCATCTTAATGCACACTCCTTATATGTCTTAAAGTCCTCGTTTTTCTTGAGGCATTCATTTATTTTATTTATTTTTGTCTGCAATTCATTTGTCTTTGTGGCTTCCTTCTTTAAGCAATACTGTTGTATTGCAACTAATGAAT